>OWJP01000584.1_pt1 | contig 13379 bp, 16 predicted proteins | sample 1732561 | NCBI WGS metagenome assembly OWJP01 (sample SAMN05065729, study PRJEB22554) | human gut metagenome | biome: ENVO:2100002; feature: ENVO:00000062; material: ENVO:00002003 | host: Homo sapiens | place: USA
GAGATGAGCGCTAGTCTCGTGGGCTCGGAGATGTGTATAAGAGACAGCTCCTGGACGGAAGGAGAGGGCGGGGCCGTGTGCGTGGACGGGGATAGGACTACCTGTCCCTTCTGCGGGGCAAAGGTGACTGTCAGAAAGAAGGCCGACGCGAAACGCAAGGGTCACCTTGTGGCGGGAGAAGCGCGCTGTATGAGCGCCGCAGTGGTGGGGCGGGACCGGCTGCTGGTCCTCACCGGCTGGGTCATACAGCGGAGGATTACTGCGGCGGCAGGGCGGGAGCTGACAGCGATTCCGGCCGAAGCCTATGTATTCAGCGCGGAGGATTGTGCCCAACTGATGGGCTGGACGAACGCTTACAGCGGCACGGCGGGATACTTCGTCCAGTACAGCCGGTCGTGGAGGCAGCCGGAGAACTGGCGTGAACGGTGGGGAGAGGAGGAGAATATCTATGGCCTGACTCCGGAGCTGGTCGCTTCAAGCTGCCTGCCACATTGTAAGCTGGTGGAGTATATGGCGAACCGAATACCGATGGGGTGGAGGTATCCCGTGGCATATCTCCGTTTATATCAGAGACACCGGAACGTAGAGAGTATCCTTCTCCACGGCCTTCCCCAGGTGCTGGACGAACTGATCACAGAACAGACCGACGGGGCAGACTGGAATGAGAAGAACAGAAAGGCGGAGCTGGAGCTGCCGGAAATCCGATGGGAGGAAACCCGGCCGGCGCAGATGCTCGGCCTGAACCGGGACGAGCTGGCCATGGCCAGAAAACGGGGATGGGGCGTGCTGTTCTGGCGGCTGTTCACTCGGGCCAAGGCTGCCGGGGAGAGACTCACCGACGCGGATATCACACATGCTTTTTACTTGGGGGACGAGGACATTCTGGAGCTGGTGGGCCGGGGACCAGTGGGCAAGAGCCTGCGGTATCTGCTCCGCCAGATCGAGCAGGTGGGGGTGGAGCCGGAGGACGAAGACCCTCAGCCGGAGGGAATAATCGACGTATCAATCCTGCTGGACTACTGGCGTATGGCCGAGCTGACAGGTCGGGATCTGGCAGACCCGGATGTGCGCTGGCCGGAGGATCTGCTGGAAGCCCACGACCGCATGTCCGATGCCGTCACGCAGTTTGAGGCCAGGGAACTGGCTTCCAAGTTCCGTATCCGGCGGAAGCAGTTGGCCCGGTATGCCTTCCAGTGGAGGGGATTGCTGATCCGGCCGGCGGCCAGCCAGAAGGAGTTGGTGGAGGAGGGGGACGCCCTGCACCACTGTGTAGGCACCTATGCCAAGGATCACGCCAACGGCAAGACGGCCATCTTCTTCGTCCGCCGGGTAAAAGAATCCGGGAACTCCTACTTCACTCTGGAGTTGGACGAGGGAAAGCTGACTGTACGCCAGAACCGGGGGCGACGCAACTGCGCCCGTACGAAAGAGGTGGAAGCGTTTGAGGCTATCTGGTTGGCCTGGCTTCGCACCGGCGCCCCCAGGGATGCCAGAGGCCGACCTCTGTTGCCGGAGGAATTAAAGTACAAAGCGGGGACTGCGGCATGAAAAAGACCAGTCTCAAAGAACTGCGGAGTTTCTCAAAAGCGGAGCTAATCCGATATGTGCAGTATGTGGAAGGAGAACCACTGCGGGCACATCACACCGCTGCGCGCACATATATCTACGAGCTGCGTCTGGAGAGGGTCAACAAACGGTATGATGCAGCAATCAAGGAACTAAATGCCTTGACCCAGGGCCCCAAGACCTTGCAGGAGTTTGGGGAGTGGATAAAAGTCCATGAAACAGTCTCCCGTTGCATAGCCGAGTTGGAACGGTTGGAAAAACTGCTTTATGGGTAGCAGTGAGGCTCCGGCCCTCTGCCGGGTGGGGATTACCCGCTTCACCCCTCTTCTTGCTTTGCGGGTGTCCGGCCTGAGCCGGGCGCCCGGCAGAGGGCCGGAGACAGCTTCAGTGGGGTGTAAGGATGGACAAGGACAAGTGTTATGGATGCCGCTGCCAACAATGCCGGTGGCGTGGGGCCGGGAGTCTATGCCATTATAACGAGCACGGGGAGCATACCAGCCGGTGCTCATGGTGTAATAGAGCGATACACAGGTCGGAGCTGGCCCAGTGGAAAACAGCGAGTTTCGCGTGTAAAGGATTTGAGAGGAGGAGTGAGGATGGACAGGAAGATGGATAAGTACATCAAGCTCGAGGATGCAATCGACCTGTTTTGGACTGTGGACCCGGAAAACAACGGGGATGACGGATGTACAGTTGTCCTAAAATGCGGGAGTTATGACAGCAACGAAATCGAAACCCTGCTATCCGAACTCCCCACTATAGAGATTGCCCCGCCGAACGAGCCGCTGACTCAAGCGGAGCTTAACGAGATGTATCTCAACGAGGTTTGGCTGGAATACCCGGACGGGAGCGGAGAAACGGCGATTGTGGTTTTGGGGACGATATATAGCGTGAACGCCCTTGAGGGTGCTGGCCTCGACCTGGCAGACTATATCAAGGGCGAAACACTGGATTGCCCTACTGGGGCGTACAAGGTATACCGCCGCCCGCCGGAGGGGTAGCTAAAAAGCCGCCCCCGAAGGGGCGGCAGGATGGTTATGTTTTAGATTTTCGTTTGGCATAGGCAGCTCGTTCTTTTGCCCGAACCAGCTCTGGATTCTCCGCGCGTTCTTTTCGGCGCTTTTCATTCCTGGCTGGATAGTAAGTTTCCTTGTTGGCTTGGTTCCAGGCCCGTGAGGCTGGGCGATCCACCTTACGGACGGCCTCATAGGCGCAGTCGGGGCAATACTTTTGCCTGCCTGACTTTACCACATACTCTTTCCCGCAGACCGTGCACTTGTCGATACCTCCGAGAGGGCGGGCGGCCTTTCGGCCCTTTTTCCGCTTCCTCGCATCTGCCTCTCTACTCCGAACCAGACGGCAGGCCGGACAATACCATGCGCGTGGGCCGCCATCAAAGACAGCGCCGCACTGGCGGCAGATACGGGGCTTTACAACAACAGCCATCAGAGCAGTCGCCTCAACTCCACGCCAAGCGCGTCAGCGATTGCTAACAGATTCTTGGCGGTGAGGTTTCCAGCATCGGACTCCCCAAGCTCGACACGTTGGATCTGTCTGATGTTGACGCCGGACTTTTGGGCTAACTCAGTTTGCGATAAACCTTGACGGAGCCGCTCACGGCGGAGCGGGGGGAGGGCCTGGACAGCTTCCCGTACAGTTTCGGCGATGCGCGACTCTGACATGTGCTCCGCAGTAAGGCCGACGCCAATTATGGACTTTGACGCAAAAGAGGTGTAATTGTTGCCGTCTGCATGCTCTCGGACGAGCACCTGCCCATCCGAGAGGTCGTAGTGAATGGAATAGTACATACCACAGTTTGCGGGTAGGGATGAGGTTGCATCGCTGGCATCTTTTAGGCCAATCATCTTGATATCGTCCATTTCAGGGCCTCCTTACAGGATGCTGGTATTGACAGAGATAGGGGATGCATCCGGATTGGCCTTATTCCATTCAATCATAAGGGCCTGGGCGGATAGCGTTTCGCCGGGGAGATAAGAGACCGTACCAGAGATAATACCGATCGTGTTAAGCGTGCTCAGCATGGCCTCACGGGAGACCTGGGAGAGCCAACGGGTGAGGATCTCCTTACAGATGGTGGTGTATGCCTCCTGAGAGGCGGCCTCCAGAGGCTGCTTACCCAGCATAGCATACATGCCGCCCTCGTAACTGCCGTTGTCCAGCAGAGCCTGATATTTGTTGATAATCTCGGTGGGGTGTCCGCCCAGGCTGTCTAACATAACCCAGTAATTGGTGCCGTGCTCCTGGTCTAGCTTTTCCATGATAGTGCTCATAATGATCTCCTTTCGTTATGCGGCGACAAACTCGCCAGTCAGATTGTTGACATAGCCGATCTTGTTGGTGCGTTTGAGGTGCCAAGCATTGGTATAGACAGCGACCTCGATATAGGTGCGGTTGTGGCCGCCCTTGGCCCAGTCGTTGACGCGGATCTTGGTGTTCCAGCCAATATCCTCGGCGACGGCCTCGGCGGTCTTGATGACCTTAGCGAGCGCCCAGGCGGCCTTGAGAGCGGTGGACATGGACACGTTAGTGGTCTTGCGGATGCTCCAGGCATTAACCATAATCTCGTGCTTGTTATACATCGCTCATTACCTCCTGGGGTTGTCCCCTCTTGATGGTTTTATTATACGCTAATATTAGCGTAATGTCAACAGGAAAATGCTAATATTAGCGTAAAATTTTTGAGGAAGGAATGCAGACATGAAAAACAGCGAATTGGTGCCGGTGATGCTGGTACGGGTGCCGGACATGCCGGCGGAAACGAGGGCCAGACTAAAGGCTGAGATTGAGTTATCCATCTATGACGGTGTGCTTCTGCTGGACGAGTCTCTGCCCTATGAGGTGGTCGAGCTGCCTCTGCCGCGGGACTCCCCAGTAGAGCTCCTGGAGCCGGAATCCGGGCCACCCAAGGAGCCCCACGGCCGGAACGCAGCGGAGAAGCGGGAGATCCTGGAGCGGCTCCGGAGATACCGACAGAAGCACGGGTTGGGCTGCTTTGAGCCGCTGGCCGAGGCTTGCGGCAAAGGGATTACACCGGATCTGCTCCGCCGCCTCTACAGCGTGGATGAGGTGGTGCCCATCCAGGTGTGGCGTCAGGTCGGCGCCGGCCTGGGCAAGCTGGGTGTGTCCAAGTTGGACACAAATGGGGGATAAGCATGGGAGACTGCGTCCGTATCGAGGAGTACCGGCGCACCTGTGCTAATTGCTACTGGCATGATGACGCCATGTGGGCGTGCAAGCGCCCGGGAGGCTGGTGGTGGGATAATCGGTATCATCGCTGCGTCGCCTTCCGGTGGCGGAACAGCCCGCCGGGGAGAAGGAAAGGAGAAACTCAACATGAAAAATAAGGACCTGCGGAGATTGCGCTGTCTGGTGAAGGCGCAGACCTTGTGGCACCTGGAGCGGCTGGCCTATCTGGACGGGTGCGGCGACGTGGGCCGCATGGTAGACAAGTTGACCCGGGACAAGATGCTGGCCCTCCGCCAGTCTGTCGCCGGGCCATGGGCGGCCCACTACATGGCTCGGACTAAGCGGGGGGACTGATGGCAAAGCGGCTCAAGACCATCACGGCGGGGCGCCTGGTGGTCGTTGGGTGCTACACCATCCCAACACCCCGCAGCACAGAGCGGGAGCGAAGGGCTCTGCGGGAGATCTCCAGCGCAGCCCAGATGACGATTAACGCCAACCGCTCCTGGCAGCGGCTGGAGCTGTTGCTGGCCGCCAACTTCGGGCGGAGAGATCTCCATGTGGTGCTCACTTATGACGATGAGCACCTTCCGGCCAACCGGCAGGCGGCGGTGAAGCGGGTGCGCAAGATGCTGCCCCAACTCCGGGCCGTGCGGAAGTCCAGAGGGCAGGAACTCAAGTACATATATGTGACGGAGCAACTCAGCTCCGAGGGCGGGCGGCTCCACCACCACTTGATAATCAACGGAACCGGGGCGGATCTGGATGTTCTCCGCTCCCTTTGGCCTTATGGTGAGGTGGAGCTGGAGCCCCTGGACACATGGCAGGGCTACGAGGCCCTGGCCAAGTACCTGACCAAGGAGCCCAGGGAGCTGGGCAAGCCGGAGGTGGGGGCGCGGAACTGGGCGGCCTCCCTTGGGCTGAAAAAGCCGAAGGTGGAGAGTGAAATCGTCAAGGATAACCTGACGGTGGCCGCGCCGCCCGGAGCAGTCATCCTCAGCGCACCGCCACCCGTGCGAAACGAGTTTGGCGAGTTTGTCGTGCTGAAATACTATTTACCAATAAGGAAGAAGGAGGAGAAGAAAGGAACCAGGCCACCGCGCAGGCGGAAAAGAAAATAGCCCTCGCGTCTTTATTCGGTCTGGAAACCAGTGGTAACAAGTCCGTGAGGAGGTAGAAAATGCATGGAAAAGTTGCAAAACAGAGGCGAGTGTGGTAAACTAATCGTGAAGGACGGATGGCTGAAATGTCCGTCCTGCCGCAAGCGGCTGCTCCGAGTGGAGCGCGACACTGCGGCGCACAATCTCATTGTCTACTGCCGAAACTGCAAGCGCAGTGTAACGGTAGACATCGACAGAGGCCAGTGCTTTGAGAGCCAGAGCCCGACATGATCCCAGCGTGGGATGTGGTCGGGCTCTGGCTTTTTGTTTTGCCCGGAGGTGATAGCCCGTGGCCATGAAGCCGCTCCGACCATGCCGGTATCCAGGATGCCCGGAGCTCACCCGAGAGGGATACTGCCCCAAGCATAAGCCTAAGCGGGCGGGGCGCCGGGTGTCCGCCCAGTGGCACGGCTGGTACAGTCTGCCCGTCTGGACGGACGACCTGCGGCCCAATCAGCTCCTGCGGGAGCCGTGGTGCCGGGAGTGCGCCCGACGGGGCATACACACCAGGGCCACGGTGGTGGACCACATCCAGCCCCACCGGGGCAACTGGACCCGCTTTATCGACCGGGACAATTTGCAGAGCCTGTGTAAGTCCTGCCACGATCGCAAGACTGCCCTAGAAATGGCGGCGGAAAAACGGCAAAACCGGGGGCATTTTTAGTGCTTGGAATCGGCGAGACCGGCGGGATGCTTGGGCGTGCGCAACGGACCTGCCCGCGCACGGCAAGCCGGAGGCTTGCCAGACCCTACCCCCGGCCTGGAAAAGTTTAGGGAAATTGATGCAAGACCGCACGGCCCCCTCGGTGAGAGATTTTCTCCCCACGGGAAATCCCGAAGCCCGGCGCAGCCCCGCAGGTGGCGAAAGCCGGGAGCAGGCGGGGAGAGAGATGGGGGAAAGCTGGGGGCGAGACGGGCGGCAAAACTGAAAACGAGGAGGTGGCCGGAATGGCTATCGAAACACAGAACGGGTACCCGTCCATCCGCATCACGGCGGGGGAGCGGGTACTGAGAAAGGCGGCGGAGCTGGTGCCCTATGAGGAGAACCCGCGCCGTCACGGCGAAAAGCAGATGCAGGCGCTGCGCCGGAGCCTGCGGGAGTTTGGCTTTCTCCGGCCGCTCCTGATCGACCGGGAGAACCGGCTGGTGGCCGGCCAGGCCGTCCTCCAGGCCGCCATGGCCGAGGGGATGGATGTGGTGCCATGTATCCTAGCCGAAGGACTGACGGCGGAGCAGCGGCGGGCGTATATCCTGGCGGACAACCGCCTGGCCGAGCTGGCCGAGTGGGACCGGCAGGCCCTGCGGGTGGAACTCCAGGCCCTCAACGACCTGGGCTTCGACCTGGAGCTGACGGGCTTCTCCCTGGAGGCGCTACCCTTCCGCCTGGACGGGGAGCCGCCGGCGGCGGAGGAGGACGCGGAGGCCCCGGTGCAGGGGCGGGCACCGCTGGAAAGCGGCCGCTGCTATCAGCTCGGCCGGCACCGGCTGTATGTGGGTGACGCCACGGCCCCCGGTGCTCTGGATGCGCTTATGGATGGGGTAAAGGCGCGCCTGCTCCTGACCGACCCGCCCTACAATGTCAACCTGTACGGGGAGGCCAGGCCCAGGAGCCGGACGGACGGGCTGCGGGTGCTCAACGACCACTGGGAGAGCGAGGACGCCTTTGAGGACTTCCTGGCGGGGGCGCTGGCCGGATGCGCCGGGCACATGGAGCCGGGCGCGGCCTTCTATCTGTGGCATGCCTCCAGGCACGCGGTCAGCGCCTACCATGCCTGCGCCCGGAGCGGGCTGGGGGTGCGCCAGCAGTTGATCTGGGTCAAGCAGAGCTTCATTCTGGGGCGCCAGGACTACCAGTGGCAGCACGAGCCCTGTCTGTATGGATGGAAGCCGGGAGCGGCCCACCGCTGGGAGGGAGACCGGAAGCAGGGCACGGTCCTGCGCTTCGACCGGCCGGTCCGCTCGGCGGAGCACCCCACCATGAAGCCGGTGAAGCTCTTTGACTACCTGATCCACAACAGCAGCCGCCCTGGGGATATCGTGCTGGACCCCTTTGCCGGGAGCGGGACCACCCTGGCGGCCTGTGAGCAGTCCGGGCGGACGGCTTATGTGGCAGAGCTGGACCCCGGCTATGCGGCGGGAATTGCGGATCGCTGGAGGCGGCTGGCCGGAGAGGAGGCCGCCGCCGCATAAACAGAAGCGAGGTGAGAGAATGCCCGGACCGAGACAGAGCCTGGAGGTGCTGGAGGGAAAGGGCCGGAAGCATCTGAGCCGGAGCGAGCGGGCCCAGCGGGCGGCCGGGGAGGTGCGGCCCGCGCCGCCCAAGCAGCTCCGCGCCCCGGAGTACCTGACCGCGGAGCTCAAGGAGCAGTTCCGCGCCCTGGCCCGGCAGCTCAAGGAGCTGGGGCTGCTCAGCAGCCTGGACTACGACACCCTGGCCCGCTACCTGTTAGCCCGGCAGAGCTATCTGGCTGCCACCCAGGAGGTGATCGCCCTCCAGCGGGGGGCGGAGCGGGCGGACGGCAGCCGGGTCATAGACACCGAGGCGCTGGACGTGGCCACCCGCATCCAGGACCGCTTTTTCAAGCAGTGCCGGGGGTGCGCCAACGACATGGGCCTGACCGTCACCAGCCGGTGCAGGCTGGTGCTGCCGGAGAGTGCGCGGCCCCCGGAGGAAAACGCCTTCGAGCGGCTGATGCGGGAGAAGCGGGAGCGGATGCAGCGTGCCTGAGCGGCTGACCCTGGCACCGGGGGTGGAGGTGCCAGCGCCGGAGGACGGAAGCGTGCTCCGCTACAGCGTGGAGGCGGTACAGGACGTACTGGACTTCTTTTCCCTGCTGTGCTTCGCTCAGAACGAGTGGGCGGGCAAGCCCTTCGAGCTGCTCCCCTGGGAGGAGGAGGCCGTCCGGCAGTTCTACGGTATTCAGGTGCAGGACGAGGACGGCCTGTGGGTGCGCTACCGGCGCTACCTCTACGACGAGCTGCCCAAGAAAAACGGCAAGACGGAACTGGCGGCCGGCCTGGGCCTGTATCACCTGCTGTACGACGGCGAGGAGCGGCCGCGGGTGGGGGTGTTCTCTTCCGACAAGGAGAACGCCTCCCAGATTTACGAGGCGGCCAAGTACATGGTGGAGAACACCAGCCTGGGCCAGCCGGAGCACGACCCCATTGCCTGGGCGGTGGACTCCCGCAAGGAGATCCACACCAAGTACGGCGGCGTGCTCAAGGTGTACTCCGCCGACGCGGCCACCAAGCACGGATACTCCTTCAGCGCGATTATTATCGACGAGCTCCACGCCCAGCCCAACCGCAGGCTGTGGGACGTGCTGACGGCCGGCTCCAACGCCGCCCGGCGGCAGCAGGCGGTGATCGTGCTGACCACGGCGGGCGACGACCCCGACCGCACCAGCATCGGCTGGGAGGTGCACGAGAAATGCCGCCGCATCCTGGCCTGGCGGCGGGGAGAGCCCGAGCGGGAGGGGGACGCGGACGCGCCGGAGTGGTGCCCCATCATGTACGGCATCGGTATCCTGGCCGGAGACGACCCGGAGCGGATCGCGGAGCTGGACATCTACGATGAGGCGCTGTGGTACGCCTGCAACCCGGGGCTGGGGCACAACCTCAAGCTGCGGGACTTCCGGGCGGACGCCCGGGCGGCCCGGCAGAGCGAGGCAGCGGAGCGGTGGTTCCGGTGGCTGCGGCTCAACCAGTGGATCTCCACCAAGAGCGTGGGATGGCTGCCCCTGACGATCTACGACAAGACCCAGTTTAACCGGCCGGAGTGGAAGGTTCTCAACGCCCCGGCCCGGCGGCAGGCGGCGCGGGACTATCTGGCCGGCAAGAAGTGCTTCGGCGGGCTGGATCTGTCCACCACCACCGACCTGACGGCCTTTACCCTGCTGTTTCCGCCCCAGGAGGGGCTGGATACCTGGGCGGTGCTGTTCTGGGCGTGGCGGCCCGAGGAGGGTGTGCTGGAGGCCGAGCAGCGGGACCATGTACCCTACCGGGACTGGGCCCGAGCGGGCTTTTTGGCGCTGTGCCCCGGCGATATGGTGGACTTCACCATGGTGGAGGACGCTGTGGCCGCGGCAGCCGATGTGTTCGACTTGGACACATTGGGCGTGGACCCCTACCTGTCCCGCACGCTGACGCCCCGGCTCATGGAGCGCGGCGTCAATGTGGTGGAGATCCCCCAGGACATGAAGAACCTGTCCCCGGCCATGAAGGAGATAGAGCGGCTGATCCGTGCCCACCAGATGCTCCACGAGCACAACACGGCCGCCCGCTGGTGCTGGGGCAACGTCCGCTGCGCGGTGGATGGCAACGAGAACATCAAGCCCATGAAGAACCGGAGCATCGGCCGCATCGACATCACGGTGGCCTGGATCATCTCCATGGCCGTGGCGTTGCTCCGGATGCCGGTGGGACCGGACATCAACGAACACATACTCTCCGAGGATTGGGGGATTTAAGATGAAACATCTGAAGGCGGCCGGGCGGAGGCTGGCGCTCTACCTGGACGACCTGCTGCTCCTGGCCGGCGGCGCCTGCTTTGTGCGGGCGGCCTGGGAGCTGGGCGGCCGCTCGGCCGCGCTGCTCGTGGCCGGCGGGTGCCTGGTGGCCTACGCCGTGGTCATCGCCAGGGCGCGGAGAGGGGGAAGACGATGATCCTTGACCGGGCAATCAACGCGTCGATGGAGACGCAGACGCTCTCCCAGGAGGAGCTGGGGCGGTTCCTCAAAAATCTGTTCTTGACCGGGGAGGATATGGAGACGGGCCAGAGAACCGCAGAGCGGCTCTCCCCGGTGGCGGCTGCCCACCGCATCCTCAGCAACTCCTTCGGGCTGATCCCCTTCGGCACCTATGTCAAGGACGGGGACGCCCGGCGGGCGGTGCACGACCCGGCGCTGGACCGGCTGCTGAAGGTGCGGCCCAACGAGCGCATGTCCCCATTTCTGTGCCAGAAGCTCATTATGTCCAACGCCTTCTGGCACGGCTTCGGGGCTTGCTGGAACCGGCGGGACGGAGCTGGCCGCCTGGTGGCCCGCATCCCCCTGCCCACGGAGTGCTGCACCATCCGCAAGGACCTGGAGAGCGGGCATTACTGGTACGACTACAACGTGGACGGCTGGCAGCGCACCTTTGCCCCCTATGAGCTGTCCTTCCTCTTCTTCGAAACCTATGACGGTATTCGAGGCCGCGGCTTGCTGGATCTGGCACGGGAGACAGTGGCCATGGATACCATGGCCCAGCGCTACGGCAAGAAGTTCTATCAGAACGGGGCCCGGTTGTCCGGCATCGTATCGGTGGACAGTGACACCAACCAGAAGGCCCGCGATAAGGTCAAGAGTCAATTCAAACAATACGCCTCCGAGGACATGTTTACGGTGGCAGTGCTAGACCGTAACATGACATACACCCCTTTGGGGGTGAACCAGAGCGACGCCCAGTATATCGAGAGCCGGCAGTTCACGGCGGAGGAGGTGGCCCGGTTTACCGGCATCCCCAAGCACATGCTCCAGACGGGCAAGGAGAGCTACGACTCCAACGCCCAGCAGCGGCAGAACTACGTGACCGACACCCTGCTGCCCTACGTGGTGCAGTGGGAGCAGGAGGACGGCTATAAGGCCATCCCGCCGGACAAGCGGGACGGGGAGGGCTGGTACATGCGGGGCAACGTGGCGGTGCTCCTCCGGGGCGACGACCTGACCCGCAGCCAGGTCTACGAGCGGATGATCCGCACCTCTGTCTACAACCCGGACGAGTGCCGGGCCATGGAGGAGAAGGCCCCCATCCCCGGCGGACTGGGCCAGCAATTCCTGGCGACGAAGAATCTGGCCTCCCTGGAGGCCGTGCTGAAAGGAGAGAAATAGAACAATTTCTTTGACAAGTTCACAGTGGGCGTGTGCTGCCTGAAAGCAAGCACCGGGAGTTGATACCCGTTAGGCGAAGAGAGCGAAGACAACAGCGAGCATGTGCGGCTGAAGTCACATGTAAAATTTTCAGAAATCCCTTGACTTTTTGTGCCGCAAATAGTATTATTGTGGCACAGAAAGTAGGTGGTGAATTGAGCCCGCGAACTGGACGCCCCAAAGCAGAAAAGCCTAAAACAGTAGAGGTCAAGGCACGAATTGATGAAGAAACAAATATTCGTCTTGAAAAGTACTGTGAAAAGCATGGCGTTACACGGACAGATGTTGTTCGAGAAGGAATCGAGACTGTTTTGAGGCAAAAAAAGTAGAAGCAACCCGCCCACTACCACATGCACGGATTGCTTCTATCTCACCACACCCGAAGGTTTGGTAAATCCATTCTATCACGCCTTCTGGTGAAAATCAATCAGGAGGTTTTTGAAAATGCTGGATTCAGCGAAAGGGAAAGCGGAGGCTGTTCAAGCGGAGTTCGGAACCCTGCGCGTTTTGGTGGATGCAGTGGATGACAAGGTGAACTTCTTTATCCGGGAAAAAAGTGTGTTCGGTGCCTACCACGAGTTTATCAAATCCATTGCTCTGGATATCCAGACACTACTGGCCGTGGTCAACAGAACGGTATGGGATATGGAGAAGGAGCAGGACGAACTGGTGCATATGCTGGCGAGAGGTAAGTACAATGGGCAAACTAATTGACCTGACCGGGCAGAGACTTGGACGGTTGGTGGTGATTGAACGTGCTACGGATCATGTGACATCAGGTGGTCATAGATTCGTGTGTTGGCGGTGCAAATGTGATTGTGGAAATACAGTTGTAGTCAAAGGAGCAAGCCTTCGGTACGGCATTACAAAAAGTTGTGGTTGTATCTCTGCTGAACTTTTAGATCAACGAAATACCATTCACGGAATGAGTCACACAAAACTTTACGAGGTATGGAAGGGAATGAAAAGCCGCTGTGAAAATCCTAATCACGTTGGGTTTAAGGACTATGGCGGACGAGGCATTTCGGTGTGCGAGGAATGGAGGGATGACTTTCGCCAATTCTACGAATGGGCCATAGTACACGGTTATATGGATGGTTTGACAATTGACCGTGTTGATAATATGGAAGGGTATTCCCCAAAGAATTGTCGATGGGTGACCCAAGCATTTCAAAATACACACAAGAGGAATAATCATCTTATTTCTTTTTCTGGTCAAACCCATACACTTGCAGAATGGGCAAGAATTACAGGGATAGATAGAACTGCGATTTTAGATAGGTTAAAACGTGGCTGGTCGATTGCACGTGCATTGACAGAGAAAAGTAACAAGAAAAAATAAGAAACCTGTTGGAGATAGCTACCTCCACCAACTGAGCGAATGCGCTCTCTTGGTGGAGGTAGCCATCTCCATTTATTTTGAGAAAAGGAAGTGATATTTTGGCGGAAGTCCAGTTGAGAGGAGAAATTTTGGATAACGATTCAGCCAACATCTGTCTCTTATACACATCTCCGAGCCCACGAGACTAGCGCTCATCTC
>OWJP01000589.1_pt1 | contig 13301 bp, 10 predicted proteins | sample 1732561 | NCBI WGS metagenome assembly OWJP01 (sample SAMN05065729, study PRJEB22554) | human gut metagenome | biome: ENVO:2100002; feature: ENVO:00000062; material: ENVO:00002003 | host: Homo sapiens | place: USA
CCGCGATCTGGGTCAGGGCAAGGGCTACAGCGAGACCACCGCTGCCGAGATCGACGGCGAGATGCGGGATATCATCGATGAAGCCTACGAGACCTGCCGCCGCACCCTGACCGAGCACATCGATCAGCTGCACGCGCTGGCACAGGCCCTGATGGAACGCGAGAAGCTCAACGAGCAGGAGTTCAACACCATTATGGCGGGCGGCACACTGCCCCCGCGTGAAGGCGATGAACCGAAGCCGGAACAGCCTGCTCAGACCGTGCAGGCTGCCCCTGCAGAGACTGCTCAGCAGGCCGAAACTGCTGAACCTGCAGAGACCGCTGAGCCTGCCGAACAGGCCGAAACGGCCCAGCCGCTGCCGGAGACCGCTGCACCGGAAACGCCGGATGCACAGGACCCGCAGAACTGATTTGATCCAAACGGAAAGGAGCGAGTGTCGTGGAGGAAAATTTTAACCCGGTCGCACGGACCCGCGCAAACTATTACACCCCCGGCAGCCCGGTGCAGTTCGTCTGCGTGGAGCTGCTCAAGGGTGATGTCAGCGGGGAGCACGCGGTCTGCCTGACCTTCAAGAATATTTCCAAGGTGACCCTGACCGCGCTGGAGATCCACTTCAAGTGCAAGGGCGTGGACGGCGTGATCCTGTGCGAGGACCGGTTCGAGTACCGTGACTTGGAAGTAAAGCCCGGCGAACTGTTTGGCATGGACGATGCGGTGTTCGTTACCGCAAAGGCCATCACCAGCGTGGATGTTTCGCTGTGCAACGTGTACAACGGCAAGCGGGTGGTGCATCTGGACGGCATCAAGCGCGTGCGCCTGCCTGCCCCCAAGCGCCTGTCTGCTGAGCTGGAAAAGGCGCTGGAGACCCGCATGAACCGCCCGGAGCTGAAGTATCAGCCGCAGGTGTTTGAAAATGGCTGGTACTGCGCCTGCGGTGCCTTCCACCCGAAGGAGGAGGATACCGTGTACTGCTCGGAGTGCGGCTGCGACCGCATCCTGCTGCAGAACGCGCTGAACACCCTGCTGCAGCCGGAACAGCCTGCCCAGACCGAGCCGGAACTGGAAACGCCTCTTGCCCCGCAGGCCGAAGAGCCTACCCGCATTATGGGCGCAGCGCCCGTGCAGGAGGAGCCGACCCGGATCATGGGTGCACCGTGCCGTGAAGCAGAACCACAGCCGGAAGAACCTGCTGCAGAGCAGACCCGTGTGATGGATGCCGGAATGCGGGCACAGTTCCCGGGCAGGGCATCCCATGCAGCTGCGGACGAAGGCACCCGTGTGATGCCTGCTGCAGCCCGCCGTGCACAGCCGATATCTCAGCAGCCGGAGCCTGCCTATGACGACGAGGAAGAATACGAGGACGAGCGCGACAGCGTGGCCGAAGCGCTGATCCGCTGGGTGCCGCCCATCACTGCCATTGTCTGTGCAGCAGTGGCATTGTGCGGCTTCGTGTATTACCAGTTCGTGCTGTAACACAAACAGCAGCGGAGAGGGCGGTATGCCTTCTCCGCTTTTTTGTATGCCAGAAGAAGGGAGAACCATTATGCCGGAAGAAGCCTTACAGGCTGCCTTTGAGATCAAGACTGCCTGCGATGAGATCAGCCGCCGCCTGCTGCGCTGGCACTGGGAGCACAAACCCGGTGCGCACAGCTTGGGTGCACTGCTGGATCACGTTGCACAGCGCCAGCAGGAAAGCCCGGACTACTACGACCGTATGCCGGATCTTTCCGGCAAAAACAGCTGGCAGCAGCTGGATACCACCATTTGTATGCGGGTTCTGCTGGACCCGGAAAAGGATGCCGCCAAACCGCTGGACCTGCTGGGCAATACCAGCGATCCGGGTGCGGCCCGCCGCGCCTGCAACGCTGTGCGCACCGCCCGCAACGAAGCCGCCCACGCCACCGATCACACCGATGCCGCTCAGGCGGCGATCCTGTTCAACGAGGCGGTGGAGAGCTTGGAAGACGGCTATGTGGGCACGGCTTTCCGCGAGAATGAACTTGCCCGCTATTACCGCGATGCAGAAAATTATCTGGCACGCTGCGGCGCAAAGGAGCCGATCGCATCCAGCCGTGCGCCGGAAGAAAAAACGGCTGTGCACGAGCCAGCCCGCCAGAGCACAAAGCAGGGCCAGAACCGCAGCACCCAGAGCCGCAAAACGGCCGGCAGCCGTTCCTCCGGCAGCAGAAGCACCACAGCGCGCAGCAGCTCGGCCAAAAGCCGCAGCACGGCAGGCCGCAAAAAGAAACAGAGAAGAACTGGCAATAAGACCGTGTTCATCGTTCTGCTGGTGGTCTTGCTGCTGGGGCTTGCCGTGCGTGCATGGAGCATGGGCGCAGCCTGACCGCCTGTAATGCCCTGCTTCTCAGAAAAAAGCCGTCTTTTGTACACAGTTGCCAGAAAAACAAAAATGCGTTCGGAATAAACCGGGAAAAGCGCATCTTGCGGGATGGGTGAAAGCGGTTTATAATAAGCATGAAAACGTTTACACATAACAATGCATCCCAAAAGAGAGAAGTACTGCAAATGACCATCAGTGATATTGCAAAAATGGCGGGTGTATCCAGTGCGGCGGTCAGCCGCTACCTGAACGGAGGCCCCCTGAGCGAACAGAAGAGGGCTGTCATCCACGAGGTAGTGGAAAAGACCGGCTACCGCCCGGATACCGCCGCCCAGACTCTGCGCACCGGAAAAGTGAATCAGGTGGGGGTGATCGCTCCCAGCATCGGTTCCCAGTCGGTGGGGCAGATCACGGCAGGCATTGCCAGTGAGCTGGATGCAAAGAGCTATCTGATGCTGCTGGGAAACACCGAGCTGGACGCCCAGCGGGAATTGGGCTATCTGACTGCCATGCAGCGCAACCACGTGGCGGGCATCATCCTGCTGGGCAGCTATTATACTCCTCAGCTGGCGCAGGCGCTGAAAAACTGCCGTGTGCCGGTGGTGGTAACAGGCCAGCGTTTTCAGGATGTGGCCTGCGTGTACAACGACGACCGCACTGCAGCCCGGGAACTTGCCCAGCGGATGCTGGATCATGGCCGCAGAAGGATCGTTTATATTGGCGGTACAGAGCGGGACGATGCCACCGGCGTGCAGCGCCGTGAGGGCGTGCAGGATGCGCTGAACGCTGCCGGACTGAACGGCGAACAGATGCCCCGCATCTGCTGCAACGCCTTTACCATGGAGGAGGGCCAGCGCTGTATGCAGGAACTGCTGGTGCGCTGCCCGGATCTGGACGGTGTGGTCTGCGTGACTGACACGGTGGCCTTTGGTGCCATGCGTGCCCTGCGGGAAGCAGGACGGCATGTGGGGCAGGATGTGGGTCTTGCAGGCGTTGGCGACAGCTGGGCTGGCAGCATGATGGAACCGGGGCTGGCCACGGTGCGCTTTTACCAGAAGCAGGTGGGGCAGGAGGCTGCCCGGATCCTGCTGCAGATGCTGGAAGAAAATGGGAGCAGCGGGCCTGTGCGTCAGGTGACGCTGGGCTATCAGATCGTGGAGCGAGGCTCCCTTTGATGATAAAGGATAAAAGTATGGGTCGTAAGCTGATTTTTCTGGATATTGACGGCACGCTGCTGCCGCCGGGTGATATGCTCATCCCGGAAAGCACTCTGGCTGCACTGGATCGCGCCAGAGCAAACGGACACAAGCTGTTTTTGTGCACCGGCCGCAACCACCGCATGACCGAACCGCTGTTGCGGCACGACTGCTTTGCGGGCGCAGTGTGCAGCGCCGGCGGCTATGTGCTGTGCGATGGCAAGACTCTGGTGGATATCCCCATGGAGCCGCAGCAGGCTGAAGGCGTGCGCGCGGCGCTGGAGCGCAATGGCGTGGAGTGCACGCTGGAAGCCCGGGATGCCACCTTTGGCGGAAGCAAGATGGCTGAGAGGTGGAAATTTATCCACAAAAAGAACGATGCACCGCTGAACAGCGAAGCGGAGCGCTGGCGCAAAGCCATGGAAGAGGGCATGTCCATCCTGCCGCTTTCCGATTACAAAGGGGAACCGCTGTATAAAATCGTGTTCATTGCCGACCACGAGAGCGACCTTGCCGAGGCAAAGCAGCTCTATGCCGACCAGTTCGTGTTCTGCGAAAGCAAGCTGGACCGCCTGACAGATGGCTTTGTGAATGGTGAGCTCATCAACCGCAAATTTAATAAGGGCACCGGCATCAAGGCAATCTGTGACCATCTGGGCTGCACGCTGGCAGATACCATCGGCTTTGGTGACAGCGATAATGACCTGCAGATGACCGATGTTGTCGGCATCAGTGTGTGCATGGCCAATGGCTCCGAAAACCTGAAAAAGCGGTGCGACCGCATTGCTCCCTCGGTATACGAGGACGGCATTGCAAAGGAGTTCAAGGCGCTGGGTCTGATCTGAAAAAAACAACAAAGGCTGCGGCAGGGATAAGACCCGGGCCGCAGCTTTTTGCTGCCGCAGGGTTTTATAAAACGGAAAAACGTGGTAGAATAAACCAGAATGCCGGGTTCAAGGCCCGGCAAAAAGGGAGGAATTGAAATGCGTTCCGTTCTGGAAGTATGTGTGGACAGCACTGCCAGTGCACTGGCAGCAAAACGCGGCGGTGCCAGCAGGCTGGAACTGTGTGCCGACCTGATCGTGGGCGGTACAACGCCCAGCCTTGCGCTGGTGCGTCAGGTCAAGGCGGAGACCGGCCTGCCGGTGCGCGCTCTGCTGCGGCCCCGGTTCGGAGACTTCTGTTACGACAGCTACGAGCTTGCCCAGATGGAACAGCTGGCCGCAGAGCTGGTGGAGGCCGGGGCGGATGGTATCGTGACCGGTGTGCTGACCCCGGAAGGGCAGCTGAATGCGGATGTCATGCGGCCTATTTATGCGGCGGCGCGCAGGGCAGCGGAAAAGGCAGGCCGTCCGGTGGCGTGTACCCTGCACCGTGCCTTTGATGTCAGCGCCGACCCCTTTGCGGCACTGGAAACGGTCCGGAGCATGGGCCTTTGTACCATCCTCACCAGCGGGCAGGCGGCGAGTGCCCCAGAGGGAGCGAAGCTTCTCGGCCGACTGGTGGAGCGGGCAGGGGACAGCGTGGAAATTCTGGTAGGTGCCGGTGTCACGGCACAAAACATCCCGGCACTGGCCGCACAGACCGGGGCACATGCGTTCCACCTTTCCGGCAAGCAGGTGCTGCAAAGCCGCATGACCTTCCGCCGCGAGGGTGTGCCCATGGGGCTGCCGGGCTTTTCAGAGTTTGAGGTATGGCAGACGAGTGAAGAAAACATCCGTGCTGCACGGCAGGCACTGGATGCGATCAAGAACAACTAAAACGAAAGCGCTCTCCCAACGGAAACCCGGTGGGAGAGCGCTTTTTTATGATGATGAATTTGAAGGGTGAAGATAGCTTAGTAATGCAGCTCGTCGCCGGTCAGTGCTTCCAGCACCGGCAGCATGGCAGCGGCTTCGGCCTTGGCGGCGGGCAGATCCATATCGCGGTAGTTGCCGCACTCCACTTCGCTGGCACCGGGCACAGCGCCCTCAAAGCCAGCCATGAAGCGGAAGGATTCCACCGTCAGCTCCAGTGCCTCGGCGGGAGTCAGGCCGCGGGTGAGCAGATAGAAGCCGGTGCGGCAGCCCATGGGGCCAACGTAGATCACGCTGTCCTGAAAGGCGCTGTTGCGTGCATAGGTGGCAAACAGATGCTCCAGCGTGTGGGCGGCACCGGTGGACAGGTAATCGCCGTGATTGGGCCTTTTCATGCGGATGTCCCATGTGAGAACATCGCCGTCCTGACGGCTCAGATACATGCCGCGGTCCAGTTTGGTATGGTCAACACAGAAGCTTGCAATGCGTTCCATGATCTTCTCCTTTGGCTTATGCCTGCAGGCGCTGCACGCTGCCGTGAGCGCAGTCCACAGCAATCATCAGACCGTCACGGATGTGGCTGGTAGCACCGGCGGCACCCACAACGGTAGGCTTGAGCAGGGCCTTGCCGGCAATGGCAGCGTGGCTGTTCAGGCCCGGCTCTTCCACCACCAGAGCGGCGGCATCACGCACGTAACTCAGCATTTCGTTGCTGGTGGAGGGCACCACCAGCACCATGCCGGGCTTGAACTTTGCACGCACCTCTTCCAGAGTGCGGCAGACGCAGGCCTTGCCGGTGGCGCTGGTTACGTCGGCATTCTCGCGGCCAACGCCCACACCGGTAGCCAGACAGTTGCCTACCATGTGGATCTTGATCATGTTGGTGGTGCCGGACACGCCCACAGGCACGCCTGCGGTCACAACGGCCAGCTCACCGTTGTGCAGGTAGCCGTTCTCCTTGGCCAGAGAGGTGGACATCTCGATCAGCTCATCAGTGCTGTGTGCCAGAGGCATCATCAGCGGGGTGATGCCCCAGCTCAGGGCCAGCTGACGCTGCACCTGCTCCTTCATCACGCAGGCGATGATGGGCTGCTCCGGGCGGTACTTGCTCAGCAGACGGGCGGTGTTGCCGGACTCGGACACCGTAACGATGGCGGCAGCATTCACGTCCTTGGCGGTCAGGCAGGCAGCATGTGCAGTTGCATCGCTCACGCTGATCTTGCCGGTGTTCTCGGCGAGGGGCGCAAAGCGGGAGTGATTCTCCTGCTCGGTGCGCTCAGCAATGGCAGACATGGTCTTGAGGGCCTCCACGGGGTAAGCACCGGCAGCAGTCTCGCCGGAAAGCATGATGGCAGAGGTGCCGTCGTAGATGGCATTTGCCACGTCAGAGATCTCGGCGCGGGTGGGACGGGGGTTCACGATCATGCTGTCCAGCATCTGGGTAGCGGTGACGATGGGCTTGCCAAAGGAGAAGGAGCGCTCGATGATATTCTTCTGAATGCCGGGCAGCTCGGTAAAGTCGATCTCAACGCCCAAATCGCCGCGGGCCACCATGACAGCATCGGCTGCAGCCAGAATGCTGTCGATGTTGTTCACGCCCTCACGGTTCTCAATCTTGGCGATGATGCGGATATCGGAATCATACTCGTTGAGCAGGTTGCGGATATCGTACACATCCTGTGCAGTGCGCACGAAGGAAGCAGCGATGAAGTCAAAGCCCTGCTGTGCGCCAAAGATGATATCGTCGCGGTCGCGCTGGCTCATATACGGCATGGACAGATGCACGCCGGGCACATTGACACCCTTCTTGTTCTTGATCTTGCCGTTGTTCAGCACCTTGCAGACGATGTCGGTGTCGTTCACGGTGACGATCTGCAGCTTGATCAGGCCGTCGTCCAGCATGATGGTGCCGCCGGGCTGCACATCCTGCGGCAGGTCCTTATAGGTGATGGAGCAGATCTCCTTGGTGCCTTCCACCTCGCGGGTGGTCAGGGTGAAGGTCTGGCCGGCTTCCAGCATTTCAGTGCCGTTCTTGAAGTCCTTCAGGCGGATCTCGGGGCCTTTGGTGTCCAGCAGGGCGGCGACCGGCTTGCCCAGCTCTTCACGAATGGCTTTCAGCTTTTCAAAGCGGCCCAGATGCTCTTCGTGAGAGCCGTGGGAAAAATTAAAACGGGCAACATTCATGCCGTTGGCGACCAGCTCGCGCAGAACGCCTTCCTGATCGGTGGACGGGCCCAGAGTGCAGATGATCTTTGTTTTTCTCATATACTTTTACTACCTCCAACTACAACTTCACATTCTCTATTTTGCGGCAGGCTGTCCGCTGTCATACAGGCAGCTGCACGCGACCAACGGGAAAAATCCCATGCTGTGGTACAAAAGCAGAAAAGTTCTGCTGTTCAAAACTTTTTCCATTTACTATTATATCCGCTTGGATACAATAGGGCAAGAAAAAATTCAAGCTGCGCTGCAATTTTTTTGGCGGCTAAAATGTCTTTACCATGAAATAACGCAGCAACGAATAAAAACGCCAAAACGCTTCGCCGGATTGTGAACGAAATGACGAACATTTTGGTGAAAATGACGGATATTTGCAGCACAGCAAAAACGCTTGCATCCGGCACAGGATTTGCTTATAATGATAAGTAAAGATAGTATCACTTATCCGGGGCAGGTCCCCGGAAGAAATGGAGAAAAAACGATATGGAAAAGCGTGTTTTTCTGATCGTCCTCGACAGCTTTGGCATTGGCGCAGAGCCGGATGCCGCAGCGTTTGGCGATGAGGGCACCAACACCCTGGGTGCCATTGCAAAACACCCCAACTTCAACTGCCCCAACCTGCAAAAGATGGGCATGTTCAACATTGATGGCGTGACCGCAGGCGAAAAGACCGCAGCGCCCATCGGCTCCTTTGCCCGCCTGCAGGAGCAGAGCATGGGCAAGGATACCACCATTGGTCACTGGGAAATCGCCGGTGTGGTAAGCCCCAAGCCGCTGCCCACCTTCCCGAACGGCTTCCCGGATGAGCTGATCCACGAGTTTGAGGAAAAGACCGGCCACAAGGTGCTGTGCAACAAGCCTTACTCCGGCACGCAGGTGCTGAAGGATTACGGCGAGCAGGCCATGAAAGAAAACGCCCTTATCGTTTACACCAGTGCCGACAGCGTATTTCAGGTGGCCGCCAACGAAGAGCTGGTGCCGGTGCATGAGCTGTACCGCTACTGCGAGATCGCCCGCGAGATGCTCAAGGGCGAGTACGGCGTGGGCCGCGTGATCGCACGCCCCTTCCTGGGCCACACTGCGGATACCTTCTACCGCACCACCAATCGCCACGACCTGAGCCTCAAGCCGCCCCGCGCTACCATGCTGGATCTGCTGAAAGATGCTGGCAGGGATGTGATCGCTGTGGGTAAGATCTTTGACATCTTCGACGGTGAGGGTGTGACCGAGAAGATCAAGACCACTGGCAACACCAATGGCATCGCCTTTACCAAGGCCCTGCAGACCCGCGACTTTGAGGGCCTTGCCTTTGTGAATCTGGTGGACTTCGATATGCTCTACGGCCACCGCCGCGATGTAGCAGGCTATGCCGCCGCTGCCACCGAGTTTGACAAGTTCGTGGCCGACTTCATCCCCGGAATGCGGGAGGGCGATCTCCTCATGGTCACCGCTGACCATGGCTGCGACCCGTCCTATACCAAGACCACCGACCACACCCGCGAGTATGTGCCGTACCTGATCTGCGGCAAGGGCGTGAAGCCTGGCGTTGACCTTGGCACCCGTCTGTGCTTTGGCACCATCGCCCAGACCATCTGCGAGTATCTTGATGTGGATGCTTCCTCTCTGGACGGCAAGAGCGTCTGGAACGAGATCAAGGCATAATGATTTTATAGAATGAGAAAGCCGCCTGCATTGGTTCAAGATGCAGGCGGCATTTTTATGCAGCTTATCGGCACGGACTTTCTGGTGAAAAAGCAAAACAGGAAACGACCGCAGTTGTTTCCTGTTTTGCAAATAAAATAATATTTCCGCGATAGAGTCCGGAGCTTGCGCGGAGGACATTTTAAATCGTCAGGCCGCGTCGTTCTGCTGCGAAGCAGCATCCTGAATGGCACCCCAGATGGAGGAAGCCGCATTGTAGATGGACGATGCAGCCTGTTCCACCTCTTCCTGTGTGGGCAGGGAGATGGACGGTGCTTCTCCGGCCGTATCACCGCTGCCGGTCTCGCCCTCGGCGGGGACCTCCGGCTCCTGCGGCTGGGTGTCGGCAGGCTGCTCTGCATCTGCAGGCTGGTCAGCCGGGACGGTCTCTTCCGGCAGGCTGTCGGCGGGCACTTCTTCGGGAACGCTCTCGGCAGGCACCTCCGAAACAGCGGCGTTCGGGTCGGTGGTGGGGGTGAACACCTCGGTCTTTTCCGGCTTCTGGGTGGTGTCGGCAACGGTGCCCTCACCGCCCAGCACGGACGCGATCATTTCCCTGGCCTTGCTCACAGAAGCATCATCCGGTTTCATGACGTAGAGCTTCTGTCCCTTGGCAGAGTAGCACTTGGTGCTGCTGGAGCTTGTGCCGGTGACGGTATAGCTTTCAATATCCCACTCGGCAAAGTCGCTCAGCTGCATCCGCACCAGCGCACTGATCTGATCCTGCGAAAAGCTGGTCACAAAGCAGTCGGCTGCGGCATCCATGATCTTGGAAAAGCCCATCAGCAGGGCAGGGGACTTGATCTTGTTCAGCATGGCATCGATCACCTTCATCTGGTTGATGCCGCGCTGGATATCGCCGGATGCAAAGGCGTGACGCTCACGGGCAAAGGCCAGAGCGGCCTTGCCGTCCAGATGGTTCCAGCCCTCCACAAAGGTGGTGGGGTCATAGTAGCCGGGGCTGCCCACAGAAGTGAACGCCTGATCGGAGTAGACATCCACGCCGCCCAGCGCATCGATGATGCTGATGAAGCCCGCAAAGTTGATGCGGATGTAATGGTCCACATTGACACCGTACAGATTGCCCAGTGTGGCCATGCTGGTTTCCACGCCGTACAGACCGGCGTGAGTCAGCTTATCCTTGCTGTCAGTGCCGGCAAGGTCTACGTAGTAGTCGCGCGGGGTGTTGACGAGGGCCACCCTCTTGGTGACAGGGTTCACGGCAGCAAGGATATTCACGTCGCTGCGGGCATTTTCCGTCAGCTCGCCGCGGGTGTCCACGCCGCTGAGGTAGATCACAAACGGTTCCTTGGTGATCTTGTTGGCCTCGGCACCGGTGAGCAGGCCAGAGGTCATGCTGCCTAGGGCAGAAAGGCCCTGCTGGGCCCAGAAGCAGCCCAGCGCCATGGCAGCGCACAGGAACACCGAAAATACCCGGGCTACCTTGCCGGGAACATTGTACTCCTGACAGCGCTTTACCAGCAGCCACAAAAGCGCCAGCAGCGCGGCCAGAATGACCAGATACAGCACCGGCAGCATCTGGGTGCGCCACAGCTGCACCAGTGCCAGAATGCTTAAAATACCTTGTAAGATCAGCAAAATTTTCCCCCACTTGGAAGGTACTGCCACGGCTCCATCCACGGGCGGATGGGCCTTGGGCGGTACGGGTGTGTTGTGGCCGCTGCGCGGCGGCTTCTGGGGAGGCTGGGCCGGAGGCGGTGTGCTGGGCTGTTCCGGCGGCAGCTCGGAAAAAAACGCCGAGCTGTCTACCTCGATGGGCGCAGTATCCTCAGAGCCTTCCTTGCGGCTGATGTGCCGCAGAGAACGGTAATCTTCGTGGGAACGATCGTTTTCATCCATCATTCAAAACCACTCCTTTTTTGTCAGGAAACAGGTACAATGGTCAGCACTGCACGGGCCGGAAGGCAGGTGGCGGTCTGATCTTCGTTGGAAAGCCAGCCAAAGCCTTCACAGATGTGATCCGGGCAGGGCGAATCCACGAACCGGGCTGCACCGTCCTTGATCTGAATGTGGACGGTATAGTAACCGGTGTCCACATCATAGGTCTCATCCACGTCCAGCGGCAGGTTCATGGTGGTGTTGTTGTCGCCGTAGATCAGCTCGGCCCGCAGTCCGGAGCCGGAAGCGTGCACGCGGCGTACCACCAGCAGCACAGCGGCAATGGCCAGAATGACCACGGCAAACAGAATGTTGGTAAGCAGCTTTTTGTTTTTCATGCGTTAATCCTTGATCTGTAATTGTTCCAGCTCGGCCAGCCACAGTGCGGCACAGGCATCGCTGGGCATCCGCCAGTCGCCGCGGGGCGAAAGGGTCACGCTGCCCACCTTGGGGCCGTCGGGCAGGCAGCTGCGCTTGAACTGCTGGGCAAAGAACCGCCAGTAGAAGTTGCGCAGCCACTTGTACAGCACGCTGTCCGGGTACTCCGGCCGGCCTGCGAATGCAGTCTTTGCCAGCCGGAAGATCTTGGCCGGGCCAAAGCCGAAGCGCAGCACCTGATACAGGTAGAAATCGTGCAGCTCGTAGGGTCCCACAAGGTCCTCGGTCTTCTGCGCGATCTCGCCGTCCTTGGCAGGCAGCAGCTCCGGAGAGACAGGGGTGTCCAGAATATCCAGCAGCACGGTGCGCAGGGCATCGGTGGCGGCAATGTCGGCTTCGTAGCGCACAAGGTGGCGCACCAGCGTTTTGGGCACACCGGCGTTCACACCGTACATGCTCATGTGGTCGCCGTTGTAGGTGGCCCAGCCCAGCGCCAGCTCCGAAAGGTCGCCGGTGCCCACCACGAGACCGCCGGTGCGGTTGGCGGTGTCCATCAGCTCCAGCGTGCGCACGCGGGCCTGTCCGTTTTCAAAGGTGACATCCAGCACGCTCTCGTCCTGACCGATGTCCGCAAAATGGCTGTGCACCGTGTTGGCGATATCGATCTCTTTAAAGGAGACCTGCAGCTCATCGCACAGGATCTCTGCGTTGCTGCGGGTGCGCTTCGTGGTGCCAAAGCAGGGCATGGTCACAGCCAGCACGTCGCTGGTGGGACGGCCCAGCTGCTTCATGGCACGCACGGCCACCAGCAGCGCAAGACAGCTGTCCAAGCCGCCGGAAATGCCGATAACGGCGGTTTTTGCGTGGGCGTGTTCCAGCCGCTTTGCAAGGCCGTCGGCCTGCATTTTCAGAATCAGCTCACAGCGCTCGGCGCGGCGCTTGGGGTCGCCGGGCACAAAGGGTGCGGGGTCGATCCAGCGGGTCAGCGTGGTCTCTGCCGGTTCCAGATCGAACTCCACGGTCTGGTAGCCCTCGCCGCTCAGCTCAAAACTGGTGTTGCGGGCACGCTCGGCTTCCATGCGCTGGCAGTCGATCTCGGTCTCGGCACAGCCGCCGTCAAAGGGAGCGTTCTCAGAGAGGATGGTGCCGTTCTCGGCGATGAGGTCGTGGCCGGCGAACACCATGTCCTGCGTGCTCTCACCGTGCCCGGCGGAAGCATACAGGTAGCCGCACAGCAGGCGGGCAGACTGGTTGGACACCAGCGCCCGGCGGTACTCGGCCTTGCCGACGGTCTCATCGCTGGCGGAAAGATTTGCGATCACGGTCGCACCGGCCAGCGCGTGGAAGGTGGAGGGCGGCAGGGCACTCCACAGATCCTCGCAGATCTCCACGCCCAGCACAAAGCTGGGCATCTGGCGGCAGCGGAACAGCAGGGAGGTGCCAAAGGGCACCCGCTGACCGCACACCTCCACCAGCTCCACCTCGGTGCTGCCCGGGGTGAACTGGCGCTTTTCGTAGAACTCGCCGTAGTTGGGCAGATAGGTCTTGGGCACAAGACCCAGAATGCGGCCATGGCATAGCACGGCGGCGCAGTTGTACAGCTTGCCGTGCACCAGCAGCGGCAGGCCCATCAGCGTGACAACGTCCAGTGCTTTTGTTTCATCAAGCAGGGTGCTCAGGGCATCCAGTGCACCGGTCTGCAGCGTGCGCTGCAGAAACAGGTCGCCGCAGGTATAGCCGGTCAGGCAGAACTCGGGGAACACGGCCAGC
>OWJP01000596.1_pt1 | contig 13154 bp, 21 predicted proteins | sample 1732561 | NCBI WGS metagenome assembly OWJP01 (sample SAMN05065729, study PRJEB22554) | human gut metagenome | biome: ENVO:2100002; feature: ENVO:00000062; material: ENVO:00002003 | host: Homo sapiens | place: USA
AGATGAGCGCTAGTCTCGTGGGCTCGGAGATGTGTATAAGAGACAGGGATATCAGCCGGCGCGCAATGTTTTGGGGCGGCCAGTGCCGCGGGGAGGGCCTACAGCTGGTCCATCGGGACCGCGTGTGCGCCCTGGAGATCCTCCGGGAGTGTCTGGATGACCGCCGCGGAGTAATCCCGCAGCGTGATACCCGGCGCGTGAACGCCGTGCTTGCGTCCTTGGAGGACTGGGAGCCGTGCGGTGTACGGGGATTCGGAAAGGGGTACGGCAAGCAGCGTGGATACCGGTATGCGCCGCGATTTCGGGCAACAGATGCGGGCAACAGATGCGGGCAACAGACAAGAAAAGTCTGTAACAGAGGTGTTGCCCGAAAAAGTGGTGCCGCAACAGTTTGCAACAGATGAAAATCAAGTGTTGGGGCAGACTGTTGCCCCAAAAATCCCATGACGATAGGGTTTATTTTTATTAAGCAACAAAGGCAACAGATTATTTACTTGGTAGTACAAAAGAAAGGAATTAAAGAAAATGGTAAAACGCCTAAATTACCTAAAAACGCCTAAACACCTGATTTTGGCTCATATACGCGCGTGAGAAAGTGTTGTGTTGCCGAAAGGGGGAGCGAAATGAAAGAGAGCCAGATTGAAGCAAAGCTGGTCCGCATGGTGCGGGAGCGCGGGGGACTGTGCTACAAGTTCGTGTCTCCAAACAATCCGGGCGTGCCGGACCGGATCATCATCACGCCGGATGGCAGGACGGTTTACGTCGAACTGAAGACGGAGGTCGGGAGGCTTGCGAACATCCAGCAATGGCAGATTTCCGAGATGCGCAAACGTGGCGCAGACGTCCGGATTGCCAAAGGGCTGCCAGCCGTCAAGGCGCTGGTGGCAGAACTGTTTCCGGAGGAGATGATCCGGCCATGAAGTACATACCGCACGCCTATCAGGCATACTGCGAGCGGCAGATTGTAGAAAAACCCGCGTTGGCGTTATGGCTCGATATGGGCCTCGGGAAGACGAGCATCGCGCTGTCCGCGGTGAACGAGCTGAAGTTCAACCGTTTTGAGGTGCAGAAAGTGCTGGTGATCGCCCCGAAGAAGGTTGCGGAGGCCACCTGGCAGGCAGAGGCAGCAAAGTGGGACCACACGAAGCACCTGCGATTTTCCACGGTACTGGGCAGCTTGCAGAAGCGGATCAGGGCTGTGAACGCACCGGCGGACCTGTACGTTATCAACCGCGACAACGTCAAATGGCTGGTGGACTACTTCCGCAACGACTGGCCCTTCGACATGGTGGTAATCGATGAGGCGAGCAGTTTCAAAAGCCAGCAGGCGCAGCGCTGGAAGGCCCTGAAATCCGTACGGGCGCACATCCGCCGCATCGTGGAGCTGACCGGTACGCCGGCGCCGCACAGTCTGCTGGACCTCTGGCCGCAGGTTTACCTGCTGGATCAGGGCGAGCGCCTCGGCAGGACGGTTGGTGGGTTCCGAGAGCGGTATTTCAACCCAGACAAACGCGACGCGACCCGAGTCTTCACCTATAAGCCGAAGGACGGCGCGGAGCAGGCGGTGAAAGCCCTGTTGGCGGATGTCTGTATCAGCATGCGGGCCGAGGACTACCTGGAGTTGCCGGATGTTGTGACAGACATCATCCCGGTGCAGCTGGACAGCAGGGCGCAGAAGGATTATGACCGGCTGGAACGTGACGCGCTGCTGCCGGTGGACGAGCGGATGATTGACGCGGGCAGCGCCGGCGTCCTGACAAACAAGCTGTTGCAGTTGTGCAATGGGGCTGTGTATGACAGCAGCAAAACCGTTTGCGAACTGCACAGCTGCAAGATGGAGGCGTTCATGGAGCTGATTGAGCAGCTGAACGGCCAGCATGCTTTGGTGTTTTACAACTTCCAGCACGACCGGGACCGGCTGATGGCGGCTCTGCGAAAGACCGGGCTGCGGGTGCGAGTTTACGGCGGCCCGGCGGACCAGGAGGACTGGAACGCAGGCAGGATTGACCTGCTGCTGGCGCATCCGGCATCCTGCGCATATGGTCTCAACCTCCAGCAGGGCGGGCACCACATCATCTGGTTCGGCCTGAACTGGAGCCTGGAACTGTACCAGCAGGCGAACAAGCGGTTGCATCGCCAGGGCCAGAGGGAGCCGGTGATTGTCCACCACCTGGTTGTACAGGGCGGGATGGATGAGGATGTCATGGCGTCCCTGGAGGATAAAAGCGCGACGCAGGACAGCCTGCTGGACGCGCTGAAGGCGAGAATCCAGAAAGTGAAAGGAGGATGAGTAGCCATGACTGACATTGACTACGACAAGCTCCGTGCCATCCAACGCCTGCTCAGCCTTAAACCGCCGCCAGATAAGCCGCAGTGCCCGGATGAGCGGTGTGTTTGGCTGCTGGATGGCGGGCTGTGTCCGTTTAAACGTTGTGTGAGGAGGGATGGTTTTGACCGTCAAGGAAGCCGAGAACATAAAGCTTGACCCGGACGTCTATTCCCGCTGCGTTGCCACGGCGAAGGGATACTACCGTATGCTGCAGCGGCAGAAAGAGATTGAAGAGGAGATCATCCACGAAACGCATGCGTCAGACGGCCAGCCCAGAGGAAGTAGTGTCGGAGACCCCACCGGACGGAAGGTCGAGAAGATCCTCCAGAGGCAGCGGGAGAACGACCGGAAAATTCGGGCGGTGGAGCAGGCGTGGATGGAATGCGAGAATGACAGTGAGCGAGAACTGATCAAACGCAATCTTTTTGAGCGGACGCAGATGCAATACATTCGGCTGGACATGTCGCTACGGACGATGAAGCGTTGCCGGAAACGTTTTTTGATCCGGCTCGCAAAAAATCTTCGAGAAATTTAGCAAGTGGCACCTTTTTCTCAAAATAGGGTCTATAATTAAATCATGGACGTAGTCTATCATGAGGAGAATGAAACTTGTCATACCGTGATGCTGTAGAAGATGGGATCTCCGTCATAAAGCTGAAAAGTGGAGACAACATGTATTGTGTAAAATGCCACATATGTGGAGACACAATTAAGTCGTTGAACTATAGGCGGGAAGTACAATATACATGTAAGAAGTGTAAACTTGAACAGAGCCTTGCGGATAAAGAACATCGAGAAATCGTATCGTGGGAAGGTAAAGAGCGCAAATTTCAAAACGCAGTGAAGCGGATCGAAGATGTTAGACCAGGTCTCAAGGAATATCAAAGAGCGATAGATGTCATTCATGAGAAACTTCATCGTGATGGCTGGTTTCAAAGTACGGAAGAAATTCTCGTTGCTATTGAATTGGTGAAAAACAAGATTAAGGCAAGGCATCAGGTGAAGCTTGGAAGATATCGAGCCGATTTTGTATTGCCTGAAGAGAAGGTAGTTTTGGAAGTCGACGGAGTGCTTTTTCACGCTCGAGAAGATCCAAACAAGCGACAGATGCGAGATAATTTAATCACTTTAGCTCTTGGAGCCAATTGGGAAATCATTCACGTAACCGATCAAATGGTCAACGAAAACATTACTCGCCTGTTACCGGCTATTCGGAAAGTAAAAGAACATCGAAAATTACTGAGAGACCAGAACGGTGGTATTCTTCCCGAATGGTACGATAATAAAGCAATTTAAACAACATCAGCGGACTGCCTTCCCCAGGCGGTTCGCTATTTTTATACTGAGAGGCGGTGAAGTGACGATGACCAAAAAACAGCAACTCTTTTGCGAAGAATACCTCATTGATTTAAATGCGACGCAGGCTGCAATTCGTGCAGGATACAAGCCTGAGAGTGCGGGATCGGTGGGAAGCGAAAACCTGAAAAAACCTGAAATACGTGCGCGCATAGACAAAGCGATGGCGGAACGATCAAAGCGTACAGGTGTAAATGCTGACCGCGTCGTTCGCGAGTTGGCCAGAGTTGCTTTTGTAAACGCTTCCGATGTGATTGATATGAATAAAGCGACAGTTATTGATGGAGCATGTGTCGACGATACTGCGGCCATTTCCAGCGTTAAAGTCAAAAACATTCCGACGGATGATGGAGAAATCGTAGAGCGAGAAATCCGGCTGGCCGACAAGTTGAAGGCGTTGGAACTGCTGGGCAAGCATATTGGGATGTTTGCGGATAAGGTATCCATTTCCCATGATACGCCCGTCATTGTTGACAACATAGGTGATCGCGGTGGCTGAGATTAAACTTGACCAAGTAATCGCCCCCGCGTTTTACGCGCTTCATCGGGACATCAAAGCAGACGGTCACACGCATTACGTCCTCAAGGGCGGGCGCGGAAGTACAAAGAGCTCCTTCACATCGATTGAAATTATTCTGGGGATCATGCAGCATCCTGACGCGCACGCGGTTGTTTTGCGTAAGGTTGGGAATACGCTGCATGATTCTGTTTTCACACAGATGCTCTGGGCCGTATCGGCTTTGGGCGTGCAGGAATATTTCCGGGCGAATCAAAGCCCCTTGCGGCTAACATACACGCCCACTGGCCAGACAATCCTGTTCCGCGGCGCCGACGAGCCAATGAAACTCAAATCCATCAAGCCGCCGTTCGGATATTTTCGATATGTCTGGTACGAGGAGTGGAACCAGTTCGGCGGGCTGCGGGAGACGCGCAGCATCAACCAGTCCCTCATGCGCGGCGGGGAGCGATTTACAGTTTTTTACACATACAACCCACCGGAATCCGTTCGGGACTGGGTGAATGAGGAGGTGCGCGCCAATCGACTGGACCGTGTCATCCACCATTCCACATATGAGAGCGTCCCGGCCGGTTGGCTGGGCGAACAGTTTTTCATCGAGGCCCGCCATCTCCAGGGAACACAGCCGGAGCGATACCGGCATGAATATCTCGGCGAGGTTACCGGTACCGGCGGCGAAGTGTTTAAAAATGTCACGCTGCGCGGGATCACCGATGATGAAATCAAACGATTCGACCGAATTCGTCGCGGCCTCGACTGGGGATATGCGGTTGATCCGCTGGCATATATCGTCTGCCATTATGATAAGACTCGCCGCAGGCTATATATATTCCACGAACTTTACAAAGCCGAGATGAGCAATCGGGCAGCCGCCAAGCTAATCCGGGCGGAAAATACGCTCAATCAGGAGATCATCGCGGACAGCGCCGAGCCGAAGAGTATTGCCGAAATGTACGAGCATGGATTGCGGGTAATCGGCGCCCGCAAGGGGCCGGACAGCGTCAAACACGGCATTGACTGGCTGCGGGACCTTGAAGAAATTATCATTGACGACCAGCGCTGCCCAAACGCGGCACGAGAATTCCTCGGCTACGAGCTTGACCGGGACAAAGACGGCAATTTCAAGGCCGCCTACCCTGACCGGGACAACCACACCATCGATGCCGTTCGCTATGCGACGCAGGACGATCAGATCAATGTGCAAGTGAGGTAAGGCTATGTACATCACCAACATGGAACTCATCAAGCAAAAGCTTGCCGCAGACGGCAGATTGAGCACGAGCGACATCATCAAGCAGATCCTTAAGGATGACGACGCGAACCCCGCAAAGCAATATATGGCCGTCGGCAAGCGGTATTACGATGGTGGCCACGATATCCTGCAGCATGATTTCCGGCGGTCGTGGGTTTACGATGAGGTTGAGACAGCAGCGGGGATTGATCATTCGGGCCACCTTATCACGAACGAAAACAATTCCAACCACCATAACGTTCACAATATCTACCAGCAGCAGGTAGACCAGAAGGCCGCATACATTGTAGGCAAACCGCCCAGCGTCACGGTAGAAGGCGCGGAAGATCATCCAGAGTTGAAAGCCTTTGAGGACGCGGTAACCGCTGTCACATCAGATGAGGAATTTACGGACGCGCTGAACGAATACGTTGTAGGCGCAAGCAATAAAGGCGCAGAGTGGCTGCACATCTACTACGACCAAACGGGTAATTTGCAGTACGTCATCACACCGGCGGAAGAAATTATCCCCTTCTATGACAGTGCCTATCAGAAAGAGCTTGTTGAGCTCATCCGCTATTACTCGGTTGCAGTAGTGGCCGATGGCAAGGAAACGCTGCGTAAGAAAATCGAGTGGTGGACGAAGGAGAACGTCACCTACTATGAAGAATCCGAATCTGGGGAATACATCCTCGATTCTGCCCGCAGCCCGAACCCCGCCGCACATTGGTACAAAATTACGTCGAAGGATGGCCTTGTCACCCGCCGGGAGCCGCATGGCTGGGGACGGGTGCCATTTATCCCGCTGTATAACAACGGGCGGCACATGAGCGACCTGACGCGGATCAAGGGGTTGCAGGATGCGTACAACCTCATTTCCTCCGCCAGTACAAACAACCAGATTGATTTGGTTGAGCTCTACTGGATCGTGCAGGGCTACGGCGGCGAGACCGCGAAGGCCATCCAGCGCAAGCTGCAAATGAACAAGGCGGTCAGCATTTCCGACCCGCAGGGCAAGGTCAGCGCCGAGCAGGTCACGCTAGGCGTGCAGGAGCGTCTTGCCTGGCTAGATATGCTGCGCAGCGACATGTACAGCCTCGGCATGGCGATCGACACCACCGCCGACAAGTTTGCGACGGCGCCTTCTGGAATAGCCTTAAAGTTTTTGTATACGCCGCTCGACCAGAAGGCGAATATGCTAGTCGTGAAGCTCAAGCGGGCGCTGAAAGAATTCATGTGGTATGTCACGCAGGATATCAACCTGAAGCAAGGCACAGAGTATGACAGCGCCCTGATCAGGGTGGACGTTAATAAAACAGTCATCACGAACGATGCGGAGACTGTAACGATGATCCAGCAGTCGCAGGGCATTGTTCCGGATACAATCCTGCTCGCAAAGCATCCGTTTGTTGATGATGTCAATCAGGCCTTGAAAGACCTCGAAAAGCAGCGGGAGGAAGCGGCAAAACGCTTTCTGGTTAGCGATATCCCGCCGGGAGATGATGGAGAAGGATGAAATCCGCGGACTACTGGAAGAAACGCGCTCTGGCACGGGAAGCGCTATCAAGGAAGATTGCAAACCGCGAGCTTGTGAAGGATGTCCTTCCCGCCTATGACCAGGCCGCAAAGCAGATTACAGAGGACGTCAGGCAAATATTTGAGCGCTATGCGAAGGACGGCGAACTGACCGAAGCGGAAGCCCGGAAGCTACTCAACGTCCAGGAAACCGAAGAGATACTAAACAAGCTCCGCGAGGAGCTGAAGGAGATCAAGGACCCACAGCTCCGGCGCAAAGCACTTAACCGGCCGAATGCTCCGGCCTACGCCGCGCGGATCAGCCGGCTGGAGGCGCTACGGGAGCAAATTTATGCGGAGATGGCAAAGGTATCTGACAAGGAAATCGAAACAACTGGCAAGGTCATATCCAAATCCTACGAGCACACCTATTACCGTTCCATTTTCGATGCACAGGTCGGCACGGGATTTGCTTTTTCCTTCACGCATCTGCCGCAGGAGGCGATTAAGACCGTTCTGGGCGAGGCGTGGAGCGGGGCGCATTTCAGCCGGAGGGTATGGCGTAATACGCAATTGTTGGCCCAAGAGGCCGAGAAGGTTATCACGTCTGGCATCATCTCCGGGGCAAGCGTCCCGCGCATGGCGAAGCAGATTGAGGATGTGATGCAGACCGGGAAGTATGCGGCCACGCGGCTTATTCGCACGGAGGCCAATCGGGCATACAACGCGGCAGAGCTCCATTCCTACGAGGAGACAGAAATCGAAAAGTATGCCTTTCTCGCTACGCTAGACAGCCGTACATGCGTTGTCTGCGGCAGGCTGGACGGGAAAGTATTCTCGGTCAAAGATGCAAAAGAAGGGGTCAACTATCCGCCGATGCACCCGAATGACCGCTGCACGACTGTCGCATATTTTGATGAGCTTGGCCTGGAGGGCTTAAGGAGGCGCGCAAGAGACCCAGAGACGGGTGCAGTGAAAATCGTCCCGGCAGATCTCTCCTGGGAGGAATGGAAGGCCGGAAACTATACAAAACCGAAGAATAGTGGTATAATACAAGCAGGACGTGATGCAATGAAGATGGGCATTGAAATTGACACGCTTACCCCGTGTCTGGTTGATACTTCAACGGGAAACGTTGTCAAAACTACATTTTCAAAGGCAATTTTCAGCGATTTAAAAAAGCGCGAAATCAAAAGACGGTTGGTTATTTAACTGGACTGACCCAGATCTCGCAGCTGACGACATCTACAAACTGACGGTAGCCGGGAGCGAAGAAATCCAGGGCATGATTGCATTGCAATATGAGGAACGCGATAAAGCTGTTTATGCGCATATTGCGGAGAGCGCCCCGTGGAATCGCGGAAAGGCCAAGCGCTATGAGGGCGTAGGCGGTCATCTGTTTGCGATCGCCGCGCAAAAATCTATGGAGAAGGGCTATGGCGGGTTTGTCTTTTTGGATGCAAAGAACGCGGATTTAGTCCGACATTACGAGGAAGCGCTAGGCGCTCAATTCTTGGGGATCGCGCACCCTTACCGTATGATTATCGACGAGGAAGCCGCCGCGAGGCTGCTTCGGATTTATACTTTTGATGAGGAGTGACCAAAATGTCTGAGCAGGAAATGGAAGCGATGAAAGCTTTAGATGAAGCTGCAGAGAAGGCTGGCGGATACCTTTCGCCGTTCTTTGATTCAAAAACACACTACGATTACCGGAAGATCCTCGCCTACTGCCGTGAAAAGGGCATCGAGCCGCTTGATCTGACGATCCGGGAACTTCATCAATTTATCATCAAGCAATAAGCGAAGAGAGACTTGCGGGTGCAGGCCTCTCTTTCTTTATGCCGTTTTTGAGGTGATCATTTGAAATGCCTATATAACCGAAAATCCGAGACGCATTATCAGCGCTGGGCGCAGAAGCACGATGAGGGTTCACAGTCTCCCGAAGAGGGGAGCCAAATAGATCAGTATATTTTTGAACTGGAAGATTGCCTGAAAGAGGAGTGCGGCGCTTGGCAAAATGGCCGGTGCTGCTATGCATCTGTTTCTCTAAACAACCAGTAATCACAACTTGATTATGAAGCCTGCTTTTGCACTGCATGCGAAAGTGGGCTTTTATAATACTCAAAATTATCCCGCCCCGGCGGGGACTTAGAAATACCGGGCGCACCGGGCGCGGCTGACGTACCCGCGCGTTTAAAAGGCAAACGTCGTTTAATCCGGCGCGTAGAGGAGGAACTATGACACTAACCGAATACCTGAAAAAGCTGTTCGGCGACAAGCCCAGCATGACCTTGGAAGAGCTCACCAAGGCTGTAGAGGGAAACACTGAAGCAAAATTCGTCGACCTGAAGGACGGCGGCTATGTCGACGAAGGAAAGTTCAAAGGGCTGGAAAGCCAGCTTTCCACCGCCAATACGACCATCAAAGACTTGCAAGAAATCGTAAAGAAATTCGATGGCAAGGATCCCGAGAAGCTGTCAGCTGATCTGGCCGCGCTCCAGCAGAAGTATGACGCTGACACCGCGAAGCTACGGCTGGACAATGCGCTGGATGTTGCTATCATCGGTGCGAAGGGCCGTAGCACAAAGGCAGTCAAGGCCTTTTTGGACTACGGCAAGCTGAAGCTTAAGGACGACGGCACGATTGACGGGCTGGATCTCGAAGCTCTGAAAAAGAGTGAGCCGTATCTTTTCGAGGCCGTCAAAACCGGTATTATAGGGGGCGGAGAACCGGGAGGCGGCGACGGGCTGCCCACAGAGGAAGAACCGCCCAAGGATTACGCCGGTTACAAAAAATGGCGTGAGAAACATCAGTAAAGGAGTATGATTTATGCCCAACACATTTTTAACCCCGGACATCATTGCAAACGAAGCACTAATGGTGCTGGAAAACAGTATGGTTATGTCAGGGCTTGTCCACCGGGACTACTCGAAAGAGTTTGTCAAGGTGGGCGACACCATCACCATCCGCAAGCCCGCGAAGTTTATTGCCAAAAACTTCACTGGCCACGTGTCAGCACAGGACGCGACGGAGGGTAGCACGGAAGTCAAGCTCGACCGTTTTCGCGATGTGACGGTCAATGTAACATCCCGGGAACTGACCCTTAATATCCAGGATTTCTCCAGCCAGGTGGTAACCCCGGCAATGCAAGCAATCGCGCAGGCAGTGGACAGCGACCTGCTGGCCGTCGGCGTCGCGAAGGCCGGGAAGACAATCACGGGAACATCGAGCCCAACCAATTTGAAGGATATAGGCGATATCGGGAAAGCACTTGATCTGGTCGCCGCGCCTATCCCAAATCGCAGGCTGGTGCTGCACCCCACGCACAAATACCGGTATGCGCTGACGGACAACATGTCCAAGGTGTCCTATGCAGGCGACAGTCAGGCACTACGCGAGGCGGAGTTGGGGCGTATCTACACAATGGATACCTACATGTCCCAGAACGCACCGGATACGTTGGCTGATGCCGCTGGCACCGCGACCGAGTACAAAGTCACGGCCACCGCAGGCGAAAGCAAAGTGGCGCTGTCTGACGTTAAAGCGGCTACCGCTACCGTGAAAAAGGGCGATGGCTTTATCGTTGATGGATACATGTATCGTTTCGCTGCCGATGCGACTGCGGTCTCCGGCGCAGTTGCCGAGGTTGCGATTGATCAGCCGGTTCACAAAACACTTTCGGCGGAGGCCGCGCTGCTCATCAACAAAACCAACTCCCTTGGTTTCCATCGCAACGGCCTGGCGCTGGTTACGCGACAGCTAGAGCTTCCGATGGGCGCATCCAAGGCGGCAATCGCATCCGCAAACGGGCTGGCTGTGCGTGTCGTGTTTGGTTATGACATGGACACCAAAACAGACACAGTATCCTTCGATATCATCTATGGCATCAAGGAGCTAGATACGCAGTTGCTCGTGAAGCTGGTGGGGTAATGGACGAACTGCATGAGCGCATGCTGGAGGATTTATATACCCTGATTGGATTCGAAAACGCTGGAAAGGAGGAGCTTTGCTATTTCCTGCGATCTGCCGAGGAAAAGGCGCTCCGATTCACCCGGCGGTGGGAATTGATCGGCGGCATGCCCACAATCGTCGTGGAAATCGCCGCCGATCGGTTTCGCCGGCAGGGCGCCGGGCCGGAGGTCGCGCAGCGAGTAGCAAGCCTGACTGACAACGGCCAATCTGTGAGCTTCCAGGCATATGCGGCGGAGGCCGTGCCATCCTCCGGTTTAACGGAGAGCGAAATGCGGGCGCTGTGCGCCTACAGAAAGCTGTGGTAGCATGAAAATCCCCGACAAGTTCAAAGACATACAGGCAAGGGTGTTCCAGGACAAAACCATCGAACACTTCTTGCCCGTTTCCACGTCTGGATCACTCGGAACGGTCGCACCCCATGCGGGTGCGTGGATTGAAATTCCGCTTTATTTTGTTGGCGGACACCACCCGATCCTCCCACGCGACTAGCGCATCTTCCCGCCAGGAGGCTACGGCGCACAGGGCGACGGCGGCGAGGCCGAGGATAGCTTCAATCCAAACTGGCATCACTCCTCCTCCTCAAGCACGGCGATTGAGTAATCACTGCACAGGTGCTTGCTCTTATCGCCTCTGCGCATCTTTACAAGGAGATCCATCAATTCGTCTCGATCGAGAGTGATGCAGGAGGGCGCACGGCGCGCAAAGGTACATAGGCACTCATATGCATCTGCGATTGTGTTACAGGTGCAGGATAGCGGGTAGTCGCCGCTGGTAATTGTGATTTTATATTGTTTCATGGGGTGCTCCTTTCTTTCGCTCTTCGAGCAGGTATTTCGCAATGTCCAACTTTATGATGCTTCGCCTCCGTCCAGAGAAGATAAAACAGCCGCAAGCTGGCGGATTCCTGCCGTCATATCCATCGCCCCGAGATAGGCCTCTAGACGCTTCCGGAAGATTAGATATGTATAATTGGTGCTTCCGGAGGGGATAAAGGCGACGCCAAATTCAGAAAACAATCCCTGCCGTAAAGCGTTTTTCAGGCAGTCGGATGTAATAGAGAGCCGCGCAGCAGCCTGGTCGATGGTCATCATATCCTCACTGCTGCGTCCTTTTCTCGGCATAACCTCCCCTCCCCTTTTCATTTCAGTTCCTAAATTTGAGTTCGAAGTTCCAGTTCGTCAATCGTTTCGTCGAGCAAATATTTCGCTGCGCGCAGCGTCAATCCTTTTCCGGTTAAGCATCTGACAAGAGATTCAATAATTTCATTGCCCTTGGTACGGTCAATAAACGTATCGTCGTCTATAATGGCATCGCAGTGCATCATGAATCTTCATCTCGATTCTTGTAAAATCATGGTTTACCTTGTTCCCCCTTCTATGGTAGAATTTTGTTGAGAAGGGAGGTGAGAGTGATGGATATAACAAGGTCGGCAGATAAGGTGATTTGCCTTATCTATAAAGAGTCTTTGGATCGTAGAGATTCCGGAGCATCCATTGAAGATGCCAGAGATTTTTCCGATCAATTCTGCATGTCTTTACCGAAGCTATCCGCTATGAATCCTGCAGACGTTGAAACGGCATTCCAAGAATTAAATGACGCAGGCTACATAAAACGTTATATTACGGGCGATTTCGATTTAACGAATAGTGGGATTATCTACTTAGAGAACCGCTTCGGAGACAACGTGAAAAACGTACTGGACTGGATCGGCAAACTCATTGGGGCGATTCCTTTTGTTTGACACCTTCCTCTAGGGCGCGCAGATCAGAAATGTTGATCTGGAAATCATCGGCGAAGCGTTTAAGCACCGTTCGCCATGTCTCTTGAAACAAATCCCGTTCTTCTTTTCCGCTATTGAGTTGCCGCTCGATAGCGGAAATCCTTTTTTCCAGCTGTCGGTTGAACATGTTGTTTTCACCTCACTTTCTGCTCTAGCTCACTGTTTTTGATAAATAAGTCTTCCGGCTTCATGTCGGGAAAAAATTGATGGAGAATAATTTTGACTTCTGGCCACGTAAAGGAAGATTTTCCATTCAGTTTATTGTTAAGGGCCTTGTCGCAAACTCCAATGCTTTGTGCGATAGTTTTTTTCTTGATGCCGCGTTTCGCAATTTCCCCGACTAGTACAGGGTAGATCACCATAAGACAACTCACCTCTCTTCAGTCCCGTTTTCGGGATTTCTAGTATAATAATAATCCCGTTTATTATATTTGTCCTGTCTCTTATACACATC
>OWJP01000609.1_pt1 | contig 12884 bp, 16 predicted proteins | sample 1732561 | NCBI WGS metagenome assembly OWJP01 (sample SAMN05065729, study PRJEB22554) | human gut metagenome | biome: ENVO:2100002; feature: ENVO:00000062; material: ENVO:00002003 | host: Homo sapiens | place: USA
AGATCTACACTCGACTAGTCGTCGGCAGCGTCAGATGTGTATAAGAGACAGTCGAGGAGGAGGGCCTGAAGTGGCGCATCATCAAGGTGTACCACACCTCCGATGTTTCCTTCATCGCCCATGTGGCCGCCGAGTACTCCGGCTCCGGCATCGGTATCGGCATCCAGTCCAAGGGCACCACAGTTATCCACCAGAAGGACCTGCCCAACCTGTCCAATCTGGAGCTGTTCTCCCAGGCGCCTCTGATCGACCTGGACACCTACCGCAAGATCGGCAAGAACGCCGCCAAGTACGCCAAGGGCGAGTCCCCCACGCCGGTTCCCACCAGGAACGACCAGATGGCCCGCCCCACCTATCAGGCGCTGTCCGCCCTGCTCCACATCAAGGAGACTGAGCTGGTGGACAACAACAAGAAGCCGCAGGCCGTTACGGTCTCGTTCCAGTAAAGGAGGCAGCACGTTTTATGGATCAGGAACTTTTGATGAAGCAGATCGTGGAGCAGGTTATGGCCGCCATGAAGAACGGCACGCCCGCTTCCGCGCCCGCCGCCGCTTCCAGCTGCGGCTCCAAGGTCACCGCGGCCAACTATCCTCTGGCCGAGAGCATGGCCGACCAGATCAAGACCCCCACCGGCAAGGACTTCACCTCTCTGAGCTATGAGAAGGTCATCAACGGCGAGCTCTCCGCCGACGACATGCGCATCGCGCCCGAAACCCTGGAGATGCAGGCCCAGGTGGCCGAGTCCGTCCACCGCGAGGCCTTTGCCGGCAACCTGCGCCGCGCAGCCGAGCTCATCGCCGTGCCCGACGACCGCCTGCTGGAGATCTACAATGCCCTGCGTCCCTACCGCTCCACCAAGCAGGAGCTGCTGGACATCGCCGGCGAGCTGGACGGCAAGTACGGCGCCAAGACCGCCGCTTCCCTGGTGCGGGAGGCTGCCGAGGTTTATGAGAAGCGCGGCCGCCTGAAGAAGTTCTAATCATACTCCAGAGTCAGGAGGCCCCAGAATGAAACTGGTCGCAGGCATTGACATCGGAAACGCGACAACAGAGACAGCATTGGCCCGCATCGAGGACGGTCACGCGGTCTTCCTGGCCAGCGGAACCGTCCCCACCACGGGCATCAAGGGGACCCGCCAGAACATCAACGGCATCTTTCACTCCCTGACCAACGCTTTGGAGAAGGCCGGGCTGGAGCTCAAGGAGCTGTCGGAGGTGCGCCTGAATGAAGCCGCCCCCGTCATCGGCGATGTGGCCATGGAGACCATTACCGAGACCATCATCACCGAGTCCACCATGATCGGCCACAACCCCGCCACACCCGGCGGAATGGGCGTGGGCGTGGGAGAGACGGTTCTCATCACGGAGCTGGAACAGGCTCCGGTCGGGCGGGACTATATTGCAGTGGTGCCCGGGACGGTGGACTTTGAGGTGGCGGCCCGGCTGATCAACCGGGCCACCGCCGGGGATCGCAAGGTCACCGCAGCCATTGTCCAGCGGGATGACGGCGTGCTGATTCACAACCGCCTGACCTGCAAGATCCCGATCGTGGACGAGGTGGCGCTGATTGACAAGGTGCCTATCGGCATGCGCTCCGCCGTGGAGGTGGCCGCCGTGGGCGGCGTGGTGGAGGTGCTCTCCAACCCCTACGGCATCGCCACTCTGTTTGGCCTGTCCTCTGACGAGACCCGGCAGGTGGTGCCCATCGCCCGGGCCCTGATTGGAAACCGCTCGGCGGTGGTGATCAAGACCCCGGCCGGAGACGTGAAGGAGCGAAAAATTCCGGCCGGCACGATTGAGCTGCTGGGGGAAAACCGCAGCGTCAAAGTGGATGTGGACGACGGGGCCGACAAGATCATGAAGGCCGTGGAGTCCATTCCCAGCCTGGAGGATGTGCGGGGAGAGCCGGGAACCAACGCCGGCGGCATGCTGGAGAAGGTGCGCCAGGTCATGGCGAATCTGACCAGCCAGCACCCCAGGGACATCAAGATTCAGGATCTGCTGGCGGTCGACACATTCACACCCCAGAAGGTTCAGGGCGGCCTGGCCAACGAGTTTTCCCAGGAGAACGCCGTGGGCATCGCCGCCATGGTCAAGGCGGACCGCCTCCAGATGGAGGCCATCGCCCGGGAATTTGCCCAGCAGATCGGCGTCCCGGTCGAGGTGGGCGGCGTGGAGGCCGACATGGCCATCCGCGGCGCCCTCACCACCCCGGGCACCAACAAGCCCCTGGCCATTCTGGACATGGGCGCCGGTTCGACGGACGCCTCCATCATCAACGCCGAGGGACAGATCCACTCCATCCACCTGGCCGGAGCGGGCAACATGGTCACACTCCTGATCCAGTCGGAGATGGGACTGCCCGACTTTGACACGGCGGAGGATGTGAAAAAGTACCCCTTGGCCAAGGTGGAGAGCTTGTTCCACATCCGCCATGAAAACGGCACCGTGGAGTTCTTCCAGCAGCCGCTGGATCCCAACCTGTTTGCCAAGGTGGTCATTCTCAAGGAGGGCAAGCTGCTCCCCCTGGAGGGTGACTGGAGCATGGAGAAGATCCGGCTCATCCGGCAGCAGGCCAAGCAGAAGGTGTTCGTCACCAACGCGATCCGGGCCCTGACCCGGGTCAGCCCCACCGGCAATGTCCGGGATATTCAGTTCGTGGTGCTGGTGGGCGGCTCCGCGCTGGACTTCGAGGTTCCGCAGATGGTGACCGATGCACTTTCCCAGTACAAGGTTGTCGCGGGCCGCGGAAATATCCGCGGCACCGAAGGCCCCCGCAACGCGGTGGCCACCGGGCTGGTGCTCTCCCTGACGGAAGGGAGGGGCTGATATGCCCGTAATCCAAGAAAGGATCAAGCCCACCGTCCATGTCCGCTGTGCAGAGGACACCCCGCAGGAGGTACTGCGGCAGCTCCAGTACGGCATGGAGGAGGAGGGCATTCCCTGGGAGGCCGCAGCCGGGACGGGCGACGCCCTGTCCCTGGCCTGGGAGGCCGCCCGGAGCTCCCGGCTGGAGGTGGGAATCGGCCTGGACCGACAGGCGCTGGTTCTCCACTACTCCAAGCTGGAGCGCGAGCAGCCCCTGTTCCGTATTCCCGCCAATTCCGGTATGGAGACGGTGCGGGCGCTGGGGGCCAATGCGGCGCGGCTAGTGAAAAAGCTGCCGCTGAAGGCCCTGGACAGGAGGTGAGAGCATGCAGCAAAAAAGCCTGGGACTCATAGAGACCCAAGGCCTGGCGGCCGGCATCGAGGCCGCCGATGCGGCGGTGAAGTCGGCCAATGTGGAGCTGGTGGGCTATGAGCTGACCAAAGGCGGAGGCTGGACTACCATCAAGATCCTGGGCGATGTGGGCGCGGTGAAGGCGGCGGTAGACGCCGCGCGGATTGCCGCCGGCAAGGTGAGCCGGGTGGTAAGCACCCGGGTAATCGCGCGGCCGTCCATGGGGCTGACCGGCCTGATCCACAACACCGACACGGTGGGAGATCAGCCGCCGGAGCCGCCTGCGCCGCCCGCTCCAACGGATCCGCCGGAGCCGCCGAAGTCTCCGGCAGACGTGCAGCCCGCAGAGGAGGGTGCTTCGGGGACGACGGAGTCTCCGGAGGAGGTACAGCCCGTTGAAGTGGAGCCTTCGGGGACGACGGAGTCTCCGGAGGAGGTACAGCCCGTTGAAGTGGAGCCTTCGGGGACGACGGAGTCTCCGGAGGAGGCGCAGCCCGCAGAGGAGGGCGCTTCGGAGGCGATGGAGTCTCCGAAGGAAGCCCCCTCTGAAAAGGCGAAGGAGACGCCCTCCAAACGGCGGGGGAAGAAGTCCGCAAAACGCTGAACCGCGCAGAAAAGCGGGACGGCAGCACTGATTTTTCTGATATTTTCTAGGAGGTTATCACAATGGGTGAAGCTCTGGGTATGATCGAGACAAAGGGTCTGGTCGGCGCGATCGAGGCGGCCGATGCCATGACCAAGTCCGCCAACGTTACGCTGATGGGCTATGAGAAGATCGGCTCCGGCCTGGTCACCGTCATGGTGCGCGGCGATGTGGGCGCGGTCAAGGCCGCGGTGGACGCCGGCGCCTGCGCCGCCGAGAAGGTGGGCGAGATCGTGGCGCAGCACGTCATCCCCCGTCCCCACACCGACGTGGAGAAGATTCTGCCGAAGGGCCTGTAAAAAGAGGCTTGAGGCATGGACAAGAACAACGTGGTTTCAGCAGAGATTGTCCGCCAGATCACCCGCATGGTGGTGGAGGAGCTCCAGAAGCAGCAGCGGCTGGAGCGCTCCACCCCCATTGGGGTCTCCAACCGCCATGTCCATCTGGACCGGGCGGACATGGACGCCCTGTTTGGTCCGGGCAGCGAGCTGACGGTCAAAAAAATGCTCGGCCAGCCGGGGCAGTACGCCTCGGAGGAGACCGTCACCATCCGCGGGCCCAAAGGGGAGCTCAGCCGCGTGCGCGTGCTGGGGCCCCTGCGCGCTCAGACGCAGGTAGAGATCTCCATCGCCGACGGCTTCACGCTGGGGGTCAAGCCCCCGGTGCGCGAGTCCGGTCAGTTGAAGGATACCCCGGGCATTGAGATCATCGGGCCCTGTGGGAGTGTAAAGAAGGACAGCGGCGTGATCGCGGCGCTGCGGCATGTGCACATGACTCCGAAGGACGCGGCGCGCTTCGGCGTGGAGGACGGCCAGTATATCCAAACGGAGATCGACGGCCTGCGGGGCGCGATCCTCTGCAATGTGCTGGTGCGCGTCTCTGACAAGTACGCGCTGGAAATGCACATTGATGTGGAAGAGGCCAATGCTCTGGGCGTCAAAAACGGCGACCGGGCCTTTTTCCTTGACGATTGAGCCGGGAAGGAGGCAGGGCAGAGGTGGGCCAGGAGCTGACGCAGGCCAATGAGACCCTTCTGGAATTTGAGCGGCTGATTCAAACCGGAGGCTGCAATGCCTGGGAGGGTACGCTGCGTACCGGAGTGGATCTGGGCACCGCCAACATCGTGCTGGCGGTGGTGGATGAGCAGAACCGGCCGGTGGCCGGGGCCTCTTATCCCTCCACAGTGGTCCGGGACGGTATCGTGGTGGACTACATGGGGGCGGTTCGGGCGGTCACACATCTGAAAGGACAGTTGGAGGAGCGCCTGGGCGTCATGCTGGACGCCGGAGCCTGTGCCATCCCGCCCGGCATCCTTGAGGGCAATGTGAAGGCCATCGGAAACGTCGTGGAGGCGGCGGGCTTCCGCCTGACCAACATCGTGGATGAACCCACGGCGGCCTCCTCCGTACTGGGTATTTCCGACGGCGCGGTGGTGGACGTGGGCGGCGGCACCACAGGCATCAGCGTCCTGAAGGACGGAAAGGTGATCTTCACGGGCGACGAGCCCACAGGAGGCACCCACATGACACTGGTGCTGGCTGGCTTCCACGGCTGGAATACCCAGGAGGCCGAATTGGCCAAGCGGGATCCGGCGCAGGAGGCCAATGTGTTTCCTGTGATCAAGCCGGTTGTGGAGAAAATGGCGTCCATTGTCCGGAACTACCTACGGGAGTACCCGGTGGAGGCGGTCTATGTGGTGGGCGGCGCGTGCTGTTTCACCCAATTTGAATCGGTATTTGAGAAATTTTTGGGTGTCCCCGTGGTCAAGCCGGCGGCTCCGCTGCTGGTGACGCCCCTGGGGATTGCCGTAAACTGCAAGCTGTAAAGTAGGTGAGGACCGTTGACGACGGAGCAACTGCGCGGAATGGCGGACGAGGCGTTTGTCGAGATTCTGGCCCAGCGCGTTGTGGAGAAGCTCCTGGCGCGGCAGAAGCAGGCGCTGGTAGTCTACACCGGTTCCAACATTGGTGAGGCCGCCGCGCTGGAGGCCATGGGCCGCCTGCGCGGAGAGGGCTTCACGTTCCGGGTGCTCCTCTCCCGGGGGGCGTCCGGCCTGCTGGACGTGGAACGGCTCCGCTCCGTTCTGGAGCCGGAGAAGCTGTGGGTGGAGACTCCGGAGGAGACTCCGGAGGCGCTGACCGCCCGGTACGACACCATTTTGGTTCCGGCCATGACGGTACATACCGCCGCCCACGTGGCCGCCTGCATGGCGGACACACCGGCGTCCGCCGTTATTCTGGACGGCCTGATGCGGGGAAAGAACGTGGTGGTGAACATCGACGGCTGCTGCCCGGATCACGCCGAGCGCCTGAAGCGCGGCTTCCATATGGCGGAGCCGCTGAAGCAGGCGCTTCGGAACAATCTGGAGACCTTGCGCTCCTTCGGCGCGCGCCTGACCACCTCCGGCGGCCTCTATGACAAGGCGCTGCGGGCGGTTGGCGGGGCACAGGCCCGGACGGCGGCACCGGCTGCGAGGCCGGAGGCCGCGCCCCGGAAGCAGGAGGGGGCTGCCCGCATCCGGCTGGAGGGCCGGGTTTTGAGCGGACGCCACGTCCAGGGCTGCCCGCCTCACAGCACCCTGTGGGTGCCGCGGGAGACCCTGATTACCCAACTGGCCGCCGATGAGGCGCGCCGCCGGGACATCTGCATCCGAAAAGAGACGTAAAGCAGGTGGCAAAATGTATTTGGGAAGAGTGATCGGGACGGTGGTTTCCACCAGCAAGAACGAGCATCTGGTGGGGATGAAGCTCCTGGTTGTGGAAAAGCTGACGGAGCGCCTGGAGCGGGAAGGCACCAGCGAGGTGGCCGTGGACTCCGTGGGAGCGGGCACCGGCGAGATTGTCATTGTCTGCAAGGGCAGCTCCGCGCGCTATGTGTTCGGCAAGGGTGACGCCCCGGTGGATACCTCCATCGTGGGCATTGTGGATACGGTAGAGGTGGGCTGATGGCGAATCTTTACACCAAAACCGGAGACAAGGGCCAGACTAGCCTGGTAGGCGGCTCCCGGGTGAGCAAGTCCAGCCTGCGGGTGGAGTGCTACGGCACCATTGACGAGGCCAACTCCATGCTGGGGCTGGCGTATGCCCAGACCGACCGGGAATATATCCGCACCACGGTTCACCGCATCCAGGGCCGGCTGTTCGCCCTGGGGGCGGAACTGGCCAGCGACGAGCAGGGTGCGGCCGGGCTGACGGGAAAGATCTCGGAGGAGGACGTGGCCTTTCTGGAGGGCGTGGTGGACAAGTGCACCGAGACCACCGGGAAGCAGACCCACTTCGTCATTCCGGGCGTGGACCCCGCCTCGGGGGCGCTCCATGTGGCCCGTACCATTGTCCGCCGGGCGGAGCGCCATGTGGTGGCCCTGGCGGAGCACGAGCCGGTACGCGAGGTGCTGGCCCGCTACATCAACCGCCTGTCCGACGCGGTATACGCGCTGGCCAGGCTTCAAGAGGATCTGACGCAGGAGGAGCGCCTGAGGGCGCAGGTGACTGCGCTGGTCCGGAAACAGCTGTCCGCCCCGGAGGGCGGCCTGCCCCCTTTTAGCCTGGCATCGCTCCAGAGGATGGCCCAGCGGGCCGTGGAGCGGGCCGGACAGCTCGGGGTTCCGGTGGTGTTCTCCGCGGTGGACAGCGGCGGCAATCTGGTCCTGCTCCAGAGAATGGAGGGCGCGCTGCTGGGCAGCGTGGACGTCTCGGCCGGAAAGGCCTATACCGCCAACGCCTTCCAGATGCCGACCCATGAGCTGGGCCAGGCGGCCCGGCCGGACGGCCCGCTCTACGGCATTGACGCTTCCGCTCCCGGGAAAATCGTGCTGTTCGGCGGCGGCTTCCCCTATGTGGTAAACGGGGAAGTCGTGGGCGGCATCGGCGTATCCGGCGGTACGGTGGAACAGGATATGGACATCGCACGGTACGCGATGTCTCTCTAAGGAGGAACAGCAAATGAACATTGATGAGAATGTGGTCGAATCCATTGTGAAGCGGGTTGTATCCCAGCTGAGCACGGAGACCGCTTCCGCCCAGACCTGCCCGTCCGGCGGGGACTGGGGTGTATTTGAGAGCATGAACGACGCGGTGGACGCGGCCGTGGAGGCCCAGCGGGAGTATCTGAACCGCTCCATGCACGACCGGGCCTGCTATGTCCAGGCCATCCGCGACGTGGTGCTGGACCAGGAGAACCTGGAGTACATCTCCCGCCTGGCCGTGGAGGAGACCGGCATGGGCGGCTATGAGTACAAGCTCATCAAGAACCGTCTGGCCGCGGTCAAGACGCCCGGCATCGAGGATCTGACCACCGACGCCATGAGCGGCGACGACGGCCTGACCCTGGTGGAGTACTCGCCCTTCGGCGTGATCGGCTCCATCACCCCCACCACCAACCCCACTGAGACCATCATCTGCAACTCCATCGGCATGCTGGCGGCGGGGAACGCGGTGGTGTTCAGCCCCCACCCCCGGGCCAAGAAGGTGTCCCTGCATCTGATCCAGCTTATCAACAAGGCTCTCTGCAAGGCAGGCGCGCCTGCCAACCTGGTGGTCACCGTGTCCGCCCCCTCGATTGAGAACACCAACGCCATGATGAGCCACCCCAAGATCCGCATGCTGGTGGCCACCGGCGGCCCCGCCATCGTCAAAACGGTGCTCTCCAGCGGCAAGAAGGCCATCGGCGCCGGCGCCGGCAATCCCCCCGTCGTGGTGGACGAGACCGCCGACATCGAGAAGGCCGCCAAGGATATCGTGGACGGCTGCTCCTTTGACAACAACCTGCCCTGCATCGCCGAGAAGGAAGTCATCGCCGTGGACTCCGTGGCCGACTACCTGATCTTCAACATGAAGAAGAACGGTGCTTACGAGGTCAAGGACCCCGCCGTGATCAGCCAGCTGGTGGAGCTGGTGACCAAGGAGGGCAAGAGCCCCAAGACCGAGTTTGTGGGCAAGAGCGCCAAGTACATCCTGGACAAGATCGGCATTACCGTGGGCGATGACGTGAAAGTGATCCTCATGGAGGCCAAGGAGGACCACCCCTTCGTGCAGGTGGAGCTCATGATGCCCATCCTGCCTCTGGTGCGGGTTCCCGACGTGGACCAGGCCATTGAAATGGCCGTCCGGGTGGAGCACGGCAACCGCCACACCGCCATGATGCACTCCCGCAATGTGGAGAAGCTGACCAAGATGGCCAAGCTCATCCAGACCACGATTTTTGTGAAAAACGGCCCCTCTTACGCCGGCATCGGCGTAGGCGGCGAGGGCTATACCACGTTTACCATCGCCGGTCCCACCGGAGAGGGCCTGACTTCGGCCAAATCCTTTGCCCGGCGCCGCAGATGCGTGCTCGTCGGAGGGATGGACGTCAGATAAACGGAGGTTTGGGCCATTATGCAAGAGAATCTGCTCGGCCTGGTGGAACAGGCCGGTGTGGTGGGCGCCGGCGGCGCCGGATTTCCCACCCATGTGAAGCTCAAGGCCCAGGCGGACACCGTCATCATCAACGGAGCGGAGTGTGAACCGCTGCTCCGGGTGGATCAGCAGTTGATGGCCCTCCAGGCCGGCGACCTGCTGGACGCCCTCGATCTGCTCGTGGAGCAGGTCGGGGCGTCCCAGGGCGTGGTGGCGCTCAAGGAGCACTACCACGCGGCGGTGGAGGCGCTGGAGCGGGAGCTATCCAGGCATCCCAAGCTGAGGATTCACCGGATGGGCGCATTTTATCCCGCCGGTGACGAACAGGTGATCGTCTACGAGGTGACCGGACGCGTGGTCCCGGAGGGGGGCATCCCCCTGAATGTGGGCGTGGTGGTCAGCAATGTGGAGACGGCCCTCAATGTGCTGGCGGCCGTCCGCCATCAGGCCCCGGTGATTGAGAAGTATGTCACGCTGACCGGTGCGGTGCGCACCCCCAAGACCGTGAAGGTGCCCCTGGGCATCACAGTGGCGGAGGCGCTGGCCCTGGCGGGCGGCCCCACCGTGGAGCACTATGAGGTCATCAACGGCGGGCCCATGATGGGGCGTGTGGTGAGCACCGGAAGCGCTATTACCAAGACCACAAAGGGACTCATCGTAGTCCCGGAGGGCCATTCCCTCCTCCAGAGCCTGAACCGGCCCGTGCCGCGGATGCTCCAGGATGCCCGCGTGGCCTGTATGCAGTGCTCCCTGTGCTCCGAGGTCTGCCCGCGGGGCCTGCTGGGGCACCGCATCCAGCCGCACAAGATGATGCGCCTGGCCGCCTATGGCGCCCTCTGTGACCCGGAGTATACCCCCATGAACGCCTTCCTGTGCTGCGGCTGCCGCCTGTGCGAGTACGCCTGCGTGATGGGGCTTCAGCCCTGGAAACTGAACGGGATGCTCAAGGGCGAGATGGGAAAGAAGGGTGTCCGCAATGCGCTGCACAACCAGCCGGAGGCGGCCGCGCCGTTCCGGCAGTACAAGCGATACCCGGTTCACAAGCTGATTCACCAGTTGGGGCTGGACGGCTATGATGTCCCCGCCCCGATGGAGGACAGCTCCTGCGACTATCAAATGGTGACCCTGCCGCTGAGCCAGGGGGTGGGCGCACCCGCCCAGCCTGTGGTGCGCGCAGGGGACAGAGTGGAGAAGGGAGCCCTGATTGCGGCGGCCCCAGAGGGAAAGCTGGGGGCAAACCTTCACGCGAGCATCGCGGGCACGGTGACCGCGGTGACCGAGAGAGAGATTACCATCCAACAATAAAGATTGGAGAGGAACTGATTTATGGATATCTTGGCTCTGATCGCCGCATTTGGCGGCGGCATTATCGGCGCTTACATGGGAGCCCTTCCCGCCTTTATTATGACTGGTATCTACGCCCTGGTGGGCGGAGTCCTGACGGCTGCCGGCGTGGGCGGCGATGTTGCAGTCAACTACCTCGCCTTTGGTTCCTTTGTCGGCCCCCACATCGCCTTTGCCGGCGGCGTGGCCGCCGCCGGCTATGCGGGCCGCAAGGGCAAGCTGGCCTCCGGCACCGACATCCTGTCCTCCCTCAACGGCCTGGGTGAGCCCGACGTGCTCCTGGTGGGCGGCATCTTCGGGGTGCTGGGCTTCCTGATCCACTACTGCATCGGCCTGCTGCCCGTCATCGGCAGCGCCGGCCCCGCCACCACCGACCTGCCCGGCATCACCGTCTTCATTCTGGCGGTTGTCACCCGTCTGGCCTTCGGCAAGACCGGCCTGACCGGCAAGTACACCGGCTCCGGAAAGCGCGAGTGGTTCGCCACCGGGAAGGGCTTCGTCTATAACGTGGTACTGGGCGGCGGCATCGGCATTGTGGTGAGCTTCATCGCCGCATTCCTGTACGAGAATGAGTTTACCGCCGCGTTCAGCATCTTCCCGATCGTGTGCTTCGGCTTTGCGGCCATCACGCTGATCTTCACCCAGACCGGCTTCGCCACGCCCGCGACTCACCACATTTTCCTGCCCTCCGGGCTGGCTGCCGTGGCCGGCATCACCGCCTGGGGCCCTGCGGGCGCTCTGCTGGGCGTGCTCTTCGGCATCCTGGGCTCCCTGCTGGGCGACCTGGTGGGCAAGAGCTTGAACAGCCACTGCGACACCCACATCGACCCCCCTGCTACCACGATCTTTATCCTGACGATTGTGATCAACGCTGTCAGCAGCGTGATCAATGCCTGAGCCAACAGAGGAATCCATAGGAAAAGGGGCCAGTTATGGGAAAGTCCATCGGATTACTGGAATTGAAAAGCATCCCCGTCGGCATTGAAACCGCCGATGCGGTGCTGAAGGCCGCCAATGTGGAGTTGCTGACCGCGACCCCCACCTGTCCGGGTAAATATGTCATTATCATCTGCGGCGCGGTAGGCGCTGTGAAGAGCGCCATGGAGAGCGGCCGCCAGACAGCGGGCATCTATCTGGTCGGGCACCACACCATCAACAACGTGCACGCTTCCGTCCCGGAGGCGATCGTGGGCACGTTGGAGGTAGGACACATCGCCTCCATCGGCGTGATCGAGACCATGACGGCTTTGACTGCCGTTGAGGCGGGGGACTATGCCGCCAAGGCGGCGAACGTCCGCCTGATGGAGATCCGCATTGCCCGCGGCCTGGGCGGCAAGGGCTTTGTTATTCTCACCGGCGAGGTTTCCGCGGTTCGCTCTGCGGTTAAGGCCGCGATGAATCAACTGGAGGAGACCGGGGATATTACAAGCAGCAGCGTGATCGCATCGCCCCATCCGGGATTGATTGACAAGCTGACGAACTAAGGGAAACAGGAACAGACGCGGAAAGGAGGGCCATCAGTATGGCTTCACAGGATTGTCCCAACTGCCACTATCCAGCACCCAACCGCAAAAAGCCTGGGGAGGGGGAGCGCGTGCCCCAGGGTATGTACCACGCCCCCGACAGGAGCGGTGAGCCGGAAGAGTGCCCCCAGTGCTTTTACCAGCCGGAGGCAGTGGAGGAAAGGCCGGAGGAGGAGTGTCCCCAGTGCTTCTACCAGCCCGAGGACGGGCAGAAGCGGGAGGAGGCCAAGGAGGACGACTGCTCTCAGTGCTTCTATAAGCCGGATAAATAAGAATTGGTAAGAAAGGATTGTGAGCTCTGTGGAACGACTCATTGGAAAGCAGGCGCCCTATTTTTCCATGGAGGCGCTGTCGGCGGACGGAGAACATTTTGTGCGCGTTGCGCTGCCGGACTATGCCGGGAAATGGCTGGTGCTGTTCTTCTACCCCATGGACTTCACCTTTGTCTGTCCCACAGAGCTCACAGCCTTCTCAGAGCACCGGGAGACCTTCCGTGCGGCCGGAGCGGAGCTGCTCAGCGTGAGCACGGACAGCGTCTACACCCATCAGGCCTGGCAGCGCAACGGCCTGGGCGGGCTGGGTTACCCCATGGCGGCGGATCAGACTCTGCGGGTCTGCGCCGATTACGGGGTGCTGCTGGAGGAGGAGGGGGTGGCCCTGCGTGGGCTGTTCCTGATTGACCCGGAGCAAAAAGTGCGCTACAGCGTAATCCCTGTCTCTTATACACATCTGACGCTGCCGACGACTAGTCGAGTGTAG
>OWJP01000621.1_pt1 | contig 12756 bp, 10 predicted proteins | sample 1732561 | NCBI WGS metagenome assembly OWJP01 (sample SAMN05065729, study PRJEB22554) | human gut metagenome | biome: ENVO:2100002; feature: ENVO:00000062; material: ENVO:00002003 | host: Homo sapiens | place: USA
ACCTCGGCCTGATCCTTCAGCTGCAGCAGCATCTGCAGCTTGGAATCGGGCTGGAAGCCCGGCAGTACGCGGGACGCGTGGTAATCATCGAACAGCTTGCCGCCGAATTCCAGATAGAGCTTGTTGTCAAATTTCTTGATGCGCTCGCGGATATGTTCTGACTGCATCGAGAGATATTTGTCGTTGTCAAATCCAATTTTCATCGTTCGTTTCCTTTTTCCTCTTTGCTGTGCCCGGCACACCGCACCGGAACTTTTCCATAACAGAAACAGTATACCACACTCAAAAACCGGGTGCAATCCAAAAGGGCGGCTGCAAAGCTTTTTCCAGCAAATGCGGTGTTTCGCGCTGTTCTTTGCTGCATTTTTTGTGAAAATGGTTCTTGCCGCGTTTTTGACAGCGGGTGTATCATGTTATATCTGATGGCTCATACTTGGCAAAGTACACACCAGCGTCTACAATGAAGACAGGAAAAGGCACTGCCCGCAAACGGCAGACCTCTTACCGGCAATTAAATTTCAAAAGAAAAGTAACCGCTTGGATTGGAAGTCGTGGGCGGTTACTTTTTCTTTTTATCCTTCTGATCCTTCGCGCGATCCTGCGTAATACAGCAAGCCCCCGGGGAGACCCGGGGGCTTGCTGCAGCTTTATGAAGTATCTCGAATATGGAAGGAATGGCGTTTATTCTGCGTCGGTACGGTTTTTCTTGAGCAGGCTCAGGATCACAGCACCCAGCACGCTGCCCACAGCCAGCGCCACACAGTACAGAGCGGTATGGTCCACGACTGGGAACACGAAGATGCCGCCGTGCGGTGCACGCAGAGCGCAGCCGAAGGTCATGGAGAGCGCACCGGCCACCGCTGCGCCGGCCACGCAGCTGGGCAGAACGCGCAGCGGATCTGCTGCTGCATAAGGGATCGCGCCCTCGGTGACGAAGCACAGGCCCATGACGTAGTTCACGATGCCGTTGCGGCGCTCGTCGGCAGTCCACTTCTTGGGGCAGAAGGTGGTGGACAGGGCGATGGCGATGGGAGGAACCATGCCGCCCACCATGACAGCGGCCATCACCTCATAGTTGCCGGAGGCAAGGGCTGCCGTGCCAAAGACGTAAGCTGCTTTGTTGAACGGGCCGCCCATATCAATGCTCATCATACCGGCCACGATGGCACCCAGCAGCACCTTGGAGGTGCCGCCCATGGCGTTCAGGCAATCGGTCATGGCAGTGTTGATCATACCCATGACCGGGTTGATGCCGCACATCACCGCACCGAGGATGAGCATACCGCCCAGCGGGTAGATGAGCATGGGACGGATACCATTCAGGCTGGCAGGCAGCTTTTCGGTGATCTTTTTCAGCAGCTCGACGATGTAGCCTGCAGCAAAACCGGCCAGCAGTGCAGCAAGGAAGCCGCCGGAAACACCGGTGGTCTCACCCGCTGCAATGCCTGCAAAGTTGGTGCCGTTCATGGCCAGCACACCGCCCACAAAACCGACCGCCAGACCCGGACGGTCCGCGATGGACATGGCGATGAAGGCAGACAGGATGGGCAGCATGTAACCGAAGGCTGCGCTGCCCACCGTCTTAAAGAAGGCAGCGACCGGGGTGTTCATGCCAAAGTTGGAGGGATCGATGGTGTAATCGTCCAGCAGGAACGCCAGTGCGATCATGATGCCGCCGCCCACCACGAAGGGCAGCATGTGGGAGACACCGTTCATCAGGTTCTTGTACAGAGCGCGGCCAAAGCTGTCCTTGCCGGAAGCATCCTCGGCGGCCTGTGCGCCGCCCTCGGCGTGGTAAACAGGCACCTCGCCGTGCACGATCTTCTTGATGAGCTCCTCCGGCTTGTGGATGCCATCGTCCACCCGGGTGAACAGCACCGGCTTGCCGTCGAAGCGGGCGGTCTCCACCTTCTTTTCTGCTGCCACGATGATGCCGTCGCAGTTTGCGATCTCTTCTCTGGTGAGGATGTTCTTTGCTCCATCCGAGCCATTGGTCTCCACCTTGGTGGGCAGACCCAGCTTGTCACCGGCCTTGGTCAGGGCTTCCGCTGCCATATAGGTGTGGGCGATGCCGTTAACGCAGGCGGTCACGGCCAGAATGCGGTAGCCGCTCTGGGGGATCTCCTGCTGGGTGAAGCTCTCCGCGCCGAACTGAGCCTCCTCCTGTGCATCGATGCAGTCAAGGAACTCTGCCGGGGTCTTTGCGGCTTTCAGCTTTTCTACAAAGTCCTCGTTCATCAGCATCTGCATCATACGGGCCAGCATGTCCACATGCAGGCTGCCGTTTTCCGGGGCCGCAATGGCAAACAGCAGGTCGGTGGTACCGTCGTCCTCGGCATTGTACTGCACAGGGCTGCTCAGCCGAAGCGCCGCCAGACTGGGCCGGGTGACTACATTGGTCTTGGCGTGGGGCACTGTGATGCCGTTGTCCACATAGGTGGAGCCCTCCGCCTCACGGGCATAAAGGGCCTTTTTGTAGGCATCCTTGTCCGTGATGTTGCCATGGGTGGCCTGCAGCTCCACCAGACGGCTGATGATCTGCTCCTGATCGGTCAGAGCCTCATCCAGTGCGATGGACTGCGCGGTGAATAATTCCGTAATACGCATGATTTTTCTCCCTTCCTGTATAACTGCAACCCTCTCCGTCACAGAGGGTCAGATTTCCTTCATCAGTTCGTCGATTTTTTCTTTGGTGGCAAGGCCAAGGCTGAACGCCGTTGCACTGCCGCAGGCGGTGCCCAAACGCAGTGCAAAGGAATAGCTCCGGGTCTGCATCCAGCCAGCCACAAAGCCGGCCACCATGCTGTCGCCTGCGCCCACGCTGTTTACGACCTTGCCCTTGGGGCAGCCGATGCGGTGCACCTCGCCATTTTCGTCCACCAGCAGGGCACCGTCGCCCGCCATGCTTACCAGCACGTTGCGAGCACCCTTTTGCTGTAGGGTGCGGGCCGCAGCAATGATCTCTTCGTCCGTAGTCAGCACCCTGCTCACGATCTCGCCCAGCTCGTGGTTATTGGGCTTGATGAGGAAGGGGTGGTACTGCAGCACGTTCACCAGCAGGTCGCGGGTGGCATCCACCACAGCACGCACGCCCCTGCCCTGCAGCCGGGCCAACAGCCGCTCGTAGGTATCCTGCGAAAGGCTTGCCGGGATGCTGCCCGCCAGAATGAGGATATCATCCTCGTTCAGGCTGTCCAGCTTCTTTTCCAGCTCCTGCATGGCGCTCTCCGGAATGTCGGGTCCTGCGCCGTTCAGCTCGGTCTCCTGCCCTGCCTTGATCTTGACATTGATGCGGGTCATGCCCTGTTCCAGATGCACAAAATCGGTCTTTAAGCCCTGTGCAGCAAGACCGCGTTCCAGCCATGCGCCGGTCTCACCGGCCACAAAGCCCAGCGCCACGCTCTCGCAGCCCAGCTGTGCCAGCACACCGGACACATTGATGCCCTTGCCGCCCAGCACGCAGTCCTCGCCTTTGGCGCGGTTCACCTCGCCTACTTCCAGCGGTGCATCCAAACGCACCACATAGTCAATGGCCGGGTTGAATGTTACGGTATAAATCATACTTCCGTCTCCTTTACCAGCGTGAATTGTTTGTATTTGGGGTTGGGGCAGCGGTTGGTGAGAATGGCACCGCCCTGCAAGTCGGCAATGACTGCCGGGTAGATGCGGGAAAACTTGGCATCATCCACAAGGAACCAGGCTTCCCGTGCACGGTGCACTGCCGCTGCTTTCACGGCAGCTTCCTCGGGGTCCGGCGTGGTAAAACCGGCATCCAGCGCCACACCGTTGGCACCCATGAACGCCTTGGTAAAATTGTAGCGCTGCAGGCTGGTGACTGTGGGTGCACCCACAATAGCTTCGGTCTCGGGCCGCAGCAGTCCTCCGGGCAGATACACCCGGCAGCCCTTTCGGGCCAGTGCCCGGGCATGGGCCACGCCGTTGGTTACATAGCTGGCTTTGAGGGCATCCCCCGCCAGTGCACGCACCAGCTCCAGCGTGGTGGAGCCTGCATCGATGAACACAAAATCATCGGCGTTGATGAGCTTTGCCGCCGCCTGCGCGATGCTGTGCTTCTGCTCCACAGCCTGCGACTCCTTGGCCTCCATGGTGGGTTCATCCGCCAGAAAACGGCTGTCCGGCAGGGTGGCACCGCCGTGCACCTTGTTCAGCTTGCCCAGCCGGTCCAGTTCGGTCAGGTCGCGCCGGATGGTGGATTCGCTGGTGTTCAGCGCCTCGCACAGTTCCTGCACCGTCACGGTGCGCTTGCGGTTCAGCTGTTCCATGATCAGGCTGAAGCGTTCTTCTGCCAGCATCGGCATTCTCTCTCCTTTGGTTTGATCTTATCTTTGACGGTTTATGACCGTTTGTGCGTTGTTTTGGTTGATTGCATCTTTATTATAGCAAATACAGCACCAAAATCAATCATTTCCAGTCAATTTCATTCATTTTCGTTCACAAAAAATTGTCTTTAAATTTGTGCAGGGAGCACAAAAGCTGGGATACAAGCATTTTGTGCAAACAAAAAAGCCGCCGTGCGTACCAATCGCACAGCGGCCGGAGAGATGGCTTATTGAGAAATCACTCGGCAGTCCAGTAGAAATCGTCGCCGGGCATTGCGCCGCCCACTGCCTTGGGGTCGGCATCAAACAGCACCTGCAGATAAGCGGATGCGTTGGTCTTGAGCTCGTCGCCGGTCAGGCAGACGATGTTGCAGTTGGGCAGGGCCTTCTTGGCAATGGCAGCCTTGGCCACAACACCCTGCTCCTCGCACAGAGCGGCAGTGCCGTCCAGATCGGTGTTGGCAGCTTCCACGCTCTTGGCGTAGTCGGTAAGGAATGCGGCCACAACATCCGGGTGTTCTTCGGCATACTCCTTGCGCACCACGGTCACGCCGGTGATGAGCTGGGTATCCGCGACCTTGTTCCATTCCTCGGTCAGGTCGAGGGCCACACGCAGGGTGTCGTCCTGCAGGCCGGCTGCAGTCACATAGGGCTGGGGCAGAACTGCAATGGCATCCTCGGTATTGGCCATCTGGGCCGTGACCTCGGTGGCCTCGCTGTAGTATTCAATGGTCACGTCCTTGTCCGGGTCGATGCCGTTGGCGTTCAGAAGATAGCGCAGCACGTACTCCGGCGTGGTGCCCTTGCCGGTGGACAGGATGGTACGGCCTGCAAGGTCTGCCATGGACTGGATCGTATCGCCGCCTTTTTCCACTACGTACAGCACGCCCAGCGTGTTGACGGCCACAGCCTGAATGCCGCCCTCCGTCTTCTGATACAGGGTGGCGGCCAGATTTGCCGGGATGGCAGCCATGTCCAGCTCGCCCTTCATCAGCAGCGGCACGATCTCATCGGCAGCGCCGTAAAGCTGCAGGTCGTAATCCATGGAAGCGGTGCCATCCTCTTTCATGCTCAGCAGGTTGACAAGGCCCATGGTGGTGGGGCCTTTCAGGCCGGCAATGCGCAGAGCATCGGTGGTGGACAGTTCCTTTGCTTCCTCACTGGAAGCGGCTTCCGAAGCAGCCTCGGGGACAGCTTCGCTGGAAGCTGCACTGGATGCAACAGAGCTGGATGCCGCACCGCCGCAGGCGGCAAGGCTCAGCGCAAGGGCCAGAGCCAGCAGCATGGATGTCAGTTTTTTCATGCAGGGTTCCCTCTTTCCTCACAAGACCGCGCCATTTTGTGCCTGAAAATTTTGCACAGAACCATGGGTCGGTCTTTTCATATTTTTTACAAGGCAAATTTGCAAAATCATTTGCTTTGCGGGTCTAAGTTTACTATAATAGAGTCAAAAATACCGTTGCGTGTGCAACGGAATTGCAGGAGGGCTGTGGGAAGCCGGATCTTTCCCACGGAATTGTGATGAAAAACTTTCTTCCGCTGTTATGCTCCACCTCTTTATTCAATGGTCTGACCCCTGAAGAGCTGCAGACCCTGCTGGCTCAGCTGGGTGCCGTTATGCGCAGCTATGGCAAAGGCGAAGCGCTTGTTCTGGCAGGCGAACCCAACCGCAGGGTAGGCATCGTACTGTCCGGTGAGCTGGAAGCCTACCGTCCCGGGCCGCAGGGTGCGCGCATTCCCATCACCCACATGGAACCGGGCGGCGTGTTCGGCGATGTGCTGAGCGGTTCCAGTCTGGCAAGCCCGGTCACGGTGATGGCTTCGGTGCCCTGCGAGGTGCTGCTGATTCCCTACGAGCGGCTGCTGCTTTCGGATGGCAGTCCGGCGCACCAGCAGACATTGCGCAATCTGGTGCGCACCATCAGCGATAAATATTTTTCCCTCTCCCGCCGCATCGACCTGCTGGTGCTCAAAAGCCTGCGGGCCAAAGTGTGCGCCTATCTGCTCAGTGAAGCCGAGCGGGCTGGCAGCCTGACCTTCAGCATCCCGTTCTCCCGCATCCAGCTGGCAGATTACCTGAACTGCGACCGCAGCGCCCTCAGCCGCGAGCTGAGTCAGATGCAGCGGGACGGCCTGCTGGACACCTACAAAAGCAGCTTCAAGCTGCTGGAGCCTGCGGTACTGAAGCAAATGGTGCAGTGACCATTTGAATAGCCGCCGTGTGCGCTTTGGCTGTATTCAGCTGAAATTTTATTTTTATATTTGAGTTTTAGAAAAATCTACGGATTTTTCTAAAACTCTTTTTCACTGGAAGGCCGTAACCGTCAGCGGCATCATCTTGTTATTTTTAATATAGGAGTATTTTTAAATATGTCAAAACCGATTTTATGGATCGTGATCCCCTGCTACAACGAGGAGCAGGTGCTGCCCATTACAGCTCCCATGTTTCTGGAAAAGATCAGCGGCCTTGCCGCACAGGGCCTTGTGAGCGAGAAGAGCCGGGTGCTGTTCGTGAACGACGGCTCCAAAGACAAGACATGGGAACTGATCCAGAGTTTTGCCGCACAGGACGAGCACTACATCGGCATTTCCCAGAGCCGCAACCGCGGCCACCAGAATGCCGTGCTGGCAGGCTTGATGGAGGCACTGCACAGCGGCACCTGCGATGTTACCATTTCCATCGACTGCGATGGTCAGGACGACATCAACGCCATGGACGAGATGGTTAAAAAGTATCTGGACGGTGCCGAGGTGGTCTACGGCGTGCGCAGCCGCCGCGATACAGACACCTTCTTCAAGCGCTTCACCGCCGAGGGCTTTTACCATGTGATGAACGCTCTGGGCGCAGACATCGTGTTCAACCACGCAGACTACCGCCTCATCAGCACCCGTGTGCTGGAAAGCTTTGCCGACTACAGGGAAGTGAACATTTTTCTGCGCGGCATGGTGCCGCTGGTTGGCTTCAAGAGCGAGGTAGTCACCTATGAGCGCCACGAACGCCTTGCCGGTGAGAGCCACTATCCGCTGAGCAAGATGCTGGCCCTTGCCTTTGACGGCATCACCAGTCTTTCCAACAAGCCCATCCGCCTTATTACCGGATCTGGCATCTTTGTGAGCCTGATCAGCTTTATCGGAGTCATCTGGGCCATCGTGTGCGCCGCTATGGGCAGCAGTGTGGCCGGCTGGGCCTCCATCGTGTGCATCGTCTGCTTCATGAGCGGCGTGCAGCTGGTGTGCTTAGGCGTGATCGGCGAGTATATCGGTAAGATCTATATGGAGACGAAAGCCCGCCCGCGCTACATCATCAGCGAGCGCACCTGGGCCCCTTACGAAAGGAAGTATCACGGATGAGCAAACAGAGCTGGCGGGGCAGCACCCTGCTGAACCCGGAACCGCCGGTATTGGTGTCCTGCGGCGGGCTGGAAAAGCCCAATCTCATCACCATCGGCTGGACGGGCACCATCTGCACCCAGCCCAGCATGGTGTCCATCAGCGTTCGGCCGGAGCGCTACAGCCACCACCTCATTCAGGAAAGCGGACAGTTTGCCATCAATCTGCCCACCGAAGCGCTGGTGCGTTCGGTGGACTGGTGCGGCGTAAAAAGCGGCCGTGATGTGGATAAATTTGCCGCCTGCGGCCTGCATTCTGCCCCCGGCAGCGTGCTGACCGACTGCCCCATTCTGGAAGAAAGCCCGGTCAATCTGGAATGCAAGGTAACTCAGGTGATCCCGCTGGGCAGCCACGACCTGTTCCTTGCCGAAGTGGCAGCCTGCGATGTGGACGAAAGCCTGCTGGACGAAAACGGCAAGCTGTGTCTCGAAAAGGCAAAGCTCATCGTCTACAGCCACGGCGACTATCTGGCACTGGGCAAAAAGCTGGGCACCTTTGGCTACAGCGTGCGCAAGAAAAAGCCGGTAAGGCGTAAAAAATAATTTACATTTCATCGCTTGACTTTTGCCCAAAACTGCATATACTAAAGATAGGCAATGTAGAGAGATTGAATCCATCGGGTTCATGCCGAAACACGAAGCCCCCGGTAGTGTCAGTACCGGGGGCTTCTTTTAGTGTTTGCTGCCCTTGCCGATCTTACCGTCGATCCATGTGCACAGATAGTAGGCAACTACCTGCGCGGCAACGGTTTGGATAAATGTAGAGAGAGTTTCCAAGGGGTTCACCTCCTTTCCGCGGTTAGGGGAATGGAGAAGGGCCGCAGGAACAGTATAGCACAAAAACCGGTATCGCGCAATTTTGACGCAATACCGGTTTTCTTTTGCATTTATTCGTGCTTTACGCGCTGAATCTCGCCCAGATCGTAGGGGGTATTCTGGTAAACATAGTAGTTCAGCCAGTTCTCATACAGCAGGTGGGCGTGGGCACGCCAGCGGAACAGCGGCGGCTTTGTGGGATCATCGTCCGGGTAGTAATTCACCGGCACATGGATGGGCAGGCCCTTGTCCACATCGCGGCGGTACTCTGAATCCAGCGTGTATTTGTCATATTCCGGGTGGCCGGTGACAAAGATCTGCCGTCCGTTCTCGGTGCTCATGAGGAAGGGCCCGGCCGCATCGCTCTCGGCAAGGATACGCAAAGCCTTACAGTTGTCCACATCCTCGCGGCTGATGCCGGTGTGACGGCTGTGGGGCGCATAGAACACCTCGTCAAATCCGCGCACCAGCGGGTTCGACGGGCGGGTGACCCGGTGCTCGAACACGCCGAACATCTTTTCCGGCAGCAGCTGCTTGTGCACGCCGTAGTGGTAGTACAGGCCAGCCTGTGCACCCCAGCACACATGCAGGGTGGAGTAGACATTCGTCTCGCTGAAGTCCATGATCTCGCACAGCTCCGGCCAGTAATCCACCTGCTCAAAGTCCATGGTCTCCACCGGTGCGCCGGTGATGATCATGCCATCGTAGCGGTTGTTCTTCACCTCGTTGAAGTTCTTATAGAACGATTCGAGGTGTGCTGCCGAAACGTGGGTCGCCGCATGGCTGGCCGTCTGCAGCAGGGTCATGTGCACCTGCAGGGGGGTATTTGCCAGCAGACGGGCGATCTGGGTCTCGGTGGTGATCTTGGTGGGCATCAGGTTCAGGATCAGGATCTCCAGCGGGCGGATGTGCTGGGCAAGGGCGCGCTCACGATGCATGACGAAGATATTTTCGTTGTAGAGGGCATCGTAAGCAGGCAGGGTCTTGGGGATGATCAGCGGCATAGTTCGTACTCCTAACGATTTAGAATAGCCTCCGCTGACGCTCTGGCTATCTTCAGCGGAATTTATTTTTTATATTTTGCGTTTGTCGCGCCCTGCGGGGCGCTCCAAACGCATTTTTACGAGAAGGGCCGGAACCGATAGATGCTGCTGAACTCACCTTTTAGATCTTATCCAGCGCCTGTGCAATATCTGCGATGAGGTCTTCGCTGCTTTCCAAGCCGCAGCTCATGCGCACCAGCTCTGCGGGCACACCGGCGGCTTTCAGCTGCTCATCGTTCATCTGGCGGTGGGTACTGGATGCAGGGTTCAGGCAGCAGGTGCGGGCATCGGCCACATGGGTTTCGATGGCTGCCAGCTTCAGGTTCTTCATAAAGATGCTTGCAGCCTCACGGCCGCCGGCCAGACCAAAGCTGACCACGCCGCAGCTGCCGTTCGGCAAGTATTTTTCAGCCAGTGCATGGTACGGGCTGGACTCCAAGCCGCAGTAGTTCACGTAGGCCACCTTGGGATGGCTTTCAAGGAACTCTGCCACAGCCATGCCGTTGGCGCAGTGGCGCTGCATCCGCACATGCAGGCTTTCCAGACCGAGGTTCAGCATGTAGGCGTTCATGGGCGACTGCATGGAGCCAAAGTCACGCATCAACTGCGCGGTAGCCTTGGTGATAAAGGCACCCTCTTTGCCGAAACGCTCGGCGTAGGTGATGCCGTGGTAGCTGTCGTCCGGGGTGCACAGGCCGGGGAACTTCTCGGCATGGGCCATCCAGTCGAACTTACCGCCGTCCACGATGGCACCGCCCAGCACCGCGCCATGACCGTCCATGTACTTGGTGGTGGAGTGGGTCACGATATCCGCGCCCCACTCAAAGGGGCGGCAGTTGACCGGCGTGGGGAAGGTGTTGTCCACGATCAGCGGCACACCGTGGGCGTGAGCAGCCTTGGCAAACTTCTCAATGTCCAGCACGGTCAGGGCCGGGTTTGCGATGGTCTCGCCGAACACCACCTTGGTGTTGGGCCGGAATGCGGCGTTCAGCTCTTCCTCGGTGCACAGCGGGTCCACGAAGGTGGCTTCAATGCCCATTTTCTTCATGGTGACGGAGATCAGGTTGAAGGTGCCGCCGTAGATGGTACTGGATGCCACGATGTGGTCGCCTGCTTCGCAGAGATTGAACAGGGCAAAGAAGTTTGCAGCCTGACCGCTGCTGGTCAGCATTGCAGCCGTGCCGCCTTCCAGCTCGCAGATCTTCTTAGCCACAAGGTCGCAGGTGGGGTTCTGCAGACGAGAATAGAAGTAGCCGTCAGCTTCCAGATCAAACAGCTTGCCCATATCCTCGCTGGTGGCATACTTAAAGGTGGTGGACTGGATAATGGGGATCTGGCGGGGTTCGCCGTTGCCGGGGGTGTAACCGCCCTGCACACAGATGGTATCGCGATTCATACTACATACTCCTTTACTGGGTTTGTCCATATAGCACAATTCCCCGCAGGAGTGCTGCAGCCTCCGGCGGGGAATTGAAACGTTAAATTTTAGTTCCCGTTCGGGGGCAAAATGAAGAGAGAACGCCTTCCGTCAAAGCCTTTCGGCTTTGGCAATACCGGAAAGTTTTCCTCTTCGCCAGAGACTCCCTCTCCGAGGGAGCTGGCGCACGAAGTGCGACTGAAGGAGTTACTTCCGCAGCCGCTTATCGCTTCTGGTGGCCCAAGCAGTGCCCAAAGTCTGGAACACCTGAACCATCAGCACCAGCAAAATGACACACACGATCATGATATCGGTCTGGTAGCGGTAATAGCCGTAGGACAAAGCGATCTTGCCCAGACCGCCGCCGCCAATGACACCGGACATGGCCGAGTAGCCCAGAATGGTGGTCAGTGCGGTGGTCATGCTGGAGATCAGGCCGGGCAGGCATTCCGGGATCATCACCTTGGTAATGATCTGGAACGGCGTTGCGCCCATGCTCTGGGCCGCTTCCACCACGCCCTCGTCCAGCTCGCGCAGGCTGGTCTCCACCAGACGTGCCACGAACGGGAAGGCTGCCACCACCAGCGGAACGATGGTGGCTTTGGTACCCACCGTGGTGCCCACGATGGCACGGGTAAGCGGGAACACACAGATCATCAGGATCAGGAACGGAACACTGCGCAGGATGTTGATAACGATGTTGAGAATGTGCATCAGCCAGCCGGGCAGCGGCAGAATGCCGTCCTTATCACCGGCCACCAGCAGCACACCCAGCGGCAGGCCCAGCACCAGCGCAAACGCGGTGGAAAGGATCGTCACATAAAAGGTCTCCCAGATGGCAAAGCCGTAATCTGCAATACTCATTCGCCGGTCACCTCCTCTACCGTAATGCCGGGCTGGGCGCGCATATAGGCCGCAGCCTGCTTTGCCTGCTCCACATCAGCGGGCAGCTTGAGCAGCATGGAGCCGTAGCACTGGCCGCTCAGATCACGGGTGTCGGCACTGAGTACCGACACCAGAATGCCTTTTTCTGCGGCAAGGCTTGCCACCAGCGGCTTTGCCGTGGACGAACCGTTGAAGGTGACGCGCACCACATGGTCGTCCGGTGCAAAGCTGGACAGATCCCGTGCGGCGCTGCCGCCGTTGGGTGCCACCAGACGCTTTGCTGCGGGCGTTTTGGGGTTCGAGAAGATCTCCTGCACGGAGCCTTCCTCCACCACAACGCCGCCGTCCAGAATGGCAACGTGATCGCAGATCTCTTCCACAACGCTCATCTGATGGGTGATGACCACCACCGTGATGCCCAGCTTCTTGTTGATGTCCTTGATCAGGGTCAGGATAGCATGGGTGGTGTTGGGGTCCAGTGCGCTGGTGGCTTCATCGCAGAGCAGAACTTTGGGGTCCGTTGCCAGTGCGCGGGCAATGGCAATGCGCTGCTTCTGGCCGCCGGACAGCTGTGCCGGGTAGGCGTTGGCCTTATCGGGCAGGCCCACCACTTCCAGCAGCTCTCTGGCACGCTTTTCGGCGTCCGCCTTTTTCACACCGGCCAGCTCCATGGGGAAGCAGATGTTCTTCAGACAGCTGCGCTGCATCAGCAGGTTGAACTGCTGGAAGATCATGGTGATATCGCGGCGGCGCTCACGCAGCTGGGCTGCGTTTAAAGTCTCCATAGCGGTGCCGTCGATCACAACGCTGCCCTCGGTGGGGCGTTCCAGCAGGTTGATGCAGCGCACCAGCGTGGATTTGCCCGC
>OWJP01000653.1_pt1 | contig 12354 bp, 19 predicted proteins | sample 1732561 | NCBI WGS metagenome assembly OWJP01 (sample SAMN05065729, study PRJEB22554) | human gut metagenome | biome: ENVO:2100002; feature: ENVO:00000062; material: ENVO:00002003 | host: Homo sapiens | place: USA
CTCGACTAGTCGTCGGCGGCGTCAGATGGGTATAAGAGACAGCGTATGCGCCTTGAGCAGACCGTCGCCCCCGCCCGTCTGCGTGAGGCCATCAAGTCAGGCATGGCGGAAACAAATGCGGAGCTGTACGAGTACCGCGAACAGAAAATTGCCGCCGGTTTTACGCGTCTGGCGGACGTTCCGGCGGACGATATCGACGGTGAAAGTATCAAAGTTTTTTACTACGAGCGCGCCGTGTGTGCGATGGCGACCGCGTCGCTTTATGAGCGTTACCGCGGCGTGGATGCCAGTGCGAAAGGAGACAAGAAGGCCGACAGCATTGACAGCACCATTGATGAGCTGTGGCGGGATATGCGCTGGGCAGTGGCGCGCATCCAGGACAAGCCGCGCTGCATCGTGAGTCAAATCTGATGAAGACCTTTGCGCTACAGGGCGACACGCTCGACGCCATTTGTGTCCGGTATTACGGGCGCACTGAGGGCGTGGTTGAGACCGTGCTCGCCGCAAATCCGGGACTGGCTGAACTGGGTGCGGTGCTGCCACATGGCTCCGCCGTCGAACTGCCCGACGTTCAGACCGCGCCCGTGGCTGAAACTGTCAATCTGTGGGAGTAACGCATGACAGCAGAAGAAAAAAGCGTCCTGTCGCTTTTCATGATTGGGGTGCTGATTGTTGTCGGCAAGGTGCTTGCCGGTGGTGAACCCATCACCCCGCGTCTGTTTATCGGGCGCATGTTGCTCGGTGGTTTTGTCTCGATGGTTGCCGGTGTTGTTCTGGTGCAGTTTCCTGACCTGTCACTGCCTGCGGTGTGCGGCATCGGCTCCATGCTGGGTATCGCCGGTTATCAGGTGATTGAGATTGCCATTCAGCGCCGCTTTAAGGGCAGGGGGAAACCGTAATGCCGGTAATTAACACGCATCAGAATATCGCCGCCTTTCTCGACATGCTGGCAGTGTCCGAAGGGACGGCGAACCATCCGCTGACGAAAAACCGGGGCTATGACGTGATAGTCACCGGACTGGACGGAAAGCCGGAAATTTTCACCGACTACAGTGACCACCCGTTCGCGCATGGCCGACCGGCGAAGGTGTTTAACCGTCGCGGTGAAAAATCCACGGCCTCCGGTCGCTATCAGCAGCTTTACCTGTTCTGGCCGCATTACCGCAAACAGCTTGCCCTGCCGGATTTCAGTCCGTTGTCACAGGACAGACTTGCCATTCAGTTGATCCGCGAACGCGGTGCACTGGATGACGTCCGGGCGGGACGTATTGAGCGCGCCATTTCACGCTGTCGCAATATCTGGGCGTCCCTGCCGGGTGCCGGTTACGGTCAGCGTGAGCATTCACTGGAAAAACTGGTCACCGTCTGGCGTACCGCTGGCGGCGTACCGGCTTAAACGGAGTAAACACCATGAAGAAATTATCCCTTTCACTGATGCTGAACGTGTCGCTGGCGCTGATGCTGGCACTGTCCCTGATTTACCCGCAGAGCGTGGCCGTCAGTTTTGTCGCCACCTGGGCGATTCTGGCGACGGTTATCTGTGTGGTTGCCGGTGGTGTCGGCGTGTATGCCACGGAGTATGTGCTGGAACGCTACGGGCGGGAGCTGCCGCCGGAATCGCTGGCCGTGAAGATTGTCACGTCGCTGTTTTTGCAGCCGGTGCCGTGGCGCAGACGGGCGGCGGCTCTGGTGGTGATGGTGGCGACGTTTATCTCGCTGGTCGCTGCCGGGTGGATTTTTACCGCGCTGATTTATCTTGTGGCGTCGCTGTTTTTCCGGCTGATACGTAAAGCCTGTCGTCAGCGTCTTGAGGGGCGGGAACTATGTCAAAGCTGATGATTGTGCTGGTCGTGTTGTTATCGCTGGCGGTGGCCGGTCTGTTTCTGGTGAAACATAAAAATGCCAGCCTGCGCGCCTCGCTGGACAGGGCGAACAACGTCGCCAGTGAACAGCAGACGACCATCACCATGCTGAAAAACCAGCTTCATGTTGCCCTTACCAGGGCAGACAAAAACGAGCTGGCGCAGGTGGCACTGCGTCAGGAACTGGAGAACGCCGCGAAACGTGAAGCACAGCGCGAGAAAACCATCACGAGGTTACTTAATGAAAACGAGGATTTTCGCCGCTGGTATGGCGCTGACCTGCCTGATGCTGTGCGCCGGTTGCACCAGCGTCCGGCCTGCACTGACGCCAGTGATTGTCGCCAACGCCTGCCCGAAAGTGAGCCTTTGCCCGATGCCGGGCAGTGACCCGCAGACGAACGGCGATTTAAGTGCCGATATCCGGCAGCTTGAGAACGCGCTGGCACGCTGTGCCAGCCAGGTAAAAATGATTAAACACTGTCAGGACGAAAACGATGCTCAAACCCGACAGCCTGCGCAGGGCGCTGACTGATGCCGTCACGGTGCTGAAAACTAACCCCGATATGCTGCGGATATTCGTGGATAACGGGAGTATTGCCTCCACACTGGCGACGTCGCTGTCATTCGAAAAGCGTTACACGCTCAATGTCATTGTGACCGACTTTACCGGTGATTTTGACCTGCTCATCGTGCCGGTGCTGGCGTGGCTGCGGGAAAATCAGCCCGACATCATGACCACCGACGAAGGCCAGAAAAAGGGCTTCACGTTTTATGCGGACATCAACAATGACAGCAGCTTTGATATCAGCATCAGCCTGATGCTGACCGAGCGCACGCTGGTCAGTGAGGTTGACGGTGCGCTGCATGTGAAGAATATCCCGGAACCTCCGCCGCCGGAGCCGGTCACCCGCCCGATGGAGCTTTATATCAATGGCGAACTGGTGAGTAAGTGGGATGAATGAGTTTAAGCGTTTTGAAGACCGGCTGACCGGACTGACTGAATCGCTGTCACCGTCAGGGCGTCGGCGACTGAGCTCCGAACTGGCGAAACGTCTGCGGCAGAGTCAGCAGCGCCGGGTGATGGCACAGAAAGCCCCGGACGGCACACCCTACGCACCACGCCAGCAGCAGAGCGCCAGAAAAAAGACCGGTCGCGTTAAGCGAAAAATGTTTGCGAAACTTATCACCAGTCGTTTTTTGCATATCCGCGCCAGCCCGGAACAGGCATCAATGGAGTTTTACGGCGGGAAGTCACCGAAAATTGCCAGCGTGCATCAGTTCGGTCTGTCGGAAGAAAACCGGAAAGACGGTAAGAAAATTGATTATCCGGCGCGTCCTCTGCTCGGCTTTACCGGTGAGGATGTGCAGATGATTGAAGAGATTATCCTGGCTCACCTCGACCGTTAGTTGTGCCATTCCCGACACCTCATCGTCACATTGCCGCCGGTATGACCCGACGGCATCCTTCCCGTTATGAACACTCTCGCAAATATTCAGGAACTCGCGCGCGCACTGCGCAACATGATCCGCACCGGCATTATCGTCGAAACCGACCTTAACGCCGGTCGCTGCCGTGTGCAGACCGGCGGCATGTGCACCGACTGGCTTCAGTGGCTGACCCATCGCGCCGGACGTTCGCGCACGTGGTGGGCACCTTCCGAGGGGGAACAGGTGCTGATTCTGGCCGTGGGCGGTGAACTCGACACGGCGTTCGTTCTGCCGGGGATTTATTCCGGTGATAACCCCGCGCCGTCTGCGTCGGCGGATGCCCTGTACATCCGTTTCCCTGACGGGGCGGTGATTGAGTATGAACCCGAAACCAGTGCGCTCACGGCAAGCGGAATTAAAACGGCCAGCGTGACGGCTTCTGATTCTGTTACTGCCACGGTGCCGGTGGTCATGGTGAAAGCATCAACCCGCGTCACCCTGGACACACCGGAGGTGGTCTGCACCAACAGGCTGATTACCGGCACGCTGGAAGTGCAGAAGGGCGGGACGATGCGCGGCAACATTGAACACACCGGCGGTGAACTCTCATCAAACGGTAAGGTACTGCATACCCATAAACACCCCGGCGACAGCGGCGGCACAACCGGGGGACCTCTATGACTGCGCGTTATCTCGGAATGAATCGCAGTGATGGCCTGACTGTCACTGACCTTGAGCATATCAGCCAGAGTATCGGCGATATCCTGCGCACACCGGTCGGCTCGCGGGTGATGCGTCGTGATTACGGCTCGTTGCTGGCGTCAATGATTGACCAGCCGCAGACTCCGGCGCTTGAGTTGCAGATTAAGGTCGCCTGTTACATGGCGGTGCTGAAATGGGAACCCCGCGTCACCCTGTCATCCGTCACCACTGAGCGCAGTTTTGACGGGCGAATGACGGTCACGTTAACCGGTCAGCACAACGACACCGGCCAGCCACTTTCGTTAACCATCCCTGTGAGTTGAAACCATGCCGATTATCGACCTGAACCAGCTACCCGCACCGGATGTGGTCGAGGAGCTGGACTTTGAAACCATTCTTGCCGAACGCAAGGCGACACTGATTTCCCTTTACCCGGAAGACCAGCAGGAGGCGGTCGCCCGTACCCTGACGCTGGAATCCGAGCCTCTCGTCAAACTGCTGGAGGAAAATGCTTATCGTGAACTTATCTGGCGTCAGCGTGTGAATGAGGCCGCACGGGCGGTGATGCTGGCCTGTGCTGCCGGTAATGACCTTGATGTGATTGGTGCCAATTACAACACCACGCGCCTGATTATCACCCCGGCAGATGATTCGACTATCCCGCCGACACCGGCAGTGATGGAGTCTGACACCGATTACCGGCTGCGTATTCAGCAGGCGTTTGAAGGCTTAAGCGTCGCCGGGTCGGTGGGTGCCTATCAGTATCATGGCCGCAGTGCCGACGGGCGTGTCGCGGATATCTCTGTCACCAGTCCGTCTCCGGCCTGCGTCACCATCTCTGTGCTGTCACGTGAGAATAACGGTGTGGCATCCGAAGACCTGCTGGCGGTGGTACGTAACGCCCTTAATGGCGAGGATGTCAGGCCGGTGGCTGACCGCGTGACCGTGCAGTCTGCCGCCATCGTTGAATACCAGATAAACGCCACGCTTTACCTTTACCCTGGTCCCGAAAGCGAACCCATCCGCGCGGCCGCAGTAAAAAAACTGGAAGCGTATATCACGGCACAGCACCGGCTGGGGCGCGACATCCGTCTGTCTGCCATTTATGCCGCTTTGCATGTGGAAGGCGTGCAGCGTGTCGAACTGACTGCACCGCTGGCCGACATCGTGCTCAACAGTACGCAGGCGTCTTTCTGTACCGAATACCGCGTCGTGACCGGAGGCTCTGATGAGTGATTCGCGCCTGCTGCCGACCGGCTCATCACCGCTTGAAGTTGCCGCCGCAAAAGCCTGTGCGGAAATTGAAAAAACGCCGGTCAGTATTCGTGAGCTGTGGAACCCGGACACCTGTCCGGCAAATCTGCTGCCGTGGCTGGCGTGGGCGTTTTCTGTTGACAGGTGGGATGAAAAGTGGCCGGAAGCAACAAAACGCGCCGTTATCCGCGATGCGTATTTCATTCACTGCCATAAGGGCACTATAGGCGCAATCCGGCGTGTGGTGGAGCCGCTCGGCTATCTCATTAACGTAAAGGAATGGTGGGAGACAAACGACCCGCCCGGAACCTTTCGCCTTGATATCGGTGTGCTGGAAAGCGGCATCACGGAGGAGATGTATCTGGAAATGGAACGGCTTATTGCCGATGCCAAACCCGCAAGTCGCCACCTTATCGGTCTGAACATTATCCAGGACATTCCCGGCTGTCTGTATACAGGCGGTGTGGTCTGTGATGGTGATGTTATTACTGTTTATCCCGGATAAGTGAGAAACAATGAGCACGAAATTTAAAACCGTTATCACTACTGCCGGAGCCGCAAAGCTGGCAGCCGCCACTGTCCCCGGCGGGAAAAAAGTAACCCTGTCTGCAATGGCCGTGGGTGACGGTAATGGCAAATTGCCGGTGCCGGATGCCGGTCAGACGAAACTGGTGCATGAGGTCTGGCGTCACGCTCTGAATAAAGTCAGCGTGGATAACAAGAATAAAAACTATATCGTGGCTGAACTGGTTGTACCGCCCGAAGTGGGCGGCTTCTGGATGCGTGAGCTTGGTCTGTATGACGATGCCGGAACACTGATTGCGGTATCCAACATGGCTGAAAGCTATAAGCCAGAACTGGCTGAAGGCTCCGGGCGTGCGCAGACCTGCCGCATGGTTATTATTGTCAGTAACGTGGCGTCCGTTGAGCTGAGTATTGATGCCAGCACAGTGATGGCGACGCAGGATTACGTCGATGACAAAATCGCAGAGCATGAGCAGTCCCGCCGCCATCCTGACGCCACGCTGACAGAAAAAGGTTTTACTCAGTTAAGCAGTGCAACAAACAGCACCAGTGAGTCATTGGCAGCAACGCCAAAAGCGGTCAAGGCAGCAAATGACAACGCAAATTCACGTCTGGCGAAAAATCAGAATGGTGCAGATATCCAGGATAAATCAGCTTTTCTGGACAATGTTGGCGTTACCAGCCTGACGTTTATGAAAAACAATGGCGAAATGCCGGTTGATGCTGATCTGAATACGTTTGGTTCTGTTAAGGCTTATTCAGGTATCTGGTCTAAAGCAACGTCCACCAACGCAACACTGGAGAAAAACTTCCCTGAAGATAATGCTGTCGGTGTGCTTGAGGTTTTTACTGGCGGCAATTTTGCAGGCACGCAACGCTATACCACACGTGACGGAAATTTGTATATCCGCAAACTCATTGGAACATGGAATGGTAATGATGGACCATGGGGAGCATGGCGCCATGTTCAGGCTGTAACGCGAGCTCTAAGTACGACCATTGACCTTAACTCTCTCGGTGGCGCAGAACATTTAGGTCTATGGAGAAACAGCAGTTCAGCAATAGCTTCTTTTGAACGACATTACCCCGAGCAGGGAGGAGACGCGCAGGGCATTCTGGAAATTTTCGAAGGTGGGCTATATGGACGCACACAGCGTTATACAACCCGTAACGGGACTATGTATATTCGCGGCCTGACAGCCAAATGGGATGCAGAAAATCCACAGTGGGAAGACTGGATCCAAATTGGTTATCAGACCAGTAGTACCTTCTATGAGGATGACCTGGATGATTTGATGTCTCCAGGTATTTACAGTGTGACAGGCAAAGCGACCCACACCCCAATCCAGGGGCAGTCTGGTTTTCTGGAAGTCATCAGGCGCAAGGATGGTGTCTATGTTTTGCAACGTTACACGACCACAGGAACCAGCGCAGCTACAAAAGACCGTTTATATGAGCGAGTGTTTCTTGGTGGCTCATTTAACGCGTGGGGGGAGTGGCGACAGATTTATAACTCAAACTCTTTGCCGTTAGAGTTGGGTATCGGTGGCGCAGTGGCAAAACTCACCAGCCTGGACTGGCAGACATACGATTTTGTGCCGGGCAGTCTGATAACCGTTCGGCTGGATAACATGACCAATATTCCCGACGGTATGGACTGGGGCGTCATTGATGGCAACCTGATAAACATCTCAGTCGGTCCGAGTGATGATTCTGGTTCGGGACGCTCAATGCATGTATGGCGCAGCACTGTAAGTAAAGCCAACTACCGCTTTTTTATGGTGCGTATTTCAGGAAATCCGGGAAGCCGCACGATCACGACAAGACGTGTGCCAATTATCGACGAAGCCCAGACATGGGGCGCGAAACAGACATTCAGTGCTGGCCTTTCTGGTGAACTGTCCGGCAATGCGGCGACAGCAACAAAGCTGAAAACAGCCCGTAAAATTAATAACGTTTCGTTTGATGGAACATCAGATATTAACCTGACGCCGAAAAATATTGGTGCATTTGCTTCAGGAAAAACAGGAGACACCGTTGCGAATGATAAAGCCGTTGGATGGAACTGGAGTAGCGGAGCCTATAACGCAACTATTGGTGGGGCATCAACGTTAATTCTTCATTTTAATATCGGGGAAGGAAGTTGTCCCGCCGCCCAGTTTCGCGTTAATTATAAGAACGGTGGTATTTTTTATCGTTCTGCTCGTGACGGTTACGGATTCGAGGCTGACTGGTCTGAGTTTTATACCACAACGCGAAAACCTACAGCGGGAGATGTCGGTGCACTGCCGTTATCTGGTGGTCAATTGAATGGTGCTCTGGGTATAGGAACATCCAGTGCTCTTGGCGGTAATTCGATTGTTTTGGGTGATAATGACACGGGCTTTAAACAAAATGGTGATGGTAATCTGGATGTTTATGCTAATAGCGTCCATGTTATGCGCTTTGTCTCCGGAAGCGTTCAAAGTAATAAAACCATAAATATTACGGGGCGTGTTAATCCCTCGGATTACGGTAACTTTGATTCCCGCTATGTGAGAGATGTCAGACTTGGCACACGTGTTGTCCAGACCATGCAGAAAGGGGTGATGTATGAGAAAGCAGGGCACGTAATTACCGGGCTTGGTATTGTCGGTGAAGTCGATGGTGATGACCCCGCAGTATTCAGACCAATACAAAAATACATCAATGGCACATGGTATAACGTCGCACAGGTGTAATTTATGCAGCATTTAAAAAATATTACTGCGGGTAATCCAAAAACTGTTGCCCAATATCAACTGACAAAAAATTTTGATGTTATCTGGTTATGGTCCGAAGAGGGAAAAAACTGGTATGAGGAAGTAAGTAATTTTCAGGAAGACACGATAAAGATTGTTTACGATGAGAATAATATAATTGTCGGCATCACCAGAGATGCTTCAACGCTCAACCCTGAAGGTTTTAGCGTTGTCGAGGTTCCTGATATTACCGCCAACCGACGTGCTGATGACTCAGGTAAATGGATGTTTAAGGATGGTGCCGTGATTAAGCGGATTTATACGGCAGACGAACAGCTGCAACTGGCGGAATTACAGAAGTCAGCTTTGCTTTCCGAAGCTGAAACTATCATTCAGCCACTGGAACGCTCTGTCAGACTGAATATGGCAACAGATGAGGAGCGTAGCCGACTGGAAGCATGGGAACGCTACAGTGTTCTGGTCAGCCGTGTGGATCCTGCAAATCCTGAATGGCCGGAAATGCCGCAATAAGTTGTATGATCTCTGGAGTGAGCTAACGTATCTATAGCACAGAGTAAAGCCTAATCTGACAGTCTGCTCTGTGCTAGGAGCGGACTGACCTGCTTCCCGATGATTAATACACAGCTATGCTAGTAATGTCCGTAGATCGCTGTGTGTTGCATCCATCGGTTGAACTCACAGTCCAAACCAGACTGTCAGCTTTGATTAGATTCTACCTACTCAACCTGTCAGATAAGGTCTGAGCTAATACATCTAATATATGGCTTCGTGCAGGGGACGGCTATCGCGAACGTTAGGCCAGGTATCTGAATACGCACAGTTCACTTGGTTGTACTTCTTGCACTGATCTGCTATCCCGCACAGCTATTTATAGGTAATCTTCAGTGTATAATCTGCCAACTTATGGAAGCTTGTACAACAGGAGAAATATATGAAAAAAGAATTGTTTGGACGTTGCCCGTTTGATCTTGACGAAGATGTAAAAAAAATAGCCGCGATAAATAAATATATCCATGCAAAATTTGAGGAGCATAAAAATAAAATAGACAACCTAAAGGGTGTGGAACAAAAATTGATGGTCTTACAGTACTTTAATGTACTGAATGAACTTAGTAATCAGGCTATCTCTTCTTTGAATATAGGAGCCTTTTCAGCATCGGAAGTATTAGCTAGGGTTATAATAGAACAGGCTGCCAATCAATTTTATATAGCAATAGATGATGGCGAAAATGCACAAGCATTACTCAAGGCTAGTAAGAAATTAGTTCATAGTAATGGAAAACGGTGGCTGGAGTGTTTAAAATCCAAAGGAATGACTAATCCAGCAGCAAATGAAAGGATTCGCATGGGAAAAGAACTAACTGATCTATTTAATAGATTGTGGCCAAATACACCTGAATATCCAGGAACCAGAAGACTTTTTGAATTAATTGGCTGGGAAACACACTATCATGCCCATTACGTTCCCCTTTGTGATTCAATACATACATTCTCTGATGATATGGTAAATATAGTATCTCTATATAATGCAATCCAAAGTGATGAAAATACTGCTATCGAATTCATTCTTGCAGTTAAACAAGAAAATAAACGGCTGGCAATTTATAATTTTGTAATTGCTACGGCCCTTCGGTGTGAGGCCTTAGTAAATGTATTTAACTCTTTAGGTTATCAGGATATTATAACAGAAATGACACCAACAATAGATACAGTCAACCAGACTATAATTCGATATGATGATTTTGATCATTCCAGAATTGATGATTGTCAATAATTAATTGACAGAATACGTACATGCGCAACAACTAGTGATAGTTGACTTATTTTCGCTCTTGAGAGACAACCATACTCAAATCTCCCACATTGCAGGAGATTTGAATATGAAAACGTCACCGTGGAATAAAGACCGTACCATCGGTCAAAAAAGGCCACTTCAGATATTTCATATCTGGGGGATCCGGATTAGACTTGAGTTGGAAGGTAAAACACGCGATCTAGCTCTGTTCAACATGGCTTTGGACACTAAGCTACGGGGCTGTGATTTGGTCAAACTCAAAGTATCAGATGCTGCATATGGCAGTTCTGTCTCAAGCAGAGCAACGGTGTTGCAACAGAAAACCGGCAGCCCTGTCCAATTTGAGATAACCAAAGGGACAAGGGAAGCGGTTACTGCATTGATAAAGCTCGGCAACTGGCATAGTAAAGGCTTCCTGTTCCGCTCTCGGGTCGGAACTAACCACCATATATCAACCCGGCAATACAACCGAATTTTTCATGGGTGGGTAGAAAAGCTTGGTCTCGAAGATTCGCTGTACAGCACACATTCCATGAGAAGAACAAAACCTTACTTAATCTACAAGAAAACCAAGAGTCTCCGGGTGATCCAACTTCTGTTGGGCCATAAGAAACTGGAAAGCACAGTCCGTTATTTGGGCATTGAAGTCGATATAGAAGGTCTCTTTTAAGTTATGGGGGCTGATTTTATATTCAATAGCGTATGCTCATCGAAGAAATAAACTCATAAAATGTAAAGACAGCCAGCAAAAACATACAGATAAAGATAAGGGAAATAGCACACTTAACTAAGGGCTGAACCCCCCGAGGTGTTCCCCATGGTTTAGACATTTGGGTTATAACCCAAATAAATAAGGCCACAAAACAGCAAACACCAGCCAATCCGAGCAGAGATATTATGACAACTCCAAACAGATTTCCAACATCTAGTTTATCTGTTTTTGCAACTAGGGTTAACAAACCAGCAATAATAGTTGCAATCGATATTCCCGCAATGGTTGTGAGATCGGCGATAACAGCCAGTTTTTCTTTAGTATTTCCTTGAGTAAAGACCTCTAAAATTGATTTCATGGAAATAACCACCTACTATCGATTATATTCAGGAGCTTTTTATCATAACGATATCAGATAGATAAGGACATTGTAATATTTTGGATGATTTAAACTTGCTTTTGTAACTCTAATGTCCACTTTTCGCTCAAAGCAGACTGTCAGGTTTGATAGCATTTGGGCTATGTAAATTGTCAGGCGGAAAATGAGTGAGTACAAATCAGGACAGGCGGGCGAATTGCCCGCCTTTTCTTTATCTGTTGTTTCATCCACTGACCAGCCAGGTCAAATAGCGTCTTATGCTCTGCACAACAGAAAATAGTTGTACCCATTAACCACGGAGTTAAACGGATGAGTGACTATCATCATGGCGTGCAGGTGCTGGAGATTAACGACGGCACCCGCGTCATTTCCACCGTATCCACTGCCATTGTCGGCATGGTCTGCACGGCCAGCGATGCGGATGCGGAAACCTTCCCCCTCAATAAACCGGTGCTGATTACCAATGTGCAAAGCGCAATTGCAAAGGCCGGTAAAAAAGGCACGCTGGCGGCATCGTTGCAGGCCATCGCTGACCAGTCAAAACCGGTCACCGTTGTCGTGCGCGTGGAAGACTGCACCGGTGATGACGAGGAAACGAAACTCGCGCAGACCGTTTCCAATATCATCGGCACCACCGACGAAAACGGTCAGTACACCGGACTAAAAGCCCTGCTGGCGGCGGAGTCGGTAACCGGTGTTAAACCGCGTATTCTCGGTGTGCCGGGACTGGATACCAAAGAGGTGGCTGTTGCACTGGCATCCGTCTGTCAGAAGCTGCGCGCTTTCGGATATATCAGCGCATGGGGCTGTAAGACCATTTCCGAGGTGAAAGCCTACCGCCAGAATTTCAGCCAGCGTGAGCTGATGGTCATCTGGCCGGATTTCCTCGCATGGGATACGGTCACCAGTACCTGTCTCTTATACACATCTCCGAGCCCACGAGACTAGCGCTCATC
>OWJP01000657.1_pt1 | contig 12284 bp, 10 predicted proteins | sample 1732561 | NCBI WGS metagenome assembly OWJP01 (sample SAMN05065729, study PRJEB22554) | human gut metagenome | biome: ENVO:2100002; feature: ENVO:00000062; material: ENVO:00002003 | host: Homo sapiens | place: USA
AACAAATATCGTCAAGTCTGAAAAGTTCTCCGAAATCATTCAGAGCGCGATGAACCGCTATTTGAACGGAATGCTCACCAACGAGGAAGTCATTCAAGAATTACTCAAGCTGGCGAAAGACATTGCCGCTGCTGCCGCCGAGGGTGAAAAACTCGGATTGACAGCGGACGAGCTTGCTTTCTATGATGCCCTCACAAAGCCGCAAGCAATCAAGGACTTTTACGAGCATGATGAGCTTATTGCTATCACGAAAGAACTGACAGATTTGCTTCGCAAAAACCAGACAATAGACTGGCAAAAGAAAGAGAGCGCAAGAGCTGGAATGCGCCGCTTGGTCAAAAGGCTGCTGAAAAAACACAAATATCCGCCTGAGGGTATGGATGATGCAGTCCAGACTGTCATGAGCCAGTGTGAGATGTGGACGGACAATGTAATGACCGCTTAACTCCCCTACGAGAAAGGAGTAGATCATGGGCAATTCAGTCATGTTGAATGGAATCGAATATGCCGGAGAACAGATTGCCTACAAAGACAGCACCTATGAGCTTGTGTCAAAGGTAGCATATCTGATCGGCGTCCCGCTCCGTATTTTTCAAAATGAACACGAGCCACCGAAGATAGAGATATACGACCGGCTTGAACAGGATAAAAATGCCCGTATCATTCGTAATCTATGTATCATCCGCACCGCCATTGAGCGCAACTACCGGAAAATAAATGACATCATGCGGATGGAGTATCAAGGGCTGCTTTCAATGCCAGAGATCATCCCAGCTTCCAGTATGCAGCAGCTTTCAAACGACGGAATCAGCTTTATCAAAAAGTCGAGTACAAAGCTCTGCCACCACATTATCGAGATTAACCGGCTGATTTCAGACCGCATTAACAACTGCAAAAGCCTCTTTCCAATCTGGATTAACTGGACGTACATAAAAGAGCTGTTCATTATGCCAAACGGCTTGACAGAGGACGGAACGAAAGATGCTGCGGACATCTATTACGCAAGTCTCTCCTACTACCCCTATCAAATGTACATCAACTGGGTACCGATGGACGAGGGCAATGTCCTCTATAATGATAAGAAGTTTGCTACCCTGCTTTATCAATGGCATTGCGACGCCTTCACGGAATACAGTAAAGTCTCCGATGCAGGGGCTTTTGTAAAAAACAATATCTACGACTTCATAGATGACAGTGAGAAGACCGTATTGGTAGTGGACTGCGAAAACTCTGACCCGTACAAGCTGTGCGCCACGCTCAAAAACCTTGATTATGAGGTCATGCAGAAAATTACGGCGATCATTCTCTTTGATGACGTACACACCGCTACGGCATGGCGGATTCTTGAAAACTACACCCGCATCCCCGTTGAACATATCATGATTGAGCGGATCAAGCAGAACAAATCACTGGTAGACATCAAGCTCACCGCAAGAGCCTGTCAGGAACACTACCAAAAGCAAGTGGATTCCTTCGTCATCGTCTCAAGCGATTCCGACTACTGGGGGCTGATTTCTTCCTTACCGGACGCCAGATTCCTTGTCATGATTGAGCGGGAAAAATGCGGACCGGATATGAAGGCAGCACTTGCAGAATCAGGGATATTCTACTGCTATCTGGATGACTTCTACTCCGGCAACAGCGAGGACATCAAGAAAAACGCACTGTTCAAGGAGATGTACCGCTGGATTGACAACTCCGTTCACCTGAACGTCAACGATATGTTTGATGCAGCTCTGCGAAACACGAGGATCGAAATGTCTCCCGCAGAGCGGCGGCAGTTCTATGAGAAGCACATCAGGCACATGACGCTGACTATCGACGAGAACGGAAACGTCAGCATTGAACTGAAACGCGGATAGCCTTGGTTTCTATTCCGGGAGGAATGTGGATGGACAACAGATTCTATTTTGGATTCAATACATCGGAGGAACGGAAAAAGCGCAGAAAAGCAGAGCTGTACTCCATGAGTGAGCAAGTCAGCACCTTCTTTTGGGATGAAGCCCCGCAGCATGGTTTGGAAATGCGTGAGGGACAGCAGGATATGTCCTTTGAGATTGTGGACGCCCTCATAAACGATCAGCATTTTGCGATCGAAGCTGGCGTGGGCATTGGAAAGTCCTTTGGCTATCTTGTGCCGGTGCTGCTGTACAGCAAACGCATGAACAAGCCGGTTATCATCGCAACCTCGACCATTGCGCTTCAAGAACAGCTCTGGCGCGATGTCCACGCGGTAATGCCCCTTCTTGGGCTGAACAGAGATGTCATCCTCGCAAAAGGACAGACCCATTATCTCTGCAACAAACGCGCAGATGAGTATATGTGTGACCCGAAGGCTGACCCACCGGACGCGCTCAAAGAAGGAATCCAGCAGGGGTATGAGGAACGCAAGGATTTCCCGGAGGTTTTGCCGCAAGGAGTCTGGGACAAGGTAAACGTGCAGCGGTTCAGCATGAAGAATTGTGGCTCCTGTGAAAAGAAGTGCAAGTATTACAAAGTCCGCGCAGCATTAAAGTTTACGGATGGAGTGGTACTGTGCAATCAGGATTTTCTAACCCAGCATCTGATGAAACTCCGGCGCGGTCAGGAAGGGCTGATTAACGCCGCCGCTGATCTGCTTGTCGTGGATGAAGCACACAACTTGGATGATAAGGTGCGGAGTGCCACAACGGAGCGTTTCGGGCAAGGTATGCTCTTTGGAATGATTAAGAGCGCATTCTATGAGCTGCGATCCTTTGACCAGAGCAGTGTGTCAGGTGAAAAGCGAGAGGCAGAGAGCGCAATCATCGCCTTCTATAACTGCCTGAAAGCACAAGTCCAAAAGCAGATCAACGAGGCAGAACAGGATATGCGCTACGCTGACCGCTTTTTCTTCGACAACAATGGCAGTGCGATTGAACTGCTTACCGAGATGAACGCCGCCATACACAACCTTTCGTCCAGCATTCAGATTTATTCCAGCATGGATTTCAGAAACAACCGTTCCTTTGCTGCCTCTGATGATCTGGATGCCGTCAGCGAGTCCCTTTCAGAGCTTCTTGACCAGATAGACGATATGCTGATCTGGATTGAGCAGCACGGCAGCAACACGGAACTCGTCTATTGCCCTAAAAACACAAAAGAAATTGTGAGCCGCCTATACTTCAATGGTGATGAAAGAACCATCTTGACCTCTGCCACGCTGACGAACGCCACGAGCGGGTCTCTGGAAGAACAGTATTCTTACTTTATCAGCAATACCGGCTTTCCCGCTGGTGACCGCGGCTGCTTATCCGAGCCAAAGCCTTCCCCATATCCATACGATGAACACGCCATGATCTACTATTGCGACGATCTCCCGCACCCGACCAGAGAACATGAAGCCTTCATTGAAAAGGGTGTGGAGCGACTGCTTGAGATCCTGAGCATTTCCAACGGAAAGGCACTCGTGCTGTTTACGGCAAAGACCGACATGGAAGAGGTCTACTCCATTCTCAGTGAGAAAAATCTTCCGTACAAAATCTTGATGCAGCAGCCGGGATCGTCGCAGGACAAGGTGCTGAATGAGTTTAAGGAAGATACGAACTCCGTGCTTCTGGGGACGGGTGCATATTGGGAAGGTATCAGCATTGAAGGAAAAAGCCTTTCCAATGTCATCATTTTCCGGCTTCCGTTCCCTGTCCCCGATCCGATTATCGAGTATAAGTGTTCCGTTGCTAAGGATGCGCTGATGGATGTTCGCGTTCCCGAAATGATTATCAAGCTCAAGCAAGGCATCGGGCGATTGATCCGCAATTTCACAGACACCGGCATTGTCTGCATCATCGACCGAAGACTGCGGGATGAGCCGCCGGAACGCTATCATGACATTACATGGGACTCCCTGCCTATCAAAAATCGGACAAGCAGTTTGGGCGAACTTAGGAAGTTTTACGAAGGTCTGCCCTCAGCCAAGGAATGATGATACAAACGGCAGTCTCTTCGGAAACATAGAGCAGCCCCCCCAAAAAAACGACAATCAGAAAACGGAGGTGTATCATGTTGTACAATGAAAATCTGCACAAAGAAGAACAACATCTGATCCAGCAGATTGCCGAGCAAACAGAGAGAGGAAAAATCGACTGGGAACTAACAGAGTACAATCCGCTGTCCTTTCTGAATGAGGACAAGATAGACAAGAACCCAGCAGTAATCTGTCAGTCCTTCTCCTTTGAGGCGATCATCGGCGGCTCCCGTTACGAGCTTGATGTCATGGAGAATATTGATGTGCCGTCCGGTATGGGAGACTACACCATAACCTTGACGCGGGATGAAACCGAAAATTATCTTAAAATTGAGGATGCGCTTTCCTTTGACTGTGACCGCTATGAATGCACACCGGAGGAAGTCGCAGAGCGATTTGCGGACAGCCCCATTGTCCGTCTCTGCAACGCCATCATTCCTGCCACGCTTGAGCAGGAGGATTTAGAAGAGGTCTTCACATGGGCAAGGTTTTTCAACGAGACTGGCATTTCTGCAAAGCTGATGAATCATCCGCTGACCAAGCTCTGTGAAAAGCTGTTCGACGAACACCGTCTGATGGACTTCCATTGCTGCGTCTTGGATGTGGGCTATCGAAAGCTGCTCCTAAATGAACTGGCTCATAACTAAGACACGGAAAAACGCCCCCGACACTGTGCCAGACGCACAGTGCCGGGGGCGTTCCCGTTTCCAGCGATTTATTTTTCTCTCGGCAAGGGACTGTTCATAAGGTGACACTTTCCGTTTTACGAAGCCGTGAAAATTCGATGTGTTCCGTGGAGATATTCACTGGGCAGCATACGCCGTACACGTTTCCAATAATCACCGAGTAGTGCAATGTGTATTCACTATCAGGAAATACTTCACGGTTTTCGCAACGCTTGATTCAGGAGTGGGATTTTTGCCTTATTCCCGCGTGACATCAAGGGAAACCGGATTGATAACGATGATAGATTTGCCCTTTTTGTGGGCATATCTCACGGTGTTCCCGGTACCGCTGGGGCATCCATTCCATACTGCGAGAATATAATCGGCGTGATCGACCATGTACCGATTTCTCTTGTCCATGCAGTCCGACGTGTACTCCCGTTGCAGCATGGTCTCCTTGTCACACTTTGCCGCGATATTATAATACCGTTCCCGTGAAGCCACAGACCATTTGATCGCTTGTGTCTCACAAGGGATTGCGCTTTCCAGAGTAATGTGAGGGTATTTTGATTTCAAATCGAGTACAATTTCCGCAGCGTACATATCGACGCCAAGAGCCATGCCGGTAATAAAATGCGTGACGCCCTCGTTCTCGATGAGTGCTACAATCTGATCCCGCATAACAGATTTCAAAGAAGTACAACGCTTATCGGATTCATCAAAGCCGAACGGAAGACTCTGCGGTCTATGACCGGTAAACGCACAAGTCTTGCCTTGAACGGATTGCTTTTCAGCTTTTTGAGCAGACTTTCTAAACTCAATAATGCGCGACATGACACCCCTTCTTTCACTCTTTTGGTAGGTAACTCCATTCTATCACCCTCATCACGGACAGTCAACGCATTGTCGTTAGTAAAATTAACGACGGCGTGCCGTGGATAATGACACCGCCGTTAGGTACACTAAATGCAAAGGTGGTGAGGCTATGCGAGAGAAGAAGGACATCAATATTGAAATCGGCGGCAATATTCAAGTGGCAAGAGAACAGGCGGGCTATACGCAGGACACGCTCTCAGAAATGCTTGGCATGACGCCGAATCACCTGAGCGCTATTGAGCGTGGTGCTTCCGGTATTTCTCTTGAAGCCTTGCAGCGTCTTTGCCGTTTGCTGGGCGTCAGTGCGGACCGAATTATCTTTGGGACCGATGAGCCAGAAGCGGAAGCCCTTGCGCTTGCCAGACGTATTTCGGATATAAAGCCGGAATACCGGCAACAGGTTCAAGAGCTGCTGTCCGCTATTTTGAATATGTCATAATATGTCATAAAAAAGAGCCTCTGCCGACACCCAAACCGGGCATCGACAGAGGCTTTTGGTTCGTTTTCCGGGCATTCAAACAAGTGCCGAAATCGACACTTATTCTCGCTCTATTGCTGGAACTGTGCGGGGAATATAATCACACTGGGCGGTCATTCCTCGTCGCTCTGAGGCTTGCAATCACAGACTTTTTCGACCCCTAACTGTCTACACCGCGATGCCTTGCGGGAGAAGTGCGGACAGGCGATGAGATCCGCACGGAAGCTCTGCTTGCAGCTATGGACGCAGCGGACGCAGAAGCGGTTATACTTCCGGCGTCCGCTGTCCCCGATGAAGAACGACCACTCCTGCCGCCACTTCTGACTTCTGCTCACAGCTCAATCTCTCCTTTGTGCTTTTTGGGGGGGCAGCATTCCATCTGCTTTTCAGCCTTTGCAGACTTGAGCCTGTCCATGATGGAGGACTTTTCGCCCCTTTCGGGGGCTTTGACCTCTGCGGTCTTGTCCTCCTTCGGACCGTTGTTGATGATCCCATCAATCATGCCGTAGTCATCCTCCATCGACATCTCCGCCGCCTTGAGGTAGTTTTCCTTCTCAAGAGCCGCCATCCAGCTTTCCTTGCTGATACCGAGCATTCCGCCCTTTGCCGCATGATCGGCAATCTCCTTGGCATCCACGCACAAGCCCTCTGTGTTATCGGAATAAAGACGGTAAACCTCGCAGCCCTTCTCCATCGCCTTTTCAGCCGCGTCCTGACCGGCGGGAAGAACGCCAGCCCATGCGTAGCCGTAGTCCTTCATATCCTGAACGGAGAGCGCGGGATCGGGCATTTCCGGCACTTCCTTGACCTCAAGGTCAAGAAGGCGGAGCGTGTCATCGTCAAAGCCGTTGTAGACATCATCAAGGACGAGCTTACCGCGCTCATCGACGATGATGCAAGCCGCTTCATCGCCGTAGGTGTCATGCTCCATCAGATAAAAGCTGTGACCGCCGACCTCGTGCTGATCAATGGTGTGCCACGTCCCGATGTGACCGGCAACCGTCAGACCGGAGGTATCGGCGTTCATCTCGAAGTCCTTCTGCTCGATGCTCTCCTGCTTCTGCTGTTCCTTCGAGATCATGGGGATCGCAACAATCTTATCACCCAGCTTTGCAAACTGCTCCGGCACTTTGAAGTGATCAGAGAACTTCTGCATCTGCTCTACGGTCAGAGAGCCGAAGCTGTCATCCGTCAAGCCAACTACCAAGAATGTTCCGGCAACAATGTCGTAGATGTCACCGTCCTCATCACGCAGAGCGCGGTTCAGGGGCAGACCTTCCAGCTTGCCTTCCTCGTTGCAGACTAAGGCAACCGGGTCTTCGTAGGGATAAACTGCCTGAATGTCACCGCCCACCTCATGCTGCAAGGACTCCAGACCGGAGTCAATCTCCTTCACATAAGGCTCCTTTCCCGGCTCGACGATGAGAACGGCGATAGTGCTGTCACGCTCGGCGGTTTCCCCTGAGCCGGTGATCCGGTATTCGTCGGGAATGTCATCAAGCTCCCCGTTAAACTGCCTGTCCCACCTCTCGCTTGCAACGCGAACATAGCCTTCATCGGTGAAATGTCCCTGCTCATCATAAGCGATGTCGTGACCATAGCGCTCATAGTCAATGTAATTTGCCAGAGGACCGAGATCCTTTTCGGAGTAAATACCGGCTTCGTGGGCGTAATAGTAGCCGAGATCGGATTCGTCGTTGATACCGGGCATGATGTCGTAGCAGTCCAGATTGAACGTCAGGTTGATGAGATCGTCGATGTCGCTGACCTCATCGCAGCCAGCCTCCATAACGGCAACGAGCTTTTCCTGATCGCTCAGGGAAAGCTCGTCAATTAAGGCGGCAAGGTAGTTGAGCTTATCAAGGCTCTCGTACTCGCCAAGCATCTTCTGGACGCCGTAGATCGGGCATTCGTAGTCGGTGATAAACCACTCTTCATAGGGCTGACCGAACTCGTCCTGCTTGCCGATCCCGATGCGCTCAAAGACCTTCTGCATCTCTTCCTCGGTGGTGGGCAGCTTCACCCACTCACCGACCAGCATACCCTCGTTGTACTTGCCAAGGTTCGTGACGAAGGCTTCAAAATCACCGTCTAATACGGGCATAGGCATCCTCCTTTCAGTCATCCACCATGCCGTCCGGCATGATATACAGTTCCTCAAACTCCGCGTCGGTCATTGCTTCGAGCTTCCGGACGGTCTTATACATCAGCTCTGCGATCTCGCCGTCCATGTCGTTCAGGGTGACGCTCTTCATATCGTCGATCAGCCGCTTCCGGCTGGATGTGTTGAAGCAGCACATCAGGTTGATTTCTTCCACGGTAAAGTTTTTCATATCAGAGTTCCATATCCTTTCCTTTGTTTTTCTGCGGCTTCGGCGTGTGGGGCGGCTGCGCTTTCTGTGCGGATTTCAGCTTGTCGCGGATGGATTCACGGGCAGCAGGCTTCTTCGGGATGGTGTCGTAGATGGCAGTCCCGGCATCCTCCACATAGGAGCGGACATACTGGATGCTTTCAGAAAAGCGGATGGGGCGGTTCTTATCCTCGATGTTCGTCAGCCGGACTTCATCGGCGGCAAAATCAACCGCGTCAATTCTGCACTTGATCCCATCCACATTCAGCGTCGCGCCGACAGGAATGTAATCTGCGGCTTTGAGTTCCTTGAATGTCTCGCCGTCCTTGCTGAGAAAGACATCCATGCCGGACTTCCAGAGCTTATGAGAACCGGCTACCCACGCAGTTTCACGGAAGCCAGTCACCGGCAAGGAGGGCTTGCCGCGTACCTTCTTCTCAAGGAGCTTTGTGCCGAGCAAGGGTGCAGCTTTTTCCGCGTCCTTGCCGTACAGCTCAAAATAGCCGTTCTGGGCAAAGCAAACCAGCGCGTCCGGATGCGCCTTTTTGACCGCTTCGTACTTCCGAAGTTCTGCAACGGGCAGAGGCGAAAGCACCTCTGTCCTCTCTGCCTCCGGCAGTCTGTCACGGCGGGTTTTCTGCTTGGACAGCACTTCCGCCAGAGCATCCGCGTCCTTCGGGAGCGTCCGGTGGATTTTGACACCGCCATGCTCACCGACCAGAGCCATTGCTGCATCGAAGCTGCTGCGGCAGGGCGCATCCAGCACAAAGCCGTCTGCGAAGGTCAGCCGGTCATGATCCGGCGCAACCGAGTTCTGCGCCACATTTGCTGCCTGTTCCCGGTAGTTGATCTCAAAGACATCTCCGAAGACCTTGCCGCGCTTGACGGTTTTCGGGATGATGACGCGGGCAATGCACTCGTCGTAGGTCTGTTCCGCATAGAAACGGAAGGTGTTGTGATCCCGTGTCCCCTGAATGAAGACCTGATTTTCACTCAGGCAGTGCGTTCCGTGCGGACGGCAGAACCACATCAGCGTTTTCTCTTCGGGATTCCGGCTTTCGGCGGCGCGGCGGATGATGCGCTTGTCGATGTCGAAGTCTTCCTTGTAGCTGTCTACATGACTGTCCACGAGCTTCTGCAGCTCCGCAACGATGTCAACGTCTGTGTATTTCTTCATGCGTCTCCTTTCTCACAACTCCATGTCGTGTGTTTTGGATTTGACCGGAGACTTCTTCTCCGGCTGCGTTTTCGCGGCAGCTTTGAGCTGATCGCGGATGGAGGGCTTTTCCTGCTTCTGCTCCTGCCTGACATATTCCAGCGTCGGCATCAGCTCACGATAGCAGCCCTGAGTTTTTCGCGCCGCATGACGGCGATGGATTTTGAACAGCGGCTCACCGTTCTGCGTGACCGTGTTGCCCTCGATCCTGACGCCGTTCCGCGCCAGCAGATTGAAGGAGTGGTTAGAGGCGCGATAGGACGCCCGCATTCCGTCGTTGTAATAGGCGATCTGCCCCTTGAGCGTGTCCATGACGGCAGCTTTGATTTCCTTCTCTTCCGCAGTCAGTCGGTGCGCTTTCGGTGCTTTTGCCGCCTCCTCCGGCATGGAGGCAACGGGAGACTTGATCTCTACGGTTTTTACCTCAATAGAGGTAATCTCATCGCTCTCCCATGCAACGACCTCCGGGTCTCTTTCCTCTGTTTTCTCAGAAGTGACTTCCTTCTGGGGTTCGGTCTGCTGACGGAACGCATCCACGAAAAGTGCCGTCAGTCCGGGATTGGGTTTATCCACAAGGAAGCGGGAGGCGTTTTCGGGGCAGACATCAACGGTCTTCGCCCATTCCTTGAGGGGCTGCGGAATGCGCCCGTCGAAGTCTTTCTGCTGAATGGTGTTTGCAAGGACATACCGGACGCGCTCCGGAGAGAACTGCTCAAGGACACTTTTCACGGCAGCATCCGCATCCAGCCGGTTATCTCCGTAGTTGGTGCTGATCGCCGCTTCAATCGCACGGCGGCATTCCACGTTTGCAGCGAGAGAAGCACGATATGACTCCAGCTCACCGGCTTCATAGGCGTAATTCGCCGTCTCGCGGTAAATGGGGACTTCCAGCTTTTCCTCCGGAACGGTTTCCTTTACGGGAGCTTCCTTCTCTGCGGACTGTGCTTTCTCTGCCAGCAGCACCTTGAGCTTGGCGTCAATGCCCTCAATCATCTCAGCCGCCGTCTTGCGGATGGTGTCCAGAGAGCTTTTCAGTTCCTTGGTTTCCTTGCCGGATGACCAACCGGCGATGTAACCGAAGGAGTAGTCCGAGGTTTCAATGCCGTAACGCTGGCAGACGGTGTAGGCAACGCTCTCTGCCTCAACCTCTTTGGTATGACGATCCTTCTTATCTTCGGGAGCTGCTTTTTCGTCTGGTTTGACTGCGTGGAGCTTTGCGTGGGCAATCTCGTGAATGGCGGTCTTGACCGTCTGGATTTCGCTCATGCCCTCCTGAATGGCAATGCGGCTTTCAACCGGCGAGAAGAATCCCTTTGCACCGCCCGGAATGTCCTCAAAGGAAATAGGGACGGGAGATTCCTGCCTGAGCGCGTCGAAGAACGCCTCGTAGTTTTCGACGGTGCCTTTCAGTTCATCGACGATGATGTCCGGAAGCTCCTTGCCGTCCGTCTGGGAAACATCGAAGACACTGACCACCTTGAAGGCAGGACGCAGAACCTCAACCGTCTCCGTGACAGCCTTTCCGTCTGCACCGATCACCGGCTTCTGCGTCACAGGATCAATCTTCTCGCGCTCTTCCTGCGCCTTGTACGGCGCGGGTGCAAGAATCTTGATGCCCTTTTCGCCCTTCATGACCTGACGGTCGAAGTTACGTTGCCACGAGGTATAACCGGCAACATAGGTTGCCTCCGGCTTCTGCATCGCAATGAGCAGCGTGTTGTTGAAGGAATAGTTGTAGAACTTGGACATCGTGCGGAGGTATTCCTTGAATCGCTCAGATTCAAAAAGCTCCTTGATGCCCTGTTCCAGCTTGTCCGTGATTTCGCGGACTTGCTGTGCATTTTTGTTTTCAGCCATCTCAAACCTCCATTTCTTATTTTCTTTCGGGTGAAGAAAACCCCGTCTGAGATTTGCTCAATAAACGAGCCTTTACCTCAGACGGGGTTTCTCTGCGTGTCAGCCGACGATGAAAGATGTTATCCTCCTTCTCCCATTCAATCAGTCTGTCAAACAGCTCCGGGTGTTTTGTAATCATGTGCAACAGCTCTTCGTCGCTTGCATTGGGACAGAACCAGCAGCCGTTTCTCCGGCAGTGAGCATAAATTGGGGAAAGCAGCCCGTGATCCTGACAGAGCTTGTAGGCGTCCGCCTCGGTCATACCGTATTTGGCAAGCAGACTGACCTTCGTTATTCCATCCAGACGAGCAAGGCGTTTTGGCTCATCCTCCGCGATGCCGACATAGCTCACGGTGTCCGGAGAAAGCGCGGCATTGTACTTTCGGACGGGCGGGATTTTGCAGTCCCGATTGACTGCACACATACCAGCCCATGCGAAGCCGCGAACCTCGCCCTTATGCGGTCCACGGGTGATGACATGATGGAATACGTCATCGTAGGTCTTGTCTGCATGGAGAATGGTGAACTTGATGCCCAGTTCCTTTTCACAGAAGGGCTTGAGCCGGTCATAGATGAAGTCCCGGTGTTCCGGGACTTCACCGCTTGTGTCCTGATCAAACATGACTTCGCTGAAAACTGCCTCGTCCAGCGGTTCCTTGTGCTGTGCAGCCAGCAGGAGCGTCGCTACGCTGTCTTTGCCTCCGCTGCATGAAGCAACATACTTTGGGCGGGTCATCGATCAAACTCCATCTTGAAGCTGACGTATTTGCCGCCGCTGTCATCCAGCCGAATCACCGCATCGTAGAGCTGAGGCTTCTTC
>OWJP01000670.1_pt1 | contig 12075 bp, 10 predicted proteins | sample 1732561 | NCBI WGS metagenome assembly OWJP01 (sample SAMN05065729, study PRJEB22554) | human gut metagenome | biome: ENVO:2100002; feature: ENVO:00000062; material: ENVO:00002003 | host: Homo sapiens | place: USA
ACGAGATGAGCGCTAGTCTCGTGGGCTCGGAGATGTGTATAAGAGACAGGGCGTTCACGCCGCATCCGGCACGGTTACTTACTCTAAATCTTCACCGTTACTGGCAATCACTTTTTTATACCACCAGAACGATTTCTTACGCGTGCGCGTCAGCGTGCCGTTGCCTGCGTCGTCACGGTCTACGTAGACAAAACCGTAGCGTTTGCTCATTTCACCCGTAGAGGCGGAAACTAAATCAATACAGCCCCATGTGGTGTAGCCCATCAGCGGAATGCCGTCTGCAATCGCTTCGCCCATTGCGCGGATATGTTCGCGTAAATAGCTGATGCGATAGTCGTCGTTAATTTCGCCATTGGCAGCAAATTCATCTTTTGCGCCCAGGCCGTTTTCCACCAGAAACAGTGGCTTCTGATAACGGTCGTACATCATATTCATGGTGATACGCAGACCGAGTGGATCAATACCCCAGCCCCAGTCGCTCACTTGCAGATACGGGTTACGCAGCGATTTCACCACGTTCGCCGCACTGCAGTTGTTGGCGTTCATCTCCGCCGAGGCGCAGCGCGAGGCGTAATAGCTGAAAGAGACAAAATCGACGGTGTTTTTCAGGATCTCATCATCGCTCGGTGCTTTGTCGATGGTTACCCCTTTTTCGCGGAATACGCGGGCAGAGTAAGCCGGATACGCGCCCCGCGCCTGCACATCGATAAAAAACAGGTTTTCCCGATCTTTCTCCAGCGCCGCCCAGACATCTTCCGGCTTGCAGCTGTAAGGGTAGAAGTTACCGCCCGCCAGCATACAACCCACCTGATTTTGCGGGTTAACCTCATGGGCGATTTTGGTGGCTAGCGCACTGGCAACCAGCTGGTGATGCGCAGCCTGATATTTCACCTGATCCTGATTTTCCCCTTCTTCAAACACCAGACCCGCGCCGGAGAACGGGCTATGCAACATAATGTTGATTTCATTGAAGGTAAGCCAGTATTTCACCAGACCATCAAATGCTTCAAAGCAGGTCCGGGCGTAGCGGCTGAAAAGCTCTACCAGCTTGCGGTTACGCCAGGAGCCATATTCAGTAACCAGATGCATCGGCACGTCGAAGTGACACAACGTGACCAGCGGTTCGATACCGTACTTTTTACACTCTTCAAATACCGCGCGGTAAAAAGCAATGCCCTGCTGATTGGGCGTCAGTTCATCGCCCTGCGGAAATAGGCGGCTCCAGGCAATCGAGGTGCGAAAAACCTTGAATCCCATCTCTGCCATCAGGGCGATATCTTCTTTATAACGATGATAAAAATCCGTCGCCTCATGGCTGGGATAAAACTCGTCATCGCGCAACTGAAAACGTTTTTCCAGCCCCAGTTTCACCGCCATTCGATGTTCGCCGTGCGGGATCATATCGACGGTGGTCAGCCCTTTGCCGCCTTCACGGTACGCGCCTTCAGACTGGTTGGCGGCAAGCGCGCCGCCCCATAAAAAACCTTGCGGAAATACTGACATTTTCATCCTCAATTAAGACTTACTTCTTTGGCGACGGTCGGTTGTACGCTCTGATGCTTTCGCGCCTCGGCAGTCGCTTCCTCAACAGGAATATCCTCAAAGCCGAGCAACAGTGTGAGGATGAACGACAGCACGACCGCCAGCGCCATGACGGCGAACACCCAGACGATGCTCATTGGATTCGCCGGATCGAAGAACTGCACGCTGGTAAATAGCCCCGGCGCTGCCATTGAGTGGCTGGCAAGCCCCGCCATACCGGCAACCGCGCCGCAAATAAAACCGCTGATAAGACTGGCGATAAGCGGACGTTTCAGGCGGATCGCCACGCCGTATAACGCGGGTTCGGAAATCCCCGCCATAATGGCTGATGCTGCCGCAGCCAGCGCCGTCTGGCGCAGTTCCGGGTTTTTCGTTTTCCATGCCACCGCCAGTGATGAACCGCCCAGCGACAGGTTAGCGCCGATCTCTGACGGCATGACCATCCCTTCTTTGCCGGTTTCGGCAATGGTCTGAATGATGGTTGGCGTAAAGACGCGGTGCATCCCTGTCATTACCAGCAGAGGCCACAGCGCGCCCATAATGGCGACTGAAAGCCAGCCCAGATAACCATGAATGGTGTAAACCAGCGCCGAAATGGCGCTACCGATCCAGATACCAATCGGGCCAATCAGCAGGATTGCCAGCGGTGCGGCAATCAACACAATCAGCATCGGCTTGAGGAAGTTTTTCGTCACCGCTGGCGTAATGCTGTCCACCCAGCGTTCGATATATGACAGGCACCAGGTCATCACCAGCGCCGGGATCACTGTGTAGGTGTATTTCACCGCGGTGACCGGAATCAGGGCAAATTCAACATGTTCACCCAGGGCCGCTTTCGCCATCAGCTCAATAAAACTCGGATGTACCAGCACACCCGCAATGGCAATCGCCAGCGACATATTGGTTTTAAATTTGATGGCGGCAGAAGCCGCGACCATCAGCGGCAGGAAGAAGAAAGCACCGTCACCAATCACATTCAGAATGATTAAGGTCGGCGATCCTTTTGTCAGCACGCCGCTCATCTCGAGGATCATCGCCAGCAGTTTGACCATCGATCCGCCGATAATCGCCGGGATCAGCGGTGACATGGTGCCGATCAGCGCATCGAGGACCCCCGCACCAATGCGACGTAGCGTGAGCTTTGGTTTACCCACGGGAGGCGCGGGTTGCAAGTCTCCCGGCAGCAGGCTGACGACTTCCTGAAAGGCCTGCGAAACCGTATTACCTATAATCACCTGACACTGGTTGTCACTACGTACCACGCCGAGCACGCCGGAGATGGTTTTCAACGTCGGACTATCGATAAGCTGGTCATCTTTGATAACAAAGCGCAAACGCGTCATACAGTGCGTGACCGCCGAGATGTTATCAACGCCGCCCAGTGCCGTTATCACCGAGCTTGCCAGCGCCGCATAATTTTTGGCCATCGGATTTTATCCTGTTATCAGTAGGGTAGATGTAGTTGTTATCAGTCGACGTGACGGAAAAATGCCGATGCTGAAACGGAATTGGGAAACCGGTTTCACAAAATCATGAATAGTTAACATGCAATAAGCAAGAGAGTTAATTGTTCATTTTTTATATTTGTGAAACCGGTCACCTGAATATTTTTCCCGCCGATTGCGCAAGGACAATCGGCAAACGGTGCAGTACACTGCGTTGATTGCGTGTAAAGGGATGAAAATGATGACGACGATGCTGGAAGTGGCGAAGCGCGCCGGGGTTTCAAAAGCGACCGTTTCCCGCGTGCTTTCAGGTAATGGCTACGTCAGCCAGGAGACTAAAGATCGCGTGTTTCAGGCGGTAGAAGAGAGCGGTTACCGTCCAAACTTGCTGGCGCGCAATCTGTCGGCGAAGAGTACTCAGACGCTGGGGCTGGTCGTGACCAACACGCTTTACCATGGCATTTATTTTAGTGAATTACTGTTTCATGCCGCGCGAATGGCGGAAGAGAAAGGGCGACAGTTGCTATTGGCAGATGGTAAACATAGCGCCGAAGAAGAGCGCCAGGCGATTCAGTATCTGCTGGATTTGCGCTGCGACGCCATCATGATTTACCCGCGCTTTTTAAGCGTGGATGAGATTGATGACATCATTGACGCACACAGTCAGCCGATAATGGTGCTTAATCGCCGCCTGCGCAAAAACAGCAGCCATAGCGTCTGGTGCGATCATAAACAGACCAGCTTTAACGCCGTGGCAGAGTTGATAACCGCCGGACATCAGGAGATTGCTTTCCTTACCGGCTCGATGGATTCCCCCACCAGCATTGAACGTCTTGCCGGATATAAAGACGCGCTGGCGCAGCATGGTATTGCGTTCAATGAAAAACTTATCGCTAACGGTAAATGGACGCCCGCCAGCGGTGCCGAAGGGGTAGAAACGTTGCTCGAACGTGGGGCTAAATTTAGCGCGTTAGTTGCCAGTAACGACGATATGGCGATAGGTGCGATCAAAGCGTTACACGAGCGCGGCGTAGCGGTGCCAGAGCAGGTGTCAGTTATCGGATTCGATGATATCGCTATTGCCCCCTACATCGTTCCGGCGCTCTCCAGCGTAAAAATTCCGGTGACTGAGATGATTCAGGAAATTATTGGACGGCTGATTTTTATGCTCGATGGCGGGGATTTCTCACCGCCGAAAACCTTCAGCGGAAAACTAATCCGCCGCGGCTCACTCATTGCTCTTTCGCGATAAACATTGTCATCACATGTCATCGTCACTAGTGTCGATGACATCGTTTTTCCTGTAGTACAGAATTTAATTTCCTTAAATAACAGTAAATTAAAAACTGGCATGATTTGTGAATGTATCGGCGCATTAACTGTTATTGCTGGAGAATTTGATGAACCGTTTCATCATTGCTGACGCGAGTAAATGTATTGGTTGCCGTACCTGTGAAGTAGCGTGCGTGGTTTCTCATCAGGAAAATCAGGACTGTGCATCGCTGACCCCGGAAACATTTTTACCGCGTATCCATGTCATTAAAGGTGTGAACATTTCCACGGCGACAGTTTGCCGTCAGTGTGAAGATGCACCGTGCGCTAACGTCTGCCCGAATGGTGCTATCAGCCGTGATAAAGGGTTTGTTCATGTCATGCAGGAACGTTGTATTGGTTGCAAAACCTGCGTTGTGGCTTGCCCGTATGGTGCGATGGAAGTGGTGGTGCGTCCGGTGATTCGCAACAGCGGCGCAGGGCTGAATGTACGGGCTGACAAAGCCGAAGCCAATAAATGCGACCTGTGCAACCATCGTGAAGACGGCCCGGCGTGTATGGCGGCTTGCCCGACCCATGCGCTGATTTGTGTCGATCGTAATAAACTTGAACAACTGAGCGCAGAAAAACGCCGCCGCACGGCGCTGATGTTCTAAAAATCTTACAGAACTGTTCTGGTATCAAAGGAATTCCCGGAAATATTCGTAGAATACGAAGCGGGCAGTATCGCCGACCTGTGACTGCCGGATGCGACGCTGTCGTGTCCGGCTGGGCGGGTTACGCAATTCATGATGGCGGGAATAACTCAATGGCAAAAAACACATCTTGCGGTGTCCAACTGCGTATTCGTGGCAAAGTGCAGGGCGTCGGTTTTCGTCCGTTTGTCTGGCAACTGGCACAGCAATTAAATCTTCACGGCGATGTCTGTAATGACGGCGATGGCGTAGAAGTCCGGCTGCTGGAAGATCCGGAAACGTTTCTTGTTCAATTGCATCAGCACTGCCCGCCACTGGCGCGTATTGATAGCGTCGAGCGTGAGCCGTTTATCTGGTCACAACTGCCCACTGAGTTCACCATCCGCCAGAGCGCGGGTGGCGTCATGAATACGCAAATTGTTCCCGATGCCGCGACTTGCCCTGCTTGTCTTGCCGAAATGAATACCCCAGGCGAACGACGCTGGCGTTATCCGTTTATCAACTGTACTCACTGTGGTCCGCGTTTCACCATTATTCGCGCCATGCCTTACGACCGCCCGTTTACCGTGATGGCGGCGTTTCCGCTGTGTCCGGCTTGTGACAAAGAGTACTGTGACCCGCTCGATCGTCGCTTCCACGCCCAGCCGGTGGCCTGCCCGGAGTGTGGCCCCCATCTTGAATGGGTAAGTCATGGTGAACATGCAGAACAAGAGGCGGCATTACAGGCAGCTATCGCACAGTTAAAAATGGGCAACATTGTCGCCATCAAAGGGATTGGCGGATTTCATCTTGCCTGCGATGCACGTAACAGTAACGCGGTGGCGACACTTCGGGCGCGCAAACATCGCCCGGCGAAACCGCTGGCGGTCATGTTGCCAGTGGCTGACGGTTTACCAGACGCTGCGCGCCAGTTGCTTACCACGCCCGCCGCGCCGATTGTGCTGGTGGATAAAAAATATGTACCTGAGCTTTGTGATGATATCGCCCCTGACCTTAACGAAGTCGGGGTAATGTTGCCTGCGAACCCGCTCCAGCATTTGCTGTTACAGGAACTGCAATGCCCGCTGGTGATGACCTCCGGCAACCTGAGCGGTAAACCACCGGCTATCAGCAACGAACAGGCGCTGGCGGATTTGCAGGGCATTGCCGACGGATTCTTGATACATAACCGCGACATCGTGCAGCGGATGGATGATTCGGTGGTGCGCGAAAGCGGCGAAATGCTGCGCCGTTCGCGGGGGTATGTGCCGGATGCGCTGGCTTTGCCTCCGGGCTTTAAAAATGTTCCGCCTGTGCTGTGTCTCGGCGCGGATCTGAAAAATACCTTCTGCCTGGTGCGCGGCGAACAAGCGGTGTTGAGTCAGCATCTGGGCGATTTAAGTGACGATGGCATCCAGATGCAGTGGCGCGAAGCGTTACGCCTGATGCAAAACATCTACGATTTCACTCCGCAATACGTTGTGCATGACGCGCATCCGGGCTATGTCTCCAGCCAGTGGGCGCGTGAGATGAATCTGCCGACGCAAACGGTGCTGCATCATCATGCCCACGCAGCGGCGTGTCTGGCAGAACACCTCTGGCCTCTGGATGGCGGAGATGTCATTGCGTTGACGCTCGACGGTATTGGTATGGGGGAGAACGGCGCTTTGTGGGGCGGCGAGTGCTTGCGGGTGAACTATCGCGAATGCCAGCACCTGGGCGGCTTGCCCGCAGTGGCGCTTCCGGGGGGCGATTTGGCTGCGAAGCAGCCGTGGCGAAACCTGCTGGCGCAGTGCCTGCGCTTTGTGCCGGAGTGGCAGAATTACTCTGAAACGGCAAGTGTGCAACAGCAAAACTGGAGCGTGCTGGCGCGGGCTATTGAGCGTGGAATTAACGCGCCGCTGGCATCGTCGTGTGGACGTTTGTTCGATGCCGTAGCGGCGGCGCTGGGCTGTGCGCCAGCCACGTTAAGTTATGAAGGTGAAGCGGCTTGTGCGCTGGAGGCGCTGGCGGCTTCGTGCCACGGCGTGACGCATCCGGTGACGATGCCGCTGGTGGACAATCAACTGGATCTCGCCACTTTCTGGCAGCAGTGGCTGAGCTGGCAGGCTCCGGTTAATCAACGCGCGTGGGCGTTTCATGATGCGCTGGCGCAGGGTTTTGCCGCGTTGATGCGTGAGCAGGCCACGATGCGGGGTATCACTACGCTGGTATTTAGCGGCGGAGTTATTCATAACTGTTTGCTGCGTGCACGTCTGGCGCATTATCTTGCTGATTTTACGTTGCTCTTCCCACAAAGTTTACCTGCGGGCGATGGCGGGTTGTCTCTGGGGCAGGGGGTTATTGTTGCGGCGCGTTGGTTGGCAGGGGAAGTCCAGAACGGATAAAACGTGCTGCATTTGGACACCATTGCCGGATGCGGCGTGAACGCCTTATCCGGCCTACATATTCATCCCCGCAGGTCGGATAAGACGCGCCAGCGTCGCATCCGACATTTTGGGACAGTGCAGGATGCGACATAAACGTATTATGTGATCAACACATGCGTTCCCTGTAGGTCGGATAAGACGCGTCAGCGCCGCATCCGACATTTGGGGCACTGTAGCTCGCCTACATCGACAACGTTTTCAACAATCCAAATGCCTCTTTCATCCGATCCTCACTGACCACAAAGGCGCGAAGCTGGTCAGCATCGTCAACGCCGCGCGCCACCATTCCCTGGCGTTCGGTATTAATTTGCCAGCGTAAATCCTGACGCTGGGTTTCGCCTGCCAGATGCAGCGGTAATTCCGGCGTTTTGATTTTCACCAGCATCGCCGGGAGTTTCAGCGGCGTGTTATTGCCGAGAAGATTTTTTGCCAGCACCATCGCGCTAAGTTGAATCGGCTGGAGGAACGGCAATACCTGACCGTTAATTTCCGCGCAATCGCCCAGCGCATAAATATCGGCATTACTGGTTTGCAGATAACTATCGACGCAAACGCCGCGATTAATCGTCAGCCCGGCGCGTCGTGCCAGGGCGGTTTCCGGGCGCAGTCCGGTGGCGGCAATTACCGCATCCACTTCGATGCAGCGCTGGCGGTCCAGCGTTGCCAGAATGCCAGAATCTGTTTTTTCTAGTCCCTGCAACTGAGATTTCAACAGCAGATGAACGCCCATCTCCGTCAACCGATGCTGCAAGCGGCTGCTGACTTCCGGTGGCATTAACGACGCCAGAATACTGGAGCGTTGTCGATTAGCGTGACCGCTTTGCCTGCCCGACAAAAATCCATCGCCAGTTCACTACCAATCAAACCACCGCCGACAATCAACACGCGTCGGGCATCCCGCAGTTGCGTTTCACAGGCGCGATACTCTTGCTGACTATTTAACATCAGCATTAACTCACGCCCGGGCACTGGCGGGACAAAGGCGCTGGCACCGGTTGCCAGCACTAACTTGTCGTATTGCCACTGATTATTCTGACTTTTCACCACATGGGCTTCGGCATCGATATCCGTTACCCAGGTGTGCGGAAACAGGCGCAGATTAAACTGCTCGGCAAATTCACCTGCCGTCTGGCGGGTAAGGTCGTCGGCACGTTGCCCCTGACTGATAACATGGCTGAGGTCAGGTTTGTTGTACTCATCCATGCTGTCGGCGGCAATCAGGGTTAATGGAATACTGGCGTCCTGTTTGCGAATATTTTTCACCAGTTGGCGGGCGGCGAAGCCCGAACCAATGATCACAATGCCGTTGCTCATTTTGCCTCCGATGCCAGTTCGTCAAAGACGTCTTTGCCGAGAGAGCATTCCGGGCACAGGAAGTTATCCGGGACTTCACTCCACGGCGTTCCTGGCGCAACGTCCTGCATTGGCTCGCCTTTTGCCGGATCGTAAATCCACTGGCAGACGCTGCATTGCATCCGTGGGCCGAGGTCAGCCGTCGTGGCGGCAGAGGTTTCTTCTTCAACCACCGTATTCACCGTGCTCTGTGGCAGCGGCGCGAGCGCCCACTGACGGGCGATTTCGCGACCGTGTTCACGACATAACTCCAGAGCGTCCTGGTCTGGTCGCCATTTGGCTTTCAGGCTAAGCGACATTTCGAAACCCGCATCCTGCAGGCGCGTGGAAAGACGATCCACCGCACCGCCGCTCCAGCCGTGAGAGCCGAAAGCGCTGGCGCGTTTGTTACGGAAGCGTAATCCGGTCATCTCCTCCACCAGCCCGGCGATTTTCGGCATCATCACATTATTCATCGTAGAAGTGCCGACCAGTACGCCTTTTGAGCGGAAGACATTGGTCAGGATTTCGTTTTTATCGCTTCGGGCGACGTTGAAAATTTTCACCGCCACGCGTGGGTCGGTTTCCGCAATCCCCTGGGCGATAGCGTCAGCCATCATGCGGGTGTTATTCGACATGGTGTCGTAGACAATGGTGATTCTGTCTTCCTGATAATCCGCCGCCCATTTCAGGTACAGCTCGACAATTTGCGTCGGGTTATCGCGCCATACCACGCCGTGAGAGGTCGCTATCATATCGACTGGCAAGTTAAAGCCCAGGATCTCGGTAATTTTCGGCGTTACCAGGCGGCTGAACGGCGTCAGGATATTGGCGTAGTAACGCTGGCACTGCTCGAAAAGCTCAGTCTGATCCACTTCATCGTTGAACAGATGCTCGTCGCAGTAGTGCTGACCGAAAGCATCGTTACTGAACAGCACCGCGTCGCCTGTCAGGTAAGTCATCATGCTGTCCGGCCAGTGCAGCATTGGCGTTTCGACAAAAATGAGTTGTTTGCCGTTGCCGATATCCAGCGTGTCGCCAGTTTTCACTACATTAAAATTCCACTCCGGATGATGGTGATGACCATTTATCGAGTCGATAGCGTTGGCAGTACAGTAGATCGGCGTATCGGGAATTTGTGCCATCAGTTCGGTCAGCGCCCCGGCGTGGTCCTCTTCAGCATGGTTAATTACGATGTAATCGATATCCGCCAGATCGATTTCATTACGCAGGTTCTGCACAAATTCGCGGCTGAATTTATGGTCGACGGTGTCGATCAGCACGTTTTTTTCTTCGCGGATGAGGTAGCTGTTGTAGCTGCTGCCGCGCAGCGTTTTATATTCTGTACCGTGAAAATCACGCACTTCCCAGTCACGTTGACCAACCCAATGAATGTTATTTTTCACCACAATAGACATAGCAACCTCAATTTATTCAGCGTGTTCTAAAAAGATGTCTTGCTAATTGCAGATTGCGTGCCAGTTTTTTATCTAATTGTTTTTACTCTATAAATAAAATTGTGCTCATTAATGAGTAGTCAAAATGACTATCAATAAAATGGTCGATATGACAATATCTATAGTCAAATTGACAGTGAGGCAAAGATGAGTTTTTCCGTTGATGTGCTGGCGAATATCGCCATCGAATTGCAGCGTGGGATTGGTCATCAGGATCGTTTTCAGCGCCTGATCACCACGCTGCGTCAGGTGCTGGAGTGCGATGCGTCTGCGTTGCTACGTTACGACTCGCGGCAGTTTATTCCGCTTGCCATCGACGGGCTGGCGAAGGATGTACTCGGTAGACGCTTTGCGCTGGAAGGTCATCCACGGCTGGAAGCGATTGCCCGCGCGGGTGATGTGGTGCGCTTTCCCGCAGACAGCGAATTGCCCGATCCTTATGACGGTTTGATTCCAGGGCAGGAGAGTCTGAAGGTTCACGCCTGCGTTGGTTTGCCGTTGTTTGCCGGGCAAAACCTGATCGGTGCCTTGACGCTCGACGGGATGCAGCCCGATCAGTTCGATGTTTTCAGCGACGAAGAGCTACGGCTGATTGCCGCACTGGCGGCGGGAGCGTTAAGCAATGCATTGCTGATTGAACAACTGGAAAGCCAGAATATGCTGCCAGGCGATGCCGCGCCGTTTGAAGCGGTGAAACAGACGCAGATGATTGGTTTGTCCCCTGGCATGACGCAATTGAAAAAAGAGATTGAGATTGTGGCGGCATCCGATCTCAACGTTTTAATTAGCGGTGAGACGGGAACCGGTAAGGAGCTGGTGGCGAAAGCGATTCATGAAGCCTCGCCACGGGCGGTGAATCCGCTGGTCTATCTCAACTGTGCCGCACTGCCGGAAAGTGTGGCGGAAAGTGAGTTGTTCGGGCATGTGAAAGGGGCGTTTACTGGTGCTATCAGTAACCGCAGCGGGAAGTTTGAAATGGCGGATAACGGCACGCTGTTTCTCGATGAGATCGGCGAGTTGTCGTTGGCATTGCAGGCCAAGCTGCTGAGGGTGTTGCAGTATGGCGATATTCAACGCGTTGGCGATGACCGCAGTTTGCGGGTCGATGTGCGCGTGCTGGCGGCGACTAACCGTGACTTACGCGAAGAGGTACTGGCAGGGCGATTTCGCGCTGACTTGTTCCACCGCCTGAGCGTGTTTCCACTTTCAGTGCCGCCGCTGCGTGAGCGGGGCGATGATGTCATTCTGCTGGCGGGGTATTTCTGCGAGCAGTGTCGTTTGCGGCTGGGGCTCTCCCGCGTGGTATTAAGTGCCGGAGCGCGAAATTTACTGCAACACTACAATTTTCCGGGAAACGTGCGCGAACTGGAACATGCTATTCATCGGGCGGTAGTATTGTCGAGAGCCACCCGCAGCGGCGATGAAGTGATTCTTGAGGCGCAACATTTTGCTTTTCCTGAGGTGACGTTGCCGCCGCCAGAAGCGGCGGCGGTGCCCGTTGTTAAGCAAAACCTGCGTGAAGCGACAGAAGCGTTCCAGCGTGAAACCATTCGTCAGGCACTGGCGCAAAATCATCACAACTGGGCCGCCTGTGCGCGGATGCTGGAAACCGACGTCGCCAACCTGCATCGGCTGGCGAAACGTCTGGGGCTGAAGGATTAAATAATCCCGGCCTGATAGAAATCCTGCAGGTTAATTGCGCCGGTGAGTTTGCCGTTTTCATCCACTACCGGTGCGGCGGTGATTTTGCGTTTCATCAGGATTTCTTTGGCGTCGATGGCACGGCTTTGCGATTGCAACGTGGTGCCGCCGACCGTCATCGCTTCATTGACTGGCGTGGTGAGTGCGCCGCCGCCAACCAGCCAGCGACGTAAATCCTGTCTCTTATACACATCTCCGAGCCCACGAGACTAGCGCTCATCTC
>OWJP01000675.1_pt1 | contig 12011 bp, 8 predicted proteins | sample 1732561 | NCBI WGS metagenome assembly OWJP01 (sample SAMN05065729, study PRJEB22554) | human gut metagenome | biome: ENVO:2100002; feature: ENVO:00000062; material: ENVO:00002003 | host: Homo sapiens | place: USA
TGTATAAGAGACAGTCTTTATATAATGCCCGCCCCGACCTTCGACTAACAGGACGCACCTTGATGGGACATTCTTCGGCCAAGGACCAACAGTTGGAAGATCATTACTTCGGTTCTATTCCACCACGCGTCACAGCTTTCATGAAAGAACTTGAAATAGAGTGTCACAAGCTGGGCATACCGGTAAAGACCCGCCACAATGAAGTCGCTCCCAACCAGTTTGAATTGGCTCCCATTTTTGAAAACTGTAATCTGGCGAATGACCACAATCAGCTGGTAATGGACCTGATGAAACGTATCGCACGCAAACATCATTTTGCTGTTCTTTTCCATGAAAAGCCCTACAATGGCGTTAATGGTTCGGGCAAACATAACAACTGGTCGCTCTGCACCGATACAGGCATCAACCTCTTTGCACCGGGTAAAAATCCAAAAGGAAACATGCTATTCCTTACTTTCCTGGTAAACGTATTAATGATGGTCCACAAGAATCAGGATCTGTTGCGTGCTTCTATTATGAGTGCCGGAAACAGTCACCGTTTGGGAGCCAACGAAGCACCTCCCGCTATCTTGTCCATTTTCCTGGGTTCACAACTGTCAGCTACACTCGATGAAATTGTCCGTCAGGTGACCAACTCAAAAATGACTCCGGAGGAGAAGACAACTTTGAAATTAGGTATCGGGCGTATACCCGAAATCCTGCTCGATACCACCGACCGTAATCGCACTTCTCCTTTTGCATTCACAGGAAATCGTTTTGAGTTCCGTGCCGCCGGCTCCTCAGCCAACTGTGCTGCTGCCATGATTGCCATAAATGCTGCCATGGCCAACCAGTTGAATGAATTTAAAGCATCGGTAGACAAACTGATGGAAGAGGGTATCGGTAAGGACGAAGCAATCTTCCGCATCCTGAAAGAAAATATCATAGCCTCCGAACCTATCCGTTTTGAGGGTGACGGCTACTCAGAAGAGTGGAAACAGGAAGCAGCCCGCCGCGGACTAACCAACATCTGCCATGTTCCGGAGGCCCTGATGCATTATATGGATAACCAATCGAGAGCCGTACTGATAGGCGAACGTATCTTCAACGAAACCGAACTCGCCTGCCGTCTGGAAGTGGAATTGGAAAAATATACCATGAAGGTACAGATTGAAAGCCGCGTATTGGGTGATCTGGCCATCAACCACATCGTCCCTATCGCTGTCAGCTACCAGAACCGTCTTTTGGAAAACCTTTGCAGAATGAAAGAAATCTTCTCTGAAGAAGAATACGAAGTAATGAGTGCCGATCGGAAAGAACTTATTAAAGAAATCTCTCACCGTGTATCTGCTATTAAAGTACTGGTACGCGACATGACAGAAGCCCGCAAAGTAGCCAATCACAAAGAGAACTTCAAAGAGAAAGCTTTTGCTTACGAAGAGACCGTACGTCCTTACCTGGAAAGCATACGCGACCATATAGACCATCTCGAGATGGAAATTGACGATGAAATCTGGCCGTTGCCCAAATACAGAGAACTGTTATTCACGAAGTAAGCCATACTTGATGTCTCCCCGTAAGAAGGTCCTTTTCAAAGATCTCTTATGGGGAGCTTTTCATTTCCCGGGTTTCCTCTACCCAACCCTACTTTCCTGCCGGCAAACATCCCAGCGTCTGTCAACAAAAGATTGAAAGAGATCAATGCTCAATTTGAAAGATAGATAAACCGGAGTTCCATATTGCGCTTCTTGCTCTCAGAAAGAGTATGCTCACTCTCCTAAATAGCCCGCCCGACTTCCAAAATGTAAAGCATACATAGCAAACTTTTCGATAAACTATTCTGTTTTTCATTTTTTCTTTCTACATTTGTGCTTTATAACACAGTTTTGCAACAGATATGGTAAAGATGAATTTGTCAGAAATAAACGTTCCCGAACGTATTGCAGAGATGTGGGCTCCTCTAAACGCAGAGCAAAGGGAGTTCCTGGCCAATAATTTCACCCTTCAAAATTACAAAAAGAATGAAACAATTTATTGTGAAGGTGAATCACCTACCTATCTGATGTGTCTGCTTAGCGGCAAAGTAAAAATCTATAAAGACGGTGTAGGAGGCAGAAGTCAGATTATACGCATGATAAAGCCTACAGAATATTTCGGTTACCGAGCTTACTTTGCCAAAGAAGACTATGTGACTGCCGCTTCTGCGTTCGAACCTTCAACCATCTGCCTGATTCCCATGAGTGCTATCATGACACTGGTAAGCCAGAACAATGACCTGGGTATGTTTTTCATTCGTCAATTGTCTATCGACCTCGGTATTGCCGATGAAAGAACCGTCAATCTGACCCAAAAACACATTCGCGGACGCTTGGCCGAATCACTGCTTTTCCTCAAAGGAAGCTATGGACTGGAAGAAGATGGCTCTACGTTAAGTATCTATCTTTCACGCGAGGATTTGGCTAACCTATCGAATATGACTACTTCTAATGCCATCCGTACATTATCCAACTTCGCAACCGAACGACTGATCACCATCGACGGACGAAAAATCAAGATCATCGACGAGGAAAAACTTAAGAAGATCAGCAAAATAGGATAAAAGCGCTTTGTCGCCATTCAATAACTTAACACACATTTATTACCATGAAAAAAGGAATTACTCTTTTTCTTTTGTCTCTGCTTTTCATCACCCCCGGATGTAAACAGTCAAAAGAAACCATCGTGAACGAATACAATATCGTTCCGTTGCCAAACCAAATGATTCCCCAACAGGGACGGTTCGAAATAAGTAAAAAAGTAAGAGTCATAACAACCGCTTGTACACCGGACGTACAAATCATTGCCGACAGCCTCATCAACCGATTGAAGCTGACATCAGGAATTACCATAAAGCAAACTTTCGAGAACGTAACGGACGAGCCTGTTATTCGTTTCGTGCCGCAAGACGGAATGCCCGAAGAAGGATATAAACTCTCTGTCACTCCTCAAAATATCACCCTTACAGCTTCTACCCCCAAGGGATTTTTCTATGCAGTGCAAACACTTTATCAGTTATTGCCACCCGTTGTATATGGTAATCAAAAGGTGAAGAACGCCGAATGGTCGGTACCGGCTGTCGAAATAGAAGATGCTCCGCGCTTTGCATACCGTGGTCTGATGCTGGACGTATGTCGCCACTTCTCCCCGGTGGAATATATATATAAATTCATCGATATGCTGGCCATGCACAAGATGAACACTTTCCACTGGCATCTGACCGACGACCAGGGATGGAGAATCGAAATCAAAAAATATCCTAAACTGACTGAGATAGGTTCCAAACGTAAAGAGACACTAGTAGATTATTACTATGTAAACTACCCGCAAGTCTTTGACGGCAAAGAGCATGGCGGATACTATACACAGGAGCAGATCAAAGCCATTGTAGACTATGCAGCCAGCAAATTTATCACGGTGATCCCCGAAATCGAGATGCCGGGGCATGCAATAGCAGCCATTGCTTCTTATCCGGAACTTTCATGTACACCGGACAGCACATGCGATGTGACAGGAACCTGGGGTGTATTTGAGCAGGTATTCTGCCCTTCAGACACCACTTTCCAATTCCTTGAAGGAGTGATGGATGAAGTTATGGATCTCTTCCCCAGCAAATACATCCATATCGGTGGTGATGAATGCCCGAAAACAGCCTGGATCAACAGTGAATACTGCCAGTCGTTGATCAAACAACTGGGACTGAAAGACGATGTTACCCCCAACGTTATCGATGGGAAGAAACATACCAAAGAAGAGAAGTTACAAAGCTACTTTATCACCCGCATGGAGAAATACTTGAATAGTAAAGGGCGTAACATCATCGGATGGGACGAAATTCTGGAAGGCGGACTGGCCCCGAATGCCACTGTTATGTCCTGGAGAGGAGTAGAGGGTGGATTAAATGCAGCCAAAGCCGGACACAACGCCATTATGACACCAAATCCATACGCATATCTGGATCAGTATCAGGAAGAACCGGAGATAGCTCCCGTCACCATCGGTGGATATAATACGCTTAAAAAGACTTACAGCTACAACCCTGTACCGGACGATGCAAACGAACTGGTGAAAAAGCATATCATCGGTGTACAGGGTAACATCTGGACGGAATACATGCCCGGCAATGACAACCGCGACTATCAGGCTTTCCCACGTGCAGTAGCCATCGCCGAAACGGGCTGGACATTGAATGCAAACAAAAACTGGAATAACTTTTGCCAACGCATGGTAGAAGACTTCCGTCGTATGGATGTGAAAAATGTCAAAGCTTGCCGCAATTTCTTCGATGTGAATATCAATACACATGTAGACGAAACTAATACGTTGAAAGTAGTACTGGAAAGTTTCTACCCCAATGCCGAAATTCACTATACAACAAATGGAAGCGTTCCAACAGTAGAATCTGCCATTTACAATCAGCCTTTCGCCTTATCCGGCGAGATGGACGTGAAAGCCGCTGCTTTCAAAGATGGAAAGATGTTGGGCAAGGTCAGTGGAAAGAAGTTGTATGGCAATCTGATCAGTGGTAAAAGTTTCACAGTGACTCCGCCCATCGGAGGGGCCAAAGGCGACATTTTTGGTGAAAATGATGTTCTCGGTACTGATATAAGCACTTTCGGACTGACCAACGGTAAACGTGGCAACATCGCTTCGATGACTCCGTGGAGCGGATTCCGGATGAACGACGCCTGCAATAAACTGGTATTTATCGTTGAATTCGAACAGCCTACTACTGTCAGCAAAGTGGTCTTCGGTTCGTTATACAACCCCGCATCAGTCATTCTCCCTCCCAGTGTAGCTACTGTCGAGACCTCTTCCGACGGACGGAAGTATGATAAAATGGCAGAAGCTTCCTTCAAACGGAACTATCCTGAAAGAGGCAGAAAGGCATTCACTGATACATTAGGCTTTGCCCCCAAAGAAGTCAAGTATATCAAAATCACTCTTCAAAATGGTGGTACTTTACGAAACGGTATTGATTTCGTGAAAGACCCGAATGAAAAAGATGTGGTTCAGGCTAACATCTATTTAGACGAAATAGAAGTATATTAACGACCACATCATACTCCACAAAAACGCGGAGGACACAGAGTATTATTCCATTTCTGAAAATATAAACTCTGCGTCCTCCGCTTTATTTCCGGACACAATTACTGTCCAAAGAGACAACTGCGTCCGGAATATATTTGTAGTTTTTTACAAATCTTAGATCAATCCCTTTTCAGACAGATAGCGTTCAGCTTCAATAGCAGCTTTACATCCGCTTCCGGCTGCTGTAATAGCCTGACGATAATGCGGATCAGCTACGTCACCTGCAGCAAATACTCCGGGTACCTTGGTACGAGGACTGTCACCGTCGGTGGTAATATATCCCACTTCATCAGTATCCAGATAGGATTTAAAGATGTCCGAATTCGGTTTATGCCCGATAGCAAGGAAGAAACCGTCGATAGGTAATGAATAGCGTTCTTCATCGGGCTCCTCCCAACGTTTCACAAGATTCATACCTTCTACACCGTTCTCACCGAAAAGACCAACTACATTATGCTCAAAAAGTACTTCAATCTTATCGTGCTTCCTCACACGCTCCTGCATAATTTTCGAAGCACGAAGATAAGGCTTGCGCACAACCAGATAAACCTTGGAAGCAAGTCCGGCCAAATAGATCGCTTCTTCACAAGCAGTGTCACCACCACCTACCACAGCAACCACTTTCTTACGATAGAAAAAACCGTCGCAAGTAGCACAAGCGCTTACCCCCATACCGGCATACTTTTTTTCATCGTCCAGCCCTAAATATTTGGCTGTAGCTCCGGTGGCGATAATCAACGAATCGGCTTCGATTACTTTTTCACCATCGATTGTAATTTTGTAAGGAGCCTGACCAAGATCAGAAGCGGTAGCAATCCCAAAGCGGATGTCAGCACCAAAACGTTCGGCCTGTGTACGAAGATCTTCCATCAATTGTGGTCCGCTGATTCCTTGCGGATAGCCCGGGAAGTTTTCTACATCGGTAGTGGTAGTCAACTGTCCACCCGGCTGTATTCCTTCGTAAAGCACCGGTGACAAATTTGCACGTCCAGCATAGATAGCGGCTGTATAGCCGGCTGGTCCTGAACCTATAATAAGGCATTTAATTCTTTCTGTTTCCATACTCCTATTTATATTTTACGATTTACTATTTAACGCTTGAAATCATTTCCCTCTCCTACCGAAGATCAATCACTTCGGCATGAGGATATTGTTTCTTATCAAACACAAACATACCATCGGCATATTTCAAACCTGTCTGATAACCGGTCACAGTGATCTCGCTACGACTCTTATCACGTTGTTCCATCATAATGAACAAGGGTTGATAAATGTCTTTACTCACATAAAGCACAATTCGCAATAAATCTCTCTTCTTATCAGTAGCAGTCAATACTACCTCATAGACCGGTTTGCCACCAAAGTTCTTCAATGATCCGATCTTATAGTCGAAGCCATGACGGTATATCTGTAAAAGCGCATACGGATTAAGGCCCTGCAATTCGGTCCCGGTAGGGTTACTGATATTAACTTCATCACTGCTTCTCAGATAGCTCCACTGGGTCTTACCATCGAACCAAGTAATACCATCGTCTGTTTTCAGTACAAACTTTTCCCCTTTGAGTTCGATGACTCCGGCAGACTGTCCGGCCATCCTGCTTTTGTTAAACACTGTCACGTTGAATTCCGCACGGATACCGCCTGCCTTTTCAAATGTGGCCGCCGTCTTATCAAGCACAACTTTTGCCTGCATTTGTTGTTGAGCAAACACAGGCAAAGTCAGTAAAGCTATCCAAATGCTAATTATAATCTGCTTCATTGTATACACTCATTTAACGTTTGATTATTGAATATTGTTCAAACGCATTTCAAGGTCATTTTCGTCCACACACAGCACATCGCGTGCCTTGCTTCCCTGTGAGGGACCTACAATACCGGCCTTTTCCAGCTGATCCATCAAACGCCCGGCACGATTGTAGCCGATGGAGAATTTGCGCTGTATCAGCGAAGTAGATCCCTGCTGGTGAATCACAATCAACCGGGCAGCTTCCTCAAACAACGGATCGAGCCGTCCCATATCGACTTCACCCAAATCACTACCGCTATCTTCACTCACATATTCGGGCAGGAAGAAGGCGGTAGGATATCCCTGCTGACGTGAAATATACTTGGTGATTTCTTCCACTTCGGGCGTATCGATAAATGCACACTGTACACGTACCGGATCGGCTCCCTGAAGGAAGAGCATATCACCGCGACCGATCAACTGATTGGCTCCCGGGCGGTCGAGGATGGTACGTGAGTCCATCATCGCTGACACGCGAAATGCGATACGTGCCGGGAAATTGGCCTTAATAGTACCTGTAATGATATTGGTAGTCGGACGTTGGGTTGCGATAATCATATGAATACCTACGGCACGTGCCAACTGCGCAATACGGGCGATCGGTAGTTCTATCTCCTTACCGGCTGTCATAATCAAATCACCAAACTCATCAATAACCACTACGATATAAGGCATAAATTTATGCCCCTTTTCCGGATTCAGGCGGCGATTGATGAACTTCTCGTTGTACTCTTTAATGTTGCGCACATGAGCCATTTTCAGCAAATCATAGCGGCTGTCCATCTCTACACAAACAGAATTGAGGGTCTGCACCACTTTAGTTACGTCAGTGATGATAGCATCTTCACCATCGGGAAGTTTTGCAAGAAAATGATGCTCAATGACAGAATAAATGCTGAATTCCACTTTCTTAGGATCCACCAGAACAAACTTCAATTCGGCAGGATGCTTCTTATAAAGCAGTGAAGTGATGATAGCGTTCAAGCCGACAGATTTACCTTGTCCGGTAGCACCTGCCACCAATACGTGCGGCATTTTGCAAAGATCAACCATGAATACCTCATTCGTAATGGTTTTACCAAGTGCAATAGGCAAATCATAGGTTGACTCCTGAAACTTCTTACTACCTATAATAGACTGTCCTGAAACGATCTTCGGATTTGAGTTAGGCACCTCGATACCGATCGTACCTTTTCCAGGTATGGGAGCAATGATACGAATGCCCAACGCAGAAAGGCTCAAAGCGATATCGTCTTCCAAGCCACGAATCTTTGAAATACGTACTCCTTGTTCCGGAGTGATCTCATAAAGAGTTACCGTAGGTCCTACCGTAGCTTTAATCGTACTTATTTCAATGCCAAAACTACGCAATGTATTGATAATACGGTCTTTATTCGCATTCTGTTCCTCCATATTGATGGTAGGCTCACTATTTTCATAGTGTTTCATCAAATCGATAGTAGGAAAATGATAGTTCTCTAAATCCAATTTAGGGTTGTAAGGTTCGGTCTCCGCACCCTGATAATTTTCATCATCGGCAGCAGGCTCTATCTCGAACTCAGGCTCTTTATCTGCCGACGCTGCCCGAAAAGGAGGTACGGGATCAGGAGCTGTCTGTTCAAAAGTCATAGTCACATCACCATCGGATGTCACATCCCTGTCTTCCGGAGTCACAGGCATTTCGGTTGAAGATTCGACAGGTGTTTCAGGCACAACAGTAGTTTCCACCTTTTTCACCGGTACTTCCTGCCGGAAAGTACGATTTACATCAAATTCTACTTCCTGAGGTTTCGGGTTATCATATTCATGTGGTTGAGGGGCCTGAGTAACTTCAGCAAGTTCTTCTTTTTGTTTACGCTTCAAGAAACTAAGACTAAAAAGCTTACGCAGCCAAATGATGGTGCGGGCACTCATATATATAAGGAAACAAATACCTGTTACCAGAAGAATCAGCCATACACCCGGAATGCCAACTTGAGAAATCAGCCAGTTACTGATGTTATAACCATGCAATCCACCCAGATAGATGAAGGAGTCCTGATAATGGTCCATAAAAACGAAACCAAGGAAAACAGAAAACCAAATGAGCAGCAATGAACATCCGATAAACCATTTCCAAAGGCGTACCACACGCACACGCATTAATTTGAGTCCGGCAACAGCCAAATAGATTAAAATAAAGAAAGAGGAAATACCAAAACAATCATTGATCAGGTAGCTTGCCAACTGAGCTCCCCGGGAACCTGCATAGTTCTTTACGTGATTGTTCACAGCAGCAAGGTCCTGGGCATTTCCGCTATCAATAATACTTTGGTCAGCTGCTCCAGTGAAAAAGAAAGAGGTAAAGGCCAGTAACAAATAGACTGAGAAAATGACCAGTACCAACCCGATTACAAAGTGAATTGTTTCGTTCCTGAAGAAAGCCACATATTTTTTTGTGGAAGCCGGCTTCTGTTCTGCTTCCTTATCTGATTTCTTTTTTGCCATGTGGATGATGAATCTTAAGCTATATGATTAATGATGCAAAAGTAGTAAAAAAAAGAATTTCATTGGACTACCCACAACTTTTTCTTACCTTTGCGTTTCAATTCAAGCAGATATGAAAAAAGAGAGTCAAGTAATATTTGATAAGAATGTGATAGAATTCGTTACAGTAGCCGCCGAGTTCTGCGCTTTTTTGGAACGTGCCGAAAGTATGAAACGCAGTACGTTTGTTGATACCACCCTTAAAATACTTCCTTTGCTTTATCTAAAAGCATCCATGCTTCCGAAATGCGAAATGATAGGTGATGAATCACCTGAAACGTATGTAACGGAAGAAATTTACGAAGTGTTGCGCATCAACCTGGCATCCATATTGGCAGAAAAAGACGATTATCTGGAAGTATTTCTACCCGACATGGCTTACAGTGACGAACCGATCAAAAAGAATATTTCGGAAGATCTGGCCGATATCTATCAGGATATCAAAGACTTTATCTTCGTATTCCAGCTGGGATTGAACGAGACGATGAACGATTCCCTCGCCATCTGCCAAGAAAACTTCGGACTCTTGTGGGGACAAAAACTGGTAAACACCATGCGTGCCCTGCATGACGTAAAATATAGTCCGAAAGCCCGGGGAGAAGACGAAGAGGAAGAAGAGTACGAACCCGAAAACAATGAAGACTGTCACTGTGAAGATCATGGCTGCCATTGCCATGATGATGAATAAAAGAATATGATTTTAAAAAGAACCATAAGCAAAGAAGAGGTGAAGGAGATGCCCAAAGCAGCATTTCCCGGACGGATTCATGTAATACAGACTGAAAGTGAGGCGCAAAAAGCGGTGGCTTATCTGCAATCCCAAGCCATCTTGGGAATCGACAGCGAGACACGTCCCTCATTCACCAAGGGACATTCTCATAAAGTAGCATTACTTCAGATTTCATCTGACGAGTGTTGCTTTCTGTTTCGCCTGAACATGACCGGCCTAACCCAACCTATCATAGAACTACTTGAAGATCCGAAAGTAATCAAAGTGGGCCTTTCACTAAAAGACGACTTCATGATGTTACACAAACGGGCCCCTTTCAATCAACAGGCATGCATTGAGTTACAAGAATACGTCCGTCCTTTCGGCATTCAGGATAAGAGCCTGCAAAAGATATACGGTATCTTGTTTAGTGAGAAAATCTCAAAATCACAGCGTCTTTCTAATTGGGAAGCAGATGTACTGACGGACGCTCAAAAGCAATACGCAGCTACAGATGCTTGGGCCTGCCTCAACATATATCACTTATTGGAGGAACTGAAACGAACAGGAAACTACGAATTAGCTCCGGAAGAGGAAGCCACAGAGAAAGTAAAAGTAGGTTCAGATCAACAATAAAAGTAAAAACAACATAATAAATTTATGCATAAAGTATATCTTAAACCCGGCAAAGAAGACTCATTGAAACGGTTCCACCCCTGGATTTTTTCTGGTGCCATCGCCCACTTCGACGGCGAACCCGAGGAAGGTGAAGTAGTGGAAGTGTACACCTCAAAAAAAGAATTTATTGCCAAAGGGCATTTCCAGATCGGAAGTATTGCTGTACGTGTACTTTCGTTCAAACAAGAAGAGATTAACCACGATTTCTGGAAACACAAATTGGAAGTGGCCTACGACATGCGACGCAGTATTGGCATCGCTACCAATCCGACCAACAATACCTATCGCCTGGTACATGGAGAAGGCGATAATCTGCCCGGACTCGTTATCGATGTTTATGCCCGGACTGCTGTGATGCAGGCACACTCTGCAGGAATGCATGTAGACCGTATGGCCATTGCCGAAGCTTTGTCCGAAGTTATGGGTGATCAGATCGAAAATATCTATTATAAATCAGAAACGACCCTCCCATTTAAAGCAGACCTTTTCCCGGAGAACGGTTTCCTTAAAGGAGGAAGCAGCGACAACATCGCTCAGGAATATGGGCTGAAATTCCATGTAGACTGGCTGAAGGGACAAAAAACAGGTTTTTTTGTAGACCAGCGTGAGAATCGTGCTCTACTGGAGCGTTATGCCAAGGGGCGGTCGGTATTAAATATGTTCTGTTATACCGGAGGCTTTTCCTTTTACGCCATGCGTGGAGGTGCCAAACAGGTGCACTCGGTAGACAGTTCTGCAAAAGCCATCGATCTGACTAATAAAAATGTAGAATTAAACTTCCCGGGAGATACCCGTCATGCAGCCTTTGCTGAAGATGCTTTCAAATATCTCGACCGTATGGGTGACCAGTACGACTTGATCATTCTTGATCCTCCGGCATTTGCCAAACATAAGGATGCGCTGCGCAATGCCCTTCAGGGCTACCGCAAGCTCAATGCCAAAGCATTTGAGAAAATCAAACCGGGTGGTATCTTATTCACCTTCTCATGTTCGCAAGTAGTGACCAAAGATAATTTCCGTACTGCTGTATTTACTGCTGCCGCCATGTCGGGCAGAAGTGTACGTATACTACATCAGTTGACCCAGCCCGCAGACCATCCGGTGAACATCTATCACCCGGAAGGGGAATATCTCAAAGGATTGGTGCTCTATGTAGAATAATCACTGTCTCTTATACACATCTGACGCTGCCGACGACTAGTCGAG
>OWJP01000679.1_pt1 | contig 11984 bp, 12 predicted proteins | sample 1732561 | NCBI WGS metagenome assembly OWJP01 (sample SAMN05065729, study PRJEB22554) | human gut metagenome | biome: ENVO:2100002; feature: ENVO:00000062; material: ENVO:00002003 | host: Homo sapiens | place: USA
CTCGGAGATGTGTATAAGAGACAGACATACAGGCGGGCCGCCGCAGACAATTGGCCGGACAGCCTCGCGTTGTTCTCCGCGCTTTCCTTGGCCGCCCGGATTTCCGCGCCGGCGTCCGCCGCCTCCAGGATCACGCTCTCCGCGCCCTCCAGGGCCTCCCGGCTCAGTAGGTGGTACACGGTCCCGTTATAGGCAATCCCCGCGGCCTCCGCCTCCTGGCACAGCACAAAGCACCCGTTTCCGGCCCGCCGCACATAATTGGGGGCCTCGATCAACGCCAGCTCGGCCCCGTCTTTTACAATCCGATACATGCTTTTTCCTCCTCGGTTTTCCTGCCCTTGATGAACAGGGTATAATACAGGCGGCGCAGCTTCAGCACCCGCCCATGGTCGTTGAATTGCTCATAGTAGGCGATTGGGCCTTTCAGCCACTCTGCCACCTGCTCTACGGTCTTTTCCCCGGCGTCCACCTGCTGGCGGAAATATCGCATTTTCCGCCGCGCCCGCTTCATGCCGTCCCTGCACCCGTGCGTGATGATCCGCCCACTGGGCAAAATCTGAAACTTGGCTTTGCAGAAACGGAAAGGCTTCTCCAGGCTGATCACATGGCATTTATTCCGGTTGATCGTCAGCCCCTTTTCCTCCGCCCGGCGGATCATGGCCTCCAGGACCTCCTTCGCCCGCTCCACAGTCTCCAGGATCGCGTTGTAATCGTCCATATAGTGGCCCATGCCGTGGATGGACAGCTGGCATTTCATCCAATTGTCCAGATAGGAGGGCAAGGCCACCATTTCCTGCTGGCTCGGCTCCACGCCCAGGTACATGCCCACCTCTCCCGGCACCGTGGCCACCATCAGATCCGCCAGCGCCCGCAGGTCCGGGTCCATGATCAGGCGCCGGTGCCGCTCATACAGCAGCGCGTGGGGCGCGTCCGGGAAAAAGTGGTGAAAATCCGCCAGCATGATGGCGCCATGCCACCCGTGCCGCCGGTAATGCCAGCGCAGCTGTTCCTTTAGCCTCTGGTAATGGAAGTGCAGGCCCTTTCCCTTCTGGCTGGCCCCGTTGTCGTAGATTGTACTGGGGCAGTAGAGCGGCGCCAGCACCTCCCTGGTGAAAACCTTGTGGATCTGGCGGTCCGTGATGTGCGGGGCGTCGATGATCCGAAACTTTCCCCGCTCCCGCAGAGGAAAACGGATCGTTTTTCCCGGCCTCCATTTCCGATCCAGGATCTTGCGCCGGCGCTTGGCCGTGCCGGAAAACAGGTGCAGTTCAAAGTTGTGGGTGGATCCTTTCCAGCGCACGCCGTTGCAGCACTTTTTCCCATACTTGAACATGTTTCGATAGCTGAAAACGCTCGCCAGTCCGCCCAGGCTGTCGCTGCGGGCCTGTCTGTTTCTTCTCCGCCGCGCTTGGCGGCGTCGGTATCGCGCCTCCCGGCGCTCCTCGCTGGTCATAATATTTTTATTCGCCCTCCGCATAGTTGTCTTGTTGGTGCGCGTCTAAACTACTTTGGCCCGGCACATGAAACGGGGATAGCGCAATACCCCGCCATGCAAGCAGCGTCCGTGCAGGGCCGTCAGTGGGCAGTTTTAGGGGTTTTCACCCAGGGCAGTATTTCTCCTTTTATACGGGTTCGGGACGCGCCCGGCGTCCGCCTGCAACCCATTCTATAAAATCCGGGGGCCAGCGCCCTTGAATTGTCGGCGTTGTTGTTGTTGGCCGTGCCGTCCGTATTGACAAGGCAGAAATTGTTGCTGTTGCCCGCATTGGCGGAACGGGTCCACGCATTGACCGCCGCCTGCCTGCCGCCCTGCCGCTCGGCACTTGTTCAGAAATACACCCAGTTATGACCTATTTCCGTTTCCTGTCGCTCTCCATGATGTTCCGCAGCAGGGTCTCCTCCTGGTCGATCAGCTCTCCCAGCTCCTGGGCCATGCGGTCCAGCCGCTCCACGGCCTCCTTGGGCGCCACGCTCTTGCCCCGGCTGTCCGTGAACGCGCCCTGCGGGTTGCAGTACAGGATCTCATAGCAGTGTGTCAGGCGCACATCCAGCGCGGACAGGGCGGCCAGGGCCTCCATGTGGTGCGCTTTCCGCAGCTCCTTGCGCTGTTCGTCGGAGGGAAAGATTTTATTTGCCTCCTCCGCGTGGTCCATGGCCAGCCCCGCCAGGTGGGCGGTGTCCGCCGCGATCAGCCGGGAGTATCGGGCGGACAGCCGCGAAAGGAAATCCACGGTCTTCACATAGATCTGGTTGGCGGTGTTCACATACTCCGCCTTGCTGGTGGTGCGCTTCTCTTTCAAAACGGACACGGCGGTGTCCTCCTCTCTTGGTTTCTGCTTCCCCGGTCATCCCGCCCGCTTCCGCGGGACGGGATTGGGGACGGATATGCTGCGGCGATTAGGCGGCAAAGCCGGGGGCCAGCGCCCATGAACGGTCGGCGTGGGTGTAGTTGGCCGTGCCGTCCGTATGGACAAGGCAGAACGTGTCGCTGCCGCCCGCATAGGCGGAACGGGTCCACGCATAGACCGCCGATCCCGTGTTGTCGTGCCGGTAATGCACCTTGCTGTTGCCTGCCTTATAGTAATCGTACTGTTTTAAGTATCCTGTTTCCAGGGAGTCTGCATAAGTTATAGCCCCATGATACTCGTATTCTGATAACAGGAATAAGTAATCTTGTGTGAAATGTTCCGTCGATGAGGTGGCCGGCTGGCCGTTTCCTGAATTATTTGCAAATTTTTTACAGCTTTTCATCACGGCCCGGAGGTCAGAGGGCAGGGCCGCCAGCAGGGAGTTGGCCGGGGGGCTGGACGGGGTACCGGAGTTGCCCAGCACGGTATTCCGCATGTAGCTGCTCTTCCATCCGCCGGAGTTGGTGCGGCTGGTGTTCATGCAAAAGCCGCTGGTCACATAGTTGCCGTAACTGCTGTCGCACAGGCCCACCAGCTTATTGGAGATCTTCCCGATCTGGAAGTGGATCCGGCTGCTGCCCTCCTGGCTGCTGTTGTGGTTAAAGCCCAGGATGAACACGGCCACGGACAGGTTGGAGAATGTAAAGCCCTGCACGGCCCCGTTGATGGTGATGGTCTTGGTGTCGCCCACATCCCAGTAATCGTCGCCCTTGCCCGCGTCGGACACCGCCTTGATGGTGGCCCAGCTGTTGGAGTTCAGCGTGGTGCTGATCGTGGTCACGGTGATGGCCTGGGTGGTGGTCTTGGTCACGCCGCCCTCGCTGTACGAAATGGTGATGGCGGTATTGCCCGCCGCCAGGGCGCCGGTGGGGGAATAGGTGTACCCAGTCACCGCACGGCTCTGGCCGTCGGTATAGTGGGCCGCCACCACCATGCCCGCCGGAGTGAAGCTCTCCCCGTACTTGTAGGCGGTTTTCGTGGGCGGGTTGGAGATCTCAATGCTGGCCAGCACCCGCACCGTCACCGCCACGCTGGCGGTCTTTTTGATCCCGCCCCGCTGATAGTTCACCGTGATGGCCGTGGTGTCCTTGGAGATGGTGGCGGGGGAGAATGTGCAATCGTCCGTCACATTTTCGGTGGTGTCATCCGCAAAGGTGGCAGTTACCACCATTCCCGCCTGGTCAAATGCTTCTCCGATGTAATAAGTCTTTTTGTTGGGCTGGGTGGTGACTGCGATCCCCTCGGTGATCATCAGATCCACCTCGTACAGCAAGGCGCCGTTGACCTCTACCACCTGGGTGGCGGTCTGTTCGTCCAGGGTGGCCGTCACGGTCCAGTTCCCCACATTGGGCAATTCAAATTCCGTGGATCCCGTTCCCTCCAGGGTGGTTTCTCCGTCCGAACAGGTGACGGCGGCGCCCGTGCAGGTGGTCACCTTGATGGTGGGGCTTTGCACACCGATGGCCTCTTTCAAGCTCTGGAGGGTGGCCCGCATGTGCTGGCCGGTTTCATGGTTCACAAACGGGATGTAATCCTGCGTGGCCATTTCCTCCGCCACCGGCAGGGTGTTGGTGGGCTGCTGGTAATCCGTCCCCGGCTTGGCCGCACCCACCTTGTAGGTGTCCCCGCCCTCGCCGGTGTTCTTGGTCCCTTTCAGCAGTCCCTCCACCTTGATTGCGTCCTGCTTGTCTTTCAGGGCGCCGTTGTGGGCGTTAGGATCCTTGTTGTGTTTGTCGATCAGGTCATCCAGCCCGGCCTCCAGATCCGGCTTTAGGGTCCCGTTGAAGTAGTCCGCCACATCCTCGGCGGTCATCCATGCCTCCGCGGGGTAGGACACATCCACCTCCACGCCGGCGGTCACGGTGATGGAAACGGGGTAGCGGCGCACATCCGGGGCGGTTCCCTCCACATAGGCGCTCACATACTGCTTTTGCTCCCCCAGGGACCCATAATAGATCATGGTTTCGGCCCCGTTCTCTACCTTGCCGAACACGGCAAAACCGCCGATCCAAAACCCCTCCTGTAATCCGCCGTTCAGGTCGCTGCGGTACTCCACCAATATATTGACGGCGGCGCCCTCCACCGTTGGCACGGTGCTGGTGCCGTTGGGGCCTGGGTCAATGGGGGCGGTCAGCTTCCGGGCGGCCTCCGCGCTCTCCGCCGTGCCCTTGTCCATGACCACCTTTGTAATGGTCAGCTTATCGCCGGCCACCATTTTGGCCAGCAGATTGTTGCCGGCCTCTGTAATGACAAATCCGTAAAACATGGTTGCCTCCTCTTACTCCGCCGCCGGTATGGCGGTCTGTGTGATAGTTCCGAAAACCCCGCCCGCTCGGATCGGGGCCTCCATGCCGTAGTCCATGGGCGCCGCCGGCAGGGCGGTGGACATGTAGCCCCGCCCCATGGCGCCTGTGATCGTCAGGGCCGCCGGATCCATCTGCGAAATGGTGATAATATCATCCAGCCAGGAGGAAAGGCGCTTGACAGAGGCCAGGACCCGCCGGAACTCCTCCAGCTCTCCCGGCCCTACCTCGCCGCCGTCCCCCACATAGGCCCGGAAATGGTGCGGATCGCCGTCATACTCGTACCACTCCTCGATGTACCCGGTTTCAAAGATGGTTTCAATAATCCGGTTGACCGCCGCCGGGGTGCCCATCTGTGTGTAAAACAACAGGGACCCCTCGATCAGCGCCCGCTTGGTCTTGATGGAATAATTTTCATCATAGGACGGGGTGCGCAGCTCCACGGCCATGTAATCCAGCAGCCACTCCGGCATGGTGGCAATGGCCGCATAGGTCCGGGCGGCGTCGGAATAGGCGCACAGCTTTTCCACCTGCCGCCCCACCGCGTAGGCAATCGCCTGGACCTCCGCCTGGCTGGCCAGGTTCTCCGGCATAATGTCGGTAAAGCGGCTCCCGGAAAGTTTAATCATCCTCCAGCCCTCCATAGGTCACGGTGGCCTCTCCCTGGAGGGCGGACACCTTGGTGGCCGCCACGGCGGTGTATGTGGGGGCCGTCACAGTCACCCGCTTGGCCCCGGCCTCCATGACCATGGCCACCAGCTTGGAGGGGTTTATGTCCCGTCCAATGGCCCGCTGCCAGGTCTGATAATCCGCCACCGCCTGGGCCACCGCCGCCTGGATGGTCACGGCCTTGGCGCTGTCGCTCCTGTTGATGTAATAGGTCAGGCCGATGGTATAAGGGATCTCCTCCGGGGCCGATACATTGACCAGATCCGTCATGGGCCGGATCGTCTTGTCTTGCAGATAGCCCTTTAGCCCGTTGATCATTTCCGGCCCAGGCTTTGCTCCGTCGGCCATAATGAAAACAATATCCACCGTGCCGGCCTCCTGGTCGCTGGTTGCCACCACATCCCCAATGGCCGGGCTGTACGCCTTGGCGTGGTATAGGTAGCTGTCCTCCGGCCCCGCCGTGGAATAGGCACCTGGGGCCAAAAAAACCCGCTCCGCCAGGTCTGCGTCACTCTCAATCTCCGCCCCGCCCTCCGTGGTCGCGGTATTGGTCACGCTGGCCACATAGGGGACGGGATCCGCCATGGTGGACAGCTCCCCGGCGGTCAGGCCGTTTCCGGCGCTTCCGGTTTCGGTGCATGTGGCCGCCACTTCCACCTCCGTGCTGCCCGGTGGGATCTCCGCGTATTCGTCCGTGGCAAAGTACACAGACCCGGAGGACGCCACCCTGGTGCCCTGCGGGATGGCCGTTGCCGTTTCCCGCTCCGCCGCCAGAGTAAAGCGCAGGGTACAGGTTGCCGCCGTGGCCGGGCTTCTGGTGACGCCCTTAAAAAGCGCCAGGTTGTCCAGGTAGTCGGAATAGCTGTATTTCAATATGCTTTGCTTACCCTGCCGATCAATGTACTGCATGGCCTGGTAGATCTGTGCCGCCGCGGCATACAGGATCATACGGTGGACGCTGGCACGGTCCAGGGAAACAGTCACGCCCTGGGCCTGCGTCATGTGTTCCTCATAATCGGCCACCATTTCGCTGCGCACATCTTCCACCGTCTTATTGTCAATAAAGCTGATTTCCGGCGTGTTCTCGATTGCTGACATATCAGGCACTTGTGATCACCACCTTGGGATAAAATACGCCCTCGCCGCCATGGGTCCATTGGACGGACTGCACCCGCACCTCCGGGATAAATTGGGCCGTCTTTTTCGTGATCTCCGCCGTGTAAAGGCTCTTGGCCACCTCCGGCGGCATGTCCACAAAATCCATGTTGATCCCAAATTCCCGATCCAGCGGCATGGTTCCCTCTCTGGTGGAGTACAGCAGGGCCAGTTTTCGGTCCAGTTCCTCCATGGCGTCATTGGCAAAAGTGAATTGCAGTTGAAAATCAAAAGGTGAAATATTCATGCGTATTCCTCCAGCGTGATGGACAGGGCGGCCTTGACCAGCTCCCCGCGGCTGAATATGGTGGACCAGGTTTCGCTTGATCCGGTCAGCCGAAATGGATTTTTCCCCACCGGCCTGTTGCCGATGACCAAATATTCCGCCGTCCCTGCTTCCACCATGCCCTCCACCGCCTCCAGCACGGACCGGGGGCGCACCCCCAGGCCGGCGGACAGGTATATGGTCAGGTTTACAGCCTGGAGGCCAGGGCCTAAAAACTCCGCCTTTGGCTTTGCTCCCATGGCTTCATGGATGGCCCAGCGCCCGGAGGTTTCCCTGGTCATTTCCTGGAGGATCAGGGCGGTTTCGTCGCTCACCTCAAAGACGATTTTCCGCCCCAGCGTTCCAATGGTCACAGCTTACCCTCCTATCCTCACATCAGGGCTGCCGCCCGTCACGGTCCCGCTCCCGCTGTGCGCGGTCAGGGCGTCACCCATGCGGGCCGCCGGCTTCCCGTTGATCCGCACCGTCCCGCTCCCGGCGCCCACGGCGCCCTGGCTGGACCCACAGCACCCGTCCCGCTCGGTAGTGATACTCCCCACCGTAGCGGCGGACAGGCCATTGATCCGCACTGTCCCCGAACACGCCCCGGAGATCTCCCCACTGAACGGTTCCGGGGAGTGGGGCGGCACATGCCCCGTGTGTTCCCCGGCGGTGGTTCCCGCCACCGCGTCGGTTATTCTTGCCGCCTGCGGCATAGATCCCGCCTCCTTTAGTTCAGGTCGATGGTGGGGGCGTTTATGGTCACCGCTCCGCCGGCCTCAATTTTGATGGCCCCGGCGCATTGGATGGTCAGGGTGCTGCCGTCATACCGGATCATGGCTTCCCCCGGCGTTCGGCCCAGGTCCTTGCGGAACAGGCCCTCCGCGCCCTCCGGGGGTTTGTTATTGCCGGACCAATACCGGCCCAGGACCAGCCCCGCCTCGGTCCCGTTGGATAGGTGCAGCACCATGACGGGATCCCCCACCTTTGGCATGTTGTACTCTGTGCAGAGCATGGGCAGGGGGGCGGTCACGCTGTTGTCCTTGTCGGGGTAGACCACCCGCACCAGGCCGGCGGCGTAGTCAATGGACGAAACCTTGCCCACCCTGAAAATTTCATTTGCCATGTAGTTCTCCTCAATCCGCTGTCAGGGCGTTGGCCGCGCTGATCAGCAGAGTGTCCAGCCATGCCAGGGAGGAGTAAGCGGTGGCCCAGTAGTCCGGGGAGTTGATCACCCCGGTGTTGGTCAGCACTTTCAGCGCCGCGTCCACCGTCGTGATACTTGTCCCGCCCAGGTTTACCTTGATCCGGGTTGCCATGTTCAAGATCAGGCCGTCCAGGTTTTTCACATCCTTGTAATGGGCCACCCAATACTCCGGGGAGGCCATGACGCCCACGGCGGCCAGCCGCTCGGTGGCGTCCTTGATCACTTCCTCGCTCATGGCTTCCACCAGGGACAGCTCCAGGTCCATGGTGTACCCCGCCCCGACATGGTGTGTAATGCTGTCTATGTAATACTTGCCGGAAAGGCGCCCCAGGCCCACCACAGTGACACACTGGGAGGCCACCAGGGCGGCGTTGCCTGTCATGGTCACGGATAGGGTGGTGGCGCCGTGGTTCGCCTTGTCCACCGCCGCCCGGATCCGCCGCTCTGCGTCGGCCAGATTGTCCGCTTTGCCGGATTGTTTCAGGATCCGTGTGCCAGTCCCCACAGTGGCCTTGATCTCCTCCTCGGTGATCGGGTCCGTGTAGGTGTACTCCCCGCCGGTGTAGGTCCCGGCCAGGGCCTTTTTCCAGCTCCAGCTCTCCATATCGGTTTCCCGTATGGTCAGCACAGGGTCCTTTTTCTTGTACGCCTCCCGGTCAAATACCACGATTTTTTGGGCGTACACTTTCATGGCGTAGCCGTAAGCGTCGCACAGCTCCATGTAAAAATCACAATCGGTCTGCCCGGACTGCTCAATGGACTGGATCGTGAAAGGGGTTCCCTCCACATCCCAGGCCAGGGCAATGCCCGCCCGGCTTGCAATCTCTTTTCCGATTTCCTGGACGGTCACCTTTTCCCAGGTCTTTGTCCGCTCGGTTTCCCGAAAAGCGCCGTCCGCCGGCACCGACACGGCGGAAATGGTCCCGGTAATGGGCCAGCCCGCAAACTCGAAATTGTCCAGGATGAAAAACCCGCAGGGGAGGGCGCGGTTGTCGCCCTCCCGCTCCCAGTCGGAAAGTTTTATGGCGGCCTCCAGCGTATCGCCCGCCAGAGGCATCCAGGCCACCGTCCACTGGCGGTCCCGGTCATGGATTGCAATATCCAGGCTGTCCGCCTCTCCGCTGGCGGGGTCCGTGTAGGTGATCTCCGTGGTCTGGCCCAGCATTTTACTTTTTACCGCCGCGCCGTTCCAGGTCAGATCCACCGCCGCGCTGCGTGTTCTCATGCTCCCGTCCTCCAGAACGGCAGGTTTTCCGCCTTGTCATCCTCCGGCGGGTCCGGTGTTTGCAAGATCGTTCCCGCCTCAAATACGAAAATATCCAGCAGGGGGAGGTTGTTCTGCATAAGCCAACCTGTATATGTTTCGCTTCCATATACCTTGTGCGCGATAGCGTCCCAGGCGTCCCCCTGTTTGGTGGTGTAGGTTTTTGCCATGTGCGGGCCTCCTTACGCCAGGGCAAACTTTTTGCGCCGCTCCTCGGCTTTCATTTGCTTGTACATCTTTTTGAACTCCGCAAAACTCATGCGGGCGGCTTCCACGGCCTCCTCCTTGGTGGTGTTGCCGTAGAAATTGAACACAGGGGACCACACGATCCGGTCCCCGTCGCCGTCCTCCGGGCCTCCGCCGCCTTGCGGTTTCGGCTTGGCCCATTCGTCCAGCAGGGCCGCCAGTTTGGACAGCGGCATGACCGCCTCCGGCTCTCCGCCCTCACCGATCATGGCCAGTGTGGGGGCGGTTGCAATACCGCCGGCGGCCAGGGCCGGAATGGTTGGGATATTAAAGCCCAGGGTTGTGCCGCCCACGCCCGGCACCCAGTCCGGGATCGTCACGGAAATGCTGTTGATCTTCTCCAGCACCCAGTTAATGGCCGAAACGACCCCGTTGATCGGTGCTTTTGCCAGATTTACGATCATCCCAAACAAATTTCCGAAAATATTCACAATATTCTGCCAGGCCGCGCTCCAGTTTCCAGAAAAAACATTTTGCACAAATTCAATGATGTTTGTGAAAATAGCTTTTACATTTTCAACGGCTGCCTGTATGCTTTGCCACCATCCTGTGATAAAGGCGGACAGCATGGGAAAGTTTGTTTGAAACGCGGTCACCAGATTGGAAATTGTGGTGGTGACCCAGTTCTGAATATTTCCGAACACCTGTGCTATTTTTGCGCCCAGCTCCGCGGCCTTTGCTTTCACGGTGTCCCAGTTTTTGTACAGCAGAACGCCGATAGCTACCGCCGCGCCGATGGCCGCCACAACGGCCAGGACGGGCAGATTAAGTGCGGTCATGGCTCCAGCCAGGGTAAAGGTGCCCGTTGCGCTGGCTGCGGTTACTACCTTGTAGACGCCCATAACGGCGTTGTATGCAGTCACCGCCAGCTTATACGCCTTATAAGCGGCCACCGCTGTCAATATGCCGGCGGCCAGCGCCAGGATCAGATCCTTGTTTTCGGAAACCCATTTTACCGCCGCTTCCGCCGCCGGTATGATGGTCCCTGTCATGTAGTCCCCGATCTTGCCCAGGCCCTCTTGCACGACGGGCAGGGCCGCCTCTGCCAGCTCTCTGACATATGGCAGAATATTGGTGCCCAGCTCCGTCAAAAAGTTCGCGCCCAGGTTTTTGATCATCTGAATGTCATAGGCCAGCGTGTCGGTTTGCCGCTCAAAGGCGGTGTTTGCCGCGCCCGTGGCCTCGTACATTTCCGCTGTCTTGCTGGTCAGGTTTTCCGCCTGAGTCCCCGCCATGGCCAGCACGGCGGTTTGCGCCTCTACGGAGGAGAACAGCCCGGCAAACGCCAGTTCATTCCCGCCCACGGATTTTTTCAGGGCCTCCAGCGCCCCTTGCAGGCCCTCGCTCTCCAGCAGGGCTTGTCCGCTTTCATAGCCCATGCTTTGCAAGGCCGCGCTCATATTCTTGGACGGCGAAAGGAAGCCCTGCATAGTCGCCTTTAGCTGGGTCACCACTTCTGCGGTGGATCCGGTTACGCCTGTCAGGGTGGCCATGGCACCGAAAAGCTGCTCCTGCTCCACGCCCAATGTGCTGGCCAGCGGTATCACTTTTCCCATGGCCGCCGCCAGCTCCGGGAAAGTGGTTTGTCCCAGTCGAACCGTGGCAAAGGACAGATCCGCCGCCTTTTGCACGGCCTCCGCCGATGTATCGCCGTAGCCCTTTGTGACCGCGGACAGCAGATTGATACTGTCCGTTGTGGTGGCGTTTCCTGCCGCCGCCGATTTTGCGGCGGTTTCCAGTATACTGGCCGCGTCCGCGCTGTCGCCAAATGCAGATACTACCTGATACATGCCGTCGGTCAGATCTGCCGTGGCCACGCCCGTCCGGTTCGATACCTCCATGATCTGGTTCCCGATTTCCGCGGTGCGTGCCGTCACCTCTGCCTCTGTTCCTGTCAGCAGGGTTGCGACATTGGCCAGCTGGGCTTCATAATCCGACGCGGCCTTTACCGCTGCCACACCTATGGTCCCCACGGCGGCGGCGCCAGCTGCCGCCGCTCCGGCGATCACTTTTCCTGCTTTCTTCGCGGTTTTCCCCAGCGCGTCGATGTTCTTGGCGGCGGTGTTGCAGGCGGCTTTCAAGCTGCTATCGGTCTTTCCTGCGATTTTCAGCAGCATTTCATAGCTCTTACTTTTTGCCATTCCTGCGCACCTCCTCCGAAAGTTCGTTCATTGTGTCCGCTAAATCGTTCAGGTCATCCACAGACAGGGCCAGAAGATAATCCAGCCCTGTCCGCAGATGGATAGACATTCCCACGCAGGCTTTCCGAATGACGGCGGGTGTCAGTTGTTCCCATCCCCGCCGTAAAGAAAACCCACAATTTTGCTTTTCAGCGCGATAGCGTCCCGGCCCGGAAGCCTCTGGAAAAATTCCAGCGGTTTTCCGGTCACCCTGGCGGCCAGCAGTTCGCAGTAACCCATTTCCATTTCGATGGTGGCAGGGTTCAGCCCAGGGGATTTCTTTGCCA
>OWJP01000690.1_pt1 | contig 11806 bp, 11 predicted proteins | sample 1732561 | NCBI WGS metagenome assembly OWJP01 (sample SAMN05065729, study PRJEB22554) | human gut metagenome | biome: ENVO:2100002; feature: ENVO:00000062; material: ENVO:00002003 | host: Homo sapiens | place: USA
ACTCCATTCATGCCAGAGCTTGCAAACTAAAGTGCGAAAAAATCTTGACACGACCGTATGACTGACTCCTATGCAAAAAATCTCTATCAGGAGCTGACGGGGATCTATTGATTCCTGCGGTGACAAAAGCAAGCGGTACCGCCCGGATGGGCGGTACCGCTTGCTTCAATCTGGAGGGAATTTGAAAGGGAATTGGGGATCAGTCCAGCACGCCGACCTCTTTGTAATAGCGCTCGGCGCCGGGGTGCATGGGGATCAGGGCGCCTTCGATGCCGCGCTCCGGACAGGTGCCGGCGGCGTTCTTATGCACGGCTTCCAGAGCATCGGCGTTCTCCATCATGGTCTTGACCAGGTTGTAGACGGTCTCCTCGGGCACGTCGGCACGGGCGCAGAGAGCGGTGTACTGGGCAAAGGTGGTGATATCCTCATCACAGCCGTCATAGGTGCCGGCGGGGATAACCACTGTGTGGTACCAGGGCTTCTCGGCCATCAGCTTGTCAACGGCCTCCTGGCCGATGTCGACGACCTTGATGCCAAAGGACATGGCCAGGTCGGTAAAGTTGGTGCCGGGGGCGGGAGTGGCGTACAGGAAGGCGTCAATATTGCCGTCCTGGAGGGCGGTGCACAGGTCGGACAGGGACAGGTTTACCACGCTGCCCAGATCATCGGTGGTCATATCGTAGGCCCACAGAACATCGTCCAGGTAACCGGCCATCATGCCGGCAGTGACACCGAATTTGGTGCCGGCCAGGTCGGGAATGCTATTGATATCGGACTTCGCAGAAGTGATAACGTGGACCGTCGCGCCGGTGCCGGAGTGGGTGGCCACGTGCATGATCTGCTCTGCGGGCAGGCCCTCAAACTCGCCCTCGGCATTGTAGCAGGACAGGGTCATATCCATGCCCATGGTGCCGAAGTCGGTTTCGCCCATAGCCAGCAGGCGGGCATTCTCGGCGGAGCCGGTGGAGGCCTCAATGGCAAAGCTGTACTTGCCGGGGTTGGCTTTGTTCATCATGTCGGCAATGGAATTATACAGGACGTTCTGATAGCCGTTCAGGGGCCCGCAGCTGATGCGCACGGTTTCCGTACCGCCGGAGGAGCCTCCGCCCCCCTCTCCAGCATCACTGCTACAGGAGGCGATTCCCATCAGCATACCGACTGCCAGCAACAGACACATAAGTTTTGACAGCTTTTTCATAACGATATCTCCTTTTCTTTTTCTCTCCAATGGCATTCACCCGGGGGAAAATGTCACGTGGTAGACTGGGAAACGGTAACGGGGACGAACTTCTCCGAACGCTTAAACATGAACTCGGTGACAAACTCCACCACGATGATGGCGATACCTACCAAATCGGTGACCATACCGGGCACAATCAGCATCACAGCGCCCAGTATCATGAGCGGACGCTCGAACCACTTCAGGCTCCAGCGGAAGAAGAAGCCCTCGAAGCCGGAGGCCAGCAGATAGGCGCCGATGAGCGCGGTAACCAGGCTCCAGAGGATGTCCAGCACGCCGCCCTCCATCAGCAGTACCGGATTGTAGACAAACAAGTACGGCATGAGGAAGGAACAGAAGGCCAGACGGAACGCCTTGTAGCCTGTCTTGTTTGGATCGCACCCGGCCAGGCCGGCGCCGGCATAGGCGGCCAGCGCCACAGGGGGGGTGATGGAGGAGATGCAGCCGAAGTAGAAGATGAACATGTGGGCGGCCAGCGGGGGAATGCCCAACTGAATCATCGTGGGGGCTACCAGGGAGGCCAGAACCAGATAGGCCGCCGTGGTTGGGACGCCCATGCCCATGATCAGGGAGACAACCATCGTCAGAACGAGCAGCAGCAGCATGCTGGTGCCGGCCACGCTGGTCAGGATGGAGGAGATGCGGTAGCCCAGGCCGCTGCCCATGATCACACCGCTGATAATACCGGCCATGGCGCAGGCAATGCCGACGGAAACGGCGCTCTTTACCGTCTGGACAGGAATCTGGAGCCACTGCTCCTTGGTCATACGGGTCTTGGGGTTGATTTCCACCAGGACGAGAGTGACGATGATGGTCAGCAGGCCAGAGCGCACGATGGTCATATTGAACACGGCCATGCAGAAGATCAGGAAGATCAGGGGGGCAAGCATGTAAATCTGCTTGAGCATGCTGCGTACCTTGGGCAGTTGGGAGCGGGGAATGCCCTTCAGCCCATGCTTGGCGGCATAGATATCCACGCCAAAGAGGACGGCCAGGAAGTAGAGAATAGCAGGGATCAGGGCGGCCTTTGCCACGGCGGTATAGGGAATGCCCAGCATTTCCGCCATAATAAAGGCGGTGGAGCCCATGATGGGGGGCATGATGGCTCCGCCGGTGGAGGCGGTGGCCTCAACCGCCGCGGCAAACTCGGGCTCAAAGCCGTTCTTTTTCATCATAGGAATGGTGAAAGTGCCGGTGCCGATGACATTGGCCGTGGGACTGCCGCTGATGGAGCCAAAGAAGCCGGAGGCCACCACAGCCACCTTGGCGGGGCCGCCGCGCATGTGGCCGAACAGGGAGGTGGCCAGATTGGTCATATAGTCGCCGATGCCGGAGACGCTCATGATAGCGCCCAGCAGGACGAACAGGACCACATAGGAGGCCGAGGCATAGAGGGGGGAGCCGAAGATACCGTCTGTGGTCAGATAGACCAAAGAGGTGAACTTCTTCAGCGTCATGCCGGGCTGGTTGAGGAAGCCGGGAATATACTTGCCCAGGAAGGCGTAGGCCACAAAGACCAGGGTGATGATGACCAGGGGATTGCCCATCTTCCGGCGGCACGCCTCAAAGATAGCGATAATCAGAAGAATGGCAAACAGAATGTCGCTGGCGTACACAATTCCGGCGCGCAGTTGCAGGTTTTCATCCAGGATGGTGATGTAGGCACAGCCGCCCAGGGCGAAGAGTGCCATAATACCGAGAAAAATTTGCTCCCAACGCTTCTCGCTGTCGACCATTGCATTGATGTAGAAGATCACCAGCAGGAAGCCCAGGTGGATCGACTTCTGCGCAATGCCCGGCATAGTGCCGAACGCTGCGGTGTAGAGGTGAAATGCTACAAAGCAGATGGCCAGGATCAGCGACACCTTTTTTAAGGCGGACTTCATGTGTGATTGATCCTCGCTTTCTGTATTTTATATAACAATTAATCCATTTTACCTTTACTGGCGAGAAATAGTCCGATTCCCATTGTACCGAAGACGCAGGTAAGCATAACGATGGGAGTAACCAGCTTGCCAGGGAGGAAGGAAAGGAGCTGAAGCTTATTCATTAGGACCATGATACCCGTAATCGGGAGGGCGACAAGCGCTAACTTTGGCTTTTTTACAATTTGATTTGCAAAGAGTGCGCCAAACAGAGCCGGGAGCAATAGATTTAACGCATCCAAAACATGCTGAGGCAACAGACTAACAACATAGTTGCCTACAATAACACCGACTGTCAGGAAGGCAATATTGATAAAAATGGAGACAGCAATACCAACAGTGGCTATGATACCGCCTTCGTCACTACCTTCTTCGACGTTAGCAGCGCTCTGAGCGATGGATGCACAGGGAGCTCTCATGTTATTTACATTTCCCGAAAGAAAGCCCATATAAGTGCCTGCAATACCCAGTATGGCAAAGTAGGAGATTGGTTCATAGAAATATGCAGCGACTACTGCGGGGAGCTGAGCGGCGATACCAGCCATTACACCGCTAACAGATGGGAAAATACCCATAACGGCCAATCCAAGGCATGGACCAAAGGCTAAAACGATTCCAAAAAGACTTAAACCACGCCCCCAGCGGATGGCAAAGGGCAAGAAGTCTGTGTGAAAAATCGAGGAAGTGTTTGGTTTATTTTCTGTCATAGAAATACCCCTTTCAAGCGATGGAAGTATTAACCTTACAAGAAAAAGGATCCAAGCAGCATACCGCTAAACATGGCGATCATCATTCCAAATTTTCTAACCCATGCCACGTTTTTCTTTTTACCATAGATTGCCAAGGCAAACATAATACCAAAACCAAAAATAACCGTCATTGTTTGTGCATCGGGGCCGGCGAGAACAATGCCGCGATTAAAGCACTGATAGCCATAAGCGCCCATACCGCCAGCGACACTGATGACACTCATTTTTGCTTTGTTGTTGCCAGCTACCCGGTCACGCAAGTCACCCATTTTGTGTGCAAAAAGGGCAGAAACAAGAATCCAGCCAAGGCAGCAGATTACCATGGTATATACGGCGCAGGCAAATGCTTCCATAGTCATGTTAGAGGTTCCCAAGGTACATCCGACAGCAGAGGCGGCCCGATCAGCGGCAGAAAGCTCAAAGTTGACAGCGCCAATATAGGCTAATCGCATCCAGGCAATAGGGCCTCCCATGGAGCTGAGTAAAGCAATCATTCCAGTTACAATGATTAGGGATGGACCGATTGAGGCCAGAGCGGAACTCCGAATCGCGCTTTTAAACTGACGCTCTGTAATACCCATTTTTCTTCCGGATACAATGGCTCTTCGAGATAATACAATCGCCTGCACGATTACTAACAATACGCCTGGAAGGACGGAAATCCACATAATAGGGTTATTTGCGACTTTCAAATACTCAAGCTCCAAAACAATTCCCCTCTCTCTGTCAATTAGTAGGAAATGCGATAACTAGTCCAGCATCAGCCGTTTTGAAAGCAGAATAAACATTGGCATAGCAACCCTGAAACATTCTTCATCAATATCAAACTTTGGATTATGCCCCCGCGTAATAATTCCTTTTTCGACATTTCTGGCGCCAAAGTAGAACATACACGCATTATAATTCCTGGTATACCAGGAAAAGTCCTCAACCCCCATTGTGGGAGCAGGGCGGTATAGGACGTTTTCACGTCCAACCAATTCCACTGCGGTGTTCTCAACTAATTGGGTCAACTGCTGGTCGCTGGTCAAGGGAGGCACTTTTGTAACATGCTCCAAGGTATAGGAACAACGACTTGCAGAACACAGGCCAGCTACGATTTCCTCCATCCGAGTCAAAACATAGGTGCGTACATCCTCTTCCAGCGTGCGCACGGTTCCAGCTAACACAGCCTCCTGCGGAACGACATTTTTTGATTCATGCTGTCCGGCCTGAACCGAACAAACAGAAATGACAGCGGCCTTTAATGGATCCAGCTCACGGCTAATAATTTGTTGAAATCCCTCGATAACTTTTGCAGCGAGTAAAATAGGATCTTTACCGGTGTGCGGACGTGCACCATGGCAACCTACACCATGGAGCCGTAAAGTAAATTCATCACCACCACCGTTTGAAGGGCCGTAGCATACCTGAACTTGACCGACATCTACATCCAGTACTGCATGCTGACCCAGAATGTAATCCGTGCCATCCAGCACACCTGATTGACAGACAAGCTTTGCCCCTTCTAACAGTTCTTCCGCAGGCTGAAACAAGAACTTTATTGTTCCACAAAATTCAGTACGATGATCGGAAATATAGTTCGCAACACCAAGAAGATTTGCAGTATGGGCATCATGGCCGCAGGCATGACAGACACCTGAAATTTGTGAGCGGTAGGGTACATCTTTGGCATCTTGGATTGGAAGTGCGTCCATATCTGCGCGCAGGACAACTGTTTTGCCAGGTTTATTGGTATGTAGTGTTCCCAAAACCGCTGTACCAGCAAAATTACGCTGCACATCAAGGCCGAACTTTGTTAGGAGATCTGCAATCAAGTTAGAGGTACGGACTTCTTGGAGTCCTAGCTCTGGGTGCATATGGAGATCCCTGCGCCAAGAAATGACCTTGGGTAAATAGGTTTCGAGATCGGGAATAGACATTTTAGACTCCTTCCCCATATGGGCACATGAGGTAGTTAGGGCATGAACACGAGGAACAGACCCAGTGTACGGCGGCAGTCCACATAGAGCTTGCCGTCCTTGTGGAAGTAATTCAGGTTCAGATCATAGGCGCGCTTTTCCACAAATTCCAGGTGGCAGCCGGAGAAGGCGGCGGCCACGATGGGCAGCTTCAGGCCGTCGTTGCGGGGCTCGCAGCCGAACTCGGCCACGTAGGCGTCGTGATCCACCAGCTGATAGGTGTCCAGGTTGAAGCCGGTGTCAGTGGCCCCCTTGGCGGCGTTGTAGAGCTTGGAGATGGCGGCGTCGGCCTCCTCAAAGCGCTCCTTGCTGTCGCAGTAGCCGGTGATGTAGGCCAGGCGCTTGGCGCCGTTGATGTGGGGGAATTTGGTCTCGTTCTTGACGATCAGCTCCTTGGCCAGATGGGTGGTGCAGCCGAAGAGAATGTCGGTAAAGGGCTCGTAGTTCTGAATAAAGAAGGTCTGGTAACCGGCCTCGCCCTCCTTCTCACCGTAGCGGACATGCTGGCGGAAGGGGTTGTTGATCTCGCCGATGGTCTCAATGCCGCCCTCGATCAAAGCGTTGCGCATGGGATTGGGGTCAGTCCCCTTGACGCTCAGGCGATAGGAGTGAACCTTGGGCAGATTGGTGGCGGGGACGGACTGGGTCAGCCAAGTGATGGTGGTGTTCAACTGATAGGTGCACAGCTCGAAGTAGGAGTTCTCAAAGATGAAGTGCACGGTGCGGTCGGTGTAGCAGTCGGCGGTGGTAAAGCCCAGCTTGGTCACCAGGTCGATCGGGCGGTCGCGGTGGGTAGTGGCGATGCTGAAGTGGTCGATACAAAACGGTACCTTTTTCTCTAACATGTCATAGCCTCCTAATCCATTCTGGTCGTGTTTCCGGGGAAATTACCGGGCCATGCCGCGCTTCCTGGCGGCCTGATAGAAGCGGTCCAGAGCGTCTGCCAGGGTCTTGCGGGGGCAGGCGACGTTGATGCGCTGGTAGCCGGAACCGGCCGCGCCGAAGTCGGTGCCGTTGTCCAGGTAGAGCATGCACTCGTCGGTGAGGAACACCTTCATGTCTGCGTCGCTCATGCCGAAGCAGCGGAAGTCGCACCAGACCAGGTAGGTGCCCTCCAGCTCGGTGACCACAACTCCGGGGAAGTGCTGGGCGAAGAAGTCGCGGACATACTCGTAGTTGCCCTTGATGACCTGGATGAGCTCTTCCAGCCACCCGGCGCCGTGGCGGTAGGCGGCCTCGTGGGCCACGGGGCCGAAGCGCTCGATGTGCATGAAGGCCTGGAGGCCCATCTGCTTCTGGAACTTGGCCCGCACCTCGTCGTTGGGGATGATGATGCTGGCGTAGCACAGGCCAGCCAGGTTGAAGGTCTTGCTCAGGGAGGTGCAGATTACGCAGTTGTCGGCAAACTCTTTGCCCAGGGAGGCATACACAATGTGCTTGTATCCGGGCTGGATCAGATCGTGGTGGATCTCGTCGGCCACCACCATGACTCCGTACTCGTTGCAGATCTCACCCATCCTGCGCAGCTCCTCCTCCGTCCAGACGCGGCCGGTAGGATTCTGGGGGGAGCAGAGGAAGAACAGCTTGGCCTGCTTGGCCTTCTCACGGAAGTCGTCGAAATCCACGGTATAGTGGCCCTTCTCGTCGGCCACCAGGCGGTTTTCCAGCACCTTGCGGCCGGTATTGACGGTGGCGCCGGTGAAGTGGTGGTAGTCGGGGGTCTGGATCAGGATGCCGTCGCCGGGCTGGGTAAAGGTCCAGACAGCGTTATAGAGGGCGGGAACGACCTGCTCGAAGGGGACGATCCAGTCGGGCTGAACGTCCCAATCGTGACGGGTTTTCATCCACTGGCAGCAGGACTCCCGAAAGCTGTCGGTCAGGCGGTGGTAGCCCAGCACGCCGAAGTCCGCCTCGGCTTTGATTGCGTCAATAACGCAGGGGGCGGTGCGGAACTCCATGTCGGCCACCGACAGGGGAACGATACCCTTGGGGGGCTTATTGCCCTTGGAGTCCTTCATGATGCGGTACTTTCCGGTGCCGCGGATGGCCGGATCGCGGTCAATAATCGTTTCAAAATCGTATTTCATCGCGCATTCTCCTTTTCCAAGTCAATTTACGGCTGATAAAGAACGCCCTTCTCAGGCTTGATGCCGAGAATCTCGCGGGCCTCGGCGGCGGTGGCAATCTCACGGCCGGCCAGGATACCAAGCTTGACCGCCCGCTCCACCAACTGGGCGTTGGTGGCGTATTCGCCCTTCTTCATAAACACGTTGTCCTCCAGACCGACGCGCAGGTTGTCGCAGCCGGCGGCCAGACCGGCCAGCATACAGGGCATGTGGGCCTTGCCGATTCCGGTGATCGACCAGGTGGAGCCCTCCGGCAGCTTGGAAACCAGATGGTTGATCGAGTCAATATTGCCCGGCATACCACCAGGGACATCCAGAACCAGCTGGTAGTGGAGCGGGGCCTTCAGGACGCCTTTTTTCAGGTAGTAATCCACGTTGCCCAGCATACCGGCATCAAAGATTTCAATTTCGGGCTTGATGTCCAGCTCCTGGGTGAGCAGGCCCAGCCGCTCCAGGAAGGGGGGCGTGTTCAGGAAGATGTAGCTGTTGGCCCAGTTGAGGGTACCAGGGTCATAGGAGCACATCTCGGGCATCAGGATGGGCAGGTGGGCCACCCGCATATCCTCGGAGAACTTGGTGCCGGAGGTGGTGACATTGATGATGGCATCCAGGTGGTTGGTGCGCAGGGCTTCCCGGATCATGGAGACCACCTGCACAAAGCGGCTGGTCTCCATGGTGTTCGCGCCCTCGTCATCGCGGACATGGATGTGCAGGATGCAGGCGCCGGCCCGAACTGCGGCCAGAGAATCGGCGACCAGCTCCTCCGGCGTCAGGGGGACGTAGGGGGACTGCTTGCGGGTGGTACCGCCGCCGCAGAGGGCGCAGGTGATCATAAGCTTGTTTGTTTTCATAATTGGATATCCCTTTCCGTTCCATCAAAACGACTTAAATTGCGTGCTTTATTGGAGAATCGGTATACCAGTGGAGCCAATATAGCACTTATGCATACAATTTGTAAAGATGCAACTTGCCATTTCTCTGTTATGACCAAGGAAAAGCGACGGCTTTTGTCAAATGTAACGATTTTTATTTTGTGTATTCTCATTGCTGAGTGAATCTGCTATAATTCGGATTGGTATACCAGAGAAAAAGCAAAAAAGAGATAAAAATGGAATATTAGCAAAAAAATACTACATAAAAAGAAAAATATGTGCGCCTGCTATTGCGCGGAATACCGGAATGACATGGTGCGGTATTCCAAAAAGGCGCACGTTTTGGCTGGACCAATGGGACAGCCAGGAAGAGGTCCGAATGCTTACAAAACAGCTTTCCGATTTTCTATATGAAGTCCGCTATGAGAGTCTGCCCTCCAAAGCGGTGGACAACGCAAAGCTCTATCTGGAGGATCTGCTCGGCGTGGCGGCAGCCGGCTCAGTTCAGCCGCAGGGGGGTATCTGGCGCAGCTACTTTGCCGCCGGGGACGGACAGCAGGAGGCGACCGCCTGGAACAGCGGACTGGAGCGGCTCTCCTGCGAACATGCTGCCGCGCTGAACGCCGCGTGCGCCCATGTCATGGATATGGACGACGTGCACAACGCCTCTATCACCCACCTGGGGGCGGTAACCATCCCCGCGGCGCTGGCGGTGGGGCAGAAGCTTCACCGCTCCGGGCGTGAGGTGCTGGCTGCCATTGCCGCGGGCTACGAGATTGGCGCACGGGTGGGGGAGGCCATCAACCCAGGCTCCTACCACTACTGGCATACCACTGGAGTGGTGGGGGCGCTCTGCTCTGCCGTGGCGGCGGGCAAGCTGATGGGGCTGGACCGGGAGAAACTGCTGCACGCCATTGGCTCGGCGGGGACGCAGGCGGCCGGCCTGTGGCAGTTTCTGGAGGACGGCGCCATGAGCAAGACCCTGCACACCGCCAACGGTACCCTCTGCGGCCTGCGGTCGGCACGCCTGGCGGCGCTGGGCTTTACCGCTGCGGAGGACATTCTGGCGGGAGACCGGGGCCTGCTGGGCGCCATGACGCCGGATAACCACCCGGAGGCGCTGACGCGGGCGTTGAGCTGGGACAACTGCGCCCTGCTGACCAACTCCCTGAAGCCCTACGCCTGCTGTCGCCACACCCACGCGGCGGACTACTGCGCCCAACTGCTGCGGGGGGAGCACCGGCTGGAGCCGGAGCACATCACCCGCATTGTGGATCACACCTATCAGGTGGCGGTCAACACGGTGGACAATCCGGAGCCATCCACCCCCTACGGCTACAAATTCAGCGGCCAGTACTGCACCGCGGCCATGCTGGTGTACGGCCACCTGGGGGAGTCCGCCTTCACGCCGGAGGCCACCTCCGACCCACGGGTGCGGCGGCTGATGGACAAGATTACCCTGGTGTGCGACCCGGAGCTGGAGGCCAGCTATCAGGCGGACCGCAACCGGTGGGCCCACCGGTTGGAGGTAACTCTGGAGGACGGCCGGGTGCTCACCCGTCAGGTGGAGTACCCCTATGGCGACTTCAATAACCCCTTTACCTGGGCCTATGAGCACGAGAAGTTTCACACCCTGGCCGACGGGGTTCTGGGCCCGGACCGGGTTGCCGCGCTGGTTGAGCGGCTGCCGCACCTGGAGGAGCTGGATGACATAAACCGGCTGTTTGAGGGGCTGTAAGCCCTGCCTCAGCGGGCGGCCGCCGGAACGGCGGCGCCCATTACCTTACGAATGGAGCATTGCGCTATGAATCAGAACGAAGCACTTGTCAAATCCGCCATTCATGACGCGGTTATCCGCGCCGTGACCGAAATCTCCGCCGATGTGAAGGGGCTGCTTAAAGACGCACTGGCCCGGGAAACGAATGAAACCGCCCAGAGCATGCTCCGCTCCATGGTGGACAACCTGTCCATCGCCAAGGAGGGGGACAAGGCGGTGTGCCAGTCTCCCGGCTACCCCACAACCTGGCTCTCCTTTGGAGACGGCAACCTGCCGGAGTGCACCAGGGAGGCCATCTCGGAGGCCGTGGCCGAGGCCACGAAGAAGGGCTACCTGCGCCCCTCCATGGTGGACCCCCTGACCCGGGAGAACTCGGGAAACAACACCGGCAAGGGCGTGCCCAATATCGAGTATGAATACCACCCCGGCCAGAAATACGTCGACTTCATCATCAGCTTTAAGGGCTGCGGCGCCGAGCTGGGCAACGCCATGCAGATTATGACCACCGCCAAGCTGGGCAAAAACCTCTCCGGCCTGAAGCGCTTCATCCTGGAGACCGCCGTCAACGCCGGCGGCAAGCCCTGCCCCCCCTACGGCATCGGCATCGGCATCGGCGGCCAGATGGACTTTTTAGAGGGTGCTTTCCGCTCCAGGGGCGGCAAGGGTTTCATCTGCCTGAATTCCTCTCGGATGGATAAAGAGGGCAAGCGCAAATCCAATATCGTCCCCTACATCCCTGGCGGAAGCACCGTCTCCGTTCCCCGCACCATGATTGAGTGCGTGGTCACCGAATATGGTGTGGCTCGACTGCCCGGCCTGTCTCTGGGCGAGCGGGCCCGGGCCATGGCTGCCATCGCCCATCCCGACTTCCGGGAGGATCTTCTGCGCTACGCCCGCGACAACTTTTACTGATTCTTCTCCGCACAAACAAAAACAGGGAGATGATACAATGTACGATCTATGGGAACCGACCGTTCTTGGTCCTATGACCCTGCGCAACCGTACCGTCCGCTCCGCCACCAACGAGCATTTTTCCGAGAGGGATGGCGCCCTGACCGTCACTTGGGCAGAGACTCAGATCGAACTGGCCCGCAACGAGGTGGGCCTGGTCATTACCTGTCTCTTATACACATCTGACGCTGCCGACGACTAGTCG
>OWJP01000700.1_pt1 | contig 11630 bp, 10 predicted proteins | sample 1732561 | NCBI WGS metagenome assembly OWJP01 (sample SAMN05065729, study PRJEB22554) | human gut metagenome | biome: ENVO:2100002; feature: ENVO:00000062; material: ENVO:00002003 | host: Homo sapiens | place: USA
GCTCGGAGATGTGTATAAGAGACAGCGGCTGAAGGACCTTTTGACTACGTAGATAAGCTGCTGAATAATTTTGCTCCGAAAGAGATTCTTTTCGAACGTGGGAAACGCGGAATGTTTGAGGGAAATTTCGGAAGTAAGTTCTTTACTTTTGAACTGGATGATTGGGTATTTACCGAATCCAGTTCCCGGGAGAAGTTGCTGAAGCATTTTGAAACAAAAAATCTGAAAGGATTCGGGGTTGAGCATCTCAAGAATGGTATTATAGCTTCCGGAGCTATCCTGCAATATCTGGATATGACGGAACATACACAGGTAGGACATATCACTTCGCTGGCCCGTATCGAGGAAGACAAATATGTGCGTCTTGATAAATTTACAGTGCGCAGCCTGGAGTTGATCGGTAGCATGAACGATGGTGGCAGCAGTTTGCTTCATGTTATTGACAAGACTATCAGTCCTATGGGAGCCCGTCTGTTGAAGCGTTGGATGGTATTTCCTTTAAAAGATGAGAAACCCATTAACGACCGGCTGAATGTAGTAGAATACTTCTTTCGTAAACCGGATTTCAGGGAGTTGATTGAAGACGAACTGCATCGGATCGGAGATTTGGAACGTATCATTTCAAAAGTAGCCGTCGGGCGTGTTTCTCCTCGTGAGGTAGTACAGTTAAAAGTTGCTTTACAAGCAATTGAACCTATTAAAGAGGCTTGTCAACAGGCCGATAATCCCAGTTTGAACCGAATCGGTGAGCAGTTGAATCTTTGTATTTCTATTCGTGACCGGATTGAAAAAGAGATTAATAATGATCCTCCTCTGTTGATAAATAAGGGGGGAGTCATAAAAGATGGTGTAGATACGGAACTGGATGAGCTTCGGCAGATTGCTTATTCTGGCAAAGATTATCTGCTTAAGATACAGCAACGTGAAAGTGAACTGACAGGAATACCTAGTTTGAAGATTGCTTATAACAGTGTTTTCGGATACTATATTGAAGTGCGGAATGTGCATAAAGATAAAGTGCCGCAAGAGTGGATACGTAAGCAGACGTTGGTAAATGCGGAGCGTTATATCACTCAGGAACTGAAAGAATATGAAGAGAAAATTCTGGGTGCCGAAGACAAGATCCTGGTATTGGAGACTCGCCTGTATACAGAACTTGTACAGGCATTGAGTGAATTTATACCTGCCATCCAGATCAATGCTAACCAGATAGCCCGCATTGACTGCCTGCTTTCATTTGCCAATGTAGCCAAAGAGAACAATTATATCCGCCCGGTGATTGAAGATAATGATGTATTGGATATTCGTCAGGGGCGGCATCCGGTAATTGAAAAGCAACTGCCTATCGGAGAAAAATATATAGCTAACGATGTGTTGTTGGATAACGCTACCCAGCAGGTTATCATTATTACCGGTCCGAATATGGCCGGTAAGTCGGCCCTGTTAAGGCAGACTGCATTGATCACCCTGCTTGCCCAGATTGGTTCGTTCGTTCCGGCCGAAAGCGCTCATATCGGATTGGTAGATAAGATTTTTACTCGGGTCGGTGCCAGTGACAATATCTCTGTAGGAGAATCTACTTTTATGGTCGAGATGAATGAGGCGTCTGATATTCTGAATAATATTTCTTCCCGAAGCCTTGTCCTGTTCGATGAATTGGGACGCGGAACTTCTACTTACGACGGAATATCCATAGCTTGGGCTATTGTAGAGTATATCCACGAGCATCCGAAGGCAAAGGCACGTACACTTTTTGCTACTCACTACCATGAACTGAACGAAATGGAGAAATCCTTTAAGCGTATTAAAAATTATAACGTATCGGTTAAGGAGGTTGATAACAAAGTTATTTTCCTCCGGAAACTTGAAAGGGGCGGAAGTGAGCACTCGTTCGGTATCCATGTGGCCAAGATGGCAGGCATGCCTAAAAGTATTGTGAAACGTGCCAATGAAATTCTGAAGCAACTCGAATCTGACAACCGCCAGCAGGGAATTTCGGGTAAGCCGCTGGCAGAAGTCAGTGAGAATCGCGGAGGTATGCAGTTGAGTTTCTTTCAGCTTGATGACCCGATCTTGTGTCAGATCCGGGATGAAATACTTCATCTGGATGTGAATAATCTTACTCCGATTGAGGCATTAAACAAACTGAATGATATCAAAAAGATAGTCAGGGGAAAATAATTATTTAAGAAACTCTTCCACCTTTTTATAAAACAGAGATAAGTGATGTCCGTCTATAAATCCATGATGAATGGTCATAGCGATGGGCATCACTAATACACCACCTCTTATAACGGCTTTACCCGCATTCATTAACGGGTAATTACCACCGTGACGATGTTCCTGCGTACAAGTCAGTGAGGTGAAATATAAATCGGGAGTAGCGCTGAGGAGCACTACATCCAGTAAATCACTACCTCCTGTCTTTTCTGCTTCATAAGGATCTTTATCCGGATCTATTCCGCTAATGATGGCTTTGGCTTCTGTGTAGAAAGTCTTAAAATCAGGATACCAGGGAAGTCGTACAGTAAAAAAACGTCCGTTATCTGCCACTTTAATGGGAGTCAGCATATCCACTGTATCGAAATAAACTACCCGTCCTTCAGAATCAATGCGGAATCGGAACTCTTTGATTTCATTGACAGCACGCAACACGGCATAAAGGTAGTGCAGGAAGAAGGATTCTCCGGCGGCTTTGGCACGTGTTTTGGCACCCGAACATTCTACTTCTGAAGTAATGGAGATAGTGGGATTCTGGAAACCAAGGAAAAATTCATAATTTTCTTTTCTTTCCCAGGTTTTAATATCAATTATATGTTTCATTTTACACTCTTTTTCTTTCCGTAGAAAAACATAAAGTAAATGCCGATAATTACGAACGGGATGCTTAACCATTGACCCATGTTCAGTGCCATGCTATTTTCGAAATCCACCTGATTTTCTTTCAGGAATTCTACAAAGAAGCGGAAAGTGAAGATAGCTGTCAGGCAAAGTCCGAAAAAGAACCCCCGATGTAGTTTTTTGCTATAGTTCTTATAGAGGAACATCATTACCAGGAAGAGGATAAAATAGGCGATTGCTTCATAAAGTTGTGCCGGATGCCGTGGTTGCATGTCTACCCGTTCGAAAACGAATGCCCAGGATACATCGGTTACCTTACCTATGATTTCGGAATTCATCAGATTGGCAAGGCGAATGAAACATGCCGTAATAGGAGTGGCTACGGCAATCATATCTACCACATCCATATAATTCATTTTCGTTTTGCGGCAATAGAGCCAGAGAGAAATGATCAGCCCGAGGGTACCTCCATGACTGGCCAGTCCTTCATAACCCGTGAACTTCCATCCACCTCCCGGAAGAAATTTAACCGGAAGTATCATTTCCCAAAAATGATTCAGGTAATATCCCGGATCATAGAACAGGCAATGTCCCAGTCGTGCCCCGATCAGGATGCCGAAAAAACAGTAAAAGAAAAGCGGTTCGAACTTCTTTTCGTCTATCTTCTTATCACGATATTGATAGTGCACCACTATGTAAGCAAAGAATATTCCGATAGCCCACAATAGTCCGTAATAACGGATTGAGATGCCGAAAAGATTAAATAATTCCGGATTTGGGTTCCAGTTGATAGATAAAAGAAGGTTGTTCATATTGATTTCTTTATTGTTTGATGAATTTTTTAGCAACTTCCCGATAAGTAGGCACATCGATACCTTGCTCTTCGGCTGCTGTTATCATGTCAAAGAGCAGACCTTGTACCTCTGATTCGTGTCCGCGTGCTATATCTTTTTGCATGGATGCTGTGCTTTCGGGAGCCAGCTTATCAATTACTTTCAGATTGTATGTGACTATGTCTTCTTTAAATTCAATTCCGAGTTTCTTTCCCAAAGCAGCGCTCTCGGTAGAGAGTCCGATAAAAGTATCGCGCACTTTGCCGGGTTTCTGAACTTCTCCCATCGGGACATCGAAATAAGCTCCGGTGACTGCCATGGCTGAAATAAACGACCATTTAATGAAGGTATCCCGATTGATGTCGGAAGAGATTTCTACTTTGATGCCGCTTTCCTGCAAGTCCCTCTGTACGGCCTCCATCAGCCCTGCCGGAACAAGGATTCCCCGGTGTGCACCATATACCAGACGAAAGATGGTTCCCATCTGAGTGATTTCGCCCGGTCCGGAAACAAAGCCTACAATGTAGATACATCCGTCCAGTACGGTGACTCCCGGTACGAGACGTTGGATGCGCGGTCCTGTGCCGTATACATTCAATATGGGAATTACAATCGTTCGGTCGTGGGCTGCCCGCTTGATAAGCTCTGTGATAGAGTCTACGGAATACCCTTTGACACATACAAATATCACATCAGCTTTTCCGTTATATTCTTCTGCCGTGCAGGCATTTATCCGTAGAGCATGTTCACCTTTCAAGTCTGATTTCAATTTGAGCCCGTCTTGTTGTATTGCTTGCAGATGTGCTCCACGGGCAATGCAAGTGACGTCTTTTCCGGCAAGTGACAGAAAGCCGGCTATACTTCCGCCTACGCCTCCGGTTCCTGCGATAAGATAACGAAGTCTGTTGGTACTTTCCATATTTATTGATATTTTATGTGTTGCTTGTTAGGCATGATATCCGGTCGCAAAGATAATGATTTGCTTGAAGATAGTAGTAGAAAACCGGGAGTTTTCGTTGGAAGAGAGGAGGGATAACAACAGGAGGAGGTGTCGATACTCACCACAGAGGACGCTGAGTAACACGGAGGAGATTTAAAGTTGTTGATTATTGGTTTTAAAAAAAACTCTGTGATACTCCGTGTTACTCAGTGGTGAAAAGGGTTATGACCCTTCCTCTTCGGTTTATGAATGAAAATAGATGATTCCGGATGAGTTATACATTGAAACGGAAATGCATGATATCTCCATCCTGTACTACGTATTCTTTTCCTTCAACACCCAATTTTCCGGCTTCTTTGACAGCAGCCTCCGAGCCATATTGAAGGAAGTCTTCGTATTTGATAACTTCGGCACGGATAAAACCTTTCTCAAAGTCGGTATGGATCACTCCGGCACATTGTGGAGCTTTCCATCCTTTTTCGTAGGTCCAGGCACGTACTTCCTGTACACCGGCAGTGAAGTAAGTCTCCAGGTTCAACAGTTTGTAGGCCGATTTAATGAGACGTGCCACACCCGATTCTTCCAGGCCGATTTCGGCAAGAAACATCTGACGGTCTTCGTAGGTTTCCAGTTCGGCGATGTCAGCTTCTGTTTTTCCGGCTACTACCAGGATTTCGGCGTCTTCGTCCTTTACTGCCTCACGTACCATGTCTACGTATTTGTTTCCATTTACCGCACTTGCTTCGTCCACATTGCAAACATACATTACGGGTTTACTGGTGAGTAAGAACAATTCTTTCGCTATTTTCTGTTCGTCTTTTGTTTCGAACGTTACCGTACGCGCCGATTTGCCCTGTTCCAACGCATCCTTGAATTGAACAAGTACGTCATAAGCTTGTTTGGCGACTTTATCTCCTCCGGTCTGGGCTTGTTTTTGTACTTTCTGGATACGGCTCTCGATGGTTTCCAGGTCTTTTAACTGTAATTCGTAATCGATGATTTCCTTGTCACGAACCGGATTTACACTTCCGTCCACATGGGTTACATTGTCATCGTCGAAGCAACGGAGTACGTGAATGATGGCATCGGTTTCCCGAATATTGGCCAGGAACTTGTTTCCCAGTCCTTCACCTTTGCTGGCACCTTTCACAAGTCCGGCGATATCTACGATTTCTACTGTTGTGGGGACGATGCGGTTGGGGTGTACCAGTTCAGCCAGTTTATTTAAACGTTCGTCGGGCACGGTAATTACGCCTACGTTCGGTTCGATTGTACAGAAAGGGAAGTTTGCCGCCTGTGCTTTCGCATTGGACAGACAATTAAAAAGTGTTGACTTACCTACATTTGGAAGTCCGACAATACCACATTGCAATGCCATAATATTATAGTCTTTTTTATATTATCAATCAGTTGTGTATTTCTATCAAATGGAAGAGTAATCCTGTAAAGTTGAAAAAGAGCAATTACTCTGATATTATTCCGTTTTGGGGTGCAAAGATAATCAATTTTAGGCTAATGCAGTCATCTGCTTTCTCTTTTTGTCCAAAACGGGGTTGCCTTTTACTACCTGGATCACAGACAATGAGAGAGAATTTGTGTCACTCTGCCGTCTTGAAAGAAATTTCGTAGGGTTTTATGGCATCTCCTTCCGGAGTGCGGAAAGAGAGTCCTAAAAGAGTGATTCCATACTCTTTCCCGGGTAACAATTCTACTCCGATAATCACGGTACGGTTGTCATTGGCGTAGTTGACATTTATAATTTTAGGCATTGCTTCCATTCCGAGGTGACCATAATTGAAAGAGTGTCCGCGGCCCACCAAAGGACGGTCAAAGTGGACAGTAATAGTTTTGATGTCGCTCCGAACGGTTGTATCGCCGTTGGTAAATTCGTCGATCGAAACTACTTTGGGACGGATAGAATCATAGTTTGCGGTATATTGGGCAAAGCCTGTATAAGCTTCTGCCAGCCGCGGCATATAGCTGTTGAGGGTCGGGTATGTCGTGCGGTCAGAAGAATACTTCTCGAGTTCATCGACCAGCTTGCTTATCCAGACAAAGCCACGTGTTTTTTGTATGACGGTTTCTTTGGTGATTTCGACAGCCGGGAAGTTATGGTCTTTCATGTATTTTATGACTGCCGCACGTACCATTGCTTCGGTAAGGACAATAGACCATTGTCCATAGGCTTGGCGCGCCATCTGTTCGCCAACCGCAGCATAAATCTGTTCTCCGCTTGTGCGGAACATTTCCGGGTCGAAGTTTATGAATGAATGGTTGAATTCGTGGATTAAGATCGGCAAGATTAATTCAGGCGGATAAACAACCATTCCTACGGAATCGGTAACCCATGCTCCCATGACTGAAAAGACATTATGTACGTTTTCCTTGTCGGTGACACTCGGTCCGTAATTTCCCGGGCCATTGGACATTGAAAGTATAATGTGAAACCGGTCGTTGGACTTCTGCCCGTAGAAATCATTATACCATTGGGTATCTATGCTTTTGTAAATAGGCATAAAACGACTTACAGCCTCTTGATATAAGTTCTCGTTCGAGTGATAAAAGGCATCGAAACGACTGTCTTTGACAAACTTCTTTAGCAGTTTTATGAATGGGCCTACTTGATTCCGATTCCAGCGAGAGTCCAGTGAACCATAATCTGCGGGCAGATTGAACTGGTTATCGAGATTGATGGCCATACTCATCACTGCATCGTATGAAACACCGTCAGTCTTGACCAACGAGCGTGCGAATGATATAAGTTCGTGGTTTTTATAGGGAGAAAAATGCGATTCGATGCGGTCTGTGTAGAGTTTGAAATCGTTTCTGTTATACTCCGGATTACCCGTTAAACGGAAAATAATGCTAAGTAGTTCGACTCTTTTATCTACTGTCGGCCGGATGAGCATACTGTCAGTTTGTGCCTTTACTTGTTGCGCTGCACAGATTAGCAGCGTAAACATGATGAGGGTGATCTTTCTCATATTAAAATAAGTGTTTGGAGGTTATGATATTGACAAAGGTAATTAAATTGGGATTAATACAGTTATTTCTCTATACTTTTTTGATATTGAGTATATAAAGGAACGCATTATTTTTCAAACAGTGTCGTTATTGTAGTATATTTGCCCAAGTAATTCACAAACACTTAATAGCATGAGAAAGTATTTATCATTCATTCTCCTGTTGATTGGCTTGACCTTACAGGCACAGGAGACGTACAAAACAGTAAAAGACATTTCGTATATTCCTGCGGGGGAAACGGACGGTTACCGTAAAGAGCGTTGCAAGCTCGATGTTTACTATCCGGTCGGGAAGAAAGACTTTCCGACGATCGTCTGGTTTCATGGCGGTGGATTGGAGGGAGGAGGAAAGCATGTTCCCGAGATGTTTATGAATCAGGGATTTGCAGTCGTCGCTGTCAATTACCGCCTGAGTCCTAAAGCTCAGAATCCGGCTTATACAGAGGATGCTGCCGCTGCCGTGGCCTGGGCTTATAAACATATAGAAGAGTATGGAGGCTCACCGAGACGTGTTTTCGTTACCGGTCATTCGGCAGGAGGCTATTTGACTTTAATGGTGGGACTGGATAAGTCTTATCTTCAGGAATACGGGGTAGATGCCGATAGCATAGCTGCTTATCTTCCTATCAGCGGACAGACTGTGACACACTTCACGATACGTAAGGAACGCTCGTTGCCCGAGGGTATTCCGGTGATCGACCAATATGCTCCTTGCAACAAGGCCCGTAAAGATACACCGCCTTTTGTACTGATTACCGGCGACCGGAATCTTGAGATGGCCGACCGCTATGAAGAGAATGCCTTATTGGCTTCGGTACTGAAGAATATTGGTAATAAGAAGGTATCGCTATACGAATTGCAGGGGTTCGATCATGGGCAGGTATACGTCCCCGGCTGTTGCCTGGTAGCGAATTATATTCGTAATTTTATTGCGGACGGAAGGTAACCTGACGGTCCGGTTGATGTTTTTAAGGGGGAGGCTTCTCCCTCATTCGTAGTATGAATTTACCATACTTATGGTATTGAGAATGAACTAAATCTGCACTACCTTTGTCATATTATTAATAAACAGATATATACTAAATAGACAGATATGGGAAAGATAGCAAAGAAACTGACAGATTTAGTGGGTAACACCCCGTTACTGGAACTGAGTAATTACAATGCAAGTAATGGGCTGAAGGCTCGTGTAGTGGCAAAACTGGAATATTTCAACCCGGCGGGGAGCGTGAAAGACCGTATCTCTCTGGCTATGGTTGAAGATGCCGAAGCGAAAGGGACGTTGAAGTCCGGCGCTACTATTATTGAGCCGACCAGTGGAAATACAGGTGTCGGCCTGGCATTTGTGGCAGCTGCCAAAGGTTACAAACTGATATTGACCATGCCCGATACGATGAGCATGGAACGCAGGAATCTGCTGAAAGCATTGGGAGCGGAACTTGTGCTTACTCCGGGAGCGAACGGAATGAAAGGAGCCATCGCCAAAGCCGAGGAACTGAGGGATGCCGCTCCCGGATCTGTTATCCTGCAACAGTTCGAAAATCCGGCTAACCCTGCAGTCCATGTCCGTACTACGGGTCAGGAGATCTGGAGAGATACCGATGGAAAGGTGGATATCTTTGTAGCCGGAGTGGGAACGGGAGGTACTGTAAGCGGGGTAGGAGCTGCTTTAAAGGAGCATAACCCTGCCGTACGAATCGTTGCCGTAGAGCCTGTCGATTCGCCGGTGCTGTCCGGTGGAGCTCCCGGTCCGCACAAGATACAGGGGATTGGTGCCGGGTTTATTCCTAAAACTTATCATGCAGCCGTAGTAGACGAGATCAGACAGGTGGGAAATGACGATGCCATCCGCACCAGTCGTGAGTTGGCTGCTAAAGAAGGACTTTTGGTCGGCATTTCTTCGGGAGCGGCAGTATATGCGGCTACAGAGCTGGCAAAACTGCCGGAAAATGAAGGAAAGCTGATCGTTGTATTGCTGCCGGATACGGGAGAACGCTATCTGTCGACTATCTTGTATGCGTTTGAAGAGTATCCGCTTTGATTATTCTCATTACAGATTACGCTGATTGACACAGACTGACCGACTGCTTGTCTGTCGGCTGAAAATTCTGTGTAAATCGGTGTAATCTGTGGTGAATTCATTTTGTATGCGGCACTGCGTACTCCTTTGCCGTAACGCTGTCAATCGGAATCTCCCAGATTTTTACGTTCTTGACTGCCGGATCGGAATACACAAATTCCCGGCTACTGTAATGGCGCATCAGTATATTGAGTGCCTCGCGCTTCTCTTCCGGATCTTCAATGAAGTTCACACGTCCTCTGCAAATCACACTCTTGGCACGCATCCGGTAACTGCATGCCACTTTGGGATGCTGAAATACCAATTCGTGGTCTACACTGAAGGTAATGCAAACACGGTTGTTTCTTGCCAGCATATCGATGCTGCTGCCCGTGGGACCGGAATGCAGATAGATCACCCCGTCCTGATAACCGAAGTTCATGGGAATTACGTACGGATTTCCTTCCAGGTCAGTGATACCTACAAAGCAAATGTCACAGCGGGAGATAATTTCTTCTACTTGCTCTTTGTTTTCAATGATTACTGTCTTCATAACTATATTCTCTTGATAGAACTACAAAGATGGAAATTTATTTTAGATATCCGTGCAGCAACAGGGCATTTACAGGCATTGTTTTTTTGTTTGTTCTGATTTTCGGGATGAATGCGAATCTCCCGGTGCCTGTTGTGATTGGTGACGACAGAATGGTACCCCCCCGTTTCATCTCCCTTCCTGATCTTCAATCTCAAATTGTCTGTACAGTTCTTTCAGCTCTTGCAGGGTTCTCCGGTAATTCCGTTTCAGAGAGCGTTTGATGATCAGAAGGTAAATGCACATGCCGAGCGGAATAACAATGACGTTCAGTATGCCGGGGACGACGTTCGTTGCCATCAGGTAAAACACGTAGAAGCCGATTGCCGAAAGGAAGGAACATGTGTATACAATCCAGTCATATTTGGTATTGAACCTGATGCTTTTCTCAATCTCTTTGATACGGTATTCCAACCATTCCTTTACGGGCATTCCATGGGTATACTTCCGCATCTTGTATGCGGAGCGTTCCCAGAGGAAATAAGAGACGGACAACACGGCCAAAGCGCCCATATCCAAATACATTCTTGTTGCGTTTTGCTCTTTTACGAACTGTGATACGATGAGGAAAACGGCCACGGCAATGATAACGAGCCGGAAAACAGTTCCGGGATACACTGTCTTGATTGATTTTCTGGCAGAGTTGACGACCATTTCATTCAGTCTCTCTTCCGGATACGGTTTGATGGTTCTTTCTATTCCCGCTTTCCAGGTTTCTTTAATGTCATTTGTTTCCATTACGTTTACTTTTTAAATTGTTTTTGTAGCTGACCTTTCAGTCTGTGAATCTTTACGCCGACGGCGGAGCTGCTTATCCCCACTATTCCGGCTATCTCTTCGTAACTATAGTCTTCCATATAAAGCAGCATGATGGATTTGTCTATTTCATTCAGCTTTTGCAGGGCATTGACAAGTCTTTGCCAGTTTTCGTCCTGTTCCTGTTGTTCCCAGGGGTCAACAGGCTCTCCATCCGGCGGCGAGTCACGAAATTCGATGCGGCTGTCCTTTCTTACTTTCGAGATGGAGGTGTTGATTGCCACCGTATAAATCCACGAAGCAGGTTTCTCTTTATTCTGCAACGTCGGGAAAGACCGCCAGAGCTGGTAGACTGTTTCCTGAAAATTGTCCTCCCTGTCGGCTTCCGACCTGAAATATATCCGGTTTACTTTGTGGATAATTCCCTGGTAGGCCGTCAGTAGTTTTAGAAATTCATTCTTGTTCGACTTCATTTGGTTTAATCTTTACTTTATAGTCGGCTGAAAGATGCTTTTATTACAAGGATTATGAAAAAAGGAAGTGTTCTACAGCTGTCTCTTATACACATCTGACGCTGCCGACGACT
>OWJP01000715.1_pt1 | contig 11479 bp, 7 predicted proteins | sample 1732561 | NCBI WGS metagenome assembly OWJP01 (sample SAMN05065729, study PRJEB22554) | human gut metagenome | biome: ENVO:2100002; feature: ENVO:00000062; material: ENVO:00002003 | host: Homo sapiens | place: USA
TACACTCGACTAGTCGTCGGCAGCGTCAGATGTGTATAAGAGACAGACTGTACACAAACCAACGTAAACTATGTAGGAAACCGCTTGCCACTGAAACCGATGAATTTCATTAAACTGCCCGTCGGAAGTATTCAGCCCGAAGGATGGTTGAAGAAATATCTCGAATTACAGAAAGACGGTCTGACCGGTCACCTGAATGAAATCAGTGCATGGCTGGGCAAAGAGAATAATGCCTGGCTGACCAAAGGAGGAGATCACGGATGGGAAGAAGTCCCCTATTGGCTGAAAGGATACGGAAACCTGGCCTATATATTAAAGGATCAGAAAATGATTGATGAAGCTAAAGTATGGCTCGAAGGAGCATTCGCCAGCCAACAGCCCGACGGATACTTTGGTCCCATCAACGAGCGGAACGGAAAAAGAGAATTATGGGCACAGATGATTATGCTCTGGTGTCTGCAATCCTATTATGAATATTCAAATGACCAACGGGTAATCGACCTGATGACCAATTACTTTAAATGGCAGTTAAGTGTACCGGACGAACAATTCCTGGAGGACTATTGGGAAAACAGCCGTGGCGGAGATAACCTGTTAAGCGTATATTGGCTTTATAACCGCACAGGAGATCAATTCTTACTGGAACTGGCTGAGAAGATACACCGGAACACAGCAGACTGGACCCGCCCGTCGGCACTGCCGAACTGGCACAATGTAAACATCGCACAATGTTTCCGCGAACCGGCTACCTATTATATGATGACAGGAGATTCAGCCATGTTGAAAGCATCTTATAATGTACACAATCTGATACGCCGTACTTTCGGACAAGTACCGGGCGGTATGTTCGGTGCCGATGAAAATGCCCGCATGGGTTCTATCGACCCACGTCAGGGAGTAGAGACCTGCGGATTGGTAGAACAGATGGCTTCCGATGAATTGATGCTTTGTATGACGGGCGATCCGCTTTGGGCAGAACACTGCGAAGAAGTGGCTTTCAACAGTTATCCGGCTGCCGTGATGCCGGATTTCAAAGGATTACGTTACATCACTTGCCCTAACCAGACGGTCAGCGACTCAAAGAATCATCATCCGGGCATCGACAACCGGGGACCTTTCCTGGCAATGAACCCGTTCAGCAGCCGTTGCTGCCAGCATAACCACGCACAGGGATGGCCTTATTATGCCGAGCATCTGATTCTGGCTACTCCGGATAATGGTGTAGCGGCCGCCATGTATGCCGCCTGCAAAGCAACGGTGAAAGTGGGTGACGGAAACGAAATAAGCCTTCACGAGCAGACGAATTATCCTTTCGAGGAAACCATCCGGTTTACGGTAAATACTCCGAAAGCTGTAAGCTTTCCGTTCTATCTGAGAATCCCTTCATGGACAGAGGGTGCAACTATCTTTGTTAACGGCAAAAAAGTAGCGGCTAACCCCGAAGCCGGACAATATGCCTGCATCAATCGCGAATGGAAAGACAATGACCAAGTGGAGATTCAACTGCCGATGCAGCTTTCGATGCGTACATGGCAAGTGAACAAAAACAGTGTAAGCGTAGACTACGGTCCGTTGACAATGTCACTGAAAATTGACGAAGATTATGTGAAAAAGGACAGCCGCGCTACGGCTATCGGTGACTCTAAATGGCAGGAAGGCGCTGACGCCAGCCAATGGCCGACATACGAGATCTATGCAAAAACTCCTTGGAACTACGCATTGGTACTCGGTAAGAACGAACCTTTGAAAGACTTTAAAGTAGTACACAAAGAATGGCCGGCTGACAACTTCCCGTTCACGGTCGCAAGTACACCTATCGAGGTAAAAGCTATCGGACGCAAGGTTCCTTCATGGGTTATCGATCAATACGACTTGTGTAGCGAACTTCCTGAAATGGACGCTCCGAAAGGGGAAAAAGAAGAAATCACCCTGATTCCGATGGGAGCAGCCAGACTGCGGGTTTCGGCTTTCCCGAACACAAGAGAATAAAAGATACCCGGTAATAAACATTAATCGAAAGACACTCATGAAGAAAAAAAATACGTTTACATATCTGCTCATCGGACTGGGCCTCTGCTTCTCTTCCTTGGGAAGCGGGCTCCGGGCCGATACCCCCGAGAACTATACCAACAACCGCTATCCATTGGTACGCAAACCTTTGATGGAACTACCGTTAGGCAGCATTAAGGCAAAAGGATGGTTGCAGGAAATGTTGGTAAGGCAGAAAAACGGGGCAACCGGGCAAATGGACAACTGTATCCGCTGGTGATGGGCGAACGTAACGGCTGGCTCGGCGGCGACGGTGATCAATGGGAAAGAGGACCATACTGGATTGACGGTTTACTTCCTCTGGCATATATCCTGGACGATGCGCAACTGAAAGCTAAAGTGCAACCTTGGATAGAATGGGCTTTAAAAAGTCAGCGGGAAGACGGTTTCTTCGGTCCGGCCAAAGACTATCCCGGAGAGGCCGGCATACAACGGGATAACTCTCACGACTGGTGGCCGCGTATGGTGATGCTGAAAATACTCCAGCAATATTATTCTGCCACGAACGATCAACGGGTCATCCGGTTTATGACCGACTATTTCCGTTATCAACTGAAAACGTTACCGGAAAAGCCGCTCGGCAACTGGACTTTTTGGGCAGAGTTCCGTGCCTGCGATAATCTTCAGGCCGTATACTGGCTCTATAATATCACCGGTGATTCATTCCTACTCGATCTCGGCAAACTGATTCATCAACAAAGTTTCAGCTTTGTAGATATGGTGAACCGGGGAGACCTGAAACGTATCAATACGATTCACTGTGTCAACCTGGCACAAGGTATCAAAGAGCCTGTCATCTATTATCAGCAAGAGCCCGACAAAATGTATCTCGATGCGGTTAAACGTGCTTTTCGTGACATTCGCCAGTTCCACGGACAACCGCAGGGTATGTATGGTGGTGACGAGGCATTGCATGGCAACAATCCGACCCAAGGTTCAGAACTCTGCTCAGCTGTGGAACTGATGTACTCGCTGGAAAAAATGGTAGAGATCACGGGAGATATCGACTTCGCCGACCATCTGGAAAGGATTGCATTCAATGCACTGCCCACCCAGATTTCAGACGATTTTATGACAAAACAATATTTCCAACAAGCCAACCAGGTGATGGTATCACGCCACCGTCGCAATTTCGATCAGGATCACGGAGGAACGGACAACTGTTTCGGGCTGCTGACGGGATATCCTTGTTGTGCATCGAACATGCACCAAGGTTGGCCTAAATTCACCCAAAGCCTCTGGTATGCCACTCCTGACGGCGGACTGGCTGTTACGGCATACGCTCCATCGGAAGTGACGGCCAAAGTAGCGGATGGGTGTACGGTAACTTTCAGTGAAGAAACCTATTATCCGATGGATGACAAAATAAGTTTCACCCTCCAATCGATGGACAAAAAACGGAAAGAAGTAAACTTCGCTCTCCAATTACGTATCCCGAAATGGTGCAAACAAGCCGGAATATCAGTCAACGGACAACTTCTTCAACATGCCGAAGGAGGCCGGATGGCCATTGTTAACCGCAACTGGAAAAAAGGGGACCGGGTGGAACTCCATCTGCCGATGGAAGTCACTGCCAGCACCTGGTATGAAAATTCGGTAACCATTGAACGCGGTCCGTTGGTATTTGCCTTGAAGATGGAAGAAAAATGGGAAAAGAAAGAGTTTGAAGAGCCGTGGTATGGTCCGTATTATTACTCAGTGACTCCTACCGAACCATGGAACTATGGATTGGTTGATTTCAATCGTAACAAAGCGAACGAACATGCCCGTGTAACGATTCATACGGAAAAGCAATCTTCCGTATTCCCCTGGAATAAGGAAAATGCCCCGATAGAAATACGGATGAAAGCAAGATTGGTACCTTCATGGAAACTTTACAACGAAATGGCAGGGCCTCAACCTTATTCTTTCTGTAGCGGAGGCGAAGGGCCGGAAACAGAAATCACCCTGATTCCTTATGGATGCACTACATTAAGAATAACGGAATTTCCGGTAGTGGGAGCCTCCCGATAGAGAGGTGAATAATCACTCCGAACCATTATAATAATAACTCAATATTCATACACAAGTCCTCCTTTCTCCCCTGCCTGCAAGTGGAGGGGAAAGAAGGACTCAAACACACAATTACAATGAAAAAACTTTTAGCAGCAGCAATGCTATTCATGCTGAACAGCTGGTCCTGTTTCAGTGCAGATACTCCGCGAGCGGAGTATCCCCGTCCACAATTCGAACGGGAACAATGGGTAAACCTGAACGGGACCTGGACATTCGATTTCGATTTTGGTAAATCAGGAAAAGACCGCCGTCTGCAGTCGGCAGAGAAGTTTGATAAGAACATCACTGTACCCTTCTGCCCGGAAAGTAAACTTTCGGGAGTAGGCTATACCGATTTCATCGAACAGATGTGGTATCAACGCAATATTACCATCCCATCGGACTGGAATGGAAAAAAGATATTCCTGAACTTCGGTGCTGTGGATTATTGTGCGGAGATCTACGTCGATGGTAAATTCGTACAACGTCATTTCGGCGGTTCGTCTTCGTTTGCCGTAGATCTGACTCGCTATGTTACCCCCGGAAAGACTCACAATCTGGTGGTATTCGTACAAGATGATCTCCGTTCCGGACTACAAACCGGAGGAAAGCAATGCGGTAACTATTATTCGGGAGGCTGCTCTTATACCCGTACTACCGGTATCTGGCAGACTGTATGGATGGAAGCTGTCTCAGCCGACGGTCTGAAGTCAGTATTCGTACGCCCGGACATCGACCAAAAACAGTTGATCATCGAACCGGAATTTTATAATGAATCGGCCAACACATTGGAAATCATCTTGAAAGACGGAAATAAAACCGTTGCCAAGAAAAGTGTAAATTGTGCCAACAGTTCGGTAGTAGTTCTGCCGGTGAAGAATATGAAACTGTGGTCACCGGAAGATCCGTTCTTATACGATCTCGTTTATCAGGTAAAGGATGTCAAAGGCAACGTACTGGACGAAGTGAAATCATACGCCGGTATGCGCAAAGTACACACAGCCAACGGACGTTTCTATCTGAACAACCAGCCTTACTTCCAACGTCTGGTACTCGATCAGGGATTCTATCCGGAAGGTATCTGGACAGCTCCGAGCGATGAAGATCTGAAGAACGATATCGTATTGGGAAAAGAAGCCGGTTTCAACGGGGCACGTCTTCACCAAAAAGTATTTGAAGAGAGATATTATTACTGGGCCGACAAACTGGGATACATCACCTGGGGAGAATCGGCAAGCTGGATGCTCGATGTAAACAAGGAGCTGGCTGCGCGTAACTTCCTGGGTGAATGGAGCGAAGTAGTGGTTCGTGACCGCAATCATCCCTCACTCGTAACCTGGACTCCTTTCAATGAAACCTGGGGTGGCGGTCCGGATGCTTATGTCCGTCTGGTACGTGACGTATACAACATTACCAAAGCCATCGACCCGACTCGTCCGGTAAACGACGCCAGTGGTGATAACCATGTGATAACAGATATCTGGAGCGTGCACAACTACGAACAGGATCGTGCCAAACTGACTGAACAGCTAAAAATGGAAGAAGGTAAAGAGCCTTACCGCAATGCGCGTGACAAGGACTTCCTGGCCGTTTACGAGGGACAACCTTACATGGTTGACGAATTCGGTGGTATTCCCTGGATGGCAGAGAAAGACCGCAAAAACTCATGGGGATACGGTGGTATGCCTGAAAATGCAGAAGCATTCTACAAACGTCTGGAAGGTCAGATCGATGCTTTTATCGACTCACCGCATGTGACAGGTTTCTGCTATACTCAGCTGACTGACGTGGAACAGGAGAAAAACGGTATCTACTATTATGACCGCACTCCGAAATTGGATATGAAACGAATCAAAGCTATTTTTGAGAAAATAAAATAAAAGGAGTGCCTCCCTATGAGGGGACATTGCAGAAATCAGTTTACCTGTGATGGGATACTTTCATGAAAGGGAGGCTTTCAACTGTTATCTGCTATTTTATTATTTTGCAAATCAATAGTTGAGTCGTTGTCGGGTGTAGGGTATACAACCGGATAGTGGCTTGTAAAGACCGTACACCCGACTCAACTACTGATTGCCATTATTTAAATACAAGTATGAGAAAATCATTCATTGCCCTCACCTTCCTGCTCGTTCCGGCTTGTCTGTCGGCACAGTTGGGAGGTAAAATCTACCTTCAGAGAGCCGATTCACTCCTTCAACGAGTGCTGTCTCTTTATGAGGTAAAGAAGTATGGATTGCTGATGGAGACTTATCCACGGAATCCCAAACAACAAATTACATATACAGCCAACACCGGTTCGGAAGTTACTCAACAAGAAGTATCCTTCTTATGGCCTTATTCGGCAATGGTGTCAGGTTGCGTATCGCTTTATAAAACATCCGGCAACAAGAAGTACAAAAAACTGATGGACAAACAGATCAAGCCCGGACTCGACTTGTACTGGGATACCACCCGCCAGCCGGAATGTTATCAGTCTTATCCGGCCTTCGCCGGACAAAACGACCGTTACTATGATGACAACGATTGGGTAGCGATTGACTTTTGCGACTATTATGCCGTGACAAAGAACAAAGAGTACTTAAAGAAAGCCATCGCCCTGCACGACTACATCTACTCCGGGTGGTCGGACGAACTGGGAGGTGGAATCTACTGGTGCGAACAGAAAAAGGAATCGAAGAATACTTGCTCGAACGCACCTGCAACGGTTCTTTGCATGAAGCTCTACAAGTTGACCAAAGATAAAAAATACCTCGACCAGGCAATGGCAACTTACCAGTGGACACGCGATAATTTGCGCGATCCGTCGGATTTTGTCTATTGGGACAACAAGAACCTGCAAGGCAAGATCGGTTATGCCAAATATACGTACAACAGCGGACAGATGATTCAGGCAGGTGTATTGCTCTATCAGGCCACCGGTGACGAACAATACCTGAAAGATGCACAACAAACGGCCAAGGGATCTTACGAGCATTTCCTGAAACCGCAACCAACGGTAAAAGGAGAAATGAAGTTTTTCCCGTCTAGCCCATGGTTCAACGTCATCCTTTTCCGTGGTCTGAAAGCCCTTTACGAAGTTGACAAAAACGATACTTATGTAAAAGCTATGATCGATAATGCAGACTATGCCTGGCAGTACACCCGCGATGAAAACGGGCTGCTGAACAACGACTGGTCGGGCAACCGGAAAGACAAGTTCAAAAGCTTGCTGGAAAATTCCTGCATGATTGAACTGTACTCGGAAATCAGCGAACTCTAATATAGATTTACCACAGAGGACACGGAGTTGTAGCTTACTGTTAAACAAGTCAGCATATCTCAAAGAAGATTTCCTCTCATGCTCTCCGTGCACTTTGTGGTAAATTCACAACAGACCTGCACAAACCAATAATCTTACTAAAATGAAAGCAACTACCTCCTTGGCAACTTCTTGCCGCCGACTCCTGTTATGGGGAGTACTCACCCTTCAATGTCTTTTTAGCACCGCCCAAAAACGATTCACTGCCGATGTGGAACAACAAGCGGAAAAAATACTCTCACAAATGACCCTTGACGAAAAGCTGTCTTATATAGGAGGTATCAATTGGATGTATACCCGTCCGCTGGAACGTTTCGGCATCCCCCGACTGAAGATGAGCGATGGGCCACAAGGGCTGGGAACACACGGGCCCTCTACTGCTTATCCGTGTGCGCTGATGCTGGCTGCCACCTGGAACGAACAATTGGCTACGGAATACGGAAGCGCCTTGGGTAAAGATTGCCGCGCACGAGGAGTACATGTCCTTTTAGGTCCTGCAGTCAACATTTACCGTGCTCCGATGTGTGGACGTAATTTCGAATATATGGGAGAAGACCCGTATCTCACTTCACGCATGGCAACCGGATATATAAAAGGCGTACAAGGGCAAGGGGTCATGGCTACCATCAAACACTTTATCGCCAATAACTCGGATTATGATCGTGATCATATCAGTTCGGATATTGATGAACGAACTCTAAACGAAATTTATTTCCCTTCTTTTCGGGCAGCCGTACAAGAAGCCGAAGTAGGTGCAGTGATGTCAAGCTACAATCTGCTGAACGGAATTTATACTACCGAACACCCGCGGCTGCTGAAAGATGTACTAAGACAGCAATGGGGCTTCAAGGGAATCCTGATGTCCGACTGGGGATCGACTCATCATTGCATCCCTGCCGTAAAAGGAGGGCTCGATCTCGAGATGCCTGCCGGAAGCAAGATGCAACCCGAAGAACTGAAGTACTACTTACGAACAGGTGATATCACAATCGAAATGATAGACGAAAAGGTACGCCACATCCTGCAAACTCTCCTTGCTTTCGGATTCCGGGAAACACAGCAGCCGGATACTCATATCCCACTGAACAATCCGCAATGCGCCCAAACCGCTTTGAACGTGGCGAGTGAAGGCTTGGTATTGCTGAAGAATACCAACCAGATCCTTCCGATCCGCTCCGGCAAAGTGAAAACAATCGCTGTAGTAGGTAAAAACGCACAAGGATATGTTTGCGGAGGCGGCAGTGGTGAAGTACATCCGTTCCAATATGTATCCGTATTGGACGGTATACGCAAAGAAGCCGCCGAAAGAGGCATCCGGGTAGAATATCTGGATGTATACGACTATTTACCGACTATTATTTTTACCGATACTGAAAGAAAGCAAAAAGGCTTCCGTGCTCAGTACTTCGATAACATGAATTTGGAAGGCACTCCGAAAGTGGAACAGACTGAGACGAAAATAAACTATTCCTGGTCGGGTGGTACGGGATTAAAAGAGATGCCCAAAGAGCAATTCTCCGTCCGATGGAATGGAACCATCTGTCCACAGGAAACAGATGAATACCTGTTCACCCTTGGCGGAGACGATGGATACAGACTATATATCGATGGAAAACTCATCGCAGACGAATGGCACGAAGGTGCTTTCCGCAATTCCACTTATCGTTGCATGCTGGAAGCCGGTAAAAAGTATGACCTGAAGATAGAATACTTCCAGAAAGGCGGAGGTGCTGCTGTCAATTTTATATGGAAACAGAAGAATGCCTCAAACAATTTATTCGTTGAAGCACTGAACCGAAACGACCTGGTAGTGGCTTGCATCGGATTCAACTCAGATACGGAAGGAGAAGGACGAGACCGTACCTTCGAACTCCCCGAAGACGAAGCACAATTACTGCAGAATACGCTGCAATCTAAACGTCCCGTAGTAGGTATCGTCAATGCAGGGGGCAATGTAGAGATGCAAAGCTGGGAACCTTCCCTGAAAGGACTACTATGGGCATGGTACGGAGGCCAGGAAGCCGGAACGGCAATCGCACGTACACTCTTCGGGGAGCTCAATCCTTCGGGGAAATTACCTGTCACTTTTGAGAAACGATGGGAAGACAATCCCACTTTTCACAGCTACTACGATCCGGACGGAGACAAACATGTAGAGTACACCGAAGGTATATTTGTCGGATATCGTGGATACGATAAACTGAAACGGGAAGTACAATATCCATTTGGTTACGGATTGTCGTATACCCGTTTTAAACTTTCGGCACCTACTGTCGGTACTCCGAAAACGGACGGTTCGGTAACAGTCACCTGTAAACTCACCAACACCGGAAGAACGGTAGGCGCAGAAGTCGTACAACTTTATGTATCCAACAAAGATACGACAGTGGAACATCCGGAAAAAGAACTGAAAGGCTTCCGGAAAGTATATCTGGAACCGGGCGAAACAAAGAGTATAGAAATTACTGTTCCGGCAGAAGCATTCTCACATTATGATACGGGTAGCCGGAGACTCGTCATCGACCGGGGTAGCCACGACATCTTGTTAGGATTTTCTTCCCGGGATATCAAAGCAAAGATGTCGGTCGGGATTTCACGTTAAAATAGTCTAAACTTGAGCCGGACGTGTCTCCGTTCGTCCCAAAACGTATTTAATTTGCAATATTGTTAAAACCCAAAGCCTATGAAACTCAAACATATCCCCTTACTCCTGTTGGTACTGACCTGCTGTCCGGCTTGTCAAAACAAGAAAGCCTCTGCCACTAAAGAGATTCCTTCCGAAGCTACTTATACCAATCCACTATTGGCAGTAGGAGCAGAACCATGGGCTGTCTTTCACGAAGGCAAATATTATTACACACAAGGAGCCGAGAATAAAATTATCCTTTGGGAAACCAATGACATCACCGACCTGGAACATGCTGTCCGGAAAGAAGTATGGATTCCAAAAGAAATCTCCAACTCTTATCACCTCTGGGGACCGGAGATACACCGGATTGACGGGAAATGGTATGTTTATTTCGCAGCAGATGACGGCAACATGGACAATCACCACATCTATGTCATAGAAAACAGTTCTCCCAACCCGTTGGAAGGTGAATTTGTGATGAAAGGACGAATTAAAACTGACAAAGACGATAATTGGGCAATCCATGCCAGTACATTCGAGCATCAGGGTCAGCGTTATCTCATTTGGTGTGGATGGCCTAAGCGCCGGATTGAAACAGAAACTCAATGTATCTATATTGCCAGGATGGAAAATCCGTGGACACTCTCGTCGGACAGGGTGATGATTGCGGAACCGGAATATGAATGGGAACGTCAATGGATCTCACCTGATGGCAGTAAAACAGCTTACCCAATCCACGTCAACGAGTCCCCACAATTCTTTGAATCGAAGAACAAGGACAAAGTGCTGATATACTACTGTGCCAGTGGAAGCTGGACTCCCTACTATTGCATCGGACTGCTGACTGCTGATGCCGGCAGTGACCTGACCAATGCGGCATCCTGGAAGAAACAGGATACTCCTGTCTTTGAACAGCAACCCGAAGACAGTGTTTTCGGACCGGGTAGTCCCTCTTTTGTCCCTACACCGGATGAAAAGGAATGGTACATGCTTTATCATGCCCGAAAAATCCCCAACGATGCACCGGGAGCAACAGACTCCCGTAGTCCCCGTCTGCAAAAAATAAGCTGGGATGCAAACGGGATGCCTGTTTTGGGAAAACCTTGCAAAGAAGGAACGCAAATTAAATAGTACAATCCGATCGATCTATTGTATACACAGTTATACATCCCCTCTTTGTCAATACCCTCTTTACTCTTTTTCCATCAACTGAAAGGAGAGTAAAGAGGGTACTGATTGTTTAAGCGATGACGGCCATCTATCCCCTGTGGTGCATCATATATCTTGGGATAATGCGGAGTCCGCACTTGTATCAATGATAATCTTTCGGCAATACTCCAAACTGAATCTTAAAGCATTTGGCAAAATAGGACGAAGAACTGAAGCCGATTTTCTCACACACTTCGGTTATGCGCACTCCGCTTTTCAGCAGCTCGGCAGCTTTATTCAAACGGATAGTCTTCAGG
>OWJP01000716.1_pt1 | contig 11471 bp, 7 predicted proteins | sample 1732561 | NCBI WGS metagenome assembly OWJP01 (sample SAMN05065729, study PRJEB22554) | human gut metagenome | biome: ENVO:2100002; feature: ENVO:00000062; material: ENVO:00002003 | host: Homo sapiens | place: USA
AGCGAAGATTATTTATTCACAATAGAAGAAGTACCACCAAATTTGACGAAGAACCGGAACAAATCCCGTCATCACAGGAGACCAGTTGAAAGTACGTTGAACATAATCGGACGAAATGCCGACTATATCACAGAAGCCCATTACAAAGAACCCGAAGAGAACGGGAAGGGCGGCATAAATAGAGTTTTGTGTTTTCATGTTTAACTCACTATATTATAAAATGTAGAATCCCCGGTGCCATTGTCAAGCGACATCGGCACCGAGGTAAATAAGCTGTTTATTCAGAACAATGAGGCGGATTTTCCACTCCCCATTTTTCATTCGGTTGATTACCCATTGTGAGTTTCAATGTTCCACCTTTATAGAGTTCATCCCGGTACATCCAACATTGTTCCAGCGGTTTACCGTTCAACGTAGCAGATTGTACATAATAGGCATCCGGTGTATTACCAGTCGTTTCAATCACAAACGTTTTTCCCGTCGCATTCATCGGACTAAGTTTGATTTCAATCTTATCAAACAACGGACTGCCAATCTGGAAAGTCGGTCGTTCACAAGAACCGCCCTGTACATCGAACAATCCCATTGCCGCCATCACATACCAGGCTCCCAACTGTCCCTGATCTTCATCCTGACCGTAGCCATAACCATGCTCTCCGTTTGTTCCGTAAAACTCATCACAAATCAAGCGCGTCCATTTCTGTGTCAGGTAAGGTTTACCGGAGAAATTGAACAACCAAGGAATATGAAGACTTGGCTGATTACCATGATTGTAAGGACTCTCCACACCTGCAAAAGCATAAGTTATCTTACCGCCACCAAAAATAGATTTACGCGCTTCGGTAAATATAGAATCCAACCGATTATTAACCTCCTCTTTACCCACTTTTTCAATCAAACGATATGGATGTTGAGGAACAAAAAATGTATATTGTACAGCATTTCCTTCCTGAAATCCTCTCCATGACTCCAGCGGATTAAAGTTATCAATAAACTCACCGTTAGGAACTCTGGGACGAACCAGTTTCAATGAATCATCAAATAGTTTTTCCCATCCTCTTGATAATTCCATCAAACGGTTGTAATCATCCGTATGCCCCAATGCTTTCGCCCACTGCGCCACAGCATAAGCACTAAAGCAATATTCCAATGTATGAGAAACAGAAAAGGTAGAGCCATCCGGATGTGTGCCATAATGAACACTGTTCTCATAAGGTACATATCCTCTTTCTACAAACTGCTTCACATCCATCTTACCTGCCCCCTCAATGCGGCCTTCCCAGCCTAATTCATTCTTTAAAGCTGCCTGATAAGCCGTTTCAACATCAAAATCACGAATACCACTATTGTATGCACCTGCCAGGGTAATACTCACCATATTTGTCCCTACGCCCGAAACATATCTACTGGCAGCAATACCATCACCTAACCAGCCAGCATCTTTGTATACCAGCAACTGACTGTTAACTAATCCATTGTAGTATTCCGGATAAGCTAGTGCCCAAAGAGAAGTCAAGTTCCAGTAAGCCCCCCAAACTGCATCCGTATTATAATGATTATATATCGGCTTACCTTCTTTTCCCAAAGGTATCTGCCCTACTGTTCCATCATTTTTGGGATAAGCTCCATTAACATCGCTAGCAAGTCCTCTGCCCAACAAAGCGTGATACAATCCTGTATAAAATTTGATTTTGCTTTCATCCGTACCTCCTGAAACCAGAATACGTCCCAAGGATTCATTCCATTTATCCGTAGTTGACTGTAAAGCTTCATTAAAAGTCAAGTCTTTCGCTTCCGTTTCCAGATTCAGTTTAGCATTTTCAATGGAAGTATATGACAAACCGATCTTTACATTTACTACATCATCTTTTTTCGTTTTATAATTCAGGCACATAATAGCTCCTGCACCTTTGATTTCATTTCCCGCTTTCAGAGTACTATCTTGATAAAAAACCTCTACCGATTCAGGAATACGATCTAGTTTTGCATAAAAACACATAGCTACTGATGAACCCGCTTGATATTTCTTCACATATTCCGGTTCCGTAATCACGTAACCTTCAATAGTATTTCCATCTATCTGTTTGATATATGCATCACGCACAGCTCCACTTTCTCCCTGACGATTTCCAATATTCAAAAGAATATGAGCAGCTTCCGTCTCCGGGAAAGTATATCGCTGGAATCCGACACGAGCAGTGGCAGTAAGTTCTGCCTTTACCTGGTAATCCTTTAATAATACAGAGTAATATCCCGGACGCGCCGTTTCATCTTTCTTATCAAAGCGGGAACGGAAACCTTTATCGGGGTCTTCCAGTTTTCCGGGATTTGTTTTTACTTCTCCCGTTACAGGCATCAGTGAAATTCCTCCTATCTGAAACTCATGTAAGCAAGGAAAGCCATCAATCGAAGTATGATTATCTTCATAACCAATAGCTTCCCATCCTTGATTATTACCGTAAGTTCCATTGGTAGAAGCTCCCAGTTTAGCCATTCCAAAAGGCTCCGCAGCCGGAGTATAGAAAAACCAACGACTATGTACAGTTCCAATATTAGGATTCACATACTCTACCAGATTGGGACGATCAGGTGTTTTGCACCCTACAACACCTGCCAGAATCAACAGGCTACCTATCCATTTTAATTTCATCATTTATTTATTTTTCTGTTTGTAACTTCTCCTTTAATCATCGCCACACGTGCATAATACTCCGGCACACACGAAGCATCCAATAACCATTTCGGCTTACGTTTTTCATCAGTCCGCCCTGTCCAGTCATGATACATCAGTCCCGCCTGGTCACGTGCATGTTCCCAAGCATAATCCAGTCCTTTTATCATCGTATCCACATACTTTGAATCCCCCGTAACATTGTACAGATCGTGATAACCTCTAAACAAAACCAAATTAAACCAAGGCAAATCTGCAATATAAGGAATACCGTCTTCCGTATACTTAAAAAACACTTTGTAGCTTCCTTCTGCCAGAAATTTAGCATTATCCAGATACGCCTGCTCACCCGTATAATTATATAAAGCTACAGCTGCTTGTAATAAAGTACCTGTATTGTAAGTATACAAATCCGGGCATACTGCCGAAGTCGTTGTTAACCATGAATTCCAAACGACTCCTCTTTCCGGATCTTTCAGATATTTATCAATCCAATGATAGAACTTCTTTCCCACCTCCAGATAATACTCATCTTTAGTTGCTTCATAAAGTTTTAAAGCCAACACCATCGCTTTTCCGTTAGAACAGGCAGGTTTCTGATCTTTCACTCCTTCCAACCAAGAAACAGCTCCTTCAAAGTTCTCATCCCAGCCACTTAAAATAAAGGTTAATACCTGTTTCGCTTTCTCCAGATAATGAGGATTTTTAGTTACCAGGTAAGAATCAATATAATCAATACCCACTAAACCATTGTCATCATAATAGCGGTCTACCTTTCCAAACTGAACAGGGTAAGCCTGATAACCAAAAGGAACACGCGTTGTATCATAGTAACGCTCCATCGCCATCACCATCGAATCGACATAAACCGTATATTTCTCCGGTTCGATAGTAGCCATCAACACTGCCGAAGAAAAGACACCACTCATAGGCCACAGATAAGAAACTTCCTGCGCTTGCCGGGTGGAATCATTAAAATAAGTCAGATCAGGACGATGACTGCTTGGGTAATATTCAGAGAAGAGGCCGTATTTGGGAACCCGGTAGAGTTCCCAAACACGCTGAAACATTTCTTCTGCCTTATCTTTATTCGGAGTCGTTTTTGATTCTCCGGCACAAGAAAGAAGCACGAATACCGTCGATACAAATAAAGCTATATTTCTAATTTTACTATTCATATCCTATTCCTCTGTCACTGTTTCTCCTTTGTACAAAGCAATCATTCCCAAAGATTCAAGCGCAGCATCCTGCATCAACAACTGTTCAGCACGTTTTGGAGTTGCTCCTGTCCAGTCTTCATAGAACAGTCCGTTTGATAAACGGGCATTTTCGTATGCATAATCCAGGAAGTTGATGAATGTTTTGATATAATTGCCTGCATTTTTATAATAAGGCTCAATATCAATAAATGCACGGATCAGTTTTGTTGTGAACCAAGGATCATGATCGGGATAAGCCAACGCCAACCCATTAAGCGGACGTACAAAATAATTATACGCACCTTCGGAAGAAGCAATGGCACTGTCCAGATAAGTCTGTTCACCTGTTATTTTATATAGACGAACTCCGTTAGAAATCATCACACCTGTATTGTAAGTCCATTTTGTTTTATTAATGGATCCGTCTGCTTGTTTATCATTCCAGTAACAGCCATCCTCCGGATCACGCAAGTTAGTCAACGTCCAAGCATATAAACGTTTTGCCAGAGCCAACACATCCGCTTTTTCCTCTTGAGGACATACAGAATAATATTCAAGCAAGAATAGCGTTGCATATCCATTAGCGCATGTCGGTTTATTCGAATCACCAACTCCCTGCTGTCCTTTCTGGTCTTCATTCCACCAAAGGCCTCCTCCAAACGTATCATCTTCACCAGCTTGCAGGAACTCAACGATTCTTTTAGCTTTCGTCACATAATCTTGATTATTTAGCAAATTAAAAGCCTCTACCAGTTCAATCCCCACAATAGAATTATCATCATAAAAACGTGTTCCACTACCGGTAGTACCATTGGTTTGAGAACCATAACCACCCACAGTTCCATTAGGAGTACGATAATAAACTTCAAACCGGTCTACCATATCTGCATAATTCACATCATAACCTAAGGCATGCAAAGCTGCTGCTCCGGACACCAGTCCGTCATACGGCCACAAGAAAGAAGCGGAATTATCCCCGTCTTTCTTAGGATAATTTTCATTATACAGTCCTTCTGTTGTCCCACTATTGATCCGGTAGCACTGATTAATCAAGTCAAACTGCTCTTTGGCACGTTTATGATAAACGACCTCCTCTCCGGGTTCTGACGGAGCAATCGGTGTAGGCGGGATATATTTCTCTACGTCATCTCCGGCACAGGAGAATAATAGTGCCGGAAGAATTGCTAAAATAGTCTTTATCTTTTTCATAACTTAGTTTTATTAATTAATCGGAGTCACATTAGTAAATGTATGTATCATCAATCCATCCGAATTCGTATCGATAGTGATAGTCGCATGCGTATAATCCAGACTACCTTTCATTTTCCAAAGATGATCCCACTGAGTCCATTGAAATTCATACAAAGCATAGAAAGAAGCAGGTTCTCCACCTACCGGACGTTCGGCACTCACGTCATCACCTCTACCCCAACACATATCACCATTATTTACCGATGCAATAAAGTAATAACGTTCTTCTGTCCAACCTAACCAAGAAGGAGGGTTCGTGCTCGGACGACTTGGGTCTACAAATATAATATCACCCTCTCCCACAAATTTACCATCACCCGCATACTCTAATACAGCTATATCTCCAAATGTTGCTCCCCAAATACAACGAACAGAAGAACCGATTTTTTCCGTGGTCATTGCCATTGTATTAAAGTTCACTGTCAGACGGGTTACTTCTTCGGAAGCAGCGACTGCCGTTTCGCCCTCCCCTTCTCTTAACTTCGAGCTATCATCAATATAATAGCTGAATGTTTCACCTGTAGTAGCAGACTTAAATGATATATTTCCTGCAGATAATTTCGTATAAATCTGGAAAACGCCCTCTTCTACACAACGGAACGGAATTCCCCCCTGTCCACTGTTCTCCGTAGCCGAACCACATAAATACAATTCAGCCGGAATATTATCAATTCCCTCTCCACGAGTTACTGTGATGGTAGCCACCTTGTCGGTTCTCTTCACCACTCCACCTTTCGAAGCATTTACCGTCCATTTTATATCTCCGGTTTCCAAAGGATAAATGCCTGCATTTCTGGCAATCGTATTAATAGTTGCATGAGTGATTGACAAACTGGTTGCAGCTCCCAAATCACTTTTCACCGTAGCCAGCGGCTTTGAAAAATCACCGTCTGCCTTATCAAACAGCACCTCGTACAATACAATTCCGCCATCTGCCGCACCACCTCCTGACCACGACAACACAACAGGCGTTGGAGATGACACATTCAACTGGATAGAAGCAGGGGAACTTAATTCTGTAGGGACTGCAAAATCCGTGTTCAATTCATAATCTTCCTGACATGAAACCATTGCCAGAAGTACTGAACATATCCATAATATCTTTTTCATAATCATTCCTTTTTGAGTCGTTTAACCAATTACCAATTCGGATTCTGCTCCAAATTACCATTCAAGTCACGTTCAGCCTGTGGTATAGGCCACAAATAATGTTTATTTGCATTAAAGGTTCTGTTTTCAACCCGAACGTATCCATCATCCGTACCTACCACATCATTTGTCTTTAGTCCGTGACACCATCCATTCAATACATTGTCCGCAATTCTCCAACGGATAATATCTTTATGGCGATGTCCTTCCAATGCCAATTCCGAACGACGTTCGTTTCGTACAATCTCAATCAGTTTATCTTTAGAAGCTCCTTCCGGGAATTCCAGTGCTGAAGCAAGTGTAAATCCGGCCCTATCACGAATTGGTTTAATAGTTGCATCCCAAGCCGTCTTATCCAGTTCTCCTAATTCTGCCAATGCTTCCGCATTCATCAATAAAATATCAGCATAACGAATCAGAATCGGATTCAAACCAGAATAAAGAGTAGCACGATAAGTGTTATCCCAATATTTCTTAATATAATAACCGGTAGCCGAACAGTCTGAACCTACCCCATAACCATCTTTACCTTCACCTTTCTCACAGTTGATAACAACTTCTGTTCCGTCGGCCAAAGTATAAGAATTTCCGGTGTACATCACCGTTGCCTTCAAACGTGGGTCACGATTGGCATACGGATGACTTTCATCAAACGATGTTCCTGTTTCCTTAATTGTTTTTCCATCCAGCATAATATAACTGTCTACCAACTCCTGCAAAGGAGAAAGCTGGGAATATCCACCTAAAGTGGGCGGCAGGAAAACATACATCATCTGATGTTCACGACTGGTCGGACGATACTGTGCATCCAAAATTACTTCAGAGTTGTATTCATTAGCGATCTCAAACAATCCTGCATAACTAGCCCCTTTATCATCACTGTAAAAGAGTTTAAAGCCTCCCTCTGTCATAATGGTAGAAGTGATATTTTTCACTTGCGTCCAATTACCTTCAAACAAATAGATTTTAGCTTTAATAGCCATTGCCGCCCAACGGGTAATCCGACCTTTATTATCTGCATCATAAGAAGTCGGCAAATAGTTACCATTAATCACTTCATCCAGATCGGCCAAAACATTTGCTATTACAGTGGCTTTGGCTGTACGTGCAATAGACATACTTTCTTTGATAGAAAGCACTTTTGTAGTATAAGGTATATCGCCGAATTTCGTATACAACTCATAATAACTATAAGCACGAAGTACTTTTGCCTCACCAATATAACGTTTCTTCAATTCCGGGTCCAAATCAGGAACCCTGTCTATATTTTCCAGCAACTGGTTACACATACGAATACCCGTATAGCGCCCGTCCCAAACCTGTTTCACGTAAGAGTCGGCTGTAGAATATGAACCATTACCAATATTTTGTGTAAAATCATTAGGTTGCTTGGTATAAGCATTATCCGTCATTGCTTCACAATAAAGCTGTTCGTCCATATTTCCTAAATAAGTATAGCAAGTATTCAACGCCTTGACAGCTGCTTCAGGGTCCTCTTCCCAATAAGTCAAGTCCGTTTCTCTGTCATACGGTGCCGTATCCAAGTCAACACAAGAGGCACCGCCCACTACCAAGACAGCAGATAAAATCAAATTCTTTATAGTTGTTTTCATCACGGTACAGTTTAAAATTTAACATTAAGTCCAAATGAATATACTCTTGCCACAGGATAAGAACGACCACTACCGTCTCCGGTATATTCCGGGTCCCATCCGCCTTTCATCTTCGTGAAAGTCAACGGATTCTGCACACTGGCAAAGATTCTTAAATTCTTGACATAGAGTTTTTTCATCCATTGTTGCGGGAAAGTATATCCGATCTGCGCATTTTTCAAACGCAAGTATTTAGCATCCTGGATCCAGAAATCTGATTTCGCTGCATTATTAGCAGATTCCGCACCCATTGTCAGACGAGGATAAGTAGCATCCGGATTATTCGGAGTCCAGCGATCTTGATGGAAATCCATTACAGGACCTTCATTGTTATTATGGAAAGCCTCTACAGATTCACCACGCATCCACTTGTTACGTTTTCCTACTCCTTGCCACATCATCGAGAAATCAAAACCTTTATATTCCAAACCATAGGTGAAGCCGAAAGTATATCTTGGGAAGTCATTACCAACAATAAAACGGTCATCGTCCGGTTTAATCACACCATCGCCGTTCTTATCCAAATAACGAATATCTCCCGGTTTCGGTGTAATACCTTCCAAGTGCGGTCCTTTCTGACATTCTTCCTCATTCTGGAAAAATCCATCCGAACGATATGCATAGTAAGAGTACAATGGATAACCTTCCTTGATAATTGTCTGTACATCCGAGCCACCGATAATTTCCGTACCACGTGTATCTATTACTTCATTAAAGCTATCCGAAATATTTCCGGCGAAGTTATGCACTACCGGACCAGTCTTCAAACGATAACTTACTGATAATTCCCATCCTCTCGTCTCTACCTTACCTGCGTTCTGAATCGGGGCACCATTACCAAACAATCCGGGAACCGGTAAATTCACCAAAATATCTTTTGTACGATTATTGAAGCAATCAAAAGTAATATTCAAATCATTATTCAACAATCCCAATTCGAAGCCGATATTAGCCATACGGGTAGTTTCCCATTTGAGATCAGGGTTTGTAGAAGCGAATTCAGCCGTCTGCGCCAGCTTGTCGCCGAAACTGATGCCGTTCTTTACAGACACCGTCTGCATGTATTGATAAGCACCAATGCGGTTATTACCAACCAATCCCCATGAACCTCTGATTTTTAGAGAAGGAACATACGGTTTCAGTACAGACCAGAATTTTTCTTCCGAGATACGCCATCCTGCCGAGAAAGACGGAAAGACTCCCGAACGGTTTCCTTTCGCAAAATAAGAAGAATAGTCATTACGGATATTAAATTCCAGCAGATATTTTTCATCATAGTTGTAAGTGGCTCTAGCAAAACCAGAATAGATAGCCCAGTCACTTGCCGAACCACCATTGCTAACTTTATCCCCACTCAAATCACCTACAAAAATATCATATTTAGAATCCTCCGTCAAACGACTGGTAGAGAACTGCTTTTCAGAGAAACCCTCATAAGCATATCCTAATAATCCACCGATAGAGTGTTTCCCTATTTTCGTATTATAAGTCACCATAAGATTGGTAGTGATATTCTTAGAACGATAGAATTGCTCGGTCAACTTATTTTCACTATCTCCCGTACCTTCGAAGGCCTTCCGGTTCTCATGCAAATTATTATTCCAAACACGTCCACCGACACTTCCGATCAATTTCAGTCCTTTATATACTTCCCATTCGGCTTGTATGGTTCCCAATAATTCATCATTCACATTCTGGCGATAACCGCCTTCTTCCAAACGCTGCAAACCGTTTGAGTTACTTCCGGCAGGATAATTATAACTGCCATCCTCATTCTTGATCGGGTAAATCGGCGGCATACGGTTTGCCTGCTCGATAATCCATTCCGTCCAGTAAGCATGTTCTTTAATATCATTACGGGCAAATTGAGAAGTCAAATTCAATGTAAAGTTATTCGTCACCTTATGGCTTACATTCAGACGTGCATTGTAGCGTTTATAACCATAATCAGGTCCCTTGAACATACTGTTCTGATCCATATAACCCAAAGAAGCCATGTAAGACAACTGGTCGTTACCTCCTGTCATCGAAACATTGTGTGAACTTTGAGGAGAATTACGGTGATACAGTTCTTTCACCCAATTTACATTCGGACCGCCATTTCTAAATTGCGCAATCTGCTCGGGAGTGAATTTTGCAGCTCTTCCCGAATTAACAGCCGCTTCATTATACAGTTCAGCGTATACCCACGAGTCTGCTATCTTAGGCAATGAAGTAGGCTGCTGAACACCATACATAAAATCATAAGAGATTTCCACCTTACCGGCTTTTCCTTTCTTGGTAGTAACAAGTACCACACCATTGGAAGCACGTGAACCATAAATAGCAGTAGAAGACGCATCTTTCAAAATAGAAATCTGCTCAATATCAGCCGGATTCAAATTGCCCAGCGATCCTTCAATTCCGTCAATAATCACCAACGGATCATTGTTGTTCATCGTATTCAATCCACGGATATTAATAGAAGGAACACTACCCGGAGTAGAACTTCCCTGCTGAATAACCAAACCGGGAGTCGTTCCCTGCATCGCTTCCAATACATTGGAAATCGGCTTTCCTTCCAATTCATCCGTAGAAACAGAAGACACAGCTCCTGTCAGGTTGACTTTCTTCTGCACGCCGTAGCCTACCACTACCACATCTTTCAAAGTAACCACATCCGACTTCAACACCACATTGATAAACTGGCGGCCGTTCACCGGAACTTCCTGTGTTTCATATCCAATTGAGGAAACTACCAATACCGCTTTTGAAGCAACATTCAGTGAAAAATTTCCATCCATATCCGTAGCCGTACCCGTAGATACACCTTTCACCAGCACGGTAGCCCCAATCACGGGTTCCCCGTCTGCCATTACTTTACCTTTCACTGCGATTGTATTAGATTGCGCATACAGTTTGGAACCAACAGCCACATTCATACAAACAATCAACATAACAGCCAATAATTGCCAACTCGAAAATGCCGTTCTGAAAAGCCGGCGGGCAAATTGCGCGTTCAATAGATTAGATTGTTTCATAACATTTTATATTTGAATTAATAGAAGAGTTATCATATATTATAAGATATTAAGTTGGGACAAAGCAAAGGAATAAGCCCCTAAAGCAACAGCCCTGCTTGCTCCTAATGTAGAAACAGCAATGCCTATTTTCTTGTGACAGGCATAATGCACCTCTCTCTCCGAAAATGGTATTTTCACCATCTTGTCTTTTTCTTCCAGAAATTTATCAAATGCCTCTTTTTCGGACAGATTGAACACCTCCATCTGCAAACAAGGGAAAGAAGCTCCTGCAAATGTGCCGATCTGCCGATTCATCTCATTCATGATTCCCGGAAGTATGTATTTAACCGCTCCGGCCACTCCTCCGCCAATCACCACCAAGCCATCAACAATATTCAATGCACGGATGATAGCATCACCGGCCATCTCTCCCAGTTCGTTAAAACTCCGGACAGCAGCCTGCTGATCTCCCTCTGCGATCCCTTCGGCAATATCATATATATCTTTGGGAGTCAAAGAAGAAGCATCCTTTCCGGTCAATTCCTGA
>OWJP01000717.1_pt1 | contig 11456 bp, 9 predicted proteins | sample 1732561 | NCBI WGS metagenome assembly OWJP01 (sample SAMN05065729, study PRJEB22554) | human gut metagenome | biome: ENVO:2100002; feature: ENVO:00000062; material: ENVO:00002003 | host: Homo sapiens | place: USA
TAGTCGTCGGCAGCGTCAGATGTGTATAAGAGACAGGCATAGCGGCGTCTGGCAGGAAAGTTGCACATGGGAATCACCTCGCTTTTCAAATTGTTATTAGGCGTTTGCAAAACGCCACAAGCCGCATAAATACGGCATTTTTTGTTGCCAAATTAAAATAACTCCTCACCGGATATGGTATAATAGAGTTGACAAAAAACTAAAAACCATCTTCCAAGAAAGGAGTTATTCTGATACATATGATACCATATAAACAGCTCTCTTTGGCAGATATTTTTCAAGATTGCCAAAATAAATTTGATAATGACAAACCTGCCTTTCTTTCTCTATTAGAAACTCACATCGACATCGATGAGTTTATTCCGATTTCTTTTAGAAATCATTTCTATGCATCAACGGGAAGATCCCGTAAATACCCTTTACGTGCTTTCCTGTGGGCTTTGATTATCCAGCGTATCTTCTCAATCCCTACAGACCAGCTTCTTTTAACTTTTCTGGTTTACTCGAAACCGCTTCGTGATTTCTGCGGTTTTACCAAAGTCCCTGATGCCTCTAAGATTACACGCTTCAAACAGGACTTTTTAGATGATCTGCAGCTTGTTTTTGATAAACTTGTTGATATCACCGAACCAATCTGTCAGGCTGTTGATTCCGCAAAAGCCGATATGACCATCTTTGATTCTTCAGGCATTGAAGCTTTTGTTACTGAGAATAATCCCAAGTATGCTAACCGCATTATCAGACAGCTTAAGGCTTATGCAAAAGCTAACAGCTTCGACAAGAATTATGATCCTTATAAAGCCGCTTATGGTTCTATGCCTTCGCATGCGTCTGCTAATCCTGAAATTAAACAGTTATACATCAATGGGCATTTCTGTTATGTCTTCAAATTTGGCATTATTACCAACGGTCTTGGAATCATCAGGCATATCGCTTTTTATAACAAAAACTTTATAGCTTCCCATCCTGACATTACCGTTGAAAAGAAATCTGATTCACCTGATGAAGACAAGTCTGTCCATGATTCCAGGCTTTTAATTCCAACCCTGAAAGATTTCTTTTTAAAGCATCCATTGATTAATCCCAAAACTTTTCTTGGCGATGCTGCTTTTGATACTGCGGCACTCTATCCCAAACTTCTTACCGGTAATACGTTCGGAGACCATAAACACTTTGATAAAGCTTATATCCCACTGAATTCCAGGGCTGGTCTTGAAAAACAGGACTACACAATTAACGAAAATGGGATTCCCTGCTGTCCTCATGATGATTCACTTCCCATGAAATATGAAGGAATATCAAAACTCAGAAGCGGTGTTACCAGATATAAGTTTGTCTGTCCTAAAATCAAGTGGATCAAAAATGCATCTACTGGCAGGTCCCAGCGTCACTGTACATGTGATGATCCATGTACAGCTTCTTCTTGTGGCAGAATGGTGTATATTTATCCTGAAAAGGATCTCCGTGCCTATCCTGGCGCTATCCGTGGTACAGAAGAATGGAATAACACTTACAAAATCAGAACCACCGTAGAAAGAGATATTAACCACATCAAGGATAATCTTTGTCTGGCCGGAAGAAGAACTCAGAATGAGAAAACACTTCACGCCGATCTGATCCTTGCAGGAATTACCCAACTGATAACAGTTGTACTTTCGGATAAAATCAATCATCACGAATTTATTCGCAGCTTAAAACCTCTTATTGCTTAGGACTTACCAACTCAATAAAGTCTACGGCTTATTTAAGTGCGCCTAAAATAAAAAGTTATCCACTTTTCATCATTAAAATCATGCTATGCACAATTCCGTTTATATTTTGATTCAAGATTACAAGCGAACATCGTGAGTTTCGCAATTACCTACAAATTGTTATATCTGCTGTTCGGCAGATGTGGATTGTTCACGGCGTTTTCGCTCTACGATTTCACGCAGCTCGCGGCGGTCGGTAGTGATCAGATCCTTTTCCAGAGGGCTGGCTTTGAACTCCACCATAATATTGTTGTTATTGGTAGAAATCAGACCGTGACCTCTTTCAAAGTGAGTAATCTCCATTGTTTCAGCATCGGACAGGTGCAGGGCTTCCTGTACCCGCTGGGCTTCGTCGTCCTCCAGATTCAGAATGATCTTGGTCTTGGAGTTGTTGATGATGCCCTTACCAAATCTGCCGCCGTCAAGGTCAAAGAAATCGGCAAGATCCTGGCTTGCAAAAATCGAGGCGCCGCCGTAACCGCGTATGGTTTTGGCAATTTCCAAAAGAAAATCACCGGCCAATCTTACACCAGCAGCACCGGCACCGGATAGAAGCTGCCAACACTCATCGATGAAGATGGCTTTTTCTTCTGTACGGTCGGCTTTGGCTCTGTCCCAAACAAAGTCCAGCGCCACAAACATACCTACGGTGAGCAGGTCTCCGGTGAGGGAGGAAATATCCAAAACAGTGTACTTGTTGTCGAGCCGAACATTGGTCTGCTTATTGAAGGTGCTGGCGCTTCCGTTTACCAGACGATTTAGGATGTGGGCCATGCGCATCGTTTCCTTGGAGGTTTTCAAAATTTCGTACAGGTCACCAAGCACCGGCATCTCACGGTACTGGCCGGGCTTTGCAGGGTCTTCCAAAGAGGCATTATCATGAGTGATGCCTTTTGTGTTATAGGTACGAACAAGGGCTTCGTCCAAAAGCTGTCGTTCCTCGTGAGACATATCGGGGATCAGCAGACTGAAAAATATGTGGAGCTGTTGGATCTTTGCTGCAAGTTCAGATAACTGGATGCCTGGACCGTCCAGAAGTTCGTTCACCGAGCGGTCTACCCGCCGAATCTCCATGACATTGATGCAGTGGGGACTGGCCGGTGAAATCTGGATAAAGGAGCCGCCCACATTGGAGCAGGCGCGATGAAATTCATGGCCTTTTAGGGGCGCAACAATGAAAATGGGGATATTTTTCCGCCTCATTCGCAGCGCCATCAACTGCATGGTAAAGGTTTTGCCGGCTCCGCTCGTGCCAAGGATCGACATATTGGCGTTCTTATAGACCGCAGAATTGAAGATGTCCACGATAATAAGGGAACTGTTGTACTTGTTAACACCCAGCAGGATACCGTTATCATCACACATCTCATAGGATGTAAAGGGATAACAGCTTGCCGCACCGCCTGTCAACAGGTTGCGCTTACCCCGCTCATACAGTTTCTTTTCCATTGCCACCAATGGCAGGGCAGATAAAAACGCCTGTTCCTCCCGAAAATGGCAGGTGCAGGCGTTCATGTCCTGTGAGAGTAGGAGCTTTTTCATTTCGCTGACCTTCCATTCCAAGTCTTCCTCGTTGGAGGCAGTAATGGTAATCAGCAGATTCAAGTAGTAGAAGTCCTCGTTGTTGGCAAGGCCCTCTTTGAGAAAGTACCCGCTTCGGATAGCGCCATCAATGTCATCAAAGTCGGTGTTGGTGTCGCTGGCGTCCTTGATTTTGGAACGGTTGATACGCAGCTGCTGTCCGACTTTCTGGATGATGGTTTCTTTGGGCTGACGGGAGAGGAACATATCCATATCGATCCCATCACCGGCATTGACGATAAGACTGAGCCAGCCGGCTGGAACCTGCGTTTTGTAGCCATCAGAGGGCACCAGCAAATAAGCATAATACAGACCGTCAATGCAGATATGGTGACCATGCGTGAAGTCAATGCTTTTTGGCGCACAGAATTCGGTGGCAGGGATATGGTCAATCTCACTGTCGCGCCCTTTGGCAAGGTACTCAGCCACAACCTCCTGTGCCCGGATGGAGAGCGGCTTTACAGCACTTTCATTTCTGCAGAGCAGGTTATAGAGGACATCTACCGTAAACTCATCCCAGTTTTCCGGAACGATGACCTCGTTACCGCACTGACGGAGGTAGTTGGTAGCAGTATGGACTGCACTTTGCAGGGCATTGATTGCCTCGCCTTCTTCATCAGAGCGCTTGGTGTTGCTCCACGGCTCATATTCAAAAATCAGGAAGAAACGTCGGGTAATTGCCTCACGGGAACCGATCTGCTGAACGAACTGGAGGTAGTCTTCCTGCATGAGCAGACACTGTTCATTGGTCTCCTGTTCCATCTCCTTCCGAACGGTATCCAGATGGCGATTGATCTCTGCCCGACGTGTCAGTACCTTGATTTGCAGCTTGATGGGGCTGATTTTCAAGTAGGACACAAAGGAATAGATGATGTTCCGCTGTTCCTGGGCGCTGCGCAGCATAAAATTGATGGGTACTACCTCGACGACCTTGACATAGCGGTGGTCCTTCGTGTAGATGATGCCGTTTTCAATTTTGGAAATCGGCAGATAATCTGCTACCGGGTTAAGGCAGGCGGGCTTCGGCTCCTGAGTGCGGATAGGGCGTTTTACTTTGCGTTCCTTGGAGACCTTCTTTTTTTGCGTGGCGGCTTTCTTCTCCTTGGCAGACTTCTGCTTTTTCACAGGACGGAGTTTTTGGCGGATCTCGTAGCTGCGAACTTCATCAAACTCTGCTGGGAAATCCTCTCTGCCGGAGCGCCGTGACCGCCTGGGAGTCTTATCGGGTTTGTGTGCCTTCTTTTTAATATGCTTGCCGCCATGCTCTGCCGCAGGAACCGCATCTTCTGCGCTGTTACCGCCTACAATGCGGCGGTTTCGCAGGTACTTTAAGAAAATCAGCAGAAAAGAGGAAAGGCTCTCACCGGAAATTCCGATAAGCGCCACCAATGCTGCTGGCAGTGCGGTCAGGCACAAAGCGATGATACGGGCAGTCAGGCCAAGAGGGAGCAATGAAAAAACCGGCACACCAATGGCAAATGCCAGGATGCCGGCTTCAATCACATTGCGGGCTTTGAACATACCACCGAAGAAGGTGCCTGACTCGATGAAATTCGGTGGTATTATGTAGGTATCTCGGTCGATTTTATGATTCATGATTAACCTCGTTTCCGAAGCCGGGCGGGCACATCAGCCGATAATCCAGAACGGACCGCCAGCTCCAGCGCGCCGGCTGGCCTCATTTAAGATAATGGACAGATCCCAGAGCTGTTCGCTCCGTGTGTAACTGGCAGGGTCAGCCACCATGATCTTGCCGTCCTTTACGCCACGCAGGACAATGAAGTGACCGGAAGAGGTAAAATGGCCTTCAGACATGATCGCTACTACCAGTTTACCATTAGCCAGTGCGTCTGTGATGCGCTGTGGTTCCGCAGTGGTACAGCCGGAAACCGGAAGCCCCCATTCCTCAGCGGCAGCAGGTATCAGCGCATGGTAAGAACCACTGCTTTTACACCAGTAGCCGTTGTTATAAGACCACTCGGCCATCTCCACAGGGTCAACCATATCGTCCGTCAGAGAGGACACCACGATTGCCATAGCGGTGGGGCCGCAGCCATAACCGCCAATATTGTCCGTACCATATGCTTTACCGGCATAGCGTTCATCCAGCTGATTGTAGTAAACAACAGGTGTGATCCCGTCGGTGAAAGTAACATCGCCCAGAGCGGTGATGCTGTTTCCGGTCCACGCTTCCAGATTTTGCAGCAGACCATCGCCCAAGAACAGGCTTAGGTTGGAAGCGTAATCAGATGCAAGCTCCTTTTGGTCATCGGTAAGCTGGAATACAACATCAGAAAAATAGGACTCACCGTTGTAACGGACGGTATAGACCATCCATGTTTCGGACACCGTTGTTTCTTCCCCAGTCTCCGGATCAGTCACGGTGCTTTCACGAATCTCTTGCTTGCTGGTGTAGGAATATAGATGCTGTTTGTTTTCCCGCAGGGTGGCGGCAAGGTCATTCAGAGAAATGCTTTCAAAATCCTTGTCTTTGGCCGCACAATACTGAGAGATAAACAGGTTGGCGTTATAAATGGGACCGCCGGAATAGGCATTTTTGACCTCCATATGGTCGGCTCCCGATGCCGCAAAGTCAGCTTCGATCCGGGCAAGTACATCATCCAGTGCCTCGCCCAAGATGCCGTTGAGGGTAAAGGTGATCTCGTTGGCGTTCTCAATAATCGCTGTTTCGCTATTCAAAATCGGAATTTCGGGGTCAGATGGCGAAAAGGCATTGGTCAGTCCGCCGAAAATAAGACCGGGGAGCATGAGAACAAATAATACCGGCAGCATAAGCAGGGCAATGACTGCCACAATGATTTTCCCGATATGCTTCCGGCCTGCCCACACTGCGCCTGCAACTGCACCGTAAGGACCGCCTGCGGTAGCGCCTTTGGCAGCGGAGGAAATAGCTTTTCCGGTTTTGATTGCGCCGCGGATGGTATGCGCTGCGGAGGCACCGGTCTCCACAGCTTCGGAAAAACTGCTTTTTTGATCTTCTGGCATTTATATCTTGTCCTTTCTCCTCGGGGCTGGAGGCAGCTTTTTGACAATGGACTCGTTGAAGGCGATAGAACCGTCAGGAGCCATATAGGGCGATTTGTCAACAGCATCCACAGCGTACTGCTTATACCATGCTGTGCCATCCACGGCATGAACGGTGGTGTACTGGCCTTCCGGGGCAACATATTGGTCTGCGTGGTACATACCAAAGGAGATGCCTTCGGGATGTTCCTCGGTCACTTCTGTTCCGGTGATGCGGCCGCCGCCGATTTCGACATTTTGGAAGGTTGGAATATTTTCAGCTCCGGATTCCAGTGCCGCATATCCCATGTAAGAGTGCAGGGCTTCGGCGGCTTTTTTACCGGAAATGGAACCCATCTGGCTGATACTGCCCGTGGCTACGCTGCCGATTACATTGTTGGCAAAATTGCCGCCCTTACTGACGGAAGAAGCGTACATATGGCCGCCGATCCCTCCGGCTGCAGCATCGCCTAAAAGACTGCCAAGACCGGAAGGCTTGGAGCCGGGAGTTGTGGTGGCTGTTTTGATGGCGCTGTTTGTGACTTTTCGGCTCACCACTCCAGCAAGACCGCCGCTGGCAAACCCTGCTCCAAAGCCGCCGCTGCCTTTACCACCGTTTGAGTTGACATTGGTGGAACTGCTGTTTCTCCCGCCGCCAAAGTGGTGACTGGAAAAGTTCTTGATGCCGCCGATGCCTCTGGCAGCAATCATAGCCTCAGCCAGCATGCTGCCGCCGGTATGTCCTACATTGACACCAAGACTGGAGAGGAAGGAATCGATTTTCTGGCCGACTTTGAGAAAGCCGATAGCACAGAGAAACCAGATAAACACATTGCCGGAAACGGCTTCTTTTCCCACAGCGTCTACCTGAGCCTGCACATCGCTTTCGGAGATAGCGGCAAAAGCCGGCTGGCAGAGCAGGCAGGAGAGAATTGCGACTGTAAAGGCCGCAAACAAAATTTTTTTGAGTTTCTTCAAGGATAAGACCTCCTTACAACGAAAACGGGTTCGCAAGGAAGGACCCCACCATGCTTGTGAACAGGCGCAGGCACCAGGCGTTCATGACCAATAGGAAAATTTGACCACCAAGCATCCGGCACCAGGATTTCCAGATGTTTGCTGTGGTCTGGCTGGCGCCCATAGAAAAAGCCACAGGAGCCGTGTAGACCAGTACACCGAGCAGCACATACCGTTCGGCTGCCTCGAACAGAAGTTTTAGGTAGTTCCAGGCCAGGATGAGAACCAAAATCAAGGTAATCAGCGCCACAGCCCCATTGGCACACACACCGATGATGACCAGCATCACGGAATTGAAGTCTGCAAAGCTTAATGCAGGAAGGTCGGACTCCATGATCCAGTGGTAGGGGGTGCCGCCGATGGTAAGAACAATATTGACGATCTCATCTGAAAAGAGCGTCAGCAGGATAAAAATAACGGAACGGATACTCAGCTTTACCGGGTCTTCTGCTTCCACACCTGCGCCAAGACCGAAGTTTTTGAATAACTGCCAGACCCAGTTGAGCAGGATGATCCCGATTGCCAGAGCCACGAAAACAGAGTACATAGTCTCTGCTGCGGGAAAATAACGCAGAAATACAGCCATATCACAGCCCAGCGCACCCAAAACCGATGTGGTCACCAGATCAAGACCGGCCATTACCTGTTCTGCGATCCATTCCACTATGCCGTCTAAAATGCCCATAAATGCAAGCCTCCTTTCCGGCGAGCAGTCAGACGGTCAATCAGCCTGTCCATTGTCCACCACTAAAGAGCGGCGTCACATACGCCATGATAAAGCCCAAGCCATTGAGGATAGCCCAGGTGATACAGATTCGTTTGAGCCAGGCGCGGCTTTCATCTACCGTCCGTCCGGAACGGGAGAAGTTCATGAGCAGCAAGGCTACCGAAGCAGTGACGATGGCGGCGATAGTGGAGATGGCAAGGATTTGGGTGTATACATCCTGCATGATCTCTTTGGCCTTGGTCCATACATCTGTTGCCGCATAAGCCGGCTGGCAGAACATCATGGACATCATCACACACAGGAAGGCGCTGTAAGCCACTTTGGGCAGCGAAAGCCTGCGCTTGGACTGGGTATCCGGCTCCTGAAGCTGCGGAGTTTGAGGGGTTTTCGTTTTCTTCAATTTGCGATCCTCCAATTCTGAATGATTTTTTGATGCTCAATAGGGAACAGAAAAACCCACACCTGTCAAAACAAATGTGGGCTTTCAAATGGCCGGGCGGCCATCTGGGCAGCAAAAAAGCACCCTGATGAAAGGTGCCGTTACTGTCCTGTTCGGTTTTGGGTGCAAGTTTGAGCATATTCAGTTTAACACATCGGTATTTACACTGAAAGAGCAGAACCATGCCAATTTTGTTCCCGAATTGTGCCAATTATTTGCCCGATTGTCCGGAAGGTGATTTTGTCTCTGGAAAGAACTGTTCCAGCATGTCTAAACTGTCCTTGGAGGTATAGCCCCAAAGGACGGAACTGAGGGCTTCAATAGCTTCCCGGCGTTTGCGGTAGTAGGTTCTGAAACTGATGTCACGAATATGCGGTCGTAGGGTATCGATGATTTCCTCAACATTTTTGAGCTGCTGCGGCGAGAGGAAGGAGTAGTACAGCAGCCAGTAATATGCCTCACCGTTTTTGTGCTTGGTACGCAGCAATTCGACTGCGGAATCCAGCAGCTTGAGCATTTTGTGGCTGCGTTCAATGCATTTGGCATGATGCTCGATGTCGCTTCCGGCCAAATCAGCGCCAGCCAGATAGACTGAATCCAGAAAATCCTCGATGGAGGTGCCATACTCGATCTCAAACTTGGTGCGGACATGCTGGACAGAAAGCTCCAGGCTCCACACAACATCCCGGTATTTTTTCAGCAGTTTCCAGGTATCATGGTACAGGGGATTATCAGCAACATCAGGTTCAACAAATTTTCTCATTTCAGGTTCCTCCTATTTTCGTGCTCCTCAAAGGGAGTGAGTGTAAGTTCAAAAGTGGCGATTGAAGTGTTTGTGCCGCAGAGGATGGTCAGACCAAAGTGGGCTGTGGATTTCCCTCGCGCACGCGGAATCAACTCTTCCCAGCAGTCGTCCGATAAGGGATATAACTTATAGCGGGAGAGCGGGCAAGAAAAGCAGGAAATCCCTTGCGTAGATAGGATGTCAGCCATCTTGCGGAGTATCGTTTCAATGTGCGATTTTGAAACGCTGGAAAGTGCATCCGAAACAATGACCTCATGCTCAGAGATGGAATGGCTCTCTTCGGTTTCAGCAGTTTCCGGAAGCTCCAGATGAATGTTTAAGGTCATGGCAACTTCCTCCTTGTCGATTAAAACATCGGAAATCTCAAACATGGTGGACAGGTAGTTCTGCAGGTAGATCACGCTTCCATGCCGGCCGGGAAACGACATGATAGAGATATACCCAAGACCGTCCAGCTTTTTCAGTATCCGGCATACGGTAGCGCGTGACAGCCCCCAGCGGCAGGAGAGTTCGGTATAACTGACCAACGGGTTTCCTGTACCATTGCGAAAGTAGGCTACCGGACCGACCTCTGACCCCTGCACCTGCGTATCGTTGTAGACAGCGGATACCCACAGATCCAGAACGATGTCCATTTCAGAGCAGCGGGCAGAGCTGACCAGTTCCAGGGCAACAGAGACTGGCAGGAAGAAAAAACCGGTATCCTTTTGGCAGGGGGCATTGTACTCCAGTGCGGAATTGTGGCGGGCCCAGTGGAGGATTTTATATTTGACTACATTGCCGCGGCCCAGCAGTGTATAGGAAATCAAGTGCTGCTTCTGAAGGGTATCCAGCATGGACAGCGCCTGCCGATGAAAGCGGGTGCGGAACCAGCAAGACAGTTCCTTGACGGTGCACACCCATTCGCCGGGCGAGACTGTATAACTGATTCCGTCAATACGGCGGTATGAGGTGCGGAAGTTTGCATAGCTGCAAAGTACAGTAAAATGAAAAAGGCCGGAGCCTCCGTTTATGCGGATGCTCCGGTCGTTGATCAGTTTGTGGATGAACTCACGATAAATCCGGCATCGTGGGTAATCTACCACTTGTTTAATTTGAAGTTGGTATTCAGGCATAGCAGTCTCCTCTTTACTAATTATTAAAGGTAGGGAAATAAAAGTCATAAAATGTTTCAATAAAAACCGTTGACTTGGATGGGCTTGGAGGTTATCATATAATATGTATGCGTCTGCGATTAAACAAACAAGCCGTTCTTCATGTAGAGATTATGGTGGATACGGCATACTGGGATAGCATAGCAGAATGCTGCCATTCCTGTGCCAGTAATATGCCATAACAGACGCACTACAACTTTCTACAATTTTTCTACAACTTTTGAGGCGAAAAGGACGGCACAAGAGGACACAAGACGAATGAAAAAAGTTTCACGAATCGAGTATTGTGCGAGTTTTGAACCCCTACAGAGCGGCATGGGGCAGGATGGAGAGAGCAAAATTTTATTCCCGACCATGAAGAGCCAGGGCGCAGCGAAAAATGCCGCAAACAACGCAGCACAGGCTGCACCGGCAAAGGCTGCTGCAGCCGATCTGGCGGAGAAGGTTGATTTCTCCAATGTGAAGATCGAGCCAATCTTTGAAGAAATGGTAGATTTCGATACCTTTGCAAAATCAGATTTCCGTGCAGTAAAGATCCTGGCTTGTGAAGCAGTTCCGAAATCCAAGAAGCTTCTGAAGTTCACATTGGATGACGGAGAACGCAAGGATCGCGTGATCTTAAGCGGTATTCATGAGTATTACGAGCCGGAAGAACTGGTTGGCAAGACAGCAATCGCTATCGTGAACCTGCCGCCGAGAAAGATGATGGGAATCGATTCCGAAGGTATGCTGATCTCAGCAGTACACGAGGAAGACGGTCATGAAGGACTGAACCTTCTGATGGTAGATGACAGAATCCCGGCAGGTGCAAAGCTGTACTAAGATGAGAAACAAAGCCTTGTAGCGATGTGCGCTTGCAAACACCGGCATAAGGTGAAAAACGCATGGAGACGGCAGTCGACGTGATGTAAAGATGTACCGTTTTACCAAATAGACGGGACGTACTTCATTTGATAAA
>OWJP01000734.1_pt1 | contig 11308 bp, 9 predicted proteins | sample 1732561 | NCBI WGS metagenome assembly OWJP01 (sample SAMN05065729, study PRJEB22554) | human gut metagenome | biome: ENVO:2100002; feature: ENVO:00000062; material: ENVO:00002003 | host: Homo sapiens | place: USA
CGCTAGTCTCGTGGGCTCGGAGATGTGTATAAGAGACAGGATTGAGGATCGGCAGAGGATACTTTCACAGGAACTAGAGGCATGCCGGGCTCGGCTGGCACAGGAGGCCGGCCACCAGACCGCGCTTCAGATCTGCATAGACCGCATGACGCAGGATATCCAACGTATGGAGGCGAAAGAGAAACTGCTCTCCTCTACATCCACGTTTTTTCTGGAGGGTTGGGTTCCGGCGGAACAGCTTTCCGACGTAGAGCATCTGCTCTCGCAGTACTCCGCCGCCTGGGAGGCCACTGATCCGGAGCCGGACGAATACCCTCAGGTGCCTGTCAAGCTCAAAAACAACCGGCTCACCCGCCCTCTCAATATGGTCACCGACATGTATGTCTATCCCGCCTATGACGGGGTGGATCCCAACCCGCTTATGGCTCCCTTTTTCATCTTCTTTTTTGGAATGATGATGGCCGATATGGCTTACGGGCTTCTCATGCTCGCCGGTGGCATTTTTATGCGCAGGAAGCTGCGGCCGAGCGGAACGATGGAGCATATGGCCGGGCTTTTGATCCTGTGCGGGATCAGTACGTTTGTGATGGGAGCGCTTACCGGAAGCTTCTTGGGTGACTTTCTCCCCCGTCTGGCGAAGCTGATCCGCCCGGACACAACCTTTACCGCTCTGCCCGCGCTCTTTACTCCCCTTACGGATACGCTGGCTATCCTGATTGGTTCTCTGGCCTTGGGGCTGCTGCAGGTACTGACCGGTATGGCCATCAGTGTTGTGCGGAAGGTACAAGCGGGCACCTGGACTGATGCGCTGTGGGACGAAGGAACTTGGTGGATTATTTTGGCAGGGGTGGCCCTGGCGGTGGTGGGCATCGGAAATTTGGGCGGATATCCCATTGTCCTTTTGATTGGGCTTCTCATGCTGCTCTACGGGGGAACCCGGAATGCAAAAGGCTTCGGGAAGCTCACTGCTTTAATTGGGACGGTATACAATGGAGCCACCGGCTTTTTCAGTGATATCCTGTCCTACGCGCGCCTTATGGCGCTAATGCTGGCTGGCAGCGTCATCGCGCAGGTCTTTAATACCCTGGGTGAGGTAAGCGGCTCGGTGGCAGGCTTCGTTATCATCTCCCTGGTAGGAAACGCGCTGAACTTCATGTTGAATCTGCTGGGCTGCTATGTCCACGATCTGCGGCTCCAATGTCTGGAGTTCTTTGGACGGTTCTACAAAGAAGGCGGCAAGCCCTTCCGGCCGCTGCTCATCAACACTAAATATGTAGATATCAAGGAGGAAGATTGATATGGCTGACTTTATTGCGCAGTTTGGCGGTATTGGCCTGGCGTTTCTGGGTGCCGCTCTTGCGGTAGGACTTTGCTGTGTAGGCTCTGCCAGAGGTACTGGAATGGTCGGCGAGGCGGCTACCGGCGTTTTAAGCGAAACCCCTGAGCACTTTTCCAAATGCCTGATTCTTCAAGTTCTGCCCGGTACTCAGGGCCTGTATGGTTTGGTTATATGGTTCTTTGCGCTGTTTACCATGGGCGCTTTTTCCGGCGGCATTACCGACCTCTCCGTGACGGACGGACTGACCATCTTTGTTTCCTGTGTCCCCATGGCCCTCGGCGGCTGGCTCTCCGCGCTCTATCAGGGCCGTGTGGCCGCAGCCGCCATCAATGTGGTTGCCAAAAAGCCGGACGACTGGGCGAAGGGAATTATTCTATGCGGTATCGTGGAGTTTTACGCCATCCTGTCCCTGCTGGCCTCTGTATTGCTGCTGATGAACGCCCTGTAAGGAGCAGCACGAGGGAGAAAGGTGGGAGCAAATGAACGGAATCCAAGCGATTACAGCGCAGATTATCGCTGATGCACAGACTGAGGCAGATCGGATTTTGGCCCAAGCCAGGGCCAGAGCGAAGGAATGTCTCTCCGCTTATCAAGAACAGGCGTATATTCAGAGCACCGCCCTGTTGGAGCGCAGCGAGAGGGAGTCCGCCCTTCGGGAAGAACGCCTCTCCCATGCTGCAATCTTAGCGGCGCGCAATTTACGGCTCAGTACCGAGCAGGAAATGAGGGAGCGTGCCTTTGCCGCGGCATTAAAGCAACTGTCGGAATTGCCGGACGGGGAATACGTAGGGCTGCTGGCGGGGCTGGCGGCGGAGGCGTCGTCCACGGGACGGGAGGAGGTCATTCTGTCCCAGAAGGACCGGGCGCGCTATGGCAAGCAGGTGGTCACCCAGGCCAACGAGAGGCTGGGAGACGGCCATTTGACCCTGTCTGTCCAGACCCGGCCCATCCGGGGCGGGCTGATTCTCAGCGACGGGGACGTGGAAGTGAACTGCACCTTTGAAACACTGGTGCGCCTCCTGCGGGGCGAGATGGACCGGACGGTTGTGGAGGTGCTCTTTGGCTGAGCGCTCCGATAGGGAGGCGAAAACTTGAGTAAGATCAGAGACACGGATTATTTGACCATCTCGGCCCGCGTGCGGGCGATGGAGAACCGCCTGGTGACCCGGGAGCGGATGGAGCGGATGGTGGAGGCCCGCAGCGACGACGAGGCGGTGAAGGTGCTGGCCGAGTGCGGCTATGAGGAGCTGCCGGCCCTGACCAACCGTGGGCTGGACGAGCTGCTCTCGGCGGCGCGGGCGGCCCTGTACCGGGAGCTGGGCGGCGCAGTACCCGACAAACGGCTGGTGGAGCTGTTTCAGATGAAGTACGACTACCACAACGCCAAGGCCCTGGTAAAGGGGGCCGCGGTGGGGGCGGACGCCGACCGGCTGCTGATGGAGGGCGGGCGGTGGAGCGCCGCCCAGGTGAAGGAGGCCTTTCAGCGGGACAGCCTGCGGGAGTTCACCGGCCCCTTCCGCCGGGCGGTTGTGCAGGCCCGGGAGACCCTCAATGGTGGAAATGACCCTCAACTGGCCGACTTTGTGCTGGACCAGGCCTATTTTGCGGAGATGGCGGAGACGGCCCGCGCGGTGGGCAGCCCCTTCCTGGAGGGGTATGTGCGGCTGCTCATCGACGCCGCCAACCTGCGCTCCGCCGTCCGGTGCGCCCGGATGGGGAAGGGGAGCGACTTTTTGAGCCAGGTACTCCTGCCCGGGGGAAATGTGGAGGCCCACGTGCTCACGTCAGGCAAGGGCAATGATCTGGCGGCGGTGTTCCGGGCCGGTCCCCTCAGTGATGCGGCGGCGGCCGGCGCGGCCCTCACCGCTCCCGGCAGCGGGGAGCTCACCGCCTTTGAGCGGCTGTGCGACGACGCGGTGATGGGCTACCTGGCCCAGGCCCGCCGCATCCCCTTTGGGGAGCAGGCGGTGGTAGGCTATCTGTACGCCCGGGAGGCGGAGTTCACCGCCATCCGCACCATCCTCTCCGGCCGTATGGCCGGGCTGGACGCGGACACTATTCGGGAAAGGCTGCGTGAGGCCTATGTCTAACTATAAAATCGCGGTGCTGGGCGACAAGGACAGCGTGCTGGGCTTCAAGGCCCTGGGGCTGGACGTGTTCCCGGCGGAGAGCGCGGAGGAGGCAAAGCGCACCCTTCACGCTCTGGCGAAGGAGAACTACGCGGTGGTGTACCTGACCGAGGGGTACGCGGCCCACATGGAGGCGGAGTTGGAGCGGTACAAGGACGCGCTGACCCCCGCGATCATCCTGATCCCCGGCAAGGACGGCTCCCTGGGCATCGGTATGGCCAACGTCAAGCGGGCCGTGGAGCGGGCCGTGGGCGCGGATATCCTCTAGGGGGGAATTCTTCCCCCCTAGATACGGCGGCGGTTCCCAAGGAAACCGCCGCCGATACCCCCCTGACATTCAAAAAAGCGGCACAGCCGCTTTTTTGAGAAGGCCGCAGCCTGCCGCGCGCAAGTTTTACCCGCCTTGGGCGGGCAAAACTCACACTTGCAGGCTGTGAGGAGTTTTCCCCGACGCACATGTCGCCGGGGAAAACAGACTTGAGATTCATTCGCGCCTTTGGCGCGAACTCTGCGAGGCAGATAAAGGCGGCCTTTCTGGCCGCCCGCACCCCCGGCGGAGCCCAACGAAGTGGGTCCGGCGGGGAGGAGGAGGCGCAACGGAACGAGTGAGCGTTCCCGTTTACGGGGACGCGAAGGATGTGCAGTTTGCGCCGACGAGAAAGAAGGTTGAAGCATTGAGCGGAAAAATTGTCAAGGTCTCCGGCCCGCTGGTGGTGGCGACGGGGCTGAAGGACGCCAACATGGCCGACGTGGTGCGGGTGGGCGAGCAGCGCCTGATCGGCGAGATTCTGAACATGAACGGCGATGCGGCGTCCATCCAGGTGTACGAGGAGACCTCCGGCCTGGGCCCCGGCGCGGTGGTGGAGACCACCGGCGCGCCCATGAGCGTGGAGCTGGGCCCCGGCATCATTGAGAACATCTACGACGGCATCCAGCGCCCCCTGGAGGGCATCATGCGGAAGGCGGGGAACAACAACCTGCCCCGGGGCGTGGAGGTGCCCGCCCTGGATCGGGAGAAGAAGTGGGACTTCACCGCCGTGGCCAGGCCCGGCGACAAGGTCACCGGAGGCGACGTGCTGGGCACCGTCCAGGAGACCAGTGTGGTGCTCCACAAGATCATGGTGCCCCCCACCCTGTCCGGCACCATCGAGTCCATCCAGTCCGGTTCCTTCACGGTGCTGGACACGGTGGCGGTGCTGGTGGACGGGAAGGGGGAGAAGCACGCGCTGACCATGGTGCAGAAGTGGCCCGTCCGCGTAGGGCGGCCCTACAAGCACAAGTATCCCCCCAGAACCCCGCTGCTCTCCGGCCAGCGCATCGTGGACGCCCTGTTCCCCGTGGCCAAGGGCGGCACCGCCGCCATCCCCGGGCCCTTCGGCTCGGGCAAGACGGTGATGCAGCACCAGCTGGCCAAGTGGTCGGACGTGGACATCGTGGTCTACATCGGCTGCGGCGAACGGGGCAACGAGATGACCGACGTGCTGCGGGAGTTCCCCGAGCTGGTGGACCCCCGCACCGGCGAGTCCCTGATGAAGCGGACGGTTCTGATCGCCAACACCTCCGACATGCCGGTGGCCGCCCGTGAGGCCTCCATCTATACCGGCATCACCATCGCCGAGTACTTCCGTGACATGGGGTACGACGTGGCCGTCATCGCCGACTCCACCTCCCGCTGGGCCGAGGCCCTGCGCGAGATGTCCGGCCGCCTGGAGGAGATGCCCGGCGAGGAGGGCTATCCGGCCTACCTGTCCTCCCGCCTGGCCCAGTTCTATGAGCGGGCGGGCATGGTGGAGTGCATCGGCTCCGACGGGCACCGCCGGGGCTCCCTGACCGCGGTGGGTGCGGTGTCGCCCCCCGGCGGCGACCTGTCCGAGCCGGTCAGCCAGGCCACCATGCGCATCGTCAAGGTGTTCTGGGCCCTGGACGCCTCCCTGGCCTACAAGCGCCACTTCCCGGCCATCAACTGGCTCAACTCCTACTCCCTGTACCTGGACTCCCTCAAGCCCTGGTATGACGAGCACCTGGGGCCCCAGTTCATGGTGAACCGCGACAAGGCCATGTCCATCCTTCAGGAGGAGGCCAGCCTCAACGAGATTGTGCAGCTAGTGGGCAAGGACTCCCTGTCCGCCGCCGACCAGCTCACCCTGGAGACCGCCAAGATGCTGCGGGAGGATTTCCTCCAGCAGAACGGCTTTATGGAGGTGGACTGGTACTCCAGCTACGAGCGCCAGGACAAGATGATCCAGATGATTCTGGATTACGACAAGCTGTGCCGCGCCGCCATTGAGAAGGGTGCCGCCACCGCCGAGCTGTTCGCCATCCCCTTCCGGGAGCAGATGGGCCGGGCCAAGAGCGTGCCGGACGACCGGTACGCCGCCGTCTACGCCGACATGGCCCGGGAGATGGAGGAGCAGATCGCGGACATCGCCGCCCGGGGAGGTGCTGAGGAATGATCAAGGAATACCGTACCATACAGGAGGTCAACGGCCCCCTGATGGTGGTGCGCCGGGTGTCCGGCGTCACCTACGACGAGCTGGGGGAGATTGAGCTGCCCGACGGCACCGTGCGCCGCTGCCAGGTGCTGGAGGTCAACGGCGACAACGCCGTGGTTCAGCTCTTTGAGTCCTCCGCGGGCATCAACCTGGCCGAGTCCAAGGTGCGCTTCCTGGGCCACCCCCTCCAGCTGGGCGTGTCCGGCGACATGCTGGGCCGGGTGTTCAACGGCATGGGCAAGCCCATCGACGGCGGCCCGGAGATCCTGGCCGAGGAGTACCGGGACATCAACGGCCTGCCCATGAACCCCGCCGCCCGGGACTACCCCAACGAGTTCATCCAGACGGGCATCTCCACCATCGACGGCCTGAATACCCTGGTGCGCGGCCAGAAGCTGCCCATCTTCTCCGGCTCCGGCCTGCCCCACGCGGCCCTGGCCGCCCAGATCGCCCGGCAGGCCCGTGTGCTGGGGGACGACGCGGGCAACTTCGCCGTGGTCTTTGCCGCCATCGGCATCACCTTCGAGGAGTCCGACTTCTTCGTACAGGAGTTCCGCCGCACCGGCGCCATCGACCGGACGGTGCTCTTCACCAACCTGGCCAACGATCCGGCGGTGGAGCGCATCGCCACCCCCCGCATGGCCCTCACCGCCGCCGAGTACCTGGCCTTCGAGAAGGGCATGCACGTGCTGGTCATCATGACCGACATCACCAACTACGCCGAGGCCCTGCGCGAGGTGTCCGCCGCCAAGAAGGAGGTGCCCGGACGCCGGGGCTACCCCGGCTACCTCTACACCAACCTGGCCACCCTCTATGAGCGGGCGGGGCGGCAGCTGGGCAAGAGCGGCTCCATCACCCTCATCCCCATCCTTACCATGCCCGAGGACGACAAGACCCACCCCATCCCCGATCTGACCGGCTATATCACCGAGGGACAGATCATCCTCTCCCGGGAGCTCTACCGCAAGGGCATTATCCCGCCGGTGGACGTGCTGCCCTCCCTGTCCCGCCTGAAGGACAAGGGCGTGGGCCCCGGCAAGACGCGGGAGGACCACGCGGGCACCATGAACCAGCTCTTTGCCGCCTATTCCACCGGCAAGGAGAACAAGGAGCTCATGAGCATCCTGGGCGAGGCCGCCCTGTCCCCCACCGACCTCCAGTACGCCAAGTTCGCTGACGAGTTCGAAAAGCGCTACGTGGCCCAGGGCAGCGACGAGAACCGCTCCATCGAGGAGACTCTGGATCTGGGCTGGGAGCTGCTGAGCATCCTGCCCAAGGCGGAGCTCAAGCGCATCAAGCCGGAGTTCATTGAGAAATACCTCCCGAAAAAGGAGGGGTAATCCATGCCCGCGATTAACGTGAACCCCATACGGCCGGCCGCATGGGGGCCCCGGGATTTCCCATCCTCGGGCGGAATGAATCCGCCCTGCGGAAATCGCCTGCGGCGATTTTGCGGCGCAAAGGCGCCGTCCCCGCGCGGCGGGGCCCCTCTGAAGTCTGATGGTGGCGCAAGGAGAGGAGGGGTAAGCCATGCCTGCGATTAACGTAAACCCCACCCGGCAGGAGCTGACGCGGCTGAAAACCCGGCTGAGAACCTCCATCCGGGGCCACAAGCTGCTCAAGGACAAGCGCGACGAGCTCATGAAGCAGTTCATGGACGTGGTGCGGGAGAACCGGGCCCTGCGGAAGAGGGTGGAGGAGGGGCTGATGCGCGCCCACGGCTCCTTCACCGTGGCCTCCGCCCTCATGTCCACCGAGATGCTGGAGCAGGCCCTGCTCTACCCCAAGCAGAGCGTGGAGCTGGACATGACCTTCCAGAACATCATGAGCGTCAATGTGCCGGTGTACCACTTCAAGACCAAGAGCGACGACGCCGGGGAAATCTACCCCTACGGCTTCGCCACCACCTCCGGCGAACTGGACGGCGCCGTGGAGGCCCTGTCCGGCGTGCTCCAGGATATGCTCCGCCTGGCGGAGATCGAAAAGACCTCCCAGCTCCTGGCCGAGGAGATCGAGAAGACCCGCCGCCGGGTCAACGCCCTGGAGTATGTAAAGATCCCCCAAATGGAGGAGGCCATCCAGTATATTACCATGAAGCTGGACGAGAACGAGCGCGCCAACACCATCCGCCTCATGAAGGTCAAGGACATGTTACTGAAAGAGGCCATCGAGGAGAAGCGGGAGGCCGACGAGCGAGCCATCGAGGCCTTCGGCGGCCGCACAGGGGCGCCGGAGGAGACGTAAAGCAGCAAAAGGACGGACGTGCGCCGGTTCGGCGCCGTCCGTCCTTTTTTGACAGAGGGGAAATTCTGCGGTATAATCACAGACTATACCCTTAGATTCAGGAGAATACCCCATGAAACGAAGCATTTCGATTCCAACCGACACCTTGTGGCAGGCGGGCTTCCTGCTGCTGCCCCCACTCACCGCCGCCTGGCTCATGCAGTTTACCTACGGCGTCCTGCCCTGGGCCATGCTCTTTCCGGCGCTGCTGGCCAACGCCCTGTGCATCGCCCTGCTGTACTGGCCCCTGTGTGGTCTGACCGGGCGCATCGCCCCCTGCTGCATCGGCATCCACATCGCCTCCGGTGCGTGGGGCGCGGCCAACTGCTTTGTCCAGTCCTTCCGGGGCACCCCCATCCTGCCCTGGGATCTCTCCGCCCTGGGCACCGCCGCCGATGTGGCGGGGAGCTACCGCTTTACGCCCACGTGGCAGATGCTGGCGGCCGTCGCCCTGGCGGCGGCCCTGGTTGTGTTCCTCCATCCGGAGAAACACAAGGCCCGCCTGCGCCTCACCGGAACGCGGCGGCCCCTGCGGCTGGTGTGCCTGGGGGCGGGGCTGGCCTGCCTCCTGCTCCTGTTCCCCACCGGGCGGCTGGAGCGTTTCGGTGTTAAGACCGATGTGTGGGACCCCGCCGGCTCCTACCGTGCTGGCGGCTGCCTGGCGGTATTCCTCCGCAACACGGAGTTCCTCGAGGTGGAGGAGCCGGAGGACGTCACGCCGGAGCGGCTGGAACAGATCATGGCCGGCGTGGAGCCGCCGGAGCCGGCGGCGGTTTCCGTGGAGCGGCCCAATATTGTGGCCATCATGAACGAGTCCTGGGCCGACTTTGAGGACTACGGAAACCTGACCCTCAGCGCCAGCGTCACCAACTACATCCGCTCCCTGGACAACGCGGTGTATGGCCACGCCTACACCTCGGTGTTCGGCGCGGGCACCAGCGCCAGCGAGTTCGAGTTCCTCACCGGCAACTCCATGGCCTTCCTGCCCTCGGGCAGCATCCCCTACCAGCAGTATGTGCTGGGGCCCACCGCCTCCCTGGCCTCCATTCTGAAGGCGGAGGGCTATTCCACCCTGGCCTTCCACCCTGGGGAGCGGGCCTCGTGGCAGCGAGATCGGGCCTACCCCCGGCTGGGCTTCGACTCCTACAAGTGCGGCGACGACATGGATGTGCCCCAGACCTTCGAGCACGGCTACGTCAGCGACCAGTCCGACTTTGAACAGATTATCTGGGAGCTTGAGCACAAGGAGGAGGGGAAGCCTCTGTTCCTGTTCAACGTCACCATCCAGAACCACGGCGGCTATACCGTGCCGGACTACCCGGCGCAGGTCACCGTAGCCGACGCGCCGGGGGAGTACCCCATGGCGGAGCAGTACCTCACCCTGGCGGGCAAGACCGACGCGGCCTTCCGCGCCCTGGTGGAGTATCTCCGGGTCTTTGACGAGCCCACCATCGTGATTATGTTCGGGGATCACCAGCCCTCGGTGGAGCAGGGCTTCCTCGATCTGGCCTACGGCGTCACCCAGGAGCAGATGACTATGGAGCAGTATATGGGCAAATACTATGTGCCCTTTGTCATCTGGGCCAACTATCCCCTGCCCGGGACGGGGCCGGAGACGACCAGCCTCAACTTCCTGGGCCAGTACCTCCTGCGGTACGCGGGCATTGCGGGCACCCCCTACGGGGACTTCCTGTGGCAGCTCCAGGAGGAGCTGCCCGCCCTCACCTTCGTGGGCTATACGGACGCGGCGGGCCGGGCCTACAGCCATCTGGAGACCAACGATTTCACCGCCCGGATTGAGGACTACCAGCGCCTCCAGTACAACAACCTGTTCGGCGGGCAAGACCGGCTGGCGGCCTTCTTTGACCCGGAGAGCGGAGGGGCAACCGGCGGTTGACAAAAGGAAACGGCGGCTTGGTTGCCAAAGGGGCTCCTGTTCGGCTATACTGGGAGGCAGAGAGGGGAGGGGGGGCCTGTGACCCTTGGGCAGCGTATTCAGGCGGAGCGGAAGCGGCTGGGCCTGTCCCAGGAGGGCCTGGGGGAGGCGCTGGGCGTCACCCGGCAGGCCATCTCCAAATGGGAGGCCGACGGCGCGGTGCCGGAGGTGGACAAGCTGGTGGCCCTGAGCCGCCTGTTTCACCTCCCGGTAGGGGTGCTGCTGGGGGTAGAGGAGGCGGCGGCCGCCGAACCGCCCCGGCCCGTACCCAGGTGGAAAAGGCGGCTGTGGCCCCTGCTGTCGGCGGCGCTGGGCGCGGTATGCGTCGTGCTGGTCCTAAGGGTGAACACCCTTCAAAGCGGCCAGGCCGACCGGCTTTTGGCCGCCGCCCTGGCGGACGGCCGGATGTGGCAGGTGGAGGAGCGGGGAGTCGCCGCCCTGGGGGAGGACGGCACCTTTTGCTGGCGGCTCCGGGCCGTCCCCGAGGTGGAGGCGCCGGGGTTGGGCCTGTCGGTGACGGCGGAGGGGGGCGGAGAGCGATTCACCGCCCGGGCCGACCGGGACGGCCTGGCCTATGAGGCGGAGCTGCGCCTTCCTCTGGGTGAGGAGTACCATTTCACGCTGCGGACGCGCACTCCCTCCGGCGCGGAGTACCGGCAGGAGCTGGGAGAGTGGACCGTGACCGCCGAAGCCCTGGCCCCGCTGGAGCTGACGGCGCGGAAGGGGAAGGGCGGAACCCTGTCCGGCGGGATATGGACCTGGGACGGGAGTATTTGGGCGGCCTGTGTGCCCCCCGAGGGCTCCTTAGTGACAGTAGAGCGCGCCGTCCTTCGCCAGTACCGGAACGGCGCGCCGGAGTGGGAACAGTCCCTTCCGGTGGAGCACGGCCGCCTGGAGGCCGATGTATCAGATTTCCAGCGTCAAACCCGAGTGGAGGCAGGGGACGAGGTGCTCCTGCTGGTGGAGGCGGTGGACAGTCTGGGCCGGACCTGTACCCGCCAAGTGGAGGGGGCGGCCTTTTCAGATGGCCCCTCCGGCCTGGAGTGGGCGGCGTTCCCATGACCGGGCACAAAAAGGAACCCCCGCGGACTCGCGGGGGTTCCTTTTTGCTTATTCCTTGGGCTTGCCC
>OWJP01000744.1_pt1 | contig 11090 bp, 8 predicted proteins | sample 1732561 | NCBI WGS metagenome assembly OWJP01 (sample SAMN05065729, study PRJEB22554) | human gut metagenome | biome: ENVO:2100002; feature: ENVO:00000062; material: ENVO:00002003 | host: Homo sapiens | place: USA
GCCATGGCCCGCGCTGGCCTCAATGGTGTACCGGGTCGTGCCGGTGCTGCCGCCGGAGCCGGAATCCTTTGCATACTGCGCCGTAAAGGTCATGTCCCCGGTGACCGTCAGATCCAGCACTTCATTACTGGTGCGGGTTATACCATCCGTTCCCAGCCAGCCGGTAAAGCTGTATCCGCTGTCCGCAGCAACGCTCGGTACAGGATAACCGCTCTTACGCATCGTGGACCCGTCTTTTACTGCAAAGTTGGAAGTCCCCTCCAGCGTACCATGCTCACCAGTCTGGAAGAGAACTGCATGGCGCTCTACCTGAGTTACCTCCACTTGGAGTGTATAGCTCCTGCTCACGGTTGCCTCCGTGTCGGAGTCCGAACCGAAATCAATAAAATTGTGATGGGACTTGTAGAAAAGCTCCGGGGTACCTCCGTTTTCCACCAGGTAACCATAGATTTCGACCATGTAGTAGTGTCCATCGGTCCTGGCGTGCTCCTGGCCGTCGATAGGAATGACCGCATTTTCCGTCTTGACACGATTTAGAATTCCGTTTTCAGCGGAGCTGGAAAACAATTCAGGTTCCGCCCTGCTTCTGGGGCCGTTGACACCGCTTTCCTCTCCGGATTCATCCCACCAGCAGTATTGGAAATACACATAGGTATCCTCTGTGCCCTGCTGCTCTTTCAGCAGTGGGTGTGAAACCTGTACCCCTACGGTATGCGGGCCCGCCGCATCCAAATCTATGCTTAATGTGTGGAAATCCGCTTGAACAGTACCGTCCGCAACAGGTTGAATTGTCGGGTTCTGTATGACATAGTCTATTTCTACCGTTGGATTATCTGAAGTAATATTTATTTTTCCGCTGTCTGTCAATTTTTTGTCGTCCACTGTCCAAAATGTATTATAACCGGGCTTGGACACCTGTTCTCCTGCGGGCTGCGGAAGCAGATAGTCCTGGTTGACGGCCCAAAATCCTGCTGCCTCATCATACTCATACTGAATGGACTGATAGTTTAGTTTATCCTGCTTGATGACACCCTCTTTGGCATTCTGAAAGGTGAGCGTCACCGGATAGGACAATGCACGTTTTACCGCCCCTGTAAAGCTCCGGCCCACTGTATAGTCCACATAGCTTTTCCTATTTAAAAACACCACCAACAGGTCATCGTTTCCGGTTTTAAATGCAGATGTATCATATCCGGTTAATCGTGGATCCCATCCGTCTCCTTCCTTTTGAATGATGATCTGGGAAATCCGTTTGCTGTAAAACGCCTCACTTCCGATTGTCTCTACACTAGCAGGAATAATTACCTTTGCATCCACATCGGAAGCAAAACAGTTCTTAAATGTCTGCCTTCCAATATAGGTAAGGCCCTCCGGCAGTTCAAAAACCGCATTCTGGTTACTACTACCGGCCACGCGGATATACCGAAGTCCTTCGCACCCGTTAAATACAGAACCGGCAGAGGATGATCTGCTTCCTAATTCTTTCAACGTTTTTGGTAGAACAACTCCTGTCAGATTGGAGCAGCCGGAAAAGGCGCTTTTTTTAATTACTGAGACATTTGTCGCTGATAAATCAAGTATCCCTGTCAGTTGGCTGTTCCCCTGCAAAGCCTGCTCACCAATTGTTTCAAGTCCAGTTGCATCATCAAAACTAAGAGCTGCAACACTGAAACTCCCCAACCCATCCATATATGTGACTGCATCATGTAATTTTTTATCGCTTGTATAAGAATCCTTGAGCCCATCGTTATTAATTTCCGTCACGCCTGAGGGGATAGAGATAGCCAAATAGATCTTTCCCTTATCAGGATTAACGTTTGCAAACCATGTTTTATCGATTCCATATAAGGTTCCGCCCGAAATAGCAAGCCCTTCTTCCGGCACTGCGATTGGCGCCCCTGCCGTGCTTCCATCTACCACTGATTCTCCTGACTCAACAGAAATTGCAGTTATCGGAATATAAGAAATAATCATAATTAAGCATATCAATATCTTTAGTAACCTGCTTCTCATAAATAAATCTGCCTCCCATCTTCTGATTTGGAATTGTGTACCTTTTCAAAGCAGCAGATTGTAAGGATTACCTTTCCATAAAGTGATTGATATTGCTCCTTTTCTATGCTATACTTCAATTTATAGAACAAAGGCAGGGTGTTTGAAAAGGTACACTTTTTCAAATTGATGTCCGTTCTTCGGCAGCGTTTTGGATAGATCCCTGCCTTCTCTGCGCAAAAAAGAGGTGCAGCGCTCCTTCGGGAGCGCTGCACCTCTTTTGACCTCATTTTCATTTTCGCCGGGCAGGAGGCGGGACCAGGGGCTCGTCGTGCTCGATGGTGTCATCGAAGTAGTCGCGGTCCTGGAGCCCCGGCCGGTGGTGGCGGATGGCCTCGCTGATGATGGGATAGAGAACGATGGCCAGCAGGCCGCCGGAGAAGCCGTTGTTATACAGGTTAATGCCCTCCACCGGGGTTCCGGCGTGGAGCACCACGGAGGAGTGGAGGAACCCCGCCACGATGCCGAAGGGCCAGCCGAAATAGCCCGAGATAGGGGCCAGAGTGGTTCCGAACAGGAGGGCGAGCTGCACGGAACTCTGGTTGATATCGAAGTGCATAAAAACGCCGCCGATGACCACGCCCAGCATGATGGGGGTGATGTTGCGGGCGTGCTTACCGAAGGCGGAGAAGCCCATGATGGTGAGAATGCCGCCCAGGGTTGGGCCGTTGAGATCGCCGCCGGTGGCGAGGATGAAGGCCATGCCGATGAGCCCGTTGACCCCCATGTTGATGAGCACCGGGGCAGGCCCAAACATGCGAAGGTAATCGCTGGGAGCCCGGCCGGTGGTGCGCAGCAGGCGGCGGTACCCCGCCCAGGCGGCCCACGCCGGGCGGCCGCTGAAAAAAAAGCCTGCCACAGTCAGCCCTAGGCAGAGCACCCCAAGGAAGATAGCAAAGTGCAGGTTATAGCCCTCCGCCCAGTGGTGGGCCACGGTGGGATTGGCCCCCATGGAGCTCATAACGGGTACCAGGATCATGGCCAGCAGGCCGCAGGCGAAACCCATGTTGTAGAGGTTCATGCCGTTCTGGATTTTGTATGTATAGGCGGAGAGGGGCGGCAGCACAAAGCCGATGAGCAGTCCCACGGCGATACCCCACCACAGGTTGCCGAAGCCGTTGTCCAGCGCCACATAACTCACCACCGGGGCCAGGGCTGTGGCCAGCAGGGACACGGAGACATACTTGCCGAACGGCTCCCGCCGCGCCTTGGCGTACAGGAAGGTACCGGCGATGATGGGCCAGATGTTGACAATGTTCTTGCCGAACAGGGAAAAGCCAGCCATCAGGCCCAGCTCCACCAGTGTGAAGCCGTTGGGCGGCTCCTTGCTCAGGTAGAGCAGCAGCAGGCTCACCAGCGTCACCAGGGCGGAGTTGACCAGGGCCGCGCTTACACCCGCAATTTTCACGTAGTCGGTGATCAGCGCGTCCTCCGTAACGATGATCTTCCACAGTCCTGGCAGCACAGTGGACGGATCGCCCAGCACCAGTCCGATGGCAGCCAGGAAGACGCAAAAGCAGATGACGGCGGGGTAGAGCTTTTTATAACGCATGGGGCTCCCTCTCTTTCCTCATCCTCAGTCTCAGGGGCTCAGGGCTACGTGGAAAAATAGGCCCGGGTCTGCTCCGCGTTGCGCATGACCTCGTCCTTTAATGCCTCCAGGCTGGGGAACTTCCGCTCCCCCCGCAGACGCTTGTAGAACTCCATTCGGACCGTCTGGCCGTAGAGATCTCCCTGAAAATCCAGGATGAACCCCTCTACAGTCACCCGGTCTCCGTCGTCTACCGTGGGCCGCACTCCGATATTGGTCACCGCCGGGCGGCTCTCGCCGTTTTCAAAGGTCACCCGCGTTGCGTACACCCCGTGAGCGGGCACCAGCACCCCCGGCTGAAAACGCAGGTTCACCGTGGGGAACCCCAAAGTCCCCCCCAGCTTCTTGCCGTGGGCCACCGTGTCGGTCAGGGTGTGGGGGTGGCCCAGGAACTGGTTGGCCCGCTCCATCTCCCCCTGGGCCACCAGGGTACGGATATAGGTGGAGGAGATGGTGATATGGTCCTGTACCACCTTGGGGATAATGTCGCAGCCGATGCCCAGCTCCCCGCAGAGGGCCTGGAGCCGCTCCGGGTTGCCCTCCCCCTTGTAGCCGAAGTGGAAATCATGGCCTGCCACCAGGTGCACCGCCCCATGCTCCCCCGCCAGATAATCGGTGACGAATTCCCGCCAGGGCATGTGCATCATCCGCTCGTCAAAGTGGGCCACAATGACCTCTCGGATACCGTAGAACCGCCGCATTAGCTCCGCCCGGTCCAGGGGAGAGCTGAGCAGGGGGACCGCAGGGGTTTTTAAAATCAGGTTCTCCGGGTGGGTGTCAAAGGTGACCGCCGCAGGAACGGCCCCCAGCTCTGCGGCCTTCTCCCCCACCCGGCGCAGCAGGGCCCCATGGCCCAGATGGACGCCGTCAAAAAAGCCCAAGGCGATCACACGTTTCTCTGTCTGCATACCGCTACACCTCGAAAAAGCTCTTGATAGTGCTCATCATCCCCCCGGCGCACCGGCCCAGCAACAGGAATTCCCCGCCGGGGCCGTACACCCGCCAGTCGCCGTCGGCCGCGGAGCAGGGAAACGGGTTGCCGTTCTTCGCCTTGCGCAGGGCCGTCCCTTCCACCGTCACCGCCGGATAACGGAAGAAATAGGCGTCCACCGGCCGGAGCAGGGCCGCCGGGTCAGGTGCGTCCAGCAACGCCTCCAGCGGCACCGCTTCCGCCAGGGAAAACCCGGCGGCCTCGGTGCGGCGCAGGGCGGACATGCACCCGCCGCAGCCCAGGGCGGCCCCGATGTCGTGGCAGAGGGTACGCACATAGGTCCCCTTGGAGCAGCGCACCCGCAGGGTATAGCAGTTCGGCCCGGTCTGCTCCACCACCTCCAGGGCGTGGATGGTGACGGGCCGGGGGGCCCGCTCCACTTCCTTCCCCGCCCGGGCCAGCTCATAGAGCTTCTTACCGTCCCGCTTGAGGGCGGAGTACATGGGCGGAATCTGGGTGATCTCCCCCCGGAAGGCGGCCAGCGCCCCCTCCAGGTCCGCCCGATCCGCCTCCACGGGGCGCTCCTCCACCACCTGGCCGGTGGTATCCTGGGTATTGGTAACTACGCCGAGTTTTAACCCAGCGATGTATTCCTTTTCGGATTCGGATGCAAACTCCACCGCCCGCGTCGCCCGCCCCACAAAGACAGGCAGCACGCCGGTGGCCATGGGGTCCAGCGTCCCGGCGTGTCCCACCCGCCTCTCATGGAGGACGCCCCTGATTTTGGCGCACACGTCCATACTGGTCCACTCCTGGGGCTTATCAATTACGATGATTCCATTTGCCATAAAAGTGGCCTCCCGTGCGCCAAATTTCGGCACTTTTGTGCCGTCCGAGCGTTTTCGCAATCGCGAAAACCTCGCCGCAGGCGGAATTTACTGCGCAGCCGTCAGCAGCTCCGCTGCTGTACGGATGCGGCGTACCCCTTGCGGGTGCTTCCGCCGAGGATGATTTAAAACAGGGTTCCCGCAGATGCCTGCATCTGTGGGATGCACACGTCCATGCTGGTCCACTCCTGGGTCTTATCAATCACGATGATTCCATTTGCCATAAAAGTGGCCTCCTGTGCGCCAAATTTCGGCGTCTTTTCTGGTTCGTAGGCCGCGGCCTCTATGCCCTCGCCTCCACCTGCCGGATGGCGTCCAGGATGGCCGCCTCCGCCTCGACCAGGGTGCCGGAGACGGTGCAGCCCGCGGCGGCCGCGTGGCCGCCGCCCCCCAGCAAGGCGCACACCTTCGTGGCGTTCAGGCCGCCGCTGGTGCGGACGGACAGCTTGCAGCCCCCCTCCGCCAGCTCCCGGATGGTGACGGAGGTCTCCACCCCCTCAATCTGTCCCAGGAAGGCGGCGATATCCTCCATATCCTCCTCAGTTGCGCCCGCCTCGTCCATGAGGGACAGGGACACGGGGGCCACAGCGATTTTCCCGCCCTCATAGCGGTGCATCCGCTCGGTGAGCAGCCGCTCCACCTGGAGCCGCGCCCAGCTCTTGGTGCGGAAGTGGCGCTTGTTGAGGGGGAACACGTCGATGCCGGTGTCCATCAGGGCGGCGGCCACCCGGTGGGTGTCCGCTGTGGTATTGCTGTACTGAAAGCAGCCGGTGTCGGTGGACACGGCCACATACAGGGGTATCGCCATGGCGGGGGTGATGGGGCCGAGTTCCCGGAGAATGTCGTAGATCAGCTCGCCGCAGGCGGCCCGCCCGGCGTCCAGGCAGGTCTGCGCCGCAAAAAACGCCTGGGAGGGGTGGTGGTCGATGGCCAGATCAACCCCCCGCGCCAGCCAGGGTTCTCCAGCCCGGGTGAACAGGCTGCGGGCGGCGATGTCCACGCTCACCACCGTCTCCGGAACATAGCCCTCCGGGGCCAGGCGGCCCTCCAGATAGGGGGTGAACAGGTGGGTCTCCTCCGTGTGGGGACAGATCCACGCCGTCCTGCCCAGGGCCCGCAGCCCCTCGCACAGGGCGGCGGCGCAGCCGATGGTGTCCCCGTCGGGGCGCTTGTGGGTCAAAATCAGATAGTTGTCATGCTGCCGCAGAAAGGCGGCGGTCTCCTTCACCGTCATGGCGCTCACTCCTCGCCGTCCAGCTCGATGTGGGCGTTGGCCGGGTTGGCGGGCTTGACCACCTCCGGGTTGCGGAGCATGCTCAGGATGTGGGCTCCGGTGTCAATGGAGTCGTCCTCCACAAATTGCAGCTCCGGGGTGTAGCGCAGCGGAAGGGCCCGGCCCAGCTCCCGCCGCAGGTAGCCCCCGGCGGACTTCAGGCCCTTGACGACCTCCTTCACGTCGCTCTTGTCCAGCACGCTGACGTAGATTTTCGCGTAGCGGAGATCCGGGGTGGTGTCCACCGCCGTGACGGACACCAGGCCGTGCACCCGGGGGTCCTTCACGGTGCGGATGAGGGCGGCCAGCTCCCGCTGGATCTCCTCGTTGATGCGTCCGATGCGATTGCTCGGCATAATATACTCCTTTCCAGAGGGCTGCGCCCCCGGTCAAATACGAATGGTCAGGCAGGTCTGGAAGTTCTCCTCCAGTTGCTTCAGGGTGTCCAGCTCCACATCCCCCAGGGCGCCGGAAAAGCGCCTCGGTCGCGCGGGGTCGTTCCCCACCCACAGGTTCCACAGTTCCACGGTCTCTCCGGGGCGCAGATGCTTTGCCAGATAGGCCCTCAGCTCCGCCGCGTCCTCCTGGGTGGCCCGCAGATCCAGCTGGTACCGGCAGGGCTTCATGGTCAGGTACAGATCCTCCACCGCTTCCCGGTAGTATGTGTGCTCCCCCACGGAAAATCCGCTCGCCTCAATACGGACCGTGTACCCACCATAGGAGCTGGTCTCGACCCGGCGGACACCAGACTCGTACAGGGGCAGGGGGCGGTCGGCACACAGCAGGGTGACGGCGCTCATAAAAATCCTCCCGATAAAGACGCACAGACCCGCCCCCTCCTCAAATGACTTGGGGACGGAACGGGTCTGATTTGGTTTTTTACCGGCTTGGGGCGCGGCGGGCCGATGTGGGCATCGGCCCCTGCGAATTTCTCGGGTGAGGCCAGACATGCGGCACGATAGCCCGGCAGCATACCGCACGCCCCATCTGGCCACTCCATATCGTAGGGGCGGCCTTTATGGCCGCCCGCGGGCGACCACAAGGGTCGCCCCTACGGCGTTTTACGAAGCCGAAAGAAATTTATACCTCGATCTGCTCCACCTCGTCGCCGCAAGCTTCAGATCCCTCGCTTTGCCGCTTACGGCAAAGCTCGCTCCTTCCGCTACGTCTCCTCTCCGGGCCAAACCCGCTTCGCTGGGCTCCGGCCCGGTTCAGGCTGCGGGAACAGCTTTACACCCCGATCTGCTCCACCGCAGCGTGAAGAAAATTTGCCTGCGGCAAATTTTTAGCGTAGGCCGCAGCGGCTTTGCCGCGAGGAGGGGACTCCGCAGGAGGCAGGGTTACACCTCGATCTGCTCCATCAGATAGGCCTCGATCACGTCGCCCTCCTTGATGTCCTGGAACTTCTCGAAGGTGATGCCGCACTCGTAGCCCTGGGCGACCTCCTTCACGCTGTCCTTGAAGCGCTGGAGGGAGGCGATGGCGCCGTCGTAGATGACGATGTTGTCCCGCAGCAGGCGCATCTGGGCACCGCGCTGCATCTTGCCGTTTGTGACATAGCAGCCGGCCACCATGCCCACACCGGTGATGCGGAACACGTTGCGCACCTCGGCCTGGCCCAGCTCCACTTCCTTGAACTTGGGAGCCAGCATGCCCTTCATGGCGGTCTCAATCTCATTGATGCAGTCGTAGATGACGCGGTACATGCGCATATCCACGTTGTTGCGGGCGGCGGACTCCTTGGCGTTGTTGTCGGGGCGGACGTTGAAGCCCACGATGATGGCGTTGGAGGTGGTGGCCAGCATGACGTCGCTCTCGCTGATGGCGCCCACGGCGCAGTGGATGACCCTCACCCGGACTTCCTCGTTGGACAGCTTCTCCAGGCTGGCCTTGACGGCCTCGGCGGAGCCCTGGACGTCGGCCTTGACGATGATGTTCAGATCCTTCATCTCGCCCTGCTTGATCTGGCTGAACAGGTCCTCCAGGCTCACCTTGCCCACGGGGGCGGAGGCGGCCATCTTCTGCTCATGCTTGCGCTGCTCCACCAGCTCGCGGGCCATGCGCTCGTCGGCCACGGCGTGGAAGTCGTCGCCCGCGCCGGGCACCTCGCCCATGCCGATGATCTCCACGGGCACGGAGGGGCCCGCCTCGGTGAGCTTCTCGCCCTTGGCGCTGGTCATGGCGCGGACGCGGCCCACGGCGGTGCCGGCGATGATCACGTCGCCCTGCTTCAGGGTGCCGTTCTGCACCAGCAGGGTGGCCACGGGGCCGCGGCCCTTGTCCAGCCGGGCCTCGATGACCGCGCCGTGGGCGGAGCGGTTGGGGTTGGCCTTGAGCTCCTGCATCTCGGCGGTCAGGTTGACCATCTCCAGCAGATTGTCGATGCCCTCGCCGGTCTTGGCGGAGATGGGGCAGATGATGGTCTCGCCGCCCCACTCCTCGGGCACCAGCTCATACTTGGTGAGCTGCTCCTTGATGCGCTCGGGGTTGGCCTCCGGCTTATCCATCTTGTTAATGGCCACGATGATGGGGATGTTGGCCGCCTTGGCGTGGTTGATGGACTCAACCGTCTGGGGCATGATGCCGTCGTCGGCGGCCACCACCAGGATGGCCACATCGGTGATCATGGCGCCGCGGGCGCGCATGGCGGTGAAGGCCTCGTGGCCGGGGGTGTCCAGGAAGGTGATGGTCTTGCCCTGCACGTTCACCTGATAGGCGCCGATGTGCTGGGTGATGCCGCCGGCCTCGCCCGCCGCCACGTGGGCGTTGCGGATATAGTCCAGCAGGGAGGTCTTGCCGTGGTCGACGTGGCCCATGACCACCACCACGGGGGCGCGGGGCTCCAGATCCTCCTCCTTGTCCTCGGCGGTGTCGATGAGCCGCTCCTCGATGGTGACAATGACCTCCTTTTCCACCTTGCAGCCCAGCTCCTCGGCAATGATGGCGGCGGTGTCGAAGTCGATGACGTCGCTGAGGGAGGCCATGACGCCGTTCTTGATGAGGCACTTGACCACCTCTGCGCCGGTTTTCTTCATGCGGCTGGCCAGTTCGCCCACGGAGATCTCATCGGGGATCATGACCTTCACAGGGGCCTTCTTGGCGATCTCCAGCTGGAGCCTGCGCATCCGCTCTGCCTCGTCCTGCTTGCGCTTGTTGGAGAAGGTCATGCCGCCCCGGCGCTGGTTGTTGGTGCGGATCTTCTCCTTGCCGCTGCGCTGCTGCCGCTGCATCCGAGCGCCCCGCTCGCCGCCCAGATCCTCCAGCCGCTCATCATACTTGGCCAGATTCACGTCGCCGCCCTTGCGGGTGTCCACGATCTTCCGCTGGGGCACCCGGGACACCGGCTGCTGCGCCGCAGGCTTGGAGGCGGCGTTCTGCTGCTGGGGCTGCTGCCGGCCACCCTGGCTGCTCTGCGCGCTCTGGGCAGGCACAGACTGCCTGACCTGCTGGCCCTGGGCGGGCGCGGCGGCCTTGCCGGCGGGCTCTGACTTTTTGGTGGCCGGTTCCTTCGCAGGCTCCTCCTTGTAGGTGTCGGCGAAGATCACCTGGATGCTGGAGACCGGATTGTGCTGCGTCAGGTATTCAAAGATCAGAGAGAGCTCCTGATCTGTCAGCGCCTGCATGTGGTTTTTGGGAGTCTCGGCGTATTTCGTCAGGATCTCCGTGATGGTCTTGGTGGGAAGGCCGAAATCCTTCGCCACCTCATGGACTCTGTATTTCTCAATACCCAATAGAAACACCTCGTTCTGCTCCAACCCGAGGGCTGGGAAATTTTTTCAAATAGCTGCCGCGGACACATGCCGCGGCGGCGCGGTCCGTCAGCCTTCCTTTTTCTTGCGGAAGGAGCCTTTGCCCTTTTTCACCGGGCGGCTGTTGGCGTATGGCCGCGCCTGTGCCTTCGGCTTGGGGCGAGCGTCCCTGGGGGGACGGGATCGGTATGGCTTTGCGCCGCGGGGACGGTTCCCGTCTGGCGCACGCTCCGGTGGCATTTCCGCCGAAGGTTTAGCCGCCTTTGGTGCAGGCGGCGCCTTTCGGCGGCGCTTGCCCTGGCGGAGATTCTTCTCATGGGCCGCCTGCTCCGCCCGGCGCTCCGCGGCCCGGCGGGCCTTTACATCCATCCGGTCCGCCGCGTCGGCGTACTGCTCCGGATCCAGCTCCGCCATACGCAGCATATCCCAGAGAATACAGACGGCCGCCGTTTCCTTCACTTCCTTTATAGTATCGAACAGCCCCTCCAGCAATACATCCGCCCGCAGCGTATCGCCAAGCTCCACCGCTTCCCGGAAGGCGTTCATCTCCACCTCCGGATAGCCCTTTCCCGTTTTATCCAGGCTGCGCAGCGCCCGGGAGGCCTCC
>OWJP01000750.1_pt1 | contig 10912 bp, 3 predicted proteins | sample 1732561 | NCBI WGS metagenome assembly OWJP01 (sample SAMN05065729, study PRJEB22554) | human gut metagenome | biome: ENVO:2100002; feature: ENVO:00000062; material: ENVO:00002003 | host: Homo sapiens | place: USA
AAAAGCCCCTTATTTAAGGGGCTTGTCGATATTTAGAAAGCATATGTCAGACCGGCGTTGACCGAATAGGTGCTGTCGTCTTCGATAAAGCGGCTGCCTTCCAGATAGAAATTGAACTTGCCGCGTTTATAATCGAAACGGCTGGACAGAACTGCTCGGTTGCGTTGTGTCTCATAGCTGTTCATGTGATAACGTCCCTGCAGTCCGACAATACCGGCGCTGACTGCCTGATAGGGGTTGTTAAACTCATGATAATAAGTTCCGCCCAGACGGATGTTCAGTTCATCGTCACCCATGGGTTTGAAACTCTTCTTGGCATATAAGCCGAGTCCGCCCTCAACGGAAAGGTTATTGCCGGAATCAACCCGGATATTTTCCTTGGTGCGTCCTTGATACAGGCCGATAATATTGAATTCGGCCACCGGTTCCAACGTCAGCAGGCCCATATCCAGTTCATGGCGCGCTTCGTTAGTGATACCGTAGTAATAATTACGGGTATCGGCCTTATATTCCCCGGTATGGTCATAACGGGTATATTCACCCCAGCCCATACCGATTCTCGGCATCGAAACAACCTTGGTGCTGTCGGTTTCGAAAATCAACGGTGCCATAATTTGGGCAATGACTTCATCACGTTCCGCACCGTTGTCATAATCACTGCTGTATTTGGTGAAGCTGGCGCCGAGGCCGTAACGGAAGTTGGCGTTATATTTCTTGTCAAACAAAGCATAACCGGTGTGGGCCTCGTCTTCATAACCGCTCAGGCCGTTGGTGCCGTCCTGTTCGCGCTCAAAATAGTCATAGCCGACATGAACACGGAATTCTTTCGTGTCATTGTTGTTGAAGACGGCACTGTTGACCTGACGGTTGACATTGCGGAGAATATCCATATTTTGTTTGGCAAAATTGGGAATTAAGTCAAGCCCCAGATTACTGTATAAAGCCTGATTGAATTCTTCCATGCTGCCGGCCGTAATCATACCGTCATAAATTGTGTTGCGGATAGCATAATTGCTTTCCAGATAAGCCGCCTGGCTGGCATTATTAACCAGATTCGAGAAAGCGACACGGTTATAAACGATGTCTTTTTCGCTGGACGGTTTGTCGGAAGTGCTGCTGTCGTTGTCTGCCTCATCTTCGTCTTTGACTGTCGGCTGTTCGACGGCCGGCTCGTCTTCAGCCTGCGCCGCCGCATCGTCGGCAGAATCTTCCGCGCTGTCAACCAGAGAGACTTCCCACATCGGCGAAGCAGACATCAGGTTGACGTCAATTTCACTGGCCGTCAAAGCATTCCGGTTAACATAAACGTCTTTCTGTCCCTGTTCCAGCATCGCCCGGTCGCTGACGGCATATAAATCGCCGCTGATTTCGTTGCCAGCGACCATTGTTCCGGTTGAGGCAAGCAGAACTCTGCCGCCGCCCATTTCGTTAAGTTTGAACGAGGCGGACGTTATCATAGTGCCGCTGTTTTGCAGAGTTGCGCCTTGTTCCAGATGAATAAACTTGTTGGCGCAGCTGCCGCCGTCATCGCAAATGTCAACGCTGCCGGCCGAGGTGTCGCCGGTAATGGTTCCGCTTTGCGTTTGTCCGCCGGCAAAAACGATTTTACCCGAAGCATTGTTGTAGAAAGTGGATTTCCCGTCAACATAGATGCCTGTTCCGGCCGAACCGGCAGCCATATTAATTGTTCCGGCATTTTCAACCGAACCGCCGTTGACGGCCTTCATCCCGTAAGAAGTGGACGAAGTTCCTTTAATGTTAATGGTACCGAGGTTAATGGCGCGGGCATGCGATCCGTCGGCATACATGCCGACACCGCCGTTGCTGTTGACGGTGATGACACCGCCAGACGCATTGGTGACTGTCGTATCTATCGTTGTAGAGGTTGCAATCATGCCTTTGCCGCTGTTGACGGTAATGGTGCCGCTGTTGACAGCATTTGCTCCGGCGGAAGATGTTCCGTCTGCCGCCATGCCGTTTCCGCTGCCGGTCGCGGTAATTGAACCTGTGTTGTTGACGGTAGCCCCTTTGGCCTGCAAAGCAGAGCCTGAACCGCTGAAGGTGAGGGTGCCTTTGTTATTTGCCGTGCCGCCGTTTTCCGCCAGCATCAGGTAAGAAGCGCCGGAACCGGCATTGATTTTTCCGCTGCTGCCGTTGGTAACAATTCCGCCGTCAGCGAACATACCGATATTATTATTGGCATTAATTGTAGCATTGTTGATTGCTTCACCCTCGGTTGCTTTCATGCCGAATGAACTGCTGCCGGTAACATTAATGGTACCGCTGCTGTTTGTAGCTGTTCCTCCGTCAGCCAGAATACCGACGGAATCTGCCCCGCTGACGTTAATGGTTCCCGTATTGTTTGCAGTTCCTTCCGCCTCTGTTATCATACCGATTCCGCTGCTTCCGTTGAGGGCAATAGTACCGTTATTGGTAATTTTTCCTCTGGTGGCATACATGGCCGTAGAGTTATTGGCCGAGCTGTTCAGCGTAATGGTTCCGCCGCTGGCATTAACGGCTTCGCCGCCGTCGGCACGCATAGCCTCAAGGTTGGAGGAAGTAACCGTAATTGTTTTGTTGTTGCGTCCGATTCCGTCGTCAACTAAAACAGCCGCATCGCCGCTGCTGAATTCGATTGTTCCGCTGTTGACCACGGTACCCCCGTTGGCATATAAGCCGACCGTATCGGTGCCGCTGACTTTGAGACTGCCGGAGTTGGTGGCTGTTCCTCCGTCTGCCTGCAGACCGATGGCGCCGGTGCCTCCCAGATTGATAGTTCCCAAATTGCTGCCGCTGCCGTTGGCCACATAAATACCAACCGTATTTTCGGCTTTCAGGTCAATCGTTCCCGAAGCGGCATTGACAACATTGCCGCCGTCGGCATACATACCTTGCGCACCGTTTCCGGTAACGGTAATGGCTGCATTGTTGGTTGCGGTGCCGGTTGAAGCCCTCATGCCCGAAGCTGCCGTATCTGCGGCGGAAACATTGATTGTTCCGTTGTTGACGGCGCTTCCCGAACCGGCCGCCCAAATACCGGTTGACCCGGCACCCGAGACGTTGATTGTTGCGCCTTTGTTATTGATGACTTTGCCGCTTCCTGCCAGTTTCATACCGGCGGCATTGCTGCCGACAACATTAATGGTGCCGGGCAAATCCTTTTCTTCATATTTGGGCTGGTCGTCATCGCCGAGAACCGGTTCTCCGTCTTCGTCCAAAACCGGAACCTGAACCGTTTTGCCGTTGGTTACGGTTCCGCTGCCGGCTGTCATTCCGATGGAACCTTCGCCGGCAACCGAAATCGTCGTTTGATTGTAGGCTTCGCCGTTGGCCGCATAGATACCGGAAGAACCGTTGCCGCTGGAGATAATGGTTCCGATATTGTCGGCCGTTCCGCCGTTGACATAAATGCCTGAGGAATTGCTGCCGCTGGCGGTGATGTCCTTGTTATTGGTTCCCGTGCCGCCGGTTGTTACTTCCATACCTTTGGAACCGCTTCCCGATGCGGTAATCGTTTTATCATTAACCAGCGTTCCGCCGCCGGACATTCCGGTTCCGTTTGAGCCGGAAACCGTTATCGTTCCGCTGTTGGTAATGCTGCCTTTGGACGCGCGTATGCCGTAGCCGCTTCCGCCGACCTCAATGCGGGCACCTGCGGCGTTGGTAACGGTTGCCGTGTCGGCCCAAATGCCGTTGCCGTTTCCGGTAATCGTAATGACGCCGTTGTTGTTTATTGTGTTTGACGTTTCGGCCGGAGAAGTAGCAGAAATGGAAGAATTAATGGCACTGCCGCTGCCGTTGACCGTAATCGTTCCGTCATTGGTGACCGTTGCCCCGCTGTTTGCGTTGCTGGAAATGTTAATGCCGTCGGCACTGCTGTCTTTCTCGGTTGTGATGCTGGCGCCGGCTTTGTTGTTGACCGTTCCGCCGGCTGCTTCAATGGCCGCCGAACCGTCGGCAATGGTAATCGTTCCCTCGTTGTTGACGGTTCCGCCCTTGGTAGAGGTAATGCCTTTGGAACCGGTTCCGTCAACATTGATTTTTCCTTTATTGGTAATGCTGACGGTGTCGGTATCCGAAGCCAGAGTCATGCCGGAAGAATTGGTTCCTTTAACGTTAATAATCCCTTTAAGGTCGTTCAAAACTGTTCCCGTAGCCGTTTCGCTCATATAAATGCCGTGCGAGTTGCTGCTGTCTTCGCCGATTTCCAGCGTACCGTTGTTGGTAACCGAACCGTTCCCTTTGGTATAGATGATAAAGCCGTCTTTGCCGTTCAGGTCAATTTTACCGCTGTTGGTAATATTGTTTCCGTCTCCGGCGATAATAACTTTGGAACCTCCGGCGCCAACCGTGACATTGCCGTTATTTTGGAAATTGCCTTCGTCGGAGTCCGTTGTGCTGAACAGAGTATAATCTTCGGCGTTAATGACGATATCACCGTTATTGATGGCCGTACCGTCATTCGTTGTCGTGAAAATGGTACCGTTGCCGCCGTTTAGGGTGATAGTTCCGCTCTTGTCGTTGATGACGGTTCCGCCGTTTGCGGTCATGCCGACGGCATTGTTGCCGTTCATGTTGATATGTCCGGAGTTAATGGCCGTTGCTCCGTCACCGGCGATCATGCCCGTACTGCCGCTGCCGCCGACAATTGCCCCGGTTCCGTTGTCAACGCCGATGTTGATCGTGCCGAAATTTTCGGCTTTGCCGCTTGTGGTCTGCATACCGACGGAGTTATTGCCGTACAGGTTAATTGTTCCCCCGGCAACATTGGTGATTTCGCCGTCGCCTTCGTCAAACAGGCCGAACGCATTGTCTGAATGCATATTGATCAGACCGTGATTCAGTCCGTTGCCTCCGTTGACGGAGATACCGTAGGTTTCGGAGTTGACCGAACCGCCGGTAACGTCGATTTGCCCGAAGTTTTTGGCCGTTCCGTCCTGCATGGACATACCGTATGAATTTTGCATATTGGGCGTTCCGGTAATGGTAATTGTTGCATCTTTATTGTTAAACGATTCGCCGCTTTCGCCCATAATGCCGTATCCGCCGTTGGTCAGGTTGATTGTTCCGTTATTGGTCAGTGTACCTTCGGTAGAGGCCATGCCGTAACCATACATGCGGTTGATGTTGATTGTGTTGTTGTTATTGGCCCGTCCGTCGCCGATAGACATGCCGTAGCCGACTTCTTTGCTGGCCGCATAGTCATAGCCGTTCAGGTTGATAATTCCGTCATTGTCAATCTGGGCCCGTTCACCGCCGGCGGAAATCATACCATAGTTTTCTTTGCTGTTTTGAGTGCTGGTTAAGGTAATGGTGCCCCGGTTGACCGCAGTGGCATTTTCTTCAACCGAAATGCCGGTCGAATTGGCGCCGGTAATTTGAATCGTAGCGTCTTTGTCATTAACCGCATTGCTGCCGGAAGATATGCCGACAGAATCCTCACCCTGTGAAATATTAATTGAGCCCTGATTGGTAACGGAGCCGGAGGTCGATTTGATGCCCGTGCCGCTGACCAATTGGATTGAGCCGGTTTTGCCGTTCAGAACGGCGCCGCTTTCGGAAGCCATACCGGTTGAACCGATACCGTTCATGACAATCTGTCCGTGGTTGGTATTGGTTCCCAGCGTTGTGTACATGCCGGTGCCCTTGCGGGTGAAAGTAATTTTACCCGTAGCCGCGTTGGTGGCCGAGGCCGAATTTTCGCCATACATGCCGTAAGAGTCGGCATCGCCGGAAAGAATAACGTCCATGTCAATCGATCCTGTGTTAAGCATGGTGCCGTTTTGAGCATGAATGCCGTAGGAAGCTTCGGTTGTCGTACTGTCGGTGCCGTTGATTTTGATTGAACCGTTGTTTTCGGCAGTGCCGTCTTCAATAAACATACCGTTGGAACCGTTGGCATATTTGATGTCAATCACGCCGGTTTCCGTATTTTGAATTTTGGCGCTGCTGGCATTATTGGCCGTTCCCGCTTCCGTCGTAACGTTCTGCCGGATGGTCATGCCGTCGCCGCCGTTGCTCAGTGTTATGGTGCCGCTGTTTGTTCCGGTTCCGGCGTTAATCTGGAGGCCGGTGCCTTTGGCCAGCATTTTGATTGTGCCTTTGTTGACAACGGTTCCGCCGTGCCGGGTTGCCATGCCGAAACCGTCGGTGCTGTTGACGCTGATGGTTCCGCTTTCGGAATTGACGATGGTCGGATTAAGGGTGTTGAATTCGGAGTTGGTTCCTTCGCCGCGAACACCCAGCATACCGTAGCCGCCGATTCCTCCGGTGACCGTGATTTCTTTGTTATTGACGATTGTTCCGCCGTGTACAGACAGCATTCCGGCATGGGAATTGGTAATGTTGTTGGTGCTTTCCGGCGCAATCGTCAGGCGGATGGTGCCGTTGTTTGTTGCTGTGGTATGAGCGTCTGAGCGAATACCGACAATGCCTCCGGTTCCGTTCAGCAGATTGCTTTGCGTCGAATCATAGGTACCGCTGTCGCCGAGATTGACGTTCAGATCAATGACGCCGTTGGCGGCGTTGGTAATTTCAATAAACCCGGTACGGCGCAGTAGCTTTGTTCCCTCCAGAAACGCCTTTTCCAAAAAGCTGCCCATACCGACCAGAGAGGTAGAAATTGTCTTGTCGGGCGTTGCTGCGGCACTCAGGGAAATATTACCGTTGTTAATCAGCTGGGTCGGAATGGTGCCGGCCGGATTTTGCACTTGGTTAATCAAACGTCCCTGCATACCGATTAAAGTACCGGCAACACTGTCAACCGCAGCGTTTCCGGTGATTTTTCCGTCATTGATGGCGGTGGAGGAGGTATCGGCATACATGCCGTCCACTTGGTCGGTGGCGGTAGTGCCCTGAAAGGCAATGTCTATGTTTCCGTTGTTGCGCACCAGTGATTTATCACTGGCAATCATGCCCAGCGTTCCGTTGCGGGCGATAATTTTAAGCGTATTGTTATTTATGGCGTTAGAGTTATGCAGTGCCACCATGCCGGCGGTATTGTTCTGCAGGGTAATTGTTGCGCCGACTTCGGTGCCGGTCAGGGGAATTTTGCCGTTGACGACCTGATTGCCGTCAATCGCTTTCATTCCGACCTGAATATATTTGGTATAATCAAGCACGGAGTCGTTCAGGTTAATCACGTCAACCAGATTTTTGGTTTCATCACCCACTTTGATTTGAGAATCATTGCTCAGCGTAAAGTTGCTGTCATTTTCGCCGTTGGTGATTTTTACCGGCGTATAGGGGCTGTTTTCGGGAGCGGAAGGCGTTTCCGTACCGACAAAAGCACCCAGACTGTCGTCCGTCGGCGTAAAGCTGTCATTCGGCGGAAAATAGTAATGGTGTTTTTTGCCGCCACCGCCGCCGCTCAGGGCAATTGCGGCAATGCCGCCGGCCAGAAGCAGGCCGCCGATAACCCAGGTTGTGGTTGAAAAGACGAATTCGCCGTCTGCAAATTCTTTATAGGCGTCGCGGGGCGTAGCGGTTACCGGCGTTGCCCGGCTCGAGGCCATGAAATAATCATATTGCTGCGGCGGAATGTTCTGAATGCAGGGATGCCGAGGATTTGCGCCGGAAGCATGAAAAGCGTTATATGCCGTATAATTGTTTTGGTAGATTGAATGACACAGGCCGGTGTTGCCGTATCTGTCGGTCGCATCAATGTTCATTCCGCGCTGAACGGCAGCACGCAGAGCCCTGACATTCCCCTGTGAAGCCAGGCTGTACATCTGGGCCAGGCTTATCGGGGGCAGGGGTGCCGCAAAGGCCGAAAGCGTGGTCGCAATGTAGAAAGAAACCATTGTCAGATAGGTAACAATGCTCTTGAAGCTGAAAATTTTAAATTTCATCAATCTACTACCATGGTTAAAAATATATTTGTCGACAGAGTATTTTTAACTTAGGCGTAAATTTCCGTCAATCGCGGTGCGCAGGTTATACCACGGTTTTTAACTCTTTATTAATATTTTTAAAATTTCGTTGCTATATAATTAATCGTCGCCTACAATTTGTCAGGTCTCATAAATAGGAAGAAAAAATGAATATCTACTCAAAATTGTCGGATTGGCAAAAACGCGGTCTGATTACTGCGGAACAGCAGCAGAAAATTACCGATTATGAAAACAACGTCAGGCGCCCGATGCTTTATCATGCGCTTTTGTTTTTAAGCTGTTTTTGTATCGGCATCGGTGTGATTGCCGTCATTGCCGCCAATTGGGAGGCCATTCCCGCCGCAGTTAAACTCGGCGTCGATTTTGCTCTTCTTTGTACGGCTGCATGGGGAGTATGGCACAGCCGCAGAAAGGGAAGGAACCTGGCCGCCGAGGCACTGCTGACGGCCTTTGCCTTGCTTGTTCTCGGTTCAATCGGCCTGGTCGGGCAGATATATCATTTGCCGGCGCATGGATTGAGCGCTTTGCTCTTCTGGTCGGTTTTAACTTTTCCCCTTCTGTTCCTGAGCAGCAAGCCGTTGTTTCCCGGTTTGTGGTTTATTGGCTTTTTCCTGTCGCTGTATGACCGCCTGTCTGATTATCGCTGGTTTGCCGATTTCATTGACCGGTTGTTTGATCGCAATGCTAATTTCGGTATCTGGAGCGGCCTGTTTGCCATGCTGGTCTTTTACCGCTTGCTGCAAATGCTGCCGCATCCGGCCATTCAAAAGGCTTGGCGGCATCTGACCGTTTTTGCTTTTGCATTTTGCGCTTTTGTGCTGGATGCTTTCAGTTTGAAAGATTGGTCCTGTTTTCGGACGGATAATGTTTCACTCGGTTGGACGGTTTGGGGCTTGTCAGCACTTGCGCTGGCCGGGTTCGCTTTCGCTTGCCGGAAAACTTCGTTGCGGCCGGGAATAGCCGCGGCTGCCGTCATCTTTGTTTATGCTTTTTTGACGGATATGCTGCCCGCCTGGGAAGATGAAACTTCCGCCCTGATGATGATTGCTTTGCTGTCGGTGGCGGGAATTTATACATACCGGCACAATTATCCGCGTTTGCTGAATGTAAGCACGGTTTTGATTGCGTTGCGCTTTTTTGGTGTTTACCTTGAGGTCTTCGGCTCCATACTGTCAACCGGAATGGGGCTGATTGTCTCCGGGCTGGCCTTTGCCGCGATAGCCGTCGTCTGGCAAAAGGTACGGCGCCGTTTGCTGCATAATGTCGGGGAGAAAAATCATGATTAGAAAAAATTGGGCTTTGCCGGCTTTGGCTTTTCCGATAGTCGTTCTCCTGATATGGACGGCTGGTCTGCAATACCTCAGCCTGACCGCGCCGCGGGTTATGGTAACGGTAGAGGGGTATGACCCCCGCAGTCTGATTTCCGGGCATTATTTGGAATTGCAGCCTGACTGGACGCGAACGGATTGTAAAACATTCGGCGGACAAACCTGTCCGAAGAATAAATTTGAAAAAGTTTACCGTTTCTACCTTCCGGAAGATGTTGCGCCGCAGCTTGAACGGATGATAAACCGCACCCGGCCGCTGATGCAGCTGGAATTTGCCCTTGCAGACGGAAAACCGCTTGTCCGCGAACTCCGCATTGATAAACGGCATTGGTCTGACTGGTACCGTGAGCAGATGAAAAACGTGAAAGAGTAATTATATTCCTCTGCGGAGGAAAAATGGTTTATTTGTATCTCGCGTTAAGCGGCATTCTTGACGGCGGCGTCATTTTCGGAGCCAAGGTTTTGTCAAACCTCGGAGCATCTTTGTTTGAGCTGATGATTTATCCGAATCTGCTTTCCGTTTTGTTTATTGCTTATTTTGCCCGCTGTGATTTGCATAAGCTTTGGCGCATACCTTTGAAAATGAAATTTCTGTTTGCCGCCGCTCTGTTTTTCATAACGCTGGGACAATATACGCCGATCTTTCTTAAAATTCCGGTTACATTGGTCGTATTGCTGATTTATTTGCAGCCGGTTTGGACCATTTTGATCGAACGCTTTTATTTTCGCCGCCGCCAGACGCTGCTGAACTGGTTTCTGGTCGGCTGTATGATTGTCGGCCTGTGGTTTCTTATCAATCCGAGCGGCGGGACGGAGTTATCGCCGTGGGGTGTTCTTCTCGCGGTTCTCGGCGGTGTCGGATTGTCTTTATGGCTGATTGTGGCTCAATATTTCAGCCGGCAGAATGTATCGCCTTCCGGAACATTTCTCGCGGCCAGCGTTTATACGCTGATACCCGTTTTTGCACTCTATTGGATTTTAAGGATTTTGCCTGAGTTCAACGGCGTCCGGATATTCAGCCTGGAAATGCCGCCGCAGCTGTGGCTTTATTTTGTCATCTACACATTAGCTTCTTATGTGGCGCCCAATCTGCTGCTGTTTGCCAACAACCGCAATGTCAGTCCGGTAATTGTCGGTATGCTTCTGCTTTTGGAACCGGTAACCGGGTTGTTCTTGGATTGGATGTTCCTCGGCAAACCGCTGACCTGGAACATATTGCTCGGCGGCGCCATAATTCTGATTTCCAATGCTGTTCTCATACGAACGCAGGAGTAAAAATCTTTTTGTACAAAATTTATTGTAAAATGTCCGAAAATGAGGTATACTGAAAATCTAAAACAGTATAATGAATTTTCTATTATTAATATATTAAACAAAAAAAACGTATGAGTTACATTGCATTAACACTGGGTTTTACCGCTTTGTTTGCGGTTCTGAGTTTTCACAAAGAGTATAAAACGACATGGAGCATTCTTTGCGCCGTTGTATTTGTTTTATTCGGAGTTATTAACTACAACACTCTGCCGGTTCTCCAATGGTGGGGATTTGAAGGTGTTTGGATTGAGGCGTTTATTGTATCTTTAGCCGGCGCCGGTCTTCATTTTGCCTTTTGCGCAGATGACAGCGACTATGAGATAAAGTATGCCTGGCGCTTTATTCCGACCGGAATCACCGTCTTGGCTTTTTTTATTG
>OWJP01000751.1_pt1 | contig 10905 bp, 17 predicted proteins | sample 1732561 | NCBI WGS metagenome assembly OWJP01 (sample SAMN05065729, study PRJEB22554) | human gut metagenome | biome: ENVO:2100002; feature: ENVO:00000062; material: ENVO:00002003 | host: Homo sapiens | place: USA
AGATGAGCGCTAGTCTCGTGGGCTCGGAGATGTGTATAAGAGACAGGTATATATCTCATCAAATCTTTTATATAAAAAAGCCTCACCACCAGTAAATGTAAGGTACAAAACTCCCATGCTGTATAATTTATCGATACATGCAATAACATCATTATAATCCATATGAACTTTTTTCGTTGGACAATAACAATGGAGACATTTAAAATTACAATGCTGAGTTAACTCAATACTGGCGGTTATTAAATGTTCTCTTTGAAATGCTTTTTCTTTCAAGGAGTCATGATTCATTTAGCTTACCATATATTTTATCTAATACGTTTTGGATTTGAATGTCATCAAATCCATATTTCTTTTCCAACTTATTGTTTTTTATTTCAGTTGAATACATTAAAACATCAAATACTAGTTCGTTAACATTATAGCACTTATTATTAGATTGATTGATGACAATATATTCATCCATTATTTTTCTTGGTATATATATGCTTTTCATCTTAATTTATAACTATCCAATATAATATAAGAGCAATAACCACATTGCTCTTATTTGAGTTATTTTATTTTAACATTGGTTATACCCATCATCTGGGCTAGGCCCCCAACATCCAAGAGTCTTTCTTTTGGATACAGGATCAATATCCTTTACTTCCTCAAACTCACAGATATCAATCTCGTAGTTGTCTACAGTTTGTTGCTCGTTAACATTCATCTTACTTCCTCTCTACATGATACATTCTTTAAATATATATCTCTTGCATGAGAACACATTGACATTAATCAAAAAACAATGATTCTAGAGGAAGTAGACACACTTACTATAAAAAATTCAATTCAGCCAATGACAAAATAAACACAATCTCATGACGCACATCACAAAAATAAACTTAAGCTCTATGTAAAAATGCCGTATAAAATAACTACACAACTTTTTCAAAACACATTAAATAGAAATTAACAAATCATACTTAGTAATAAATTTTCATCCATTTTAAACAATATAATAGAAAAGCTCTCCCCGTGCCATTTACCGACCTTAGGTCGGTTTTTTCCTTCTCATAATGCTAAAGTTGAGCATCGCACATACTTTTTTTTCTGAATCAGGATAGACAGGCCGAAGGTCAATAATATAACCACGAAAGCATACCAGCCGGGGAATGCTCCATCTAAAACCTCAAACAAGGCATCCGGAAGCGCCCCTTACAGTGAAAGAAAGCATAAGGCCACTCCACGTCAGGGTAATATCTTTAAACGTTTTACAGCTCTTATGGTTTATTTTATCAGATATAAATTCATATAGCCCAAATGAAATTAAAAAGAGCTATGATAAAACATAGCTCTTTTCACTTTAACTTCTACATCCTTCTCCTGAACACAACATTATCAGAGAAGATCGCCTTACCTGCGACAAACCCAACAGCCGCAATTATCGGTAGGCTGATAGTAGCTCCCGCCATACCTGTAGACATTCCGATCAGAATAGACAGGCCGAAGGTCAATACTATAACAATGAAAGCATACCAGCCGGGGAAGGTTCCATACAGAACCGTCGCCATGCAGCCAGTACAAACATGCACACCGCGCTGGCTCTCTTTCAGGCAAAACGGACACTGGATTGTATTGTTTTCCATGATAGACCCCTTAGAGCGCTTTCCAGCCATTGCTTGTTTTAACTAAATTAATTGCGCCATCTTCAGGTTCATTCATACCCTTGACGTTTGCGAATGCTTTTTTATCCACCCATGAAGGAACATCCGCCAACTTCCATGTATAACTAACATGAACAACCTGCTGATTACCGTTGCCCGGCTCAGTCCATTCCTTCACTTCATCAACTTCACGATGACCAATACACGCACCTTCTGCCCGGTTCCAAAACTCAACATTTTGCCCTTTGTCTGTTACTTCCAGAACATCGACACTGCTAAAGCCATTTGCCTGTTGTGAAACAGTGAGCAACCCTTGTTCAGCAAGTCCTTTAAGGATTTCATCACTAACATTGTATCCTGCAGAACGGTAGCCATGATTAACCTTTATAGGAAAACCTTTATTGAATGCAAAGTCATTGTTCTGCAGTGAGTAGCACAGCTTTGATTGTGAAATTTTCGCGTTGATCGCTTTCTCAAAATCGCCTTTTTCACCGCAGCCTGATAGCAACACAGCAAGGCCAGCAATGGCTAAAAATTGACGCATGGTTCTCATCCCTTTTAATGATTGATAGTGCCGTTTCTCAGAACAACCAGACGAACTGGCATATCGGCATTGTTTACTGTGGCAAATCCACGAACTTCGAAATTGTTTACCGTTCCAGTAACGCTGACTTTCTGGCCTTTCTTGTAAGTAAGAACGGCATCATCAATACCAGAGTAGTAATCCAGCCAAACCATACCGCCGCAGTAGCTTGTATCGGCAGTTTTAAAGAGCAGGTAATAGTGGGGGGCTGATTTGGGCATACCCGTCATCATATCGCTTGCACTTCTGCCCTTAGTAACTTCCAGAACTGTGGCATTGCTGATAGAGATCCTTTTGCCTGTCCATTTCTTTTCTGCTGCCATTGCGTTTTCTTCATAGTCTTTGCAGACAGCACCCAGACCTGATACTGGTGATGCTGGACCAAGATTTTGAGTGGCGGTACTTCCATTCAGCGCTTTACCTACTGAAGACAAAGAAGAGCTGATTGCCCCATTGACTTTACTCACGCCATCATTGAGCTGTTGGCATCCTGTTAAGGCCATTGCAGCCACAAGTAAGATTCTCTTCATTTCATTTCCCATAGGTCAATACATAACAAAATGGCTTGAACTGGTATGGGTCGTGTGAACTTCTCTATCTATCACTTTTGATAGCATTGAGGTCACCTGTATCGGCAAACCAGTACATCATCCCAAACAGATACTACGTTAAACGTAGTATTCAAGACAAGGTAAAACTACGATTCTCGTAGCTCTTGATGATGAGGGCTTTTATGAACCAGCGAGAATCCCATAGAGAAATCTTTTGTAAGCGTTTGAAAGAAGCGCGTACGGCTGCTGGTTTGTCTCAAAAGAAGCTGGGCATTGCTGCCGGGATCGACGAATTTGTAGCAAGCACTCGTATCAACCGATACGAAAAAGGAGTTCATGAAGCGGATATTCATACTGCACAAAAATTAGCAGAAACGTTAAATGTGCCTTTAGCATATTTCTACGTGGAAGATGATGAACTTGCTACTATCGTGATGAATTATGAAAATTTATCTGAAGACAATAAAAAAACAATAATAAAAATTATTGATAAAAATAATATTACGAAGTAAACATATGTGGTTTTCATTAGCATCTACTAGTTAGTAAATTTTAACTATACCAATTTACTTCCAGTTTTTTTGTTAAAGCAATCAAATTATTTTATATTCTTCCAATAATATAACAATGTGTTTTTAAAATCTTTTTTGAGGATTTTTATCTCGGTGCTTACGCACGGCTACGCCCTAACACTGAACCAATCATCAAGTTTTTATGTATGATTTAAATCGTAAATTTAAAGTATTCATGAACGTTAGATCCTTTTTTCTTATAATAATTAATAACGATCGTGTTTTGAAAGTTAGCATGTTATTTTCAACCTATAGCATTTGCTCTTAAACATATAGGGAAACTATATTCATAGAAGCAGCACTTCGTGATTGTTTCGAAACAATCACATTGCTGGACAGTGCTTTGCACTGTTAATGATGGATTTATCCATGAAGAATTGCGGCGATAGCCGCTATGAGGTAAATGGGAAAAAATTTCAACTTTAATAAGATATCAGCAGCGCTTAGTGATTGTTTGAAACAATCACTTCGCTGAGATATAAATTGAAGAGAGAAAACCAATGCAATAAAAAGTAAAACTATACCCCTAAAATGCCTCTGCATAGTTGTTCTCAGCTTCACTAATTGAATAATGAAGAAGGAAAATGCTCTCAGGCCAGTTATAGCTTAAAACCAAGTACCGACATCCGGGAGTTAAAGTCCCGAATCCCGGTACTTAAGTTGATAACTATTCTCAAATAAAAATGATAAAGTATTATTTATATATATGCTGTCGCACTATAAGTTTCATAAGTAAAAACATTAAGTGTTATTTATTTTAAAAAATATAAACCTTAAGTGTTGACTTACACGCAAAATATAGTATTAACTTAAATGTATAACTAAAAAAATAAAGGAGTAAATACCATGATAGAAAATAAGATACAAACTGAAGTAAAGAAATCACGAAGAGGTCTCCCACGTCATACTAAAAACCCATTTCTTAATGATACAAATCTACATACAAAAACTGGTATTAGACGTATTACAACAGGAAAAGACCGCTTAGCATTAGTGAATGAAAATACGGGAGAGCACGTTGGCAATGGTGGCTTCTTTCAGGCTATGGAAGTAGATAAGACACAGTTTGTTAAACTTTATGTTGATGGCGTATCGGCTATTGAAGGATTGTCTTCATCTGGTAAGAAAGTCTTCAAGATTCTTTATCTTGCTATCAGAGATAATAAGGATACTGATACTATTTTAATGTCATATGATATTGTAGATCAAGATATCGTGAAGATATCGAGAACGACCTATTTCAAGGGCATGAAAGAACTTGCTGATAAGAAATTTATCGCAGAGACTATGGTACAGAACTATTACTTTATTAATCCAGACTATATGTTTAATGGTGATCGCTTGACGTTTATGAAAACATATTATCTTTCCAGCAGTAACTCTAATAAACCCAGTAACAATAAGGTGAAAAAATGAAAAAACTACCCGGTTCACTTGAAATAAAACTTCATGAAAGACTCTCAAAAAATGATATTCTCAATGTACTAGCAGAACAAATGACGATGCTTGAAGAAACATTTGGAGTTGAAGAATTTAAACTCTACTCATTTCTTGAATGTTATATCGATTCGAAAAAACAAGCTCTCTACGACCATGTAGGAAACGGAATTGTATCTTCATTGAATTTAGATAGCCAAGATAATATTGAAAACACATCAAAATTGGTAAGAAAAGAAAATGACAGAAGGATTGTTTCATTTGATAAAAAATTACATATAGAAAAAATAGAAAAAACGGTAAAAAATCTACAAGCTAATAATAAATATTCCCATTGTGCTTTAACGACATCTGTTGTTCCTGCTTCAAGTATAAATGCTATTATTCACAGCGAAAATATTAAACTGCAAGAAGAAAAACATAAATCCTATTTGATTAAAAAACAAAGAGAGAGAGAAGAGGAAGAACGTAGAGCTAAAGAAAAAGAACTTTATGAACGACCACTGAAAGAATTTATCAATAAAAAGATAAGAGAAAGTGGATTATCCGAAATGGATTTTAAAAGAACAATAAGTTCAAGTTGTGATTATCTGTTTAGTGTTTCCACCAAAGCTAAATACTTCGCTGAGAAACCTGAACTTTTTGAAAAGTATCGTGATGAGAGATTAATCCGCTTTTCAATTAAAAGACCAGATGGAAAAGTTGGTAAAGTTGAAATCTATACTGAAAACGGTGAACTTATATTTGAACAATATAAAACCCTTAAACTAGTTTAAAATTGGAGATTGTTATGCAATGTGCTTGTGGTGGCGAAACAAAAGATAGTATGTCAATAAGTAAATTACATGACCTCAGATGGGAATTTGTGATCTGTAAATCATGTGGGAGAATAGATATGGATATATTATTTGATTATTCCAGAACAAAGATAATACTTAAAGGTTATCAGGCAAGGTTGTTTTATAGAGAGCAGACAATAAATAGTAAAAATTCAAATGAGGATGAAGAATGAATGATACTGTTATTAAGATACCTTGGGCTAAATCTGTTGATGAAAAACTCATTCATATTCACGATGCAGTTAAAGGCCAAAAATATTATTGTCCGTGTTGCAATGAGCAATTAACGTTTAAGGAAGGGAAAATCAAAAAAAGACACTTTTCACACAGAAGTGACACACAATGTGATCCTGAGTCTGTATATCACAAACTAGCAAAAATACTCATCTGTTATGCTGTATATGAAAATGCTAGAGGAAATAGAAAAATCACACTAATCAGTAAATGTTTTGGTTGTCATGGTGAAAATATTAAAACTATCCCACCACATTTCTTTTCTTCCTCACACGAAGAAGTCTCTATAGATAACTATCGCTGTGATGTTGTCGCTGACACTCAAAACAGTAGAAAAATTGCAATTGAAATTTATCATACCCATGAGACTGATGAAAATAAAAAAGAAAAACTGTCTATTCCTTGGATTGAGCTAAAATCAGAAACAGTCATTGAAAACCCATTTTTGTGGCGATGCCATGATTTCCGGTTTCGCTTAGGTTTTTGTAAGGATTGTATAAATCATTTTATGGATGTTATCAGATTATGCGATAAACATAAAATAGATAGAAACCTCTATACTCCATTAAACATACCGAATGACAAAAAGCACAATTATATTGCTGATATAATTACTTGCTACCGTTGTAAAAAAAACACACCTGTATTCATCCATAACAATGGTCCTGCTGATAAAGCTCCTCATACAATTTGTTTTGTCAGAACACCTAAAGTAAAGAAGGGTTATCTTTCCAATACCTGTGTCCATTGTGAAGCAATCATAGGGATACGATATATTAATTGGGAAACAACACATATTAAATACCTTAATGATTTTGAATACACCCTAGAATATAAATGGTTTGGTTCCAAATTAAGTAAGCAAAAAGAGCTTGATATATTAAGAGGAAAATTAATGAATATAAGCCATAAATAAAATTGATTATTCTCAAGAAGATGAGTTTGATGAAGTAGAAAACATATAAAACTTTTGCCTATATATTAGGTCATTTGACACTTACACCATATCTCGTAATATAAATATATACATTATTTTATTAACGAGGTTTTATATGAGAAAAGTAAAAACAGACAACAGTGATTTAATCCAATATTTAGATACAGTAAAAGAACTAAAAAATTATATTCCGATAGAAGAATACCGAAATGAATATCGTAAACTATGCTCTGATAATATTCCGTGGATTAAGATTAAAAAATTTAAGTCTGCCCATACCGAACTTCGCAGACTGGATAAAAAGAGAGAATCTCTTATTGAATTGTTTATTGATGAACTTAACCCGATAAGCAGTTCAACAGCACGAACAGCAGCAAAATCATCAGGTAATTTTGATGTACTGCATGAGAGAATGCTTTATTCCAAAACACTTTCAGAAAAAAGTGATGAAGAAATTGTTGCCTTGGTCGTAAAACAGCGTAAAGAAGCCGCTCTGGAGTTTCAGCGTTCTATTGAACAGAGCCTTGAACAACTCTCCCGCATTTCGTCAGAGTTCAAACCATCAAGTCAGATACGCAGGAAAATGCCTCTGTAAAACTTATCCTGTGCTATTCAGTGTAAAATGGAATTTATTAGATTGATTAACCGATAGTATTTACTATATTATTTATCGGTTAGTATATTTTTGGCTGTTCAATCGCATCCTATACATTAACTGTATAAATCCCCATTTTAAACACAGGAAGGCATCGTATGAGTGAAACTCTCAAGGCACTGAATAATATTCGTACACTTCGCGCACAGGCTCGTGAAACTGATCTGGAAACGCTGGAAGAGATGCTGGAAAAACTCTCTGTTATCGTTGATGAGCGCCGTGAGGAAGAACAGGCAATACTCAAGGAACAAGAACAACGTCAGGCTAAGCTTGAAGCCTTCCGCCAGAAACTGTTAGAAGATGGTATCGATCCTGCTGAACTACTTTTAGCGGTTGGTTCATCTCAGCCTAAAGCAAAATCACCCCGTGCTCCACGCCCGGCTAAATACAAATATACAGATGAAAACGGTAATGAACAGACTTGGACGGGTCAGGGCCGTACTCCTAAAGTGATCGCTGCTGCTATTGAAGCAGGTAAAACACTGGAAGACTTCGCAATCTGATCATTCTAAGGCCGTCAATTTATTTTGACGGTTTTAAAAATCAGGCTATATGTAATACTGGAATCCATTCCGTCATTACACTATTGATATACTCATACATTCCTCTAAATAACATTTTCCTGATGTTATCTATTTATGTCCAGATCCCAGTCGAGCACTCCATTATCAACTAAGGATTGTCCTTTTTCCAGATTTCTTATCAACATATCCCTGATATAAAGGTCATAATAAAATGTTACTCTCTCCAATAGCTCTGCCATATCTATATGCTCCTTTTTTTCTTTACCCGAACCATAAAGACCTTTGTAATAATCGAAACCATTAATGATTTCTAACATTTGAGTACGTAACAGTGAATCAACAGCATCCTCTTCTTTTACAAAAGTCATAACATCTTCATCATTTACACTTGCCATCCCGTAAATCCTGTTTACGTATAACATTAATGTCACTGATATAGCAAATATCATCGTTTTATCTTTTTTGCTCATCTTAACTTTTTCCATAAAAATCCTCTCTTATTAATATTAAGACTTAAATAAAAATACACATGAGTTTTAGCAAAACACCCAAGCATTACGCACAAGCCGTTCTGCAACCTCTTCAAAGTTGACCTCTGTAAGGTGTCCTTGATTTCCTTCTTGTGTAGTAAACTTCTCAAAGTTATGACAAATATGATTAATAGTGAGCCGTATAAATGCGCTCATAAAATCAGCATCATCGACAAGATGCGAAATGCTATCACTACACATATCCTGCATTGTTTTCCAGCTCGCTTCAAAAGAACGCTTTGCAAGATCATAGAACAACTCAGTAGATGTATTTTTACTTTCAATATTTTTAGTCATGATTACTCCTCATTTTTACATGATATATTTTAACTTACTCTTATTTTCAGCCCCTGAATACGGGGCTAAAACAAAAAACTACTTTTGAAAATCTTTCATAAAATCCATTTGTTTATGAAATGCCTTTAATGCTTTCAATATAAAATCGTTATCAATGAGCCTTGGTGATAACTTTACATCAAAGAATGTATTCCTTACGACTTTAGGGAACATCTGTTTTGCTACTTTAATACTGTCCTTATAAGTATTCATCATAAAAGCTTCTTCATGCTTGAGTTGTTCTACTTGTTCAGGATGGTTCTGAATAATAGAACTCACACGCAATTCAAAGCATTGTTTAGATAAATGCAGTAATATCTTGTTTGCTTCTTTTTTCAGATCTTTATTCATGATTTCTTCCTCTTTATTTAATGCCAAGTTTAGGATAGATTTTTTTGAACTCTCTATAAGAGTATTTTAAATCTTCCATAACTTCATCAATCAAAAAAACACATTCCCCAACATTATTGTCTCTCACCCACTTGAGGAAGTCTGGTTTTGTGATATAAATAATATGATCCATAACCATATTCATATATTTTTCATCATAAAGATGACGTTCAAATTGATCACCCATTATCTTAAACATGTTTTCCACATAAAGAGCTAAGTTATCCATTGCCATTCTTGAGAAAACTTCAGTTTTATCATTATCAAAGATAAATGATATTTCAGGCACATTTATATTTTTCATGTTATTTTCCTTTTATTAGTTAGATGTATTACGAGAAGCAGTTATAGCTTTATAAATCCACTCATCAACTTCGCTTTCAATGAAAGCAACAGCTCTGTCACCGATTTTTATTTGTTTGGGGAATTTCCCCGCGCTGATAAGTTTATAAATCCACGTTTTGCCGAACCCGGTTTTCCTTATTACTTCTGATAAGCGAATAAGTTTTAAAGTTTTATCTGTTTTGTTTTGAACCATGTTTATCTCCTGTGTTGTTCGATGGAGATAATTCTAGGATTTTAGCTGGTTCTAAACTAGGGATGTTCACCAACCGTGAGTTTCGCGGAAATTTTTGGAGGGATACTCTTTATAGGGACATTCGCAGCTTGTGAACATCCCTTGTGTTTACTTTTTGTTTTTATCCGTGGCTTTATCGTTAAATGTTATCACGTCAGTGATCTTCCAGTCCTTTAACATATTGTTTTTAATATAAAAATCATTTAAAACCTTGAAGTACTCATCGTTATCAAGATAACTTTTCGCGTAATCATAATCAGTATCTTTGATGTTATCACGGCTCCGAATCCCACCAGTACCATGTAGAATGTCAGCTAAGATGTTGAAAGGTATGTTCTTACCTTCGTTGTAGAGCTGTTCCCATGAGATCAAATCCATCAAAGGGATGACTTTGTAATCAAGTATTCTTTGAAAAGTCTTATGACCAAACCGAAAAGTTCGTTTTGGTGGTTTTGCCGTTTTAAGCTGCTTTTGCCATAGAGCAATCAGCACCTTCAGGTGTTCTGCGAGATCGTCGCTGCTGGCTTCTTCCAAGTCAATTTCAACCAGTATTTTGTTGGCAGGATTCATGCCACCTTGTTTCAGATACTCAGAGATGTAGTCAGAACTCACTGCAACAGGGTCTGTTTGCTCAGAATTCTCCAGCCGATACATAGCCCGCCCATAGTTGAACAATTGAACTCTGCTCATTGGTCTTACAGCATAGCTATGTGACAGTCTGTGATTGCCTGAAATCCAGTCTGATTGAAGTATCACATCACCACATCGGATTTTGGCATCATGGTATATAGCTTGCATTTGATTATCTTTGCCTGCTGTTTCCCATTGTTGCCTTGTTTTGTAAGCCAACATCCGTCTTTCAAGCTCTGCATAGATTTGTTCTAGGGTGAGGTCTTTCAGGCCATCATATCGGCGTACATCAAACCAAGATAATGCAGTCCTGATTTCTTCCATTTCCTTTTGTGTAGTCATTATTCTACCGATTGCTTTTAAGTTTCATAAATGAAGTGGTTTACTGAATTTGGCCACCTGAACAGAGGTGATACTGTCTCTTATACACATCTCCGAGCCCACGAGACTAGCGCTCATCTCGT
>OWJP01000758.1_pt1 | contig 10823 bp, 10 predicted proteins | sample 1732561 | NCBI WGS metagenome assembly OWJP01 (sample SAMN05065729, study PRJEB22554) | human gut metagenome | biome: ENVO:2100002; feature: ENVO:00000062; material: ENVO:00002003 | host: Homo sapiens | place: USA
TGCCCTTATAACGAGAGCTATAAGAAATGCGTGTGCAATCCCTGCAGCGGATATGGCTATACGGCCTCGGAAGCGAATGCACAGGGATATACGCCGGGCGAAGTGTGCAATTCTTGCGGAACGATGAAATACAAACGGACGGTAAAAGAGTGCGTCGGTTATAAAACATGCGATTGTGGCGGCACAGCCGGCGCGTCGGTTTGTTATTCGGGGACGGTTAAAAAGTTTTCTTCTTGCGAAGAATGCAAGTGTGAGCCAAGCTGCACCAGCCGGCCTTATTGTGAAAACTGGCAGTATTCGACTTACGAAGACGATGGTTGCGGCTCTTCTTGTCTCATTTGCTATGATGGAAAACTTCAGGAAAAAAGTGTCTTCTCTTGCAGAGATATAGCAGGAATAACATTATGGCATGATGATTATAGCAAATGTGTTCATCCGGATGGCTCCAGCGTAGAATTTGGAATTACAAACGGCGGTGGCAGCGGCGGCCACGGATTGGAAACGATGGCAGACTGTGAACGCAGTGCCAAATCAGCTAACAGTAACAGTTTTTGGGATTGGAAAGAAGTTGGATATTGTAATGATGATGATGATTTTAACGGGGCATTTCCATTTTGTCCCAGATGTCATTAATAACCGGACAATAAAAAAACCTCTGCTTCGGCAGAGGTTTTTGCTTTTATTCGGCGGCGGTTTCAACCGGTGCATCTGTATTTTCCCAACAACCCCAGTGAATTTTTTCCGGTTTGTAACGGCCTTCCGGCTGTTTGGGCGTTTCTGCCGGATACCCCATTGTCACAATTGCAAAGGGGCGGATGTTTTCCGGCAGGTTCAGATGTTCTTTTAAGGAATCAACCACTTTCTGCATCGGTGCGGCGCCGCAGTAACAGGTTCCGATTCCTTTGGACCAGGCTGCCAACAGCAGGCTTTGGGTGGCAATGGCGCAGTCAACGTCAATAAAACTCCAGCTCTCGTCTTCTTTACTGCGGCTGAATGATTTTTCGGTGTCGCCGCAGACAATAATCACACAGTCGGCATCTTTGGCAAAGGATGTCCAGCGCTGGATGTGGCGCAGGTTGGTTAAAAATTCCCGGTCGTCAATCACCAGAAATTCCCATGGCTGCTTGTTATGAGCGGTCGGCGAATACTGCGCGGCTTTAATGATTTCACGAATAGTTTCTTTGGAAATTTTTTTGCTCGTGTCGTATTTGCGAACCGAGCGGCGGGTCAAAAGCCCTTCCATAAAGTCCATAGTCTTGTCCTTATTTTGTTAATGCACCACCCTTTGCAGGGATTCGATTCTGGGCAGAACTGAATTTTCGATAATAAAGGCAATGGTCTTTTCCACCATCGTGTCAGTATAGGCCAGATGTTTAGAAATCTCGGTTATATTTTCGGCTTTGTCAAGCTTTTTAGCTAACGTATTGTAAACGCCTGACATTTCTGTGAGGGAATCAATCAGCTGAGCCAGATAAGAAGGCAGTTTGAGGTCTTCTTTTCCGCCCCAGAAACCTTCGACAAAACCCGGTTCAACCTCGGCAAAGCGCACGGCGCAGAGCTTGGCGATGCCTTCTTTGGATGAAAGCAGATTCCCTGCCGGCGACAGATGAACCTTATTGGCTTTAACCTGTTGAAACATTTCGTCCCACAGTCCCATGAAAAATTTGAAAAACAAATCGGCTTCGTCTTTGGTTTCCAGCCGGGGAGATTTGCCGGGCTCCCAGAAAGAGGAGATGACGTCGGTTGGCCGCAGTTCCAGATTCGGCGAGCAGATAGAACCGGCAAACCGCAGCTTGATAATTTCCAGCGGGGTCGGACAGCTGTAATGCTCTAGGAATTTTTTGAATTTATCATCACCAAGATATTTATTTTGACTTTCCATTTTAATCTTCTTCATGTATATATGTTAGCAATCTGGTTTCAATGTAATGGAGTTTTAAAAATTGTCTAGGGTAAAATTGCTGAATATGCTGATGCTGGCCTGCCTGATCGGCGGCTGTTCCCAGTTAGACCCGTTTATTGACCGACGCCGCAACGCCGGCGAAAAAGACATGACCAAACTCTATGTCGGCCGTTCCACTCCGGAAAATCCGGCGGTCTGCTATAATATTCTGACCACCAGCTATGCCGAGGTCAAAAAACTGGCAGACGAGGAGTGCGTGAAGCACAAAACCGGCACTCATGCCGTTCCGGTGCGTCAGACCCAGTTTACCTGCCGCCTGTTTCTGCCAACTCATATTTACTTTAAATGCGAAAAATAACTTTTGACTGTGATGGAATAACATAAAATGACTTTGTCTCTTGAAAAAACAATCAATGCCAAACTGGCCGCCGTCTTTAACGAATTAAACCTCAATCCGCAGTTTGCGGCGGTAAAAGTTTCCGATCGTCCCGATTTGAGCGATTTTCAATGCAACGGCGCATTGGCTCTGGCCAAAGCCGAAAAGAAAAATCCCCGCGAGATTGCTTCGGCAATTGCCGCCAAACTGGAACAGGATGCCGATTTTGCCAAAGTGTCGGTGGACGGACCGGGATTCTTAAACTTAAAGATTAATGACAGCCTGATAGCCCGCGTGCTTGACGGCATGGCTGCCGACGGGCGCTTTGGCTGCGAGAAAGTGGCTGAACCGCATAAAATCGTGCTTGATTCAGGCGGCCCGAATGTTGCCAAGGCACTCCATGTCGGACATTTGCGTTCAGCGGTTGTCGGCGAGGCTATCCGCCGGATTGAGCAATTTGTCGGCAATGAGGTAATTGCCGATGTCCATTTTGGCGACTGGGGAACCCCGATGGGAATGATTTTGGCAGAGATTATCGAACAGGACGGCAATCTGTCCAAGACGGAAACTTATGATATCGGAGCCATTTCCGCTTTTTATAAAAAGGCCAATATCCGCTGCAAAGAAGATGAAAACGCCAAAGAAACGGCCCGCCGCATAACCGCCGAACTGCAGAACGGCAACCCTGAATACCGTAAGGCCTGGCAGCACCTGCGCAAGGTTTCGGTTGAGGCGGTTAAGCAAAATTATGACGAATTGCAGACGCATTTTGATTTGTGGCTGGGCGAAAGCGACGCGCACGAAACCTGTGCCGAAATTGTTGAAATCGCGGCGCAGAAAGGAGTGTCCGAGGTTGATGATGGCGCAACCATTATCCGCCTGGAAGAAAGCAATAAACCCAAACCGCCGGTTATTCTGGTCAAAAGCGACGGCGGCTACGCTTATCAGGTAACCGATATTGCCACCATAAAAATGCGCGTGGATGATTTGAAAGCCGACGAGATTATCTATGTGGTCGATAAACGCCAGTCACTGCACTTTGAGCAGGTTTTTGAAGTGGCTGAAAAACTGGGCATTGCCCCCGGCGTCAAATTGCAGCACATCGGTTTCGGTACGGTTAACGGCCCTGACGGCAAACCGTTCAAAACCCGTGACGGCGGCGTGATGAATCTGGAAGATATGATTAAAATTTCCAAGGATAAAGTCCGCGAGTCAATGCCGGAGCCTTCCGCCGAATATGATGCCGCTTATATTGAAAAGCTGGTCGGGCAGATTGCCGTCGGCGCAATGAAGTTTCAGGATCTGAAAAACAACATTGCCTCCGGTTATGTTTTTGAAATTGATGATTTTGCCAAATTTGAAGGTAAAACCGGGCCTTACATTCAATATGCCATTGCCCGCATCAATTCGATTCTGCGTAAAGCCGGCGAAATCAAACCCGGCAAAATCATGATAACCAATCCGGAAGAACGCGATTTGGCGCTGAAACTGATGCAGCTGAATAACATTGTCCTGCGCACCCACGAGGCGAAGGAACCGAGTATTATTTCCGACTATGCCTATACGCTGGCGCAGGCGTTCAGCTCATTCTACAACACATCGCCGATTATGTCGGCAGCCACGCCGGAACAGGCTGCCTCACGTCTGCAGATTGCCAAAATCGTCCGCGATGTTTTGACTCTCCTGCTTAACCTGCTGGGAATAGAAGCCCCGGAAGTTATGCTCAAAAAAGCAGAGTGATAAAAGCTTTATAGATAAGAAAAAGGGCACCGTTTTGATGCCCTTTTTCATTTTAATAATTATAAGAAATCAGTTGAGAAAGTTTCCCTCCGCGTCACATTCTTTGTATGTGTCAAAGAACTCGCCGCGTGCGATACCGTAGATGTCGCTGAGGTCAGAAACGTTAACGAAACCGCCTTTGGCAATAAACTGCTCTTCATCCCAGGAACAGATGAATTTTGTATCCTCATCAAGTTCAAGGAATTTTTGAACACCGCCGGTCGGCTTGAACCAACCGTCGCCGATTTCCGGAGCAGCTTCGTATTTTTTCGGGAATTTGGCAGCGGGAACAATATACTTTTCGCCGCCGGGGTTGGTCACAATCCAGTCGCCGGCATTGGCCGTATTGGATGTTTCCTTCGTGCCGTCAGCCAAAATCGTTTCGATAACTTCGCCGCCGACTGCTTCAATTGCCTGAATTCTTGCAAATTTTGCATAGTTCTTAACAACTGCGCCGTTAGCGATTAAAGACTCAACTGCTGTTCTCATTTCATTTTTGCTTAAAGTTTTCATAAGATAATTTTTTTTAGTTTATTAATTAATTTTTTTTTGCAATCAAAAAGACCGAAATTACCACTAACGAATAAACATAAAAAAGAAACTATTGAGAAAACTCAATTTTTTCAGCTTATGAAAACGTACATGATAATAAACAAATCCTTATAATTATGTTTATAATATATCATATTTTTCATAGCTGGTCAATACATTATAGGCGTAAAATGGACGAAAAATATTTTTTTGTCTCGAAGCGCTTGATATTCACAATTTCAAAAATAACTTGAAAAAAATCCATTAAGTGATACATTAGGCGCGAATTAAATAACTAAGAAAGTGCAGAATTCTCTGTGCTGACACTTTTAACAAAGGAAGGATAATAATATGACAATTCGCGTCGGTATTAACGGATTTGGCCGTATCGGCCGCTTGGTTTTCCGTGCTGCTCAGGAAAGAAACGATATTGAAATCGTCGGCATCAATGACCTGATTGATGTTGAATACATGGCTTATATGCTGCGTTATGATACCATGCACGGCCAGTTCAAAGGTTCCGTTGAAGTTAAAGACGGCAAGCTGGTCGTTAACGGCAAATCTATCCGCGTTACCGCAGAAAAAGATCCGGCTAACCTGAAATGGAATGAAGTCGGCGCTGATTATGTTGTTGAATCGACCGGTCTGTTCCTGACCAAGGAAAAAGCTCAGGGCCATATTGCCGCCGGAGCCAAATATGTTGTTATGTCTGCACCGTCTAAAGATGATACGCCGATGTTTGTCTGCGGTGTCAACACCGATTCTTATGTTAAGGGAACCCAGTTTGTTTCCAACGCTTCCTGCACCACGAACTGCCTGGCCCCGATTGCCAAGGTTCTGAATGACGTTTTCGGTATCGAAGACGGTTTGATGACCACCGTACACTCCACCACGGCTACCCAGAAAACCGTTGACGGCCCGTCTGTTAAAGACTGGAGAGGCGGCCGTGCTGCTTCCGGCAACATCATTCCGTCTTCAACCGGTGCTGCCAAGGCTGTCGGCAAAGTTATTCCGTCTTTGAACGGCAAACTGACCGGTATGTCTTTCCGCGTTCCGACTTTGGACGTTTCTGTCGTTGACCTGACCGTCAACCTCAAAAAAGCCGCTTCTTATGAAGAAATTTGCGCTGCGATGAAAAAGGCTTCCGAAGGTGAACTGAAAGGAATTCTGGGTTACACTGAAGATGATGTTGTTTCTTCCGACTTCCTGGGCGATTCCCGTACATCTATCTTTGATGCCAAAGCCGGTATTCAGCTGACTCCGACTTTTGTTAAAGTTGTAAGCTGGTACGACAATGAATGGGGTTATTCCAACAAGGTTCTTGACCTCGTTGCCCACATGGCTAAAGTAAACGGCTAATTTTTTGTTTCCCCGTGGTTATCCGCGGCAGGTCTCTGCCGTCCTGACCGCGGGGATTCTCATTTTATCAGACAAAGGAATTATCAATGACTGCATATAAAACCATTAAAGATTTAGGCGATTTGAACGGCAAAGTCGTTATGCTGCGCGCAGACCTGAACGTGCCGATGGATGAAAACTTTCACGTAACCAACACCGCGCGCATTGACCGTACGGTTCCGACCATCAAAAACCTAATGGAAAAGGGAGCCAAGGTCGTCGTTATTTCTCACTTCGGTCGTCCGGAAGGCAAAGGCGATATGAAAAATTCCCTCAGCCACGTTGCCCCCGAATTGGAAAAAGCTCTCGGCCATAAAGTCGTTTTCGTTGATGACTGCATCGGCTCCAAAGTTGAAGCCGCGGTTAAAGCGATGAAAGGCGATGAAGTTCTGCTGCTTGAAAATCTGCGTTTCTATAACGAGGAGAAAAAAGGCGATGAAAAATTTGCCGAAGACTTGGTTAAACCGGCAGACGTTTATGTTTCCGATGCTTTTTCGACGGCGCACCGCGCCCATGCTTCCATGGTCGCTGCCGTTAAGCTGCGTCCTTCCGCAATGGGCTTGCTGATGGAAGAAGAAGTCAATGCTCTGACGACCGGTCTGAACGATCCGAAACGCCCGTTGATGGCGATTGTCGGCGGTTCCAAGGTTTCCACCAAGCTTGACCTGCTGAATAATCTGGTTAAAAAGGTCGATATGCTGGTTATTTCCGGCGGTATGGCGCACACCTTTATGAAAGCCAGCGGCATTGATACCGTCAACGAAGCCAATTCTCTGGTTCAGATGGATATGATTGAGACCGCCAAAGAAATTATGAAAACCGCCAAGGCGAACAACTGCGAAATCATTCTGCCGAAAGACGTTGTCGTTTCTAAGGAATTCAAAGCCAATGCCGAGCACAAAACCGTTGATTTGGAACATATTCCGGCTGAAGGCTGGAGCCTTATGGATGTCGGCGACAAAACCATTGAAGCCATCAACAAGAAAATGGAAGAATGCAAAACGCTGGTATGGAATGGCCCGCTCGGTGTTTTTGAACTGGTTCCGTTTGACAATGCCACCAATAAAGTTGCTCAGCGTGCAGCGGTTCTGACCGGCGAAGGCCGCCTGACCACTGTTGCCGGCGGCGGGGATACCGTTTCCGCTTTGGAAAATGCCGGTGTTGCCAATAAATTTTCTTATATTTCAACCGCCGGCGGCGCTTTCCTGGAATGGATGGAAGGCAAGGAGCTTCCGGGCGTCGTTGTTCTGAAAAAATAGCCGGCTGTTCCGGTCATGGTAAAACCCCGCTTTCGGCGGGGTTTTATTTGTCTAAATGAGAGCTTGATAAAATAAATCCGTCAGAAAACCAAAGGATTTGTTAATAAAATTTTAACAAAATTTTTGTCAAAAAAGATTGCCTTTTCATCAGGATATGTTACTATAAAGTAAGTAAAATTCTGTTCAAGGAACCTGAAGATGGCTGATAGAAGTATTTTATTTAGCAATTTTAACAGTCCGGAAGCTGAAAATCCCGGCGATTTTGAAAGCTCTTATAATGTCAATGCAATTTCCAAGGCATTGGAACGCCAGCAGCGGGATATTCAGCGCAAAATAGATCAGGCGCGTGAAAAATTTGAAGAGGCGAAAAACGAACAGGCCGGCCGTTTCGAACAAAACAAAGAATTAACCGAACTGCTTTCCATTGATCCGACGCAGTATTTTTCTGCCATTTCGGCTGATCTCAAGAAAAATGACAAGGATGAGTTCGACCGTCTTGACGATTTGCTTAAAAATAATCTTGAAGAATTTGTCAAACAAGCTACGGCCAGATTAAACAAAGAAAAAGCTGAAATTAAAAAAGCACTGATTGAAAATCAAAAAGACAATCAGCTGACGATGAAAGCCTTGGGCAACAGCCGTGATGCGGTGCAGAAACAGCAGGACTATCTGGGCGAAAAGCCGGAACTCTACAGCAAGCTGTATTCGATTCAACAGGCTTCCAAGGCGCATGAAATAGACCGGAACAAACCGGAGAAGAAAGGCCAGTATGAAATTTCCAGCGTCATAATCCAATCGGACAAAGGCGAACTCGGTCTGGCAGTCCAGATGCAGCTGATGGAAGGTTCGCCGCTGTTTTTTGCGATTCGCGACGGCAAAATCACTTTCCCAGACAAGCCGATCAGCGAAGAGCAGATGAGGGCGCTGCTTGACTTTCTCTATGTCCATGGAATCAAGAACTTTGAACTGCCGCCGACCCTGGAACCGGGAATAAAGGAAAAATTTGAGAAAGCTCAGGCAGCCCGTGAAGAAGAAGCAGATAAAAAAGCTAAAGAAAACGACGAAAAAGTTCCCTATGAACAGCAAAAAGAAGAACCGGCAGACAACAATGTCGTCTCTTCCGAACAGGAACTGCCTGAAATTCAGAATGATCCCGGCAATGAGCAGTGGCTTGACAATGCCGATGAACTGAAACCCGAAAAGGCCAAGGATAAAGAAAAGAAGAAAGAAGGCTATGCCAAAGCACTGGATGAAATGGAAACCTGGTTGCAGAAATCCCTTGGCAAGGAAAAGAACTTAAGCTATTTCCGCCGCGAGCGTAATGACAGACTTCGTGATTTTGTCAGTCTGAAAGGTTGGACCGTTTACAGTGTTTATCCCAGCCGAAATCCTGATAACTATAAACTGGACGGCAAACGGAAAGACGGCGTACCGAATGAAACCTACTCATTCCGCATTATGATTAAGCCGAACGGCAAAGGCGGCATTGATGTCGGCTATGCTATGCCGAAAGGCGGTAAAGTAACCGATCAGGTGGCAGATAAAGTGGTTGCGCTGCAAAAGAGCCAGGGCAATAAATATATCCGTTTCCCCAAAGGTCTGAGTGATGATGATACCGGCGTTTTCCGTATGGCTTGTGCCCGCGCCGGCGTTATTCCCCGGGGCATCGGCATTAACGAACATCATGCCAAAAAGATGATTGATGCAGCCAGCGGAACTCTGAGCGAAAAAGATTTGGAAATCTTTAAATATCGTTTGGCCCTGCAGATGGAGGCCAATATGGGGGCTGATACCAACGGCCGCCAGGCCAATAAGGTAGCCGAGCTTAAAGGCGAATACTTCTTCTCACCCTTCAAAGACCGCTTTGATGACACACTCAAACCGGCTCTGCAGGATGCGATTAACGGCAAAGAGGCGGATAAGGTTATCGGCGCTTCCCGCGCAATTCAGGAAATTTACGGTCTCTATGAAAAGGCCAGCGAAGCTCAGGTGGGCGACTTGGTTAATTTAATGCAGCCCGAAGATCAAAAAGCTTTTCTTGACAGTATGACCAAAGCCGGCATAACAATGGATCCGGAAATGGACGTCCGCGCCATGCCGAAAGAATATATGTCCAAAATGTTTGCTGTCTTGAGCGAGAAACATGCCAAAAATGCGGCCAAAGAAATGGAAAGCGAATTTGCCCGCCGCCGTGAAACCGACCCGGATGCTAAAAGCTACGACGTTACTAAGGAAATGGTTGCCGACGAAACGGCTAATCTGCGCCAGATGGGCGATAATCTGGAAAAAGACCACCATGTTCCGGGCTTGCGCGTTCCTTATCTGGGGTCGCCGCGTCATGACTATCCCAATGACAACAGTTATCAGAAAAAGAACACGAAAAACAATTTCAAAGCTCCCAGAAAGGAAGCCCATACTTATTAAATTAAAATCCCCTCAAAAGAGGGGATTTTTTTATGCTTCAATAACCGACGGCAAACCAGCTGACATAACCTGTGCGAGAACTATCTTTCTCAGTATCCCAAAGTCTTACATAAAATGATGAGATAGAGATGTTCCTTGTCGTTGCAACATAGTTTACATCATAATCTTTATCTGTTGGTGGATTATAGGGAGACACGACGAGTGTCATCGGGGTAACGCTGAATGATTTTGGAAAGCTGACATAAGTTCCGGTATCGGAAGTCGTCGTAACGTTTACTTTTCCGCCCTGAAAGATTAAGCCGGTAGCTTTGTCTTTGTACCACCAGTTACTGCTGTTTTTGGAATATTCGGAAAGATTGGACTGGGTTATGCAGTTATATTTGTTTTCAAACGGGCATTTGACGGCCGTTCCCAAACAGCCCGACGTTGAAGTCAGTGTATATCCCAAATCGGCACATGAGGGCTGAGCGCCGCAGGTCTGGGCATAAGCATTGCCGACAATCGCCGAGGTTAAAATACTCCCCGCCAGTAAAATTGATAGTTTCATCTTCTTTCTCCTTAGTGTTAAATTTCTGTTCTTATCGTCATTATTACCTGACATTCTCCTCTTTTGGTCATTACCCGACTTGATCGGGTAATCCCTCTGCCGTCGCAGCCAATTTCCCGGATGTCCCGGTCAAGCCGGAGTTTGACCAGGTGGAATAACAATTACCCACTTTCCCTTTCTTATCGTCATTACCTGACATCTTCTCTCTTCCTGCCGTTATCCCTGACATTCTCTCCTCTCTCTGTCATTACCCGACTTGATCGGGTAATCTCTTTGCCGTCGCCAATTCTCCGGATGCCCCGGTCAAGCCGGAGCATGACTGGGTAGAATGACAATTACCAACTTTCCTCTTCCTGCCATTACCTGATTTCCTCCTTCCTCTCACTGCCGTTATCCCCGGCATTCTCCTCTTTCTGTCATGACCCGACTTGATCGGGTAATCCCTCTGCTGTTGCTGCCAATCTTCCGGATGCCCCGGTCAAGCCGGAGCATGACTAGGTGGAATGACAATCTATGTTCCGCTCGGCCGTTCCGGAGCGACGGAACAGGGCATCCAGTATTTGTACCAGCTGCAGGAGGCATCGGAGATGTCGGTGTAACCGGAAG
>OWJP01000770.1_pt1 | contig 10656 bp, 9 predicted proteins | sample 1732561 | NCBI WGS metagenome assembly OWJP01 (sample SAMN05065729, study PRJEB22554) | human gut metagenome | biome: ENVO:2100002; feature: ENVO:00000062; material: ENVO:00002003 | host: Homo sapiens | place: USA
ATTTTAAAGGTGTGGAGAGTCGCTGTATCCGGCGGCCGTTCAACTTCCCGTCCTCAATAGTTTTGAGAAAGAGGAAATAAAAGCTGCAATGCCTGAAGTTTCAATAGTGATGCCGGTATATAATACGAAAGCAGAATATTTAAGAGAAGCTGTTGAAAGCATTTTGAAGCAGACTTTTAAAGATTTTGAATTTTTAATTATCGACAACGGTTCAGAGGCTTATATAGAAAGAGCTCTGCGCAAATATAAAGATACCAGAATTAAATATCTTAAGATTAATAAAAACCAAGGTCAGGCATATGCCCGAAATTATGGTATCGAAAAAGCAAAGGGGACTTATGTCGCTTTTATGGATTCAGATGATGTTTCTCTTCCGGAAAGGCTGGAAGAACAGGTAAAATTTTTAAATGAACATATTTACATTGGCTGCTTGGGATGCACGGCGGAAATTATCGGAGATGATGCCGGAGGAATATGCTTTTATAAATTAAAAGAACATTTTGAAATAGAATTTTATCTTGCCTTTTCTGGATGTGCTTTTTGCCAGTCCTCTGTAATGATCAGAAAATCGATTCTGGACCGATATGGCATAAGATACCGGACAGAATGGATACCGGCAGAGGATTATGGCTTATATGTTGATCTAATTGGCAAAACAAAATTTGCGATGCTTAGTGATGTTTTGGTCCAATATCGCTTCTATTTTGCCAATACATCTCACAAATACAAACGGCAACAGCGGGAAAAAAATAACATAATTCAGGAAATTGCCCTAAAAAAATATTGCGGCATCAAAACCAGAAACCCGGATTTATTGCCGAATTTTGTTTTGGGCAAAAGACTTTCTTATGATGAATTAAGAGAATTACCCCTGATTATTTTTGCTTTGGCTGATATCTTGCGTCGAGGGGGCTGTTCTGAGAAAGATATCATGTATGCATTAAGGAAAAGAGTTAAGAAAATTTACTATCATACATATTCGCTTAAAAGCCAATGGGCATTAATGTTTTCCCCTATTAATAAATTTCTCAATTTATCTTTCAGATGGAGATTAATGTGTTTCATAACAAGAGGAGTATTTAAATGAAAGTTCTGATATTGGCTGGTGGTCTTGGTACAAGGTTAGGAGAGGAAACCAATATAAAGCCTAAACCGATGGTAGGCATTGGCGGCTATCCTATATTATGGCATATAATGAAAATCTATTCTCACTATGGCTTTAATGAATTTGTGATTTTGACTGGTTACAAACAGGAAGTTATCAAAGACTATTTTGTTAACTACTATATGAACAACTCTGATGTAACGGTCGATTTATCGACTAATGATGTTACCGTTCATCAAAATCATTGCGAGCCATTTAAAGTAACCATGCTTTATACGGGGCGCAACACCAAAACTGCCGGCCGAATCAAAAAGGCGCAAAAATACATTGGTAACGAACCGTTTATGCTTACTTATGGCGATGGTGTCAGTGATATTGCTATTCCTGCTCTGATTGAAAATCATAAAAAATCAGGCAAACTTTGCACTTTGACGGCATATCAGCCGGAAGGTCGATGGGGCGCTTTGGGGATTAACGAAACCGGAACAATCACCAATTTTTCTGAAAAGCCCAAAGAAAGCGGATCATGGATTAATGCAGGTTTCTTTGTCTGTGAACCCGGAATTTTTGATTATATTCCGGAAGACTGTGAAGAATTGATGTGGGAACAGGATCCTCTCAAAAATCTGGCCCGCGATGGCATGCTTAATTCCTATAAACATAACGGTTTTTGGCATGCAATGGATATGCTTAAAGATAAAGAAGATTTAAACAAAATGTGGGCGGAAAACAAAGCTCCTTGGAAAATTTGGGACTAAATAATGAAAAAGGTTTTAATAACGGGAGCTACGGGGTTTATTGGTTCCCAGGTAACTGCGGAACTGCTGCGCCGAGGCTATGAGATACATGCACTTGTTTACCCATCACCAATTCCCGACCGACCAAAGTTGGTACAGCATGAAATAAATTTATTGGATTGTAAGGCTGTAGAAAGCTTTATGGCAGATAAGCATTTTGATAATCTAATTCATTTGGCCTGGTATGTAGGGCCTAAATGTCATGTCCATGATTTGAATATGGATTGGCTTATGTCAAGTCTTAATTTATTAAAATGTTTCAAAGAACAAGGTGGAAAAACATTCCTCGGAGCAGGAACCTGTTCAGAATACGAATATAAATACGGTTATTTGCTTGAAGATGAGACACCGACAGATCCGCAAACCTTGTACGGTAACAGTAAAAATGCCGTTTACAATGTTGCGAAAGTTTTCTGTCGGCAAAACGGAATTATTTTTAAATGGCCCAGAATTTTCAACCTTTATGGCCCGAATGAAAAACCTCAGCGCTTGATGCCTTCCGTCATTAATTCATGTCTTAAAGGCGAAGATGTTAAAGTGAGTGATTGTTTAAAGTTCCAAGATTATTTGCACGTTGAAGATACTGCAAGAGGGATAGCTGACGTTTTTGAGAATGATGTTGAAGGTGCTGTTAATATCTGTTCGGGGCAGCCGGTGCAATTAAGAGAAATTGTCAAAAAAATTGCAGAGTTAACAGGGTTTAATGGAAATATTCTTTGGGGAGCTGTTCCCGCGGCATTTGGCGATGATGTCGTTGTCGGCAGCAACGCCAAGCTTAAGACGACTGGCTGGAAACCTCAATACTCACTGGAAGAAGGTCTGGATAAAACAATCAATTGGTGGAAACAATTTAATAAGGAACATCCGAATGTATAATAATATATATAAAGATAAAATTGTATTGGTGACCGGCCATACCGGTTTCAAAGGAAGTTGGCTCTCCGTTTGGCTGACAATGATGGGAGCCAAAGTTGTCGGTTATTCTCTGGATCCGTATTCCGACAAAGGAAATTACTGTGCCAGCCGCTTAAAAGACCGATTATATGCTGATTTGCGTGGAGATACGCGTGATTTGGCTGCATTGGATGCCGTGGTAAAGAAATATCAGCCGGAAATGGTTTTTCATCTGGCAGCGCAGGCCCTTGTCCGTACCTCATACGAGCAGCCTAGAAATACTTTTGAGACCAATATTATGGGGTCATTAAACGTTATGGAGGCCATGCGGGCAAATAATTGTCTGAAAACAGCCATAATGATTACTTCTGACAAATGTTATGAAAATGTGGAACAAATTTGGGGATATAAGGAAACAGACCGTATGGGTGGAGAAGATCCTTATTCTGCTTCAAAAGGCTGTACGGAGCTTATGTTGCATGCTTACCGCCAATCATATTTCAATCCTAAAAAATATAATATTCACGGAAAGTCTGTAGCCGTTGTCCGTGCTGGTAATGTCATCGGCGGCGGTGATTGGTCTGATAACAGATTAATCCCGGATTGCATACGCTCTATCGAAGCCGGTAAACCCATTGAAATTCGCAATCCTGTTGCTACACGTCCGTGGGAACACGTCTTGGAGCCATTATCCGGATATTTAAAAGTCGGGCAAAAGCTTATTGAAAACCCGGTCGAGTATGCCACAAGTTTTAACTTTGGCCCGCATATCTCTGCCAATAAAACAGTCTTGGAAGTTGTACGGCGTTTGGTGTCATATTATGGAAAGGGCAAAGTTGTTGACGCTTCCGACCCCAATGCCGTTCATGAAAATACATTGCTGAATCTTGATGTCACGAAAGCATACGTTATGTTGCAATGGGAAGCTAAATGGGGATTAACGGATGCCATTAATAAAACGGTTGATTGGTATAAGGCAGCCCTTAAAACAGATGATATGTATGATTTCTGTGTTCAACAAATTTTAGACCATGGAGAACATGTTGTCGACTAAGACTATCATATTGGGAGCAGGCATTGCCGGAATTTCTGCTGCTTACCATTTAAAACAGAAAGGACTGCAAAGCGTTATCTTTGAAAAAGACGGCGACTGGGGAGGTTTGTGTGGTAATTTTACAATTGACGGTTTCCGTTTTGACCGCTTTGTGCATTTTACATTTGCCGATAAACCGGAAACGGCAGAAATTTTTGAAAAATCATCTCCGCTGTATGCCCATTTGCCAATATCATACAATTATTATCATGGTTATTGGCTCAGACATCCGGCACAAAACAATCTGGCCCCATTGCCGAGCATAGAAAAGACAGCAATTATTAAAGACTTTATATGCCGTCCTAAAAAGGATGTATCTGACATTGCTGATTATGAAGAATGGTTGCGGGTGCAATACGGTAATTATTTTGCCGAACATTTTCCTTGTGTCTATACGCGCAAATATTGGGGACGGGAAGCCTGCCAGCTTGAAACTAAATGGGTAGGGAAACGTATGTATTTGCCCGATATTGCGGAAATGCTTAGTGGAGCATTTGAAGAGCAGACACAAAATTTTTATTATACCAAATATATGAAGTACCCAAAAAAAGGCGGCTTTCGCAGTATCCTTAATACATGTCGCAAGACGGTGGATATTCGGTTTAATAAAAGGGCGGAGCGAATATCTCCGGCAAATAGAATGGTTTATTTTTCTGACGGAACGGCAGAACGCTATGAGCGGCTGATATCAACCGTTCCTTTGCCGGACATGGTAAAGATGATAGATCCATGTCCGCAAGAAGTTTTGCAAGCGGCAAAAAACTTACATTGGACTTGCGGATATCAGGTTTCTTTGGGCTTTAACCGCCCTGATGTAGCAAAATATCTGTGGTTTTATATTTATGATGACGATATTCCGCCGGCAAGAGTCTACTCGCCGAATTTGAAATCAGCGGATAATGCACCGGCAAACTGTTCATCGTTGCAGGCGGAAGTATTTTTTGCCGATGATGCTGAAATTCCAACAGCAGATGAGATTTTAAATAAAACTGTAGAGAAACTTAAACGTATTTGCGGGTTTGAGGATGAAGACATTCTGGTTAAAGATATCCGTTTTGAACCATATGCAAATATTATTTTTACACCAGAAATTTACAAAAATCGAAAAATTGTGCGAGATTGGCTGGAAACTCAAGCCATTGAAACAATAGGACGTTTCGGCCTGTGGGACTACTTATGGACACATCAGGCTTTTGAAAGCGGAAAGATATAAAGTCTAACACTGCTTTCATTTAGTTTTTATTAAAAGCCATTAGGCGTTATTTAAGGGAAGGATTAAGTTATGGCAGAATCAGACATTGCCTTGAATATTTTAAATGGTGCTGTTTCAATAGATAATTTGGATAAATATTTTCACCTTATTGAAATGCTTCAAAATGAGGTAGAACAAGATACCTATTTATTAATGGATAACTTATATGAAGAAAATGCCTCATGTATTGACACATATTCTTTATTTTTATATCTGAAACATAATAACTATAAAGCAAAATATGTATTATATGAAAAGAACCCTCTCTACAAAAAGTTAAAAGAACAAAATTCACTTGATGATATTATTGTTTCTTCTGAATCTAGTTTAACGGGAACGGATTTGTATGAAAAACTATTTCCCATATTGATTCAAACTAAATATATTATTTTATCATTTCCTGATTCTCTGTATCCGGACTTGATGGCATTTGCATACAGAAATAAATTTATGCAAGTTGTTGGAATTGGTCATGGACCCGTTTTTTTTAAAACATCTATCCTAAATTTTGAAAAATCAAACTATTTGTCTCCTGAAAGGTTTAACCTTTATTTAGTATCAAGTTTAAAAGAAAAAAGGCTGTTTTTGCAGTCGGGTTGGCCTGCCGATAAAATATTTAATATTGGATTGCCCAGATTTGACTGGTGTAAGAAGGAGAAGCATAAAGATAAAAATATTGTTATTATGTTTACCTGGCGTTTAGATTCTTTTAGAAATTCTCCAGATGTCAGCCGACTTAAATATTTTAAAAATCTAAAATCATTGTTAAATAATAAGAGGCTGCAACAGATTGCAAAAACAGCAGGATATAATGTCATAATTGCTATCCATCATTCTATAAAAGATTTATGCGATATCAATTTGGAAATTCCAGGTTGCTATAAAATAGCAGATACAAACAATTTAATTCAATATATAAATACGGCAGATTTATTTATTACGGATTATTCCAGTATTGTTCATGATTTTATGTTTTTAAACATACCTGTTGTCTTTTATCGTCTGGATTATGGCGATCCCTTATTATGTGAACTTGATAAAATAGATTTGGAAGAGAGCAGAGAAAAAGATAATCAGGTGTTCAATGTATTTTATAACGAAGACGATGTTATCAATAAGATTGAATACTATGTAAATAATGATTTTGTATTGGAAGCAGAAAATATTGAAATTGAAAATTCATTTTTCACGGAAAAAAAGGACCTTTGCCAAAAATTTGTAATGGCTCTTGAAAACTATCAAGGCAAAGAACTTGTGGAGTTATCCGTTAAGCCAGTTTGGAATGATGTCAAAAGCGCAATTTGTGTTAGCTCATCAAATGAATATGTTCCGTATTTATGTGTTTATCTTAAGTCTGTTATAAATAGCAGTTCATCAAAGAAAGATATTGTTATTTTTGAAAGGGATATTTCCCTGCATAATAAAGAAAGGATATTAAATTATTTCTTGCAGGATGATGTTTCTGTCAGATTCATCAACCCCACATCATTATTTAAAAATGTAAATCTATATGTATCGCATGATTATTTTAAAGAGGAGTGTTATTATCGAATAGCAGCACCAAAACTTTTGAATGAATACAATAAGATAATTTTTACAGATTTAGACTTAATAGTTTCTGATGATATATTGAAATTAGCTGATATTGATATGCAGGGGCATCCTGTTGCTGCATGTATAGAACCTATTTGGCGTGAATTATATATGCAGAATAATAAAATTTATAATACTTGTATTCGTTCATATACAAATAATGTTTTGAAATTATCAAACCCGTTTATGTATTATAATACCGGAGTTGTTGTTTTTGATGTAAAAGAATACAATAGATTAAATTCATTCGATTTGGTATTGGATATCATCAGTAAAAATCAATTGCTTTATCAAGAACAATGTGCCCTCAATATTTTCTTTAAAGATAATTTTTATACTCTTTCTCAAGAGTGGAATTACGAATTAGCACCTTCTTTGGTAAACAATACATATCGTTTTGATTTCTATGATGAATATAAAGAAAAAGAGAAAAATGCAAAAATTTTGCATTTTTTAGGGCGATATAAGCCTTGGAAAAATGTCCAAGAATATAAAGCTTCAGAATGGTGGCATTATGCACGACAGATCCCGTTCTATGAAGAAATTTTACAAAGAATGATTCAGCATCAGAGTTCCCAAGCAAAAACAATGGATGGAATAACTCAGTTGCGCAGCGAATTTGTAAATATTCATTTCCCGAACATTAATAATCATTTTGCTAAGAATGAAAAGGATATGAAACTGTTGTTTGTGATGGCTCATCCTGTTAAGTTTAGGCTGAAAAAGTGGTGCTATGGTATTAAAAAAGCTTTTGCTTTTGGTAAAAGACATAAAAAATACCAAAACAAATTTAATGCAGTAAAACAACTAATAAAGGAAGCTAAAATTTATGAAAAACAATTAGCCGGAATATAATTATGGAAAAGGTCAAAATATTTATCTCTTATCACGATGAGCATTATCGAATAAAATCAAATATTTTAACTCCGATTCAAACAGGATGTGCAAACGCACCACGATTATTCAAGGGGATGCAGCATGATAACGAAGGAGAAAATATTTCGGATAGAAATGATAAATATTGTGAACTTTCAGCTCAGTATTGGGTTTGGAAAAATTATAACAAGGTCGGAAATCCGGAATATGTAGGATTTATGCATTATCGTCGACATTTTATGTTTGACGGTTGGCAGGGCAATCCCGATTGGTGCTGGCTTCCCAAAGGAAACGTTTATTTTGTCACGAATATAACATCCGGCTATTTATCGCATATTTCTGATGAACACATCAAACAACAGCTGGAAAATTGTGATTGCATTGTGCTAAAACCATATAATGTCAGACATTTGCATAGTAAAAATATTCGTATGCAGTATTCTAAACTTCCAGAACAGGATGTTCATATATTTGATGTCTTTATCAAGACAGCCAAAAGCCTTTATCCCGAATATCGGGATGATATCACAAAAATTGAAAAGGGGTCTGTTCAATATCTATGCAACATGTTTGTAATGAAAAAAGAACTGTTTTTTGAATATAGCAGATTTTGTTTTTCTATATTGGAAAATGTCGATAAGCAAATAGACAGCTCCAAAATGAGCAAGATCGGGCTTCGCTTCCTAGGATATCTCGGAGAGTTCTGTTTATCTATTTTTGTTTTCCGTTTAATGAGAACTCATAACTTCAAAATTAAAGAACTGAATGGAGCTTTCATTCTGACAGATGAGGTTATTCCCAATTCCCGAAGACAATATTGGTACTATTGGCTTATGAGCAAAATCACTTTTGGCAGACAAAAAAAATATTATAAAAACAAACGCAAAGAAACAAAATCTAAATTGAAACAGTTGCACGAATTTCTCAAAAAGAAATAATACTTTCCGATCGGTTGTATTTTATCGCTTAACCTGTCTCTAAGAAGCAAAAAATTTGCCGATAACGATGGTTCCTTTACGCTTGAGCCAGTCATAAGCTTTGCCAAGGTGGCCGATATCCAGAGCCTGATAGCCGGCTTTGGCCAAATCATAAGCCAAAACGGTGGCGGTGGGGCCGAGAACCACAATCATCAGGCGGTCTTTCGGCTGGGCTTTTGCTTCTGCAAGCAAGCGGTCATAATCCCGGAAAGCATGTGCTTTAGGGCCGTAGATATAATTGACTGATTTGGCATTGTCATAAATATCATGCTGAAAAATTTCGGTTCCTTCGCCGCGGATGATTGTAATGTCCCGCCCGTCCCAGATTTTGCGGATTTCATTGTAATAGGCTTCAATTTCAGCTTCGTCTTTTGGTGCATTTTCATTATCCGGTTCAATGGCATGTGCGGTAAAACAGGCATCGGCATAAGTCTGTTCAAAATTGAGATATTTATAAATCTGAGTGCGGTTTTTAGCCATAAATGTCCGCCAATAGGCGCGGGATTGTGCGTCAACGTCTGCCAGTGAGCCGAAACGGTCGGGAATGCCGACCAGAATGGACGGATCGTCAGATTGTAAAACTTCGGTCAGACGGGCGGCAATTTCCGGCGTATATTCCTGAAAGCCGATAGCCCGCCCGAACATCAGGTTAAACTCACCGTCTCCGTAACGAACCACGCTGCATTTATCGCGAATGATTTTTGCAACGCTTTCTTTCTGTCCGAGAACTTTAGGCAGACGCAAAGATTTGACCTCGTCACAGATTTCATATTTGAGATTATCCAGCATATATTCGTAATCTGCATATTTTTTAATGGCTTTGTGGTGCGCTTTAAGGTCAAATTTCAGCAGACGGATAAGATTCTTGGCAAAAAGAGTGGCTCCCATGCGATAATTCCTGTTTAGAGTTGACTATTGCCGGAAGTTTATTACAATCAACCCTGTATTGCAACAGTTTTATCCAAAGGGTTAAATATGAAAATCTTGGTGCACCTCCATTTGTATTACGCGGATATGCTGCCGGAAATGATAAACCGCCTCCGCAGCCTGGAGGGCAGGGACTATGATTTATATGTAACCTTGGGAAAAGATGATCCCTTGGTCAAAAAAGATATCCTCAGTTTCAAAAACGATGCGCGGATTTTGATTGTTGACAATAGGGGATATGATTTGGCACCGTTTTTAGCCGTGCTGCATGAGGTCGATTTGGATAAATACGATTATCTGATAAAACTGCATACCAAAAGAGATTTGCCGGCACCGGCCGAGTTGCCCCGCTGCTGTTTCCGCGGTTCACAATGGCGTGAATGCCTGACCGGATTTATGAAAGACAGAACCGCCCTCGATAAGGCTTTGAAACTCTTTATCCAAAAGCCTGAAATCGGAATGCTCAGCCACTATAAGCTGTTAATCTCCGCCGCCAAAGAAGACAGGGAAGCTAACCGCCGTGCCGAAGAAATTATGCAAAAACTCGGCCTGAAAGTCAGAGACCGTCATTTTATTGCCGGAACCATGTTTATTTGCCGGGCAGGGATAATGAAACCGTTATTGCGGCTGCCTTATACGGCCGCGGATTTTGACGTTCCTGCCGCCGATCATGCCGGCGGAACTCTGGCTCACGCTTTGGAACGGGTTCTGAGTTGGCTGGTGGCAGCTCAAGGTTTTGCAATTTCCAGCTATACGCCGCTGACATTGTCGGCACTTATACAAATCGCCGCCTATAAATGTAAACGTTTCCTGTATCGCAAACACACCAACAGCAAAGGGATTACCCGAATTAAAATTTGTAAAATCCCGGTTTATAAAAACAGCCGGAAGAAATAACCCCTGCCCGAAAGGATAAGAAGAGATAGCCGCAAGGAATTGCGGCTGCAATTATTTATTGACATTACTTCTCTCTTATGGCATTCTGTAAGTGGTATGGTTTCAGTTATAGAGAGGTGTATGATGAAAGTTCTTCCTTGGTTCGCGCTGTTATTTGCTTGTACAGCTGTTCCCGCCGACGCTCATTTGACGTTTGCCGGAACTCCAAAAATCGACCTTTTCTCATCCGCCCGCCTCATAGATAC
>OWJP01000774.1_pt1 | contig 10578 bp, 8 predicted proteins | sample 1732561 | NCBI WGS metagenome assembly OWJP01 (sample SAMN05065729, study PRJEB22554) | human gut metagenome | biome: ENVO:2100002; feature: ENVO:00000062; material: ENVO:00002003 | host: Homo sapiens | place: USA
AGTGGATTCGGTTCTGGCTTGAAAAATTCCGCAAGGGTGACGTGGGCAGCACGGAACACCAGCGGCAGATCATTGATACCTTTGTCAACTCGGTCTACGTCTTTGATGACCGGGTCGTACTCAATTTCAACTTCACGGACGATGCCAAGACGGTTACCCGTGAAGAGGTTTTAGGTTCGAGTGCTGTGGACAATGCTCCACCATGCATAAGCCACTAACAGAAGTTAGTGGCTTTTTTTGCACTATACGCGGACTTATGTTAGTGTATAGAGAATTAGGGACTCGAACAGCACGGCCGCGCCGCAGGCGGGGCAATCAAAGCCCTAGCAGGGCTTTGATTAGTGCGCGGGTTCCAACGGTCAGGAATGTCTACCGGGGATGATGCTCAAAAGTCCAGCTGGTCAGAGAATGGTTTGAAATCTTTATGTCCCCTTTTCAGTCGTTTGTAGCAAGTTTGTAGCAGATCTGTAGCAAAATTCGGGGAGGAACGGCAAAATGACCTCAGGAACCCGATTTTTGCAGATTTTTGGGTATAAAATTTTATCCTCAAATTTTGTACAGAATGACGGTGGCAAAACAAAAAAGAAAAACGTCAAACGCGAGAGATTGCTCTCTCATGCGTTGACGTTTTTTCTGGTTTGTGGGGATTATTCTTCTGGCAGAGCCAAAACTTCATCTTTGGCCAGTTGATTGGCCGAGTCAAAGGCTTCGATCATCTGGTTGGCTTTCGGATCTAAAACCTATTATTCAAAATGATAACACGGGGCTGTTGCACACGCCCCAACAAAAAAGACCAGAGTTATTTAGCCAAAAGGCTGAACCGGTCCGTAAAAAGTAGACAATGCGCCGCTTGCCTTGGCACGCTCTTCCAAGCCTTCCAGCTCACCCTTCTGCCCCACATTGCCGCACACGGCAATGACTTCGCAGTTGTTATAGTGCTCTTTCAGCCACGGGATGATAATCGATGTGTCCAGACCGCCGGAATATGCCAGCACGACCTTTTTGACTTCAGACATAGGAACTGCCTTCGTTCAAACCAACTTATATATTTTTCGATTTCCCTCGTGCAATTTCATGATTGCAGCGTCCATTGTACAGGCACTTGGAAAATGTGTAAAAAGTGTTCTGCATATAGCAGCAATATGAAAGCAGTATTTCACAGCGGGGCATTATGAATCTATAATAGGTAGCTGGAAATAAACAGAAAGAGGGTCTTTTTGATGGCAACGATATTTCCAAGAGAAGAAAAGGCAGAGGCACTGTTCGGGGAGATCCTGAAAAATCCAGAAGCCTGCCGACGCCTGATGGATACCTTCAACGACTCGCTGGACATGGCAGACGTACTGGATGCGCCGGCCGTGAGTGCACAGCAGTTTGCCGCAGCACTGTTCAATGCCTACGAGAACAAGGATCTGTCTGCCTTTCTGATGGCGATCTGCCAGCACAGTATGTTTGACCTGCTACGGAACGCTGCCCTGATCCCGTTCAAATTCAACGCCGATGGTCAGCCGAACCCGGTGATCCTGACGGATGATGTCGGCGTTCTTTTGCCGAACAACAAATTTGCCGTGAGCAGCAAAGTATACGACCGGTTCATCCGGGTATTCCAGAAGCAGGAAAAGGTAAAAATGTACCTTGCCAGCGGCTACTGCAAGTATCACGGCTACGACGAAGGCTCGATGGATGTGGTGGAGTACCACTACAACCAGCATTTGGGGCTGCTGCTGATCTACGAACTGCCGGACACCGTGAAGCAGAAGGTAACGGAAGCGGAGGCCTACTCCACCGTCTGGGATATCCAGATGAAGCTGCAGCACGCACTGCCCCGTTCCGTGGTCTACTATGGACAGGATACGCTCAAGGACGGCGGAACCCGCTACGATGAACTTGGCGTTTTTCTGCCGCTGGAACACTTTGCCGACCGGCTGGAACGCCATGTGGAAACTGCTACCAAGATCGTTTACGGGGAGTAAATGCCCTGTAAACGAACTCCTTTTATAAGTGCATCACAGCAAAACAAAACGCAGCGAACCGTTAAAAGATTCGCTGCGTTTTGCCTTATATGGGAGAATGGAAATGCTGCACATCAGGTGCAATAACGGAAAGTCTTGTCAGTGACAATACGGGCGAAGATCAACCCTAACGGCAGTGCCACGATGATGAGAATGGCATCTGCAAACCATGTGGCGGAGTCCATCAGAGACAGGATGCCCAGATTATAGATGGCACGGTAGAAATACAGTCCCGGTACCATGATAACGATGGACGGCACGGTGACGGAGATGCGGGGATAACCGGCGGCGCTCTTCAGGCAGGAGGCCAGCAGTCCGGACAGCAGTGCGCCCAGAAACGCTGCAACAGCGGGCGGAAAGCCCGCAAGGCTCACCAGCTCCAGTCGGAACGTGTTCGTTACCGCACCGATAAGGGCGGCGCAGACTGCCAGGTTCCGGGGACTGTTGAACATGAGCGAAAAGCCGAACACACCGCCAAAACTTGCCAGCAGCCGGAACACGATCTCTTCCGGGAGTGTCAGGCTCAGGGCAGGGAACTGCACCGGCTGCAAATGCAGCAGCAGTGCCATGATCCAAGCCGTCATGGTTGCCACCAGAATGATGAGGACGGCGTAGGCCAGACGTTCCAGCCCGGAGCGCATATCCAGCTTGGCAAGGTCGATGCCGCTGGTAATGAACGGAAAGCCCGGAATGATGAAGAGCATGGAGCAGATATACCCCGCCTCGTGCTGCGCCGATACGGCAAACAGCACCTCTGCCAGCTTCAGCAGGATGGCATACACGAGGCTTGCTGAACAGACCGATGCCGTAATGCCCAGAAACAGGGTGAAATGGTGCTTTGTCAGCTTGCATCGTACAAAGTTGCCGATGCCTGCACCGCAGAAGGCACACAGCATTTCCACAATGCCGCCGCCCAGCAGAAAGGTGAAGCAGCTGCAGGCCAGTGCAGCTGCAAAGCCCAGTGCGATGGGCGAATACAAGCCGTGGATGCGCTCGATCTCATCGAGGTGGCTGTGCAGTTCTTCGCCGGTCATAAATTTTCCTTCCCGGTCGAAGTCGTTGACGAAATGCTCCAGTCGGTTCAGCCGGGAGGTATTCACGCCCGTATTTGTCAGACAGAGTGACTGGGTATAACACTGGTCACCGTCAAAGCAGGTGAACTCAATGGACAACAGGCCGATGTCCGCTGTTGTTGTGACTCCCAGCTCCCGCGAAAGGGTGTTCATGGAGCTTCGGACACGCCATGCGCCGGTGCCGCATTCCAGCAGCATCAGCCCGGTGCGTCCAATGACGGAGGCTTTTTCCACAAGCCCCGCCTCGGTAATGGGAACGCCCTTGCTGGCCGACGCATAGTCGTGCCAGTAAACTTCCATGTGATTTTTGATGATCTCACTTTGCCGTTGTCCCATACCGGAAAGCCTCCTTTGTGATATGGGAATGTTGCAGCCGTTTCAAGACTGCGGTGCTATTATAAGGGAAATTGCAGGGTGGGTAAAACGTATCTTGGATATGCCGGCAATGTTCGTTTGGTATTTCAAAGAAGAAAATACGTTGCGTTTTTGGCGGCTCTGCGGTAGGATAGAAAAAACACGCCGAAAGGAAACTGCCGTGACCCTTCAACAACTCCGCTATGTCACGGCTGTTGCCGGCACCGGCACCATCGAACAGCTGGCTGAGTACATCGGTGTGGAGCCTGCAGCCCTTTCCGCTACTGTGGAGCAGTACAATAAGGTTTGCGCCGAGGGCTACGACAGCGACTTTGCCAAGGACCCGCACTTCCTGAATGCAGTTGCAAAGGCTCCCTTCTACGCCCATGTCACCACCCCGAGTCTGGGCTTTGCACTGGTGACCACCGGCGGCTTTGTGACCACCAATGACCAGCAGGTGCTGAACGAGGATTATCAGCCCATCGAGGGCCTGTACGCTTCCGGCAACACCTGCGGTATGCGCTTTGGTCCCGAGTATATCACCCCGATCCCCGGTGTGAGCATTGGTATGTGCCTGACGCTGGGCCGCGAACTGGGCAAATACCTGGCTGCAAAGTAAGCAGCTGTCTTCGTCAAAGCCTGATCGGCTGCAGTAAAGCCCCATAAGCAATAAAAGATCCCGTCCACTTCTGGGTGAACGGGATCTTTTTTGCGTATCAGATAGGAAAAAGCGGCTCAGAGGTCGTTTTTCTCCTGCCCCAGATTATCGGATTCCAGGACGACACAAACTATGTTGCCATTGGCGGCGTAACGCCGGAGAACATCCCGGAGTTCCGCAAGGCGGGCTGCCTTGGCGTGGGCTTTGCCAGCAGCCTGATGCCGAAGGACAAGGCCGCCGCCCGCGACTGGGATGCCTGCGCGGAATACGTGCACATGCTGCTTACAAAAGCCAAAGGCGAATAAACCGCAGAAACAGCAAGACCGCTCACCCGAAAAGATGAGCGGTCTTTTGTTGTGTGATGGGATGGCATTGCCGCCGACTCTTTAGACCATGGCTTCGCGTCATCCTGCCGGAGCAGTCGGTACCGATGCCGTTCTGCTTTGTCTGCTGCGTGAACCACTTTCACTCCTGAAATGAACTGCATGAAAAATCAGAAGGCCTCATTCTATTGACTTTGCCTTTGCAGGGGAGTATACTCCATGTCACCAAGAATATTACGGCTATGACGAGAAAAAGTACCCGGAAGGAATGCTGCAGAGAGCTGCCGGTTGGTGCAAGGCAGTGCAGGGCATCCGTGGGAAGATCCTCTCCGAGCTTTTCGGCTGAATGGACGGTGTGCGCCCCAGTAAGCAGGAACGGCAGGCCCCCGTTATCACGGGCCGCGCGTTGTTGGACGTGCACTGAGTGGTCAGCGTTGTGCTGGCAATAAGAGTGGTACCGCAGAGGATATTACACGCCTTTGTCTCTTACAGACCGTAGGGGACAAGGGCGTTTTGTTTTGCGGATGCTTTTGTCCCAAAGCATGTCAGAAGGAAAAGGAGAAAGAATTATGAAAACACTGGAAAAAGTAAGCGACTTTGTGGGCAAGTACATGGCCGCCATCGTTATTGTGGTGGCCGCGGGTGCCCTGTTCTTCCCCGGCCCGTTCAGCGTGGTAAAGACGGCGTGGGTCAATAACCTGCTGGGCATCGTGATGTTCGGCATGGGCCTTACCCTGAAGCCGGGGGACTTCAAGGTGGTGTTCAGCCGCCCGAAGGACGTGATTATCGGCTGCGTTGCACAGTTCACCCTCATGCCGTTTCTGGCATGGGCGCTCACGCAGGTGTTCCACCTGCCCACCGAGCTGGCCATTGGCGTGATCCTGGTTGGCACCTGCCCCGGCGGCACCTCTTCCAACGTGATGACCTACCTTTCCAAGGGCGACGTTGCACTGTCCGTTGGCATGACCGCTGTTTCCACCGTGCTGGCTCCGTTCCTCACCCCGCTGCTCACCCTGCTGTATGCTGGCCAGCGTGTTGACGTGAACCCCATGAGCATGTTCATGTCCATCGTCAAGGTGGTGCTGGTGCCCATCGCACTGGGTTTTGTGGTCAATCACTTCTTCCATAAGTTCACCGAGGAAGCCGTCCGCGTGCTGCCTCTGGTCTCCACTACCGCCATCGTGCTGATCATCTGCGCTGTGGTCTCCGCCAACAGCGCCAAGATCATGACCAGCGGTCTGCTGATCCTTGTGGTGGTCATCCTGCACAATGTGCTGGGCTACCTCACCGGCTTTGGCGTGGGCAAGCTGCTCAAGCTGGACTCCACCAAGTGCCGCGCGATCTCCATCGAGGTGGGCATGCAGAACTCCGGCCTTGCAACCAGTCTGGCCGCCGCACACTTTGCACAGTATCCGCTGGCTACCATTCCCGGCGCTGTGTTCTCCGTGTGGCATAACATTTCCGGTGCGATCCTCGCCAACTTCTTTGCCCGCACAGCAGAGAAGAAGGATTGATCTTTCATAACATAGTAAAGCCCCCGGCAGGCGCAAACCTGCCGGGGGCTTTGCTGTGCCTGCGGGCCGGACAAGTGCAACAAAACTGGCACAAATCGTGCTTTTCACGCTGCTTTTAGGGCAATTCACGCAGGTTTGCTTCCAAAATCCGGTAAAGTGTGGGATAATCAAGATACTGTAATATATACCCCCCCCCGTAAAAATGCGAGGGGAAAAAAGGAGGTTATACCATGAAACAAGGCAAACTTATCCGGCGTGCAGTATCGGCGGCGCTGGCCGGATGCATGATGTTCACCTTTTCCGCTCCGGCGCTGGCTGAGAGCACCGATGCGCTGATGCAGTTGAGCATGACTCGCCGCAGCGCCGTGAGCGTGCTGGACGCGGAGAACAGCGGAACGGATGCTAATGCGTCTGTTGCTACGAAGTATGGCATTACCATTGAAATCTATGGCAGTGGTAAGGTGGAAGTTGACAGCAGTAATTGCGACAACATTCTTGGCTTCCTGAAGTATGATCCTGATGAGCAAAAGTTGACCCTGCTGAAGCCGAATGCCAGCGCAGTCCATTATCTGACCATCGATGCACCGAACACGGACGTGGTGCTGGAATCCACAGAGATGATTGTGAATGAAAATCTGATCATCGAAAACGCTCGTTCCGTGAAAGTTTCCAGCACTGGTAATTGGGCACCGGTTTATGGAAAAGTGTACATCTACTGTCTTTGCCCTGTTACCCTTGAGCACACGGAAGCAGGCGCGAATTCGGGAGTTGCAATTAAAGGAATTGAGTTTGCCGCTCCGGTAAGTGCGAACGATTTTGTCTACTATACCAGCAATGCGCCTGACGCAACGCCGACGGATGCGGGCACTGGGACGATTCCGGCAAGAACTAAAAACTATCTGCGCATTGTGCCGAAAGTTTCCTATACGATTACGGCAGACGGTGCCACCATCACCGTGGATGGTAAGGCAGTGAACTCGGCCTTTGCGGGCGAAAAGGTCACCGTGGCCGCAGCAGGCAGAGAAAACGCTGAGTTTACCGGCTGGACTGCTGAGGGCATCACGCTTACAAAGGAGCAGAAGGCGAACCCCACAGTCACCTTTACCATGCCGGGCAATAACGTGACTCTGACCCCGAATTACAATGTTGTACAGGATTATGGCATTGCGGTGGGCAGCGAGAACACTACACCAACCCGCGTTACCAGCAAAAACTGTAAAGACATTTTAGGAAATGGTGTGCTGAGTTACGACCCGACCACCCAAACGTTGAAGTCGGATGGCAGAATAAAGCGCTCGTCTCTGAAAATCAACGCACCCGGCAAGGATATAAATCTAGATGGTAAAGATCAGATTGCTGTGGCTGCAAAGTTGATTGTGGAGAATGCACATAATGTGAAGGTCAGCAGTGATAAGTATGCTGCGATTTTCGCCAGAGATGATACCAGCACAATCGACTGCACCGGTAAGGTGGATATCCGCAGCGGCGGAGACGTGGTTGTGAATGGAAATCTGAGTATTAACAATCTCGGTGATGTTGATCTTTATGCAAACGGCAATAGTATTTCGAATAAGGCTCTTACCATTACCAGCGGTGGTAACGTGACCATTGAGAGTACCGACGGTAGAGCAGCGAAAAACCTGACGATCAACAAGGCCGAGAATGTCACCATTACCATCAGTGATGACGAAAGAGCAGTCTCCGAAAACACCAAGATCACGGCTTCCGGCACTGTGATCCTGAAGAATACCGCAGAGGGTGGCCCTGTGGGCACTGTTGACTTTACACAGGCAGACGGCAAAAAATACGTCTACTATACCAGCGAAGCCGAGGATGCAAAGCTGATCGACCCGCGCATCCATCCGCTCCCTGATACGATAGAAAGCAGCTACCTGCGCATTGAGCCGAGGGAGACTTACTACAGCATTACCGTTGCGAACGGCACCGCGCAGGTGGGCGACGACACCACCGGCCGGATTACTACCGCCTTTGAGGGCGAAACGGTCACCGTCAAGGCCAAAGCACCCACCGATGAGGATGCCGCCAAGGGCGTGAAGTTCCACCACTGGAAGGTTGAAGAGGGAAGCACCAGCTTTGCCCCGACTGCGGGCAGTCTGGGTTCTGCGACTGAAGCAGGCACCGCAGAAATCAGCTTTGATATGCCCAATGGCAATGTGAATCTGACCGCCGTTTACAGCATCCCCGCTTCCGTGCTGAGGAGTACTGTTACTGTTACGGGCGGCACGGCAAAGTCCACTCTGGACGAGGGCGGCGATATCCCCGCAGAGATCGGCACCACGGTGGAGATCACAGCTACCCCGTATGATGCCGAGAAATACCCCGGCATGGAGTTCGTGGAATGGGAGATCAAGTACCCCGATAGCTTCTACGAGAAATTCCCCGATGGCATTCCGGAAGAGCTGCAGCTCAAGATGGACAATGCCAAGAGCGCGACCACGACGTTTGAGATGCCCGCTTACCCGGTCAAACTGATCGCCCACTGGTCGGCCAGCGCGGTGGTCAAACCTGACCCGGACGAACCTTTTGATGAAGACTTCGGCGTAGAACCCGCACCCATGGATACCACAGGTGGCACCATTGCCGCCGTGGCCGTGGGCGGTGCAGCCATCTGGGGCGGCTACGAGATCGCCACCCGCGTGATCCTGCACAACCTCCTGCCCGAGGGTGCAGCCATCCCCGCAAACCGCGGCCAGCTGGCACTGCTCATCTGGACTGAGAAGGGCAAGCCCGAACCCGCCGCACAGCCCGCCTTTGCAGACATCACCGACGCCGAGCTGGCCAAGGCCGCTCAGTGGTGCGTGGAGCAGGGTCTGCTGGATGCACGGGAAGGCAAGTTTGAATCGGACGGCTGGATGCCCAAGTTCAAGACCATTGAGATCTGGAACAAGGCGTTCCCCAAAAAGTAACCTCTGAGCGCTTCCTCCGTAAAGCCTCAGAATGACAGATCCCCCCGATACCGGATACCCGGTATCGGGGGGATTTTTTGCGCAGGCACGCGTGGCATTGGCGGTGGCAATCATCTCCGACATTTCAATGATCCAGTGACCTTGCAGTTTGCGCGAAACAAAAATACTCCGGCAACTTTCCAACCAAGAGAAAGTTACCGGAGTATTCCGCTTTACTTATTTGTTTTTACCAGCAGTGCCTGATACGGCTCCAGTTCCACATCCGCCAGCCAGACGGAAGTGCCCTCCGGGGTGTGATACTCGCCGCCCAGAGCGTCCAGACTTGCCCCTGCCGGGTACTCGGTAAAGTTGAACAGCCCCACCAGCGTTTCCTCGCCGCGCTTGCGTACCAGCGCCAGCACACCGGGGTTGTGGCTGTCCCATGTGGTCACCCACGCATCCGGGGCAAAGCAGGGGTCTGCACGCATCTGGCGCAGCTGCTCCATGCCCTGCCACAACTTGTTTTGCAGCGTGCCCTTCCGGGTGCGCTGCTTTGCATCTTCCCAGTTGAATTTGCTGCGGTGCAGATTGCGGCTGTCCTCCACACGGTCGGGGTCGTTTTTATAATCCCAGCCATTGAGTTGTGCGATCTCATCGCCGCAGTTCAGCATGGGGAAGCCCTGCAAAAACGCCATAGCAGTGTGCAGCAGCAGGTCACGCTTTACGGCGTAGTCCAGTGCGGTTTTATCGTCCTTTTCCAGTGCCTGCTCCACGCCGCACAGGCTGGCGGTGGTGCCGCAGCTTCGGGCATCGCCGGTGGCAGGGTCGTAGTTGTACAGCTCACCCTTTGCCCAGCTGCCGGGGAAATTGCCCTCGTAGAAGTGGTACAGATATTCTTTATGTTTCTGCGGGTCAATGCCAAGCCGTTTCTCCACCGCCTCGTCCAGACCCCAGCCGATATCATCGTGGCAGCGCAGATAGTTCACGAACCAGCAGTTGTCCGGCAGGGCATGGAGGGCATCCAGCTGAGCTTTCAGCAGCCGGGTATCCCGGCTGGCAAGGGCACCCCACAGGTTGACCATGGTGGACACGTTGTAGAGCATGTGGCATTCCGGTTTTTCCGGGGTGCCGAAATAGGCGGCCAGCTCCTTGGGAGCCATGACCACCTCGCCCTTGAGGATGACAGCCGGGCAGACGCATTCCAGCACCATGCGCAGCATCCGCACGATGGTGTGCACCTGCGGCAGATTGCGGCAGGTGGTGCCCAGCTGCTTCCAGATATAAGGCACTGCATCAATACGGAACACCTCCACGCCGAGGTTGGCGAGGTGCAGGATGCTCTTGGTCATGTCTACGAACACCGCCGGGTTTGCGTAGTTCAGGTCCCACTGGTAGTCGTGGAAGGTGGTCAGCACCCACTTGTGCATTTCTTCGCACCATGTAAAGTTGCCGGGTGCGGTGTTGGGGAACACCTGAGGCACGGTCTGCTCGTACTGGTCGGGGATGGTGCGGTCCTCGTAGAGGTGGTAATAGGCCTGAAACCACGGGTCGCCAGCTTTTGCCGCCATGGCCCAGCGGTGGGTGCTGGCAGTGTGGTTCATGACAAAATCCAGACACAGGCTGATGCCGGCTTTCCGCAGCTCCCGGGTCAGGTTTTCCAGATCCTTGTTGGTGCCAAGGGCCGGGTCTACGGTGTCAAAATCCTCCACCGCATAGCCGCCATCGTTGTGGGGATGGG
>OWJP01000813.1_pt1 | contig 10198 bp, 9 predicted proteins | sample 1732561 | NCBI WGS metagenome assembly OWJP01 (sample SAMN05065729, study PRJEB22554) | human gut metagenome | biome: ENVO:2100002; feature: ENVO:00000062; material: ENVO:00002003 | host: Homo sapiens | place: USA
CTCGACTAGTCGTCGGCAGCGTCAGATGTGTATAAGAGACAGAGATAACCAGTGCAACAATGGAATTATATTGAAATATCGGCAAGGAACTGTCCGCACAACATTTGAACAAAGGATATGGAGCACAGGTGGTGGAAATACTTGCTTCTGATTTGCAGAAAGAATTTCCCGGAACTACGGGCTTTTCTTCGAGAAACCTCTGGGAAATGAAACGGTTTTATGAACGATATTGCGGGGAAAGCCGGAAACTGCAACAGAGCGTTGCAGTTTTACCTTGGGGACACAACCTGTTGTTAATGAGCAAGTGCAAGAACCCGGAAGAAATATACTTTTACGCGACAAGGAGCACGGAACTGGGCTGGACAAGGGATGTGCTGCTGAATTATATCAAAGCGGACACTTTCTCAACAAGGGAGGAACAACCCAAATTGCACAATTTCAAGGAAACCCTGCCGGAATGCTTACAAGAACAGGCGGAGGAAATGTTGAAAAGCAGGTATAATCTGGAATTCCTGGGAATCACAAAACCCATACTGGAACTGGAATTGGAAAGAAGGCTCGTGGACAAGATAAAAACGTTCCTGCTCGAAATGGGAAAGGGGTTCAGCTTTATCGGGAACCAGTACCGCCTGGTACTGGAGGATAAGGAGTATTTTGTGGATATGCTCTTTTTCAACCGCTGTACCCGGTCCCTGATAGCGCTGGAATTAAAAATAGGTTCATTCCAACCTGAATATGTGGGGAAAATGAACTTTTACCTGAACCTGTTGGACAGACAGGTAAAGATGCCGGACGAGAACCCGTCCATCGGTATTATATTGTGTGCGGACAGGAACAATGTGGAAGTGGAAGTGGCCTTGCAAGGCTCAACGGCTCCGATCGGAGTTTCCGAATACAGTTACCTGATTCCACAAAAACAGATCAAAGAGTTAATCAACAACGAATTGTCCGGAAATAAGGAATAGAAGAAAACAGCCGTAAGGAAAACAAAAAAATAAAAACGCATCCCGGCATTTGTTCCGGGATGCGTTTCTGGTATACCCGACAGGTCACAGATATTGCTTCCAACCGTCCGATACAGGTACGACAGATTTTGTTTTCCGCACGGGCAGAGGGTTCCCGTTCCCGTCCAGATATTTTCCCATCAGACTGTCGATGACATTCTTATTCTCGACCTGGGAGGAAAAAATCTCAAACAGGTCCGTTTCCCGGATGGTATGCAGGGTAAGAGCCGCACGAAGGGATTTCTCCTCATCCTTGTCAGCATCATTCAGTTTAAACAATACATTGCCGGCATTGTCAAGATCATCAGGCGTTACGGCCTGTGAGACGGCATCCACTACCGGGTACGTTCCGTCCAGTTCTTCCTGTTCCTCTTTCAGCATTCTCATCTCCTCCAACGGTAATTTACATTCCACTTCTTCCTCAGCGACATCTTCCTCCTCACCTATAAAATCCGCAGCCGTTTCCAACGGCTGGCTCATATAGGGGGCAACGCTCTTTCCTGCATCCTCATCCAGATAGACAAAACAGGTGCTGCCCATAATGCCGGATTCGCCGCCCGGTTCCGACAAGACATTTTCCGGCTCTTTCTCTTTTACGGGAGGTAACTTCGTATACAGCAGGTCACAAATTTCACGTATCTTCTTTTTCTGCCCACATACCTTATATAATATATAACAGGCACAGGCAAGGCGTATCGACAAATAAACTATAGTTCCCATTCCACCGGTTTTTGGGTCGCTTCCCGATTATACATTCCGTTAATTATATCCTGATACCTTTTCAGATGGTCCGACAGTACACTGTTCACAAATGTGGGGACAGACATTTCCGGTGCAATGACCGGAAGCACTCTGGCCAGGACCTTATACAGTGAATCATGTATATAAGTCTGTCTTCTGGCTCCCGTCAGTTTCTGTTGCAGGAATTGTTCCCGGTAATCATCAAAGCCGTATGCCCGCGGTGTTTTCTTCCCCGCGAACGGTTTCTTCTCAATGGAGCCATCAGGTTTCTTTTCTTTTTCTTCCGACACTCCGGAGGCACCGGCATCTTCTTCCGGCCGTTCATCCTGTTTCCTTATCTTTTCCAAGGCCGTTGTATCTCCGGCTACCATACGCTTGAGCGCGTCCTCGTCCACATTATAGACGGTTCTGTTCTTGTTTGCCATAGTCATGTCCGGTTAAAGTCCGAGTATGGTTTCCATTTCAGCGGCAAGCAAATCGAGGTTGCTTCCTTTCAGAGCGGCGGCGGAAGGCGGAAACAGGGTGCTGCGGAATATCTGCCCGTTCAAACCGACATCCTTTTTATAACGCTCCGCACCCGGAAGAACCGTATTCAATACAGGTAATCCCAAAGAACGGATGATTTCCATATAAGCGTCATACAAGTCCCTGGAGACGCGCTTGTCCATTTTATTCCAGAACATATGGATATCACGCAAGGGGACTCCCTTGTGATGAAGCAGATATTCCCGAATGGACAAGACAAATGACATGCTGCTCTGCATGACCATCCTCTCCTGGGTGATCGGGGTAAAAACATAGTCCATATTAATGATGGACTGGAAAACGCCTGTGGTATTGACCGTTCCGGGAAGGTCCAAAAGGACAAGGTCATATTCGGTATCGGAACGGTCTATAAAACCATAGGCAGTTTCCTTGGCTTGTTCGGGCGTGGAAGCCAGGATATTGTAGGCCTTTCTGCCCGTATCCCCGAACTGCTCCACCAGCAAACTTTGCAGACGAGGGGTCTTCTCCACATTTTTTATGTCCCATTCACGCATAGTCATCATGCTGTGCTGGGGATAGTCACAATCTACCACAAGCACGTTCTTTGCCTTATGGTAATGGAAATAGCTGGCAAGCAACACGGTTAACGTTGATTTACCGACTCCGCCCTTCTGATTGCTGAGGGCTACAAATAAAGGTTCCTTCTTCATAACTTCATGAAATTAAGGGTTAATGACTTATTTTCTTTTCGCCTGTATCCTTACATCAAGTGACGCCGTACAATACTGTACGGCAGTATGAATACAGCTGTGTATCACTGTTTCCATACATGGGCGGTATCGCATCCAACCGGGGTACACAGTACCGTCCCGTCACAGTCTGCACCACATCAATACGACTTCTCTTGTGCCGGACCGATACGATACATGCAGCCTTGCGTCACACTAAAAACGGAATGTACCTTTGATGCCATACGCCAATATTCGTTATGTATGACTGTATCTATACAAAAGCTGCCTCATGGCATCGATACGCCTACGTATCATTGCATCGGAACGATGCCGTATCCATACATGACCAACGTCACATTCAACCGGAATACACAGTATTGTCCCACTACCATAGGCACCGTATTGATAAAGCATTTTTTATACCGTACCGTTCCGTCCCTTACTGCATTGCGTCACGCCAAAAATAGAACGGATTTTTGATACAATAACTAAAATCCGCTTCACCTGCCATGACATGTCATCAGATGTCATCACTTGTCACATAAACTTCTATTTCACAATCACTTAATCCGTCATAACTTTGCAAAGTCGGAATAAGACTATGGAGGAAAACATGCTTCATCGGACTACAGCACGCCGTGAACGTCGCGCAGCAATCCGACGAAGGAGGATTCTATGTTCAAACGAACATAGCAAGTTGTGTTTTCGTCCGACAGGAAGTGTCCTGTCCGACGAAAACCACTTGCCCGACCTGACAGTCGGGGAATTTCCTCCAAAGTCGGAAATTCCGGAAGAGAAAAAAGGACGGACCATAATTATGCAAAGAGTATGAAGGAAGAATCGAGAGCAAAAACGGGCAGAAAGCCCAAAAGCGATCCGGCGGACTACAAATACAGCTTCCGCCTGAATGCCGGAGAGAACATGCGGTTTGAAAAATTGGTTACCGAATCAGAGGCAAAAGACAAAACACGTTTCATCAAAAAAGCCATCTTCGGTGGCACAATCAAAGTGGTTAAAATCGACAAGGCGTCAATGGATTACTACATCCGCCTTACGGAATTTCACAGACAATTCCAGGCCGTCGGTAACAACTACAATCAGGTCGTACGTGCCATCAGGAGCAATTTCGGGGAGAAACGTGCGATGTCGCTACTTTACAAACTGGAGAAAATGACACTTGAACTGATGCTACTGACTAAAAAAGTAATAGCACTAACCGAAGAATACCAAAAGAAATGGTTGCAAAAATAAGTCATGGAGCCAGCCTGTACGGGGCACTGCATTACAACCACGAGAAAGTAGAGAAAGGGACGGCTGAAATACTCTCCGGCAACCGGATGATTTCAGACCGCATGGGACGACCGGGCGAGGACATGCGCCTTGCCTTGCTCTCCTTTGAGAATTACCTGCTGACAAACAGGAACACGGAGAAGCCCGTCCTGCACATTGCACTCAGCCCGGCACCGGAGGACAAGCTGACCGATGAACAGCTGGCGGAACTGGCGCAGAATTATATGCAGAAGATGGGATATGGCGACCAGCCCTACATTGCTTACAAGCATGGTGATACACACAATACCCATATCCATATCGTAAGTGTATGCGTGGATGAAGAGGGACGGAAAATCAATGATTCTTTCGAGCACCGCCGTTCCATGACCGCCTGTCGGGAATTGGAAACAGACTTCGGATTACGCAATAGTGCGGATATGGAAGAACGGAACCCGAAAGCGGAATTAAAGAAGGTAAATACGTCCGGGGGAGACATACGGCATCAGATAAGCAACACCCTAAAAGCTGTATTAGGAAGTTACCGCTTCCAGACATTCGGGGAATACAGCGCGGTATTGTCTACCTTCAATATTGAAGCCAAGCAGGTACGGGGAGAATTCAAAGGCGAGCCTTATACCGGTATTATTTACTCGGCAACCGATAATAGCGGGAAAGTGGTCAGCCCGCCTTTCAAGAGTTCACGTTTCGGCAAGCGTTTCGGGAACGAACGTCTAGAAAAGAAAATGCTTTCACACACCAGAGATTTCAAGGATGGTAAATGGGCACCGGCTATTCATGCACAAGTGGTTTATGCCATGCGGCACGCACGTTCGCGTGAAGAACTGACCGGACTATTAAAGAAAGCCCGCATCGATGTAGCATTCCGGGAAAATGAAAAGGGACGTATCTACGGTGTCACGTTCATCGACCATAACAGGCGGGAAGTATTTAACGGTTCGCGCATGGGCAAGGAATTTTCCGCTAACATTTACAATGAACTTTTCAAATGGTGGGACGGTATACCTGCCACAGAACGTTCCGCACATACCGGCACCGAACTATGGCAGCACCATTCGCACAAGGCGGAACCGGGAAGCGCATTGGAACAGGCGGCAGGCATATTCTCCATAGAAACCAATCCGGTGGATTACGAGGAGGAAGCCCTTGCACGCCGGATGAAGAAAAGGAGAAAAGCGAAACGAAAGTCTCGCGGTATTTAAGGTAAACTGATTATTACCCCCATTTACACATAAGTATTATGCAACAGGAAGACGATTTGAGAGCACTCGCCAAAATAATGGAATTCGGAAGGGCGGTGAGCATTTTTCTTTTGGTAGTACACGTATACGTGTATTGTTATCCGAGCATTGCCAGTTGGAATTTAAATCTGGAAGTGACAGACAAGATAATTATGAACTTCAACAATACAACCGGAATCTTTAATTGCGTCCTATGGAGCAAGCTGGCAGCTACCCTGCTGATGGCCGTCTCGTGTCTGGGAACAAAAGGTGTCAAGGGCGAGAAGATCACCCGGCACAAAATCCATGCAGCACTCTTCGCAGGATGCATCCTTTTCTTTCTCAACTGGTGGATATTGGATTTGACCCTGCCCCATGCGGCTGTCACCGCACTTTATGTATTCACATTGGTGTCCGGCTATCTTTGCCTGCTGATGGCAGGATTGTGGATGAGCCGACTATACAAGCACAACCTGATGGAGGACGTGTTCAATCTCGAAAACGAGTCTTTCCAACAGGAAACCCGGTTGATGGAAAATGAATACTCGGTCAACCTGCCGACAAAGTTTCAGTATCAGGGGAAACTCAATGACGGATAGATAAATGTGGTGAATCCCTTCCGCGCAACTATCGTGCTTGGTACACCCGGTTCGGGCAAATCATACGCAGTGGTAAATAACTACATACGCCAGATGATTTCAAAGGGATACAGTTGTTACATTTACGATTACAAGTTTGACGATTTATCCACAATTGCATATAACACATTGTTAAACAATATGGATAAATACAAGGTTAAGCCCAAATTCTATGTCATTAATTTTGATGATCCGCGTAGATCACATAGATGTAACCCTATCAATCCGGAGTTCATGACGGACATCTCGGATGCATATGAAGCAAGCTACACAATCATGCTAAATTTGAACAAAACGTGGATTGAGAAACAGGGGGATTTCTTTGTGGAATCACCCATCATTCTTCTGGCGGCAATTATCTGGTATTTAAAGATTTACAAAAACGGCATCTATTGTACATTCCCGCATGCGGTGGAACTGCTGAACAAACCGTATTCAGATCTATTTACTATATTAACCTCTTATCCGGAGCTGGAGAACTACCTTTCACCCTTTATGGACGCCTGGAAATCCGGAGCTCAAGATCAGCTCCAGGGGCAGATTGCCAGTGCAAAAATCCCGCTCACCAGAATGATTTCCCCACAGCTTTACTGGGTAATGACGGGTAATGATTTTTCCTTAGACATCAACAACCCGAACGAACCGAAACTGCTGTGCGTAGGCAATAATCCCGACCGACAGAATATTTATTCGGCGGCCCTGGGATTGTACAATTCCCGCATTGTAAAGCTGATTAATAAAAAAGGACAACTGAAAAGTACGGTAATCATTGACGAATTACCGACTATATATTTCAGGGGACTGGACAATCTGATTGCCACGGCACGAAGTAACAAGGTAGCAGTCTGTCTGGGCTTTCAGGATTTCAGCCAGTTAAACCGCGATTATGGTGAAAAAGAATCCAAAGTGGTGCAAAATACTGTGGGCAATATTTTTAGTGGCCAGGTGGTCGGGGAAACAGCCAGAACACTTTCAGAGCGGTTCGGAAAAGTACTCCAGAAGCGGCAATCCGTATCCATCAACCGGCAGGATGTGTCCACCTCAATCAACACGCAACTCGACTCTCTTATTCCTGCCTCCAAGATAGCAAATCTTTCACAAGGAACATTCGTTGGTGCCGTATCGGACAACTTCGGAGAGAAAATAGAACAGAAGATATTCCACTCCGAAATCATCGTAGACCACGAAAAAGTCAGCGGGGAAGAGAAGAATTACAAAAAAATACCCGTCATCAATGAATTCAGGGACAGGGAGGGAAACGACATCATGACGCAGCAGATCGGACGGAACTATGACAGGATCAAGGCGGATGCGCAGGCAATCATTAACATGGAAATGGAACGCATTAAAAATGACCCGGAACTCTGCAAGCGGCTCGGACTGGAGAATGAAGATGACAAAAAGAAGAGAAACGGGAAACAGGAATAAATGCGCATTTTCCCCTCCATAATTTTGAAAGATGAAACAGCCCCCGTTTTCCGGGGGCTGTCCTATATTCCCTTATTCACACAATACCGTATTTCCTCAACTTGTAATACAGGGCAGTCCGGCTGATGCCGAGTACACGGGCGGTAAGGGTGCGGTTGTTACCGGTCTGCCCAAGTATCCGAAGTATCTGCTGCTCCTCCTTTTCCGGACAGACAATCATGTTTCCCAATTTCATGCCCTGATCCAGATTCAGTTCCTGTGCGGATATCCGCCCCTCCCCGGCAAACACGACGGCACGCCGGACGGTATTCTTCAGTTCACGGATATTCCCCGGCCAGCCGTATTGCCGTAACATGGCAGCCGCTTCCCGGTCGAAGCCCTGAACCGATTTCCCGTATCTTGCGGAAAACTGCTTCAGAAAGAATTCAGCCAACGGAAGGATATCCTCCCCGCATTCGGAGAGCAGGGGAACCCGGATAGTGAACTCGTTCAGACGGTGGTACAGGTCCTCACGAAAACTCCCTTCCGCAACGGCTTTCTCCAGATCCGCGTTGGTAGCGGCGATAAGGCGGATGTCAAAGGCCCGTTCCCTGACTGTCCCGACCGGCAAGTAACGCTTCTCCTGCAGGGCGCGAAGCAGTTTCATCTGATTTACGGGAGCAAGGTTACCGATTTCATCAAGGAACAACGTACCACCTTCGGCAGCCTGGAAAAGTCCCGCCTTGTCACTGTCCGCACCGGTGAACGCCCCTTTGCAGTACCCGAAGAATTCGGATCTGACAAGGTCATCGGAAACGGCACCGCAGTCCACGGCTACAAAAGGCTTGTGCCTGCGCAGGCTTCGCTCATGAATCTCGGCGGCAATATGTTCCTTACCCGTACCCGATGCTCCACGAAGCAAGACGGACATGTCGGAACGGGCCACAGGGCCTATCAGCCGGTACATCTCACGGGCCTTTTCACTTTCACCACGGTAGAATTCCGTGCTGCCATGCTGCGGACGGCTGAACTCTTTTTCTATGACTTCCCAAAGCCGGTCCGGATGTACCGGCTTGCAAAGGTAATTGGAAGCCCCAAGCTGCATGGCTTCCACCGCATTCTCCACCTGGCCGTAACTGGTCATAATAAGGAACGGGATGGAATAATGTTTTCCCTTCATCCACTTCAGCAGCTCCATACTGCTACCGTCCGGCAGGCGCAGGTCTGCCAGGACAAGGTCGAACTCCTTAGCCTGAAGTTCCTTACGGGCTGCCGAGAGTGTAACCACATAAGCGGTTGCCATACCCTTTTTCTTCAGCCAGTTACTGATACTGCGACTGAAGACAACATCATCCTCTATAATCAGTATATTTTTCATTTGCTTATTTTATATTCTTCTTCATATTTTCAGCACAGGCAATTAGTTTCCCAGCAGCTTCTCCTACTTTATAGATACACCTTATCTGTTCTTCCGTCCAGAGTTCCGGTTCAGACAGTACAATAGCCTGCAGTTCCTCTATCGGATAATCAAGGCGGACACTTGTCCACAGGGGAAGGTTCTTGTGCAGGATCTCTCGGACTGTCTGACGCTCATCCCTTTCCAATGCCCCGTGCAACCTGTCAAGGTCCTTGCGGCTTTCCCGGATGAAGATACCGAGCATCTCCCCCTTGTTGTCCTCCCCGGTCAGAATCAAGGAAAAATCCGGTTGCCATACCGTCCGCCTATTCCCTCTGACAATTCGGGAAACGGTTTCCAGCAACTCATTCATCCGGAAGGGTTTACGGATACATCCGGCAAATCCCCGGGAAAGGTACTCCTCTTCCGGGTTCATATCGGCAGTCACGGCTATGACCGGAATTGTTCCGGCCCTTTCCATATTGGATGAACGCAACAACTCCAGCAGCCCGAACCCGTCCATGTCAGGCATGCGGATATCCGTCAGCAACGCGTCATAATCCTCATCCCGCAATCTTGCAACCACCTGACGGAAATCGGTATAACAGTCACATTCAACCCGGTTTCGCCTGAACATCTCACGTGTTACGGAAAGTTGTCTCGGGTCATCGTCAAGAAGGAGAATACGCAGTCCTTCCGTTTGATAGTCAGACGGAAATTGTAACTCTTCCTTCAAGAAACCGCTGTTGGCAGGGGAAAGGGGAAGAGATACCGTAAAACAGCTGCCTTCCCCCGGGTGACTCTCCACCCCGATGGAACCGCCCAGCTGTGAAACAAGCCGGGAAACGATGGCAAGGCCAAGTCCGAAACCGGAAACGCCGCGGGCATTATCAAGCCTTTCGAACGCATCGAATATCCGTTCCTGCTCCTCATCATTCATTCCCGCTCCCGTATCCTGCACTTTGATACACAGTTCGCCGACGTTGAATGTCGCTTCCAGTCGGACATATCCTTTCCCGGTAAATTTCAGAGCGTTGGAAAGCAAATTGTTCACAATCTGCTGTAAATGTCCCTTGTCACAACTGACAACAGCGTTCATGCCGGAATACCGGGTCAACAGTTGCAATCCTTTCTTTTGAACGAGCGGCATGTAATTGTTGGTAATCTCCCTGAACAGGGTTTCCAGACAAAAGACGGAAATATTCTCCCGTGCCTGTCCTGTATCAAGCAGATAGAAGTTCATTAGCGCTGTCTCTTATACACATCTGACGCTGCCGACGACTAG
>OWJP01000816.1_pt1 | contig 10132 bp, 4 predicted proteins | sample 1732561 | NCBI WGS metagenome assembly OWJP01 (sample SAMN05065729, study PRJEB22554) | human gut metagenome | biome: ENVO:2100002; feature: ENVO:00000062; material: ENVO:00002003 | host: Homo sapiens | place: USA
CTGTGTACACTCCTTGGTAAGCATTATCGAAGATACCGCATCCACTGTAATAGGCTGCTGTACCTGATACACCTTGTAACTGAACATACAAGTCAAAGTTTTTGTATTCCAGTTGAATAGAACCACCATAAGAAAGTGTAGGTAGTGTCTGGGCTTTGTCCATCGGTGCCTGGTCACGCTCATCTATATTTCCGTCGTTATTTAAGTCTTTGTAAATGAAATCACCTGGGCGCGGAGAAGCACCAGAGAATCGCAGACCGCTTTTATCTATTTCCTCCTGGCTATTATAGTAGCCGTTTCCGTTGGAATAGTCAATCAGATATCCGAACTGTTGTCCTGCAGAATAGCCGGTTTTACGATATGGATAGTAATATCCGCTGGCGGTACGGTTCAACTCTTTTATGTCAGTTACTTCATTTTTATTGTATCCCATATTCCCTCTGATAGTCATTCTTAATCCACATTTCAGATTCTTGATATAAGATAGTTCAAGATCAAATCCTTTGTTGTTCATCTTACCCAGATTTTCAAATGGCAGATTTTCACTGGCGATACCTTGTGCAGAAGATACACTGTTATTTTGGATAGCCATTTGGGTCTGTTTCACGTTCCAATAATCAAATGTGATACCTAGTGAGTTGAATAAGGTAACATCTATTCCGTAATTTTGCTGGAAAGATTCTTCATAATGGATATACGGATTACCTTGCATACCTTCTACAGTATGAAAGCCATAGTAGTTGCTTAGTAAGTAACCTGCATCTTTATAACGTACATCTGTAGCATACAGGAAACGGGTGTCAGATATCTGGTCATTACCCAGCCAGCCGGCAGATGCGCGTATTTTGAGGAAGGACAACCAATCTGTGTCTTTCAGGAAACTTTCGTTGGATACCACCCAAGCGGCAGATACTGTCGGGAAGAATTTAAAACGGTTACCTGGTTTGAACTGTTCTGTGCCATCATAGGTAAAGTCTCCCTGTATATAGTACCGTGAATCATAGCCGTATTTCACATGTCCCATTAATGACAAACGATCGTATGGGAGATCACCGTTTTTCATCATATTCTCATTGAAATAGCTGACAAATGCATCTACTTCATGTTTGCCTCCAAAAATACGATTATAGTTGATGAATCCTTGGAAGTTGATAAAGTAGCGCATATTAGCGGTCTTACTTAAACTTAGAGGAAGAGTGGTGTGAGTACCGAAAAGTCCGCTGCCATTGGCTGCATAACGTGCGTAGTCAGTAGAACCATAGATTGTTCCGTCATAGTTTGCTTCATAACCTACTATTCCTTTTACGCTCAATCCTTTAGTCAGGAATCCCAGATCCAGATTCATTCCATAAGCGACGTTCAGATTGATACCTGTTTGATGGCTATATCCGGAGCGGTTGATAAGTCCGTAAGTAGGATATTCATTGTATTCTGCAGTAATCACTTTTCCGTCTTCGGTGATAGGTCCAGGTACGGTGGGGGCCATCTGATAGATCGAATTCATGATATCTCCTGTCCCGTTGTATCCTTGATTCATCCGGTCGATAGTGACATTTGTGTTAAGGAAACAGTTTAGATAACGATGCAGAGTGACGTCCACATTAGCTAAAATGTTGAAGCGATGCAATTTGAGTGCAGGATTATAATTATCATTCTTCTCTGCATCAATCAGGCTGTTTTGGTGAAGATAACCGGCATTAACAAGGTATTTAACCCGGTTGTTACCTCCGCTGATATTTACGTTGTAACGTTGCATACTGGCTGCATCATTCATAAAAGTGTCATACCAGTCGTGTCCCGGCATAGTTCCATCTGTAAACCCGGCTATTTCATATAAAGAATAGAGTGGAGTGCCACCGTCATTGAGTAAGGCCTGGTTACGCATTTGTGCGTATTCACCGGTACTTACTATTTTAGGACGCTGGGTAGCCTGTTGTATGGAGAAGTCCATGTTCACATTTACTTTAGTACGTCCTATTTCGCCTCTTTTTGTAGTAATAAGAATTACTCCGGAAGAAGCTCGCGGACCATATAATGCTTTAGCTGCGGCATCTTTCAGAATACTGACAGATTCTACAGTGTTGGCATCGAGTGTATTCATATCGAATAATGGAGCCGGAATTCCATCGAGTACAACCAAAGGTGAATTACCGTTTATGGAATTCAGACCACGTATATACATCGTTGTTGCATCATCGGCTGGTGTGCTGGTGGATTGGATAGAAGTCAATCCTGCCAAGCGTCCGGTCAGCGTAGCTGAAAATCCGCTATTAGGTGTTTTAACTAACTCTTCTCCCTGAACGGTAGAGATTGCTCCTGTATAACCTCCTTTTCTCTCTTTCTGCAGCATGGCTACTTCGAGAGATGTATCCTGACCGGCGATGTCTGATATCAGACAAAACTCTACCGGTTTATTCAGAGTGAATTTCATTGTCTGGTTCCGATATCCCGGAATCTTACAAATGACCATACTGGCTCCCGACGGAATCTCCATGATGAATTTTCCGTCTTTATCACTGCTTGTGGTGTATTCGGGATTGTCCGGGACAGAAATGATTGCGCCGTCTAAAGGTTCGTTGCTCTCATTCCGCACCACACCGGATATAACTTCTTGCACTTGTGCCCGGCATACTTCATTGCCTGTGAACAGGCATACGATGCACAAAAGTGTGATTATTCTGTTTTTCATATACATTCTGTTTTATGATTACCATCCTGCATTTTGCCACGTCTGTCCTGTCGTGCCTTCCAATACGGCTGCTTCATTGGCAGGGATAGGATATACGTGCCATTTCTTTTCATAACTCATTTTGCTCGGTTTGCTGCCGTCTGTTCCTAGATTGATTCTTTCATAAGAGAATGAGTTTCCATTTTTGGTGATTCTCATACCTGTGGTAAACTTCTCATTTTCCATATTCTCATTGGCGGGTGTCCAACGGCGGATATCGAAATATCTGTCTTCTTCACAAGCCAGCTCTATCTGGCGTTCGTGGCGTACCAATAAACGAGCTTCGTTCTTGTCGTTTGTCGACAGATCAACCGAAGGATCAAAACCTGCGCGATGACGGATTTCATTGATCCATTCCAGGCCTTCGGTAAGGTGTCCGCTTTCAATAGCGGCTTCGGCGGCATTCAGATAAATTTTGCCTAATCGGTAAAAACGGAAACGGCCATCATATCCAGCCACTCCGGCTGCCTTACAGTTACCGTTTACCATTCTTTTTCTCCAATAATAACCGGTACGTGTATTCGTATTTCCACTTGTACGGATTTCGCTATTTCCTCCCACGTACGTTTCTACTACTGCCGGTTCCTTTCCTAACAGCACAGGACTGTTATTATAAAAAATTGTAGCCTGGAAACGAGGATCACGTCCCTTATAAGGGTTGGCTGGGTCATAACCGCTATTAGGGTTATAATTAGGTGACAGATGCTTCTCATCGTTATAAGGTTTCGATAAATCCAGTACAGGCTTTCCTGTTGCTAGCATATCATAGGCGTCTACTAATTCTTGGGAAGGAACAATAGTTAATTGAGCGTTTCCCAATACCGGAGCTCCGATAACGTCATACAAAGGATTGGTGTATGGGTCGGGCCAATAGCCTTCGGTACTTTGCCAGATTGTTTCTTTATCACTGGGATCTGTTCCGATATAGTTATTGAGCGTAAAGTACTCCATATAAGCATTGTTATAGTACTTTTCAGTATCCGCACATTTAGTATACAATTCATATCCATTGGCTTTCAGCTGTTCCAGACAGTCTTTGTTGATTGTGTAAGCCCATTCCCAAAGATCTTTGCCGCCATTGTTGTAAGTGCTGGCTGCGAATAGACATGCTTCGGAACGGATAGCCATTGCGATACCTTTGGTCATTCTGATCTTCTCGTTGAGTGTTGTCAGTCGCCAAGGGAGGTTGCTGGATTGCAAAGCTATTTCGCAATCATCTACAATGAATCGGGCACAGTCTTCGAAAGTAGGACGTGATAGAGTTGAATAATCATAGTCTAAACCGTATGGCTCTTTCTCAATAGGCACAGGACCATACCATTTCAGTAACTCCATATAGAAATAAGCACGGAGTACATGAGCCTCTGCTACCCAACGGTCACGGTCGCTTTCTCTTGGTATGGCGGCGGTGGCTGCCCGTTGGAGGAATGTGTTGATAATACGGATTTGCCCCCAGTATAACTGCCAGTATCCTCCTTCTGAGTAGGTGTCACCCATATCTCTGCGAACGTCGAGATAGAAGTCGGTGGTGGTACAGTTGCCGGATGCGGCATGTGCAAAGCCGGCACCGGAACCATCCGTGCAATCCCACGCTTCATCACTAAGTGCTACGGGATAGTTGCTCCAGAAATGATATCGTAAACTCTTTTTAGGCAGATAGTCAAAGCAAGTACTGAAATAAGCTTTAGTCAGATCGGGATCTTGGAATACTTCGTCCAGTGATAATCTTCCGTCGGGAGCTACATCCAACGCTTCATTACAAGAACTGAATGTGAGCAAGGAAGCAAACATGCATATATAAATCAATCTTTTTTTCATATCGGTTTTGTTTTAGCCGTTAAAATGTAATATTTAAACCTACATTGTACGTACGCATTGTTGGATAGGCTGCCGGACTGTTTTGTTCGGGATCGAAGCTGTCAGTCTTCAGGTGAGTCCATGTATACAAGTTGTTACCACTTAAATAGAAACGTACATTGGAAGCACCGATTTTCTTGCTGATGCTTTCCGGTAATGTATATCCTACTTCTGCATTTTTCAGACGTATATATGAGGCATCCATGATAAAGAAGTCGTTGGGCTGCAAGCTCGGGCCGCCACTGCTGGACAGACGAGGATACGTAATCTTTTCGTGATTATTATAGCGTTCTTCGCTCCAACGTTCCATGTGCATCTTGTAAAAGTTGCCGCTGCTTTCATAAATACCGGCTCCTGAATAAGTCTTGCTGTATTGGCCTACTCCCTGCAACATGATAGAAACATCGAATCCTTTCCAGTTGGCAGATAAAGAGAAACCGTAGTTGATGCGAGGCAATAGGGAGGAATAGCCAATGGGAGCCTTGTCACGGTCATTGATGACACCGTCTCCGTTGAGATCTTTATAAATAAAGTCTCCGGGTTCCGGTGTTCCTACACCTTCATAAGTCAGTCCGCTCTTGGCAATACTCTCGTCGCTATAGAAGAATCCTGTGCCGTCACGCCCTTTTTCAGGATCATAGCTGTGGTCGATGATATATCCCCAGTTTTGTCCTAATGAGAAGCCGGTGGTGCGGGTGCGATAAGCATAATCCTTACCTAATAGTGGCTCGTCATATTCCAATACTTTGTTTTTGGCATAACTGAAGTTTGCATTAGCAGAAACAGATAGCCCGTTTTTGAATTGTTTCTGATATCCGAGGACCATTTCGAATCCCTGATTCTTTACTTCACCATCGTTCATCAGTGGAAGAGCGGATGAGGGAAGACCTTGAATCATAGGAGTAGTCTGCGGGATAATCAGAATATTTTTTCTTTTTTCAACAAAGTAGTCAAATGAGAAGGAAAGATCATGATACAAGGATATGTCTATACCATAATTCTGTTTTTCAGCTGTTTCCCATGTGATGCTTTTGTTTCCTATGTAGTTTTCGGCTATCTTGTAACCTTGTCCCCAACCGGAACCATTGGAAGCATATCCCAAGCTTGGGGATAACCAATGATCTCCTTTACTGTCGGTGACTACGGAATATTGACTGATATTATCCAGATAAAGGAAACGGGCTGAACCGAAGGCGTCGTTACCAACTTTTCCCCAAGAAGCTCTTAACTTCAGATTGGTCAAAACCGGATTATCCTGAAGGAAGCCCTCATTAGTAATCAGCCAACCGAAAGAGGCAGCCGGGAAGAGACCAAATCGTTTGTCCGGTGAAAATTGTTCAGAGCCGTTATAACCTACGTTGACCTCTGCAAAATAACGTCTGTCATAGTCATAAGTTGCACGTCCGGCAATACCGATGACGTTGTAAGGAAGCAGTAGGTCACCGGATGTTTCTTTGGATTCTTTGATGTCCCGTTGAGCTAGAAACATAGCAGTGACATTATGCTTTCCGGCGAAGGTCTGGTTATAGTTGATTTGTCCCTGTAAGTTCATAACCCAATAAGATTCGGAAGACTTTGTGAGTTCAATCGGGCCGTCTTCGTCCTCCAGGCTAGGATGGCGATTGATAAACAAATGCTCTCCTGAAGCTAATGTCTGATACGTATACCAGGTATAGGAACGTTTTCCGATTGTTTTCCCAAATCCTTTGGAGTCGAAAGATACCTGGCCTTTGACAGAGAGCCCTTTAGTGATAAATCCCAAATCTATTTCTACTCCTCCGATAACATTGATTCCCGATCTGGTTTCCAGTTGATAGCCCGAACGGTTGATTAGCGGATATGCACTCAATGAATTGTTGGCGGGATCTTCTACGGATAATCCGGCACCAATAGGGAAAGTACGTATAGCATCAGTAGCGTATGCACCTTCCGGGGTGAGATACATGGAAGTAGGGCGTGAGGTCAAAGCGCTGTTGAATACACTTGACATACTTGCGGAAGTTCCGTTGATCCGTTCCAGATAAGAGGAAGCGTTTAAGTTAATCTTTACCGACTTATTGACTTTGTAGTCGATATTTGAGCGGAAGTTGTAGCGGTCTAATGAAGACTGGGCATTGTATCCCAACCTGGATTTAGGTTCTACGTTGAACATACCTCCCTGATGCAGATAGCCTGCACTTACAAAGTATTGAAGTTTGTCCGAACCTCCCGAAACGTTCATGTTGGCTCTGGTCATGGGAGCATAATCTCTGAACAAGATATCTTGCCAGTTATTATTCGGATAAAAATCCGGGTCTACAGGATTACCTGTTTTCCATGAGTCGAACTTATCAATGTCCGGCCCGAGGAATTCAGCGGAATTTCCGTCGTTCACGAGTGCTTCATTGCGAAGTCTGACCCAGTCCCATGAATCCAGACGTTCGGGCTTGAAAGCGATTTCCTGCATGCTGAATTCTACATTGGCACTGATACGGGCAGTTCCTTTTTCACCTCTACGAGTGGTAATCATTATCACTCCGTTGGCACCACGTACTCCGAATACTGCTGTTGCGGAAGCATCTTTCAATACGGAGATATTAGCAATCTCGTTCGGGTCGATAGATCGCATATCGTCTACAGCTACTCCATCTACCATAATTAATGGGTTTGTTCCGTTTGTAGTGGCAGCACCACGCAGGAACATGGTGACTTCGTCACGTCCCGGTTCACCGGAGGTCTGGATAGTTGTCAATCCTGGGAGTTTTCCGGATAAAGCGGAACTTAGGTTGGGCGATGAGGATTTCATCAAATCTTTTCGATCAATGGAAGCTACGGAACCGATGACAGAAACCTTTTTCTGGGTACCGTAAGCTACCACTACAACTTCCTCCAGGTTCGCTACGTCCGGATGCATGATGATACGCATGTCTTTTTTAGCAGGAATGTCCTGCTTTTGATAACCTACATAACTGATTTCCAGTATAGCGTTGGGGGCAACCGATAAAGAGAAACGACCGTCTATGTCTGTAATAGTACCATTCGTTGCTGCTCCTTTTTCTATGACGGAAGCTCCGATCAGGCTTTCACCGGACTCGTCTACGACGACTCCAGAGGCTGTTATTTTAGACTGTTGCTGTGTCAGGGTAGCATCTCCGATATCCGATGCATTTCCTGTAACGGGAATACAGATTCCCAACCCAAGCAACAGGCACATTTTGTATAGCCAATAACTTTTTTTCATAACTATAACGTTTAAGATTGTTTTCTGTCTAATTAAATGAACTCAACATTTTATCCTTGTCGTATCCTATGTATTCATAGCGTTCTATCCGGACACCTTGATTCTTTGCGGTAATACATGGGCTTGTGCCATTCCATGGGCTATCCATCCACCATTCTTCTACTAGTAGCTTCCTTTGAGTTGAAGAGCTGTCGGTAAATGAGAACTGAACTTTTGAGGCATCTACAGCTCCACCGGAGTAACCTAGTACGGAATAAGTACCTGCCAGATTACGCAGATCAACATAAGTGAGCGGACAACCGGATGCATTTAGTGATGTGATGGATTTGCACCGGTTTATATCCAGATATGCTAATCCCGGATTGTTGCTCACATCTATAGAGGTTATCATATACTGATCGCCAGAAATGAATTTGGTTAATCCTGCATTCTTGGCACTGAAAGTCTGAATTCCTTTCTCATCTACCGGACCTGCCGTGTAGCTGGTACTGATTGCGTATTTACTAAGATCGATTTCTCCCAGATTATTTCCATCCAGAATGAGGTTTTTGTATCCGCAGAAGTATTGTAGTCCTTCCAGATTAGTGATTCCCTTATTGCTAAGATCAAGGGTCTGTTATTCCTGAAGTATTCAGTATTCAGAGCAGCCACTGTCAGAACTTTATCTCCATCGAATACATCCGGAACCAATGCTTTGAGTGCGTTTCGCAGATTGATATCAGGAATTTCTCCGTACTTTTTCATTGTCTTCTGATATTTTCCGTAACTGTAATAATAGTTGTTGTTTCCATCGGGATAGTCGTGCATCCAGTCGTACCCTTCCACTGTCACTCCATTATTGATGGCATCTACGATAGAACCGCTATTGCTGTAGTATGAGTCCATCCACCAGGATTCCATTTTCAGGAGTCGTTCTTTACTTGCGTCATCGCTGAAAGTAAATTTGAAGTCTGTGCTGTTGTAGTTCAGACATCCGCCATAGATACTGTGGTAATTGCGTACATCCAGATATACCAGTTTACAGTTTAGAGCAGAGAACTTCTCAATGTTATAACAATAATACAGGTCGACAGATTCTAGTTTGGTACTTCCATCTATGTTGAGAGATACCAATGTCGTGTTCGGCTGTTCCGAAGTGGCTAGTTCCAGTTTGGTCAGACCAGTGTTTTGTGCAGTCAGTTCAGACAGTCTGGATAGTACTTCTGCAGGAATTTCACTGATATCATTATTGTTGCAGATCAGTTTCCGAATGTTGCTGAAATATTCGAGTCCCTCCAGAGAAGTGATATTTTTATCGCTGATATTTAGTGTGCCATCAGTGAAAGTGACATATTTAGCACTGGAAGATATCTTTTCTCCTTTAAATATATCAGGGAAAAGAGCAGACAAGGCATTACGCAGGTTTTCGTCGGGCATAACTCCAACAGTACTGTTGATGACGCCTAATGTTCGCATTTTGCTACCGCGTACCAATACAAGTCCATAAGAATCTTTGGTGGCCGTAGAGGGGTAAAGTACCGTGATATGATCGGATTGTACTTCTCTGGTTTCCATGTAGATGGGCTGTTCGGTTCCTCCTGAAAGGGGAGAAAGAGCCAGTACATCACAGTCGATAAAGCCATTTCCCTGAATGGTAATCTCTGTGCCCAGGGATTCTTCCGAAATATCCGGAAGCACTACATTGGTTACTCCTAGGTCTGTGCCTAACTTTTCGTCTTCACATCCCAAAAGGAATACCATTCCAAGCATTAATAAAATGTAGAAATGTGTTTTCATAAATACTATTTGTTTAATGAATAAATAGAGTACATAGTTATTCTTGTTTTAAGACGATCACAGAATGAGCCGGAAGTAAACATAGAATTTTATCGTTCACTTTGAGAGGCTGGGCGTCCGGAGCCAACATTTGGTCTGTGGTAGGTAAACCGTCTTTGATATAACGGTAAACCTGATAATTCCCTTTGGTTTGCGTATGTTGGTTGATGAGGCTTATTGCTTTCTCCTGGTCCATTCCATTGGCGAAAACATATACCCATTTGCCATTTGTGTTTCGAACAGCAGTTCCTGCATACCATTCTTCCGGTGTTGCTATCGGATAGATTTCAGCTCCCGGGCGTATGAAACGTGTCAACAGAGAATAGGCATAGTACTGTGGGCGTACCTCGTAATCACTTTTGATATCGTTGTAGTATGGTTCCGAAGCGTATGTTTTCTTTACATACTTCCATAAACCCAGTTGCTGCATTGCTCCGTAGTCTGCATCCTTACCATAGTATTGGTCTATCAGGCTCCAATAGCTAACACCGCTTGCTCCTGCATTGAGTAGA
>OWJP01000826.1_pt1 | contig 10037 bp, 8 predicted proteins | sample 1732561 | NCBI WGS metagenome assembly OWJP01 (sample SAMN05065729, study PRJEB22554) | human gut metagenome | biome: ENVO:2100002; feature: ENVO:00000062; material: ENVO:00002003 | host: Homo sapiens | place: USA
CGAGATGAGCGCTAGTCTCGTGGGCTCGGAGATGTGTATAAGAGACAGATTTTGCCCCGAAAAATAATCGGAAAATTCAGATTGTTGCATACCGTTTTCCTGCCCTGGAGATTCCATGCCTCCTGATTTTCAATGTATATAATTTTTCCGGTATGAAGAACCTGCAGCAGCGTGCTGTCTTCCGGACTTAAAGAGGGGAAGAGCTCCAGCAAGTTCTTGCCCAGCGCCCACTGATTATGAGCCAGATTCTCTTCATCCGTATAGCGTGGATTAAACCTCTGCTTTGCAATAATTCTCCCCGTGCTGTCAATGACGGTGACAGAATCCACATAGTTCAAATTTTCACTCAGCCATCGCATGGCGATTTCCTTGGTGTCCACGCCTTCAGCCTCCTCTGCTTTGCAAATAAACAGTTCTGCTCCTTTCCCGCTATCATAGCATAGACCCAACACAGCGGCAAGCCTCACGCCTGCACTTCTGTCAACTTTACCTATTCCACCGATGGTATGTCAGCCATGAGACCATACAAGTACCGGTATGGTTGGCCGCGGAGGCGCTTTTGGACTCCGGATGCGTCGCGCATATGTGGGAATCTGAAAAGGAAAAGAAACCCCGCCGGAACCCAAGGATTCCGGCGGGGTTCTGGTCTCAACGAAAACCCACTCACTGACAGGCGCTATTCTCCAGCTCGATAATGGCGCCGCGGTCCGCAGAGCTGACGTGGGCGGCGTATTTGGCCAGAGCCGGGCCGCGTGGCTTGACCAGAGGCTTCCAGACGGCCCGGCGGCGCTCAAGCTCCTCCGGGGAGACCTTCAGCTCAAGGCGGCGGGCCGCGATGTCAATGAAAATTTCATCGCCGTCCTCCACCAGGGCGATGGGGCCGCCAGCGGCCGCCTCCGGGGAGATATGCCCGATGCAGGGGCCATGCGTGGCGCCGGAGAAGCGCCCGTCGGTGACCAGGGCGCAGTCCTCGTCCATACCCCGGCCCATGATGAGGGCGGTGGTGGAGAGCATCTCCCGCATGCCGGGCCCCCCCTTGGGGCCCTCATACCGGATGACCAGGACGGTGCCCTTCTCAATGGTCCCGGCGCTCACCGCCGCGTCCGCCTCCTCCATGGAATTGAACACCCGCGCCCGGCCGGAGAACCGGTACATGGAGGGCTTGACACCCGACTGCTTTACCACAGCCCCGTCGGGGGCCAGGCTTCCGCAGAGCACGGCAATGCCGCCCTCCGGCTTCTGGGGGTGCTCCATGGTGCGGATCACGTCGTTCTCCACAGGCTCCACGGCGTCCAGCATCTGACCCAGGGTCTTTCCTGCGACGGTCATCACGTCCCGGTGGAGCTTGGGCTCCACGTTTTTCAGCACCGCTGGAATGCCGCCGCAGGCGTCCATGGAGACGATGGGGTATTTGCCGGAGGGCTGGAGGTTACATACGAAGGGCACCTCCCGGCTGATGCGGTCGAAGTCGTCCAGTGTCAGCTCCACGCCGGCCTCGTGAGCGATGGCCAGCAGGTGGAGCACCAGATTGGTGGAGGAGCCGGTGGCCATGGCCCCCGCCACGCCGTTGAGCAAAGCCTCCCGCGTGAGGATTTGCCGGGGGGTGATGCCCCGGCGCAGCAGCTCCATGACCTGCCGGCCGGACTGCTTGGCGATGCGCTTGCGGCGGTTGGACACCGCCGGAGCGGTGCCGCAGCCGGGCAGAGACATGCCCAGTACCTCTGTGAGCATACACATGGAGTTGGCGGTACCCAGGTGGGCGCAGCTTCCCACGGTGGGCAGGGCGGCCTCCTCGGCCTTCTTCATCTCTTCCACGGTACAGCTCCCCTGCTCCACCCGGCCGGGGAATTCCCGCAGCTCACTGGAGCAAAACAGAGGGTTGCCGCCCACGTTGCCGGGCAGCATGGGGCCGCCGGTGACCACGATGGCAGGGATGTCCAGCCGGGCGGCGGCCATGAGCATGCCGGGTATGATCTTGTCGCAGCCGGGGATGAGCACCATGGCGTCAAAGTGGTGGGCCTGCACCACCATTTCGATGGAGTCGGCGATGAGATCCCGGCTGGGCAGAGGGTAGCGCATACCGCAGTGGCCCTGGCACAGGCCGTCGCAGATGGCGATGGTGCCGGTTTCGCGGGGGATGCCGCCCCCCTCCAGGATGCCGTATTTCACCTGCTCGGCCAGTTCCCGCATGTGCATGTGGCCGGGAACCATCTCGCTGAAGGAGTTGATCACCGCCACAAAGGGCTTTTTCATGTCCTCCTCGTCCATGCCGGTGGCGTAGAGTAGGGCCCGTTGGCCGGTGCGGGCCACGCCGTTGGTCAGCTCACTGCTGGCCAGGCCGGGGTTCTTGAGCTGAAAGTCCCAGTCACAATCCATATCCGCCTCCCATTAAGCCAGCACGCCGATGGGCCAGGGCACAAACTCGTTTTCACCCACGCCCAGCAGTTCGCTCTTGCTCCTATCGCCGGAGGCCACTTGGAGGATACGCTCAAAGATGAGCTGCCCCATCTCGTCCAAATCCTTTTCACCGTCGATGATGACCCCGCAGTTGATATCCATGTCCCCCTCCATCCGCTGGTACATGGGGGTGTTGCTGGCCAGCTTGAGCACGGGGGAGGGCACACCGCCGAAGCAGGAGCCGCGGCCGGTGGTGAAGGCCACCATGGTGGCGCCGCCAGCCACCTGGCCGGTGGTGGCCACAGGGTCGTAGCCGGGGGTATTCATAAAGACCAGGCCGTGCTCGGTGACCTTTTCGGCGTAGTCGTACACCTCGTTCAGGGCGGTCTCGCCCCCCTTCTTGGCGCCGCCCAGGGATTTCTCCAGCACATTGGCCAGGCCGCCCTTGTTGTTGCCCGGGCTGACACGGCCGTTGATCTGGCAGTCCTTGCCCTCGTTGTACTTCAGCCACCAGTTGATGTGATCCACCAGCTTCTGCCCCACCTCCGGCGTACGGGCCCGGCGGGTGAGGGTGTGCTCCACGCCGAAGATCTCAGTGGTCTCGGAGAGGATGGCGGTGCCGCCGTTTTTCACCAGCAGGTCCACCGCCCGGCCCAGGGCGGGGTTGGCGGACAGGCCGGAGAAGCCATCGCTGCCGCCGCACTCCAGGGCCAGCACCAGGTGCTCGGCGGAGACGGTCTGCCGCCGGCAGGCGTTGACCACGGGCAGCAGCTGCTCCACCCTGCGGATGCCCTCCTCCACGGCCTTGGCGGTGCCGCCCACGTCCTGGATCACCAGCTTCTGGAGGGTCTCACTCTCCTGGAGACCGGCGTGCTCAAACATGCCGTCGATGTTGTTGCGCTCACAGCCCAGGGCCGTCACGATGGCCGCGCCCAGATTGGGGTTGGTGGCATAGCCCATGATGGTGCGGCGGAGCAGATCCATGAAGGGACCGGTCATCTCCATGCCGCAGCCCAGGCCGGTGACGAAGGGCACCACTCCGCTGACGTTGGGGTAGGCGGCCAGACGCTCCGGGGTGAAGTGGTTGGCGATCTTCCGGGCCACGGTGGCGGCGCAGTTGCTGGCCACCAGAATGCCGATGTAGTTGCGGGTGGCCACCCAGCCGTCGGGGCGGACGAAGCCCTGGAAGGTGGCCCGCTGCTCCGGAGGCAGGAGCTCGGTGGGGTGATAGTCCCGGCTGAAGGCGTAATCCAGATCCACGTGCTCAAAGACGATGTTGTGGCTGTGCATCATGGTGCCGGCGGGGGTGTCCTCCGCTGCAAAGCCGATGCAGGTGTTGTACTTGAGAATCGGCTCCCCCTTCCGGATGTCCCTGGCCGCAGCCTTGTAGCCCGCGGGCACCTCGGTACGGGTGGTAAAGCCCTCGCTCTCCACCTCCATGCCGGCGGGCACGTCCCGGCGGGCCACCACCACATTGTCCTTCTGGTTCAGGCGAATAAAAGGAGAAATCTCCCGTTTCATACCGCATACCTCTTTTACAATCGGATGGGACTGCCCCGCCCACGGGCGAGGCAGTCCATGTGTTCTTGTGGGGGAGGAGCTCAGGCTGCCGCGTTGGCCGCGGCCCACAGCTCCTCGTACTCGGCCTGGATATCCGCCAGCTGGCTCTCGTAGTCGGCCGGGGACAGGTAGGTAGGCTCGTTGCCCAGATCCAGGATGGCCTGCTGCACCTCTTCGTCCTCCATCAGCTCTGCCACTGCGGTATCAAAGGTGTCCTGAATGTCCTTGGGGGTGTCCTTGGGCAGGAAGAAGCCGAATTCATATCCATTGTAGAGCCAATCCACGCCCTGTTCCTTGGCTGTGGGCACGTCGGGATAGACTGCGCTGCGCTCCTCGGCCGGGAAGCCCAGGGCCACAAAATCACCGGACTCGATATAGCCCTTGGCCGTAGAGTACTGGTTGGGCATGATATCGATATGGCCGCCCAGCAGCGCGGTACATTTGTCGGAGTTGGAGCCCACATCTACCAGGTTAAACTGCACGCCGGTGGCCGCCTCAAAGGACTTGACCATCATGTAGGTAAAGCCGCCCACCTCGACGCCCATGGTGACCTCTCCGGGGTGCTCCTTGCAGTAATCGATCAGCTCCGGATAGGTGCTGTAGGGGGCGTCGGCGCTGACATAGAATCCAGTGGCATTGTCGGTGACCACATGGGGCCCCACAGCGAAGCCCTCGTAGGAGTAGTCGGACACGCCGGTGACATTGTTGATCAGCAGGGCATTGTGGAAGAAGAGGATGGTGTTGCCGTCTGGGGCGGCCTCATGAACCTGGTTGATGCCGCTGGAGCCGCCGGCGCCGGTGACATTGACCACCACAAAGGACTGTCCCAACTTGGCCGTCAGTTTCTCGGCCAGAACACGGGCCAGCAGATCGGTACCGCCCCCGGCGCTGGCAGGGACAACAATGGATACCGGGCCGGAGGGCCACCCTCCGCCTGAGGCGGAGCCTGTATTACCGGCGGCATCAGGGGATTCGGTGTTCTCGCTGGTGCTGCCGCAGCCGGCCAGCAGGGTTCCAACCAGAGCGGCTCCAGTGATAAGGGCAAGCAGTCTCTTTTTCATGGGAAAATCCTCCTTAGTGAATATTGATTTCGATCTCAATGGGCTCAAGCCGCACCCGCAGTCTCCTTTTTGCGGTTGCGCACCTGCTTGATTACCGTCCACACCACGAACAGCACCGCGGCCACCATAAACACAGCGGCGATGGGGTGGGTGAAGAAAGCCAAAAAGTCGTTCTGGGTCAGCATCAGGCCCCGGCGCAGGTTGGTCTCCAGCAGGTCGCACAGAATGAAGCTGAGGATGAAAGGAGCCACGGGGAGCTTAAACTTGCTCATCAGGTAGCCCAGCACGCCGAAGATCACGATGGACTGGGCATCAAAGATACGGTTGTTGGTGGCGAAGGCGCCCACGGTACACAGCACCAGCACCACAGGGAGCAGGATGTACTTTGGGATACTCAGCAGACGGACAAAAATCCGCATGCCGCCCAGCTCAAGCACCAGCATGACCACGTTGGCCAGAATGCAGGCAATGAAGATGGTGTAGATGAGGTCTGCGGACTCCACAAAGAGCAGGGGTCCGGGGGTGAGGCCGTGGATCATAAAGGCCCCCAGCAGCATGGCCGTCACACCGTCGCCGGGGATGCCCAGGGTCAGCAGGGGGATGAGGGCGCCGCCGATGACTGCGTTGTTGGAGGTTTCGGAGGCCACCACGCCGTCCATGATCCCAGTGCCGTACTTCTCCGGGTGCTTGGAGGTCTTTTTGGCGGTCATCCAGGAGAGAATACCGGCGGTGGAGCCCCCGATGCCGGGCAGGATACCGATGCCGGTACCGATGAGGGCGGAGCGCAGTGCGTTCCACTTCTGCCCCACGAACTCCTTCCAGGTGAATCCGAAGCCCTTGATTTTAAAGCTCTGCTTGATCTGAGTGGCCTTTCCCATCTTTTTGACCTCTTCAGCGTAGGCCAGCACCTCCGCAATGGCAAAGATGCCGATCAGGGTAGGCAGGATGTCAAAGCCGGAGGACAGTTCGTTGATACCGAAGGTGAATCGCTTGGTTCCATCAATGGGCGCCATACCCACCAAGGCAATGATCAGGCCCAGGCAGCCGGAGAGCAGTCCCTTGATCATGCTGGTGCCCGCCAGGGCGGCGATCATAGAGAGGGCAAAGAGGCACACGCCGAAGTACTCGATGGCGGAAAACTTCAGGGTAATCTGCGCCACGGAAGGGGCCACGAACATAAGCACCAGGAAGGAGAACAGGCCGCCCAGGAAGGAGAATACCACTCCGGTACCCAGAGCCTTGCCCGCCTCACCCTTTTTGGCCATGGGGGAGCCATCGAAGCAGGTGGCGATGGAGGAGGAGGTGCCGGGGATGTTGATGAGGATGGCAGAGATCAGGCCGCCGGAGATCCCGCCGATGTAGAGCGCCACGAGTAGGGTGAACGCCTCATGGGCCTGCATGGCGAAGGTGACCGGCAGGAAGAGGGCCACCGCCATGGCGGCGGACAGGCCTGGGATGGAGCCGAACACAATGCCCACCGCGACACCGACGATCAGCAGCAGAATGGACATGGGGTTCATCATCCCGGCAAATGCGTTTCCAATCAGGGATAAGGTTTCCATCAGTTGCGCCTCCTTTTAACCCAGTATGCCGGCGGGCAGCATGACATTCAGACCGAACCGGAAGATAAAGTAAACCGCGACGCACACCACGACGGCGATCACCGCGAACAGGATGATCCCTTTGATGCCCCGCTTCTCTTTGGGCGCCAGGATAGTGATCTGTGCAAACAGATACACGATGGAGCTGAGGAGGAAGCCCGCCGGCTCAATGACAAACACATATACGGTGAATGCCGCGATGGTGGCCAGCACCCGCAGGTACTCCGGCTTCTCCTCCTCCGCTCCTTCATTCGGCTGGAAGCTTCGCATGGTGCGGAATCCGGCACGGATTTGAAAGAAGGAGAGGATGCAGGTAATGATGGCCAGAACCTTCGGCATGAAGTCGGAGCCAAGTCCCCCCATCAGGCTGGGCGGCAGTGCGCTGGCCGCCAGGAAGAGGGCGATGGAAAGAATCAGGAAGAATACGCCCGCAGCCAGATCCCCGAACTTTTTCAAGAACATTGCTTTGATCCCTCATTTCTCTGTTTGTCGTTCCACAGTTGCTGTCTCATCCGGATAACTTTATTATACACGGGCACACCGTATGTGCACTGTGACGGCAACACAAGAATCAGGCGCTATCTTATGTCTTTAATACATTTCCACAAATACAGCACATAAGGGCGCGCACCTCTTTGGGCACTATTGCGCTAGTCCCCCGGATTCAGAACCGGCTGCAATCCACCTTTTCCCGGGCAGCCATAGAGCATGCCTCGCCCTCCACCACCACCTCGCCCCTCTGATTGACGGCGGTGGCCTTCATAACGATGCGGCCGGGGCTGAACTTTACCGTGCCGTCGGGTTTGGTGACCTCCTCGCCCTTTTTGACCACCTCAAAGGTGGCGGTGATGGTGTCCCCCGCGTAGACCGGCCTGAGAAAGTTCAGGCTCTGGCGCACATAGAGGCTGCCTGCGCCTGGCAGGTAATTGCCCGCCAGGGTGCTGAACAGGGCGCCGGACAGGAAGCCGTGGGCGATGCACCGGCCGAAGGGGCTCTGCTCGCCGAACGCCTTGTCGATGTGGACGGGGCTGTAGTCGTCCACCAGGCCGGCAAAGGCGTAGATGTCGCCCCTGGTGATGGTCTTGGTGACCGACGCCTTCTGCCCCACATAGATTTCATCCAGAGTAAAGCTGTTCATCGTGTTTTCCCTCTCAATCCTGGAGCACAAGCCCCATTTTTTCCGGGCGAAAAATTCGCGGATCCATCTCTTTCAGATCGGCAGCCACAGCAGGCCGGAAGCCCATCAGTGGATAGATGTCCCGCTCCAGCTCCGCGCCGGGGGCCACCTCCACGAGGGTCAGGCCTTGGTCGGTCAGGCGGAATACCGCCCGCGCCGTAATGTAGAGCACCTCCTGGCCGGTCTCCCGCGCGTAATCGCCGGAGAAGGTGATCTGCTCTACCTCCGGGACAAACTTGACCACATTGGAGTCCTTGACGATGTTCAGCCGTCCGTTTTCCAGGCGGATATCGGTGTCCTTCACCGAGGAGAAGGTGCCCATAAAGCAGATTTTCTTGGCGTTCTGCGTGATGTTGATGAAGCCGCCGGGGCCGGTCATCCGCCCGGCGAACTTGGACACGTTTACATTGCCGTGGCGGTCGATCTGGGCCGCGCCCAGATAGGCGATGTCGATGCTGCCACCGTCATAGCCGTCGAAAATCTCGGTGTGCTTGACAATGGCCTCCACGTCGGCGGAGGCGCCGCAGCCGTTGCCGGGGGCTGGCACGCCGCCCAGTGTGCCCGACTCGATGGACAGGGTCATCTCGCCGGCCACCCCCTCCTCGCCGGCCACGGAGGCCACACCGTCGGGCATGCCGAAGCCCAGGTTTACCAGGCACTCCCTCCGCAGCTCCATGGCGCCCCGTCGGGCGATAATCTTGCGGATGCCCAGCTCCATTGGCTCCAGGGCACCCATGGGCACCCTGACCTCGCCGGTCCACTCCGGATGGTAGGGGATGGCGTCGAAGTAGTGCTGGCGGCTGTACTCCGGCCGCCCCACCACCACATAGTCCACGAAGCAGCCGTGGACCTTCACGCTGCGGGGGTCCAGGGTGTTGTCCTCCACCAGGGTATCCACCTGGGCGATGACGGTTCCGCCGTTGTTCTTGGTAGCAAGGGCCATCTCTAACTGCTCCAGAAACAGCCCTTCCTTCTCCATGGACAGATTGCCCCGGCTGTCGCCGTAGGTGGCCTTGATGAAGCACACGTCGGGGGGCGTCAGCTTGTAGTGGAGCAGCCGGCGGCCGTCGATCTCAATGCTCTGGACGATGCCCCGGCCCTCAGTGTGGGCTTTCCTGGCCGCGTCGTTGAAGCAGCATGCCTCCACCTCCGGGTCGCAGAAGGTCTTGAGGCCCACGTGGGTAATGACGCCGCACTTGTGCCCCGCCATGGCCCGGCACATATGAACCAGCACCCCCTGAGGGGCGCAAAAGGTCTCGATCTGGTTGCCCGTGATCAGAGGGTTGAGCTTGGGAGCCAGACCTACATGGGCGCCCACCATACGCCGCACCAGCCCCGCGTGGGCCAGGTGGTTGGCGCCATGTTCCCCGCCGTCTCCGATGGCGGAGGTGTAGAACACGTTCAGATCCCTTGGGTGGCCCTCGGCCAGAAAGCGCTCCTCCAGGGAGACCAGCAGCTCCTCCGGAACCGACAGGGTCACGAAGCCCAGCATGCCCAGCGTCATTCCGTCCTGCACCAGGGCTGCGGCCTCCTGCCGGGAAATCACTTTACGCAATGTACTCACTCCTTTGTCAATTGGGCGGCCCGCTCCCTGCGGATGCCCTCATAGAGCCCCTGGGCGTAGGCCGCCCCCAGGGCGCGGTCAAACAGGCCGTAGCCCGCCGCAGGCTTGACGCCGTTCCAGCCGTCCGGCCGATGCTCTACCCGCTGGGTACCGTCGGCGTCCGTCACCTCTCTAATGCTCCACGCCTCATCCCAGATACGCCGGCCGTGGTCAGGGCGCAAATAGAAGGGCTGATCCATATCGCACAGAGCCCGCATGACCTCCCCCATGTCACTGCTGCCGCAGCCGGTCTGATGGCCGGACTCGTAAAAGTCGCCGCTGGGCTCCAGCTGGACGTTGCGGAAGTGGACAAAGGGGAGCTTCCCCCTGGAACCGAATTCCCGGATCATGGCGGGCAGATCGTTGTCCGCGCCGGAGCCCAGGGAGCCGCAGCAGAAGGTGATGGTGTTGCTGGGGCTGTCCAGGTCGGGGGTGAAGAGGATGCGCCGGTAGTCCGCGGCGTTCTTGGCGATGCGCGGCAGGCCGAAGATGGGCCGCGGCGGGTCGTCGGGGTGGAGGGCCAGCTTGACGCCGCACTCCTCCGCCACCGGGAGCACCGCCCGGAGGAAATAGCGGCAGTTGTCCCACAGCTCCTCCTCCCCTGTCTCTTATACACATCTGACGCTGCCGACGACTAG
>OWJP01000833.1_pt1 | contig 9996 bp, 10 predicted proteins | sample 1732561 | NCBI WGS metagenome assembly OWJP01 (sample SAMN05065729, study PRJEB22554) | human gut metagenome | biome: ENVO:2100002; feature: ENVO:00000062; material: ENVO:00002003 | host: Homo sapiens | place: USA
GAGATGAGCGCTAGTCTCGTGGGCTCGGAGATGTGTATAAGAGACAGAGATCGGGCAGGTGTAACGGTGGCAGCAGCCGCAGGGCTGTCCGGCATCGTCCTCCTCGTCCTCCCCGCATTCCGGGTGCCTGCACCCGTACCCGTTGTTGACAGGGGCTCCGTTGTAGAAATAGGGGCAGGTGTGGGCGAACAGATCAAAGTCCGCCAAGACTCGTTTTGCCATCTTCTCGTAGTCTCCCTTCCACTATCTGCGAAACTGCTTTTGTGCCCGGCGGTTTTCCCAGGGATGCTTCCCATATCCGGCGTCGGCCTGACTGCGGGGCCCGCCTTCCGGCTGCTGAGCGCACGGAAAGGCCCAAGACCGGGTAGCCAGGAGCGGCGGCAGGGAATATAAGGGGCCGGGCGGCCTTATCAGGACCGCCCGGCTCAAACACGGTTATGCCGCCAGACGCTTCTGCGCCTGGATACTGCGTGCGCGGATCTGCAGTTCATCAGACAGATACCGCAAAGAGGTATATTGTTCATCCACCTCATGGAGCTCCTGCTTGAGGATGGATTCGTAATAAATTTTCTTCCGCTCGAGCTCCCGGATGCTCAATACCATCCGGTCCATGATGGCCGGACTCTGGTTGCCGCTTTGGATGAGATGGGTGGCCCTTTTTTCATACTCTGCCAAATCCTTTTGGATCGTACGGTAGAAGGCCAGCGCCATCTTGCTCCGCTGCTTTTCATCGTCCACTACGAACATACTGTTGGCGTCAAGGGGCAGCCGGTCGGCGTATTTATGCTGATTGTGCTGCTCTAAAAGGGCGATGAAGTCCTCAAAGAGCGCCAGCTTCGGCATATAGTCCCTGGGGATAAAGTAGATGCGCCCGCGGGCCGCCTTTACCGCCTGCATGGTGTCCAGATAGTTTTGCAGCAGCGTGTCGATCTGCCGGCGGCTGGCGCAGGTCTGGTAGAGCGCAAACAGCTCCTGCGCGTCCTGGCAGCAGGAGAGCGCGTCCACATTGGGATCGGCCTCCAGGTTGTCATAGGAGAATACGCCGCTGCCCCGGTCCAGGCTGATATTCGCCAGCTTCTTGTACTCGTTGGTATCCTCATGAAGTGTCTCCTTGACCAGCTCGCGGGAGATGATCCCCTTCGGCCCACGGTTATCCCTGCAGTAGACATTGATGATCTGCGGAACGCCCGCGTCCTTGACCACCAGCCTGTGGTAAATATCCCCGGTGGCGCTCCGGAACGCGTCCGCCAGAGAGGAGCGGCGGATGGGCTTATAGGGGAAGTCCACGGTATCACAGAGCCTGGCCAGCACCTCGCGGTCAATTAAAATGCTGGAGAGGGTGTAGTAGAGGATCTTGCCCAGCACCTCGTCGCTGTCCTTGGAAACGGCTGCAAACTGGCTGAACTGGATGGTGTTATTGGTCTGATTCATTTGAAATGCCTCCCTTAAAATCTATATCTGCCCTCTTTGCTGCGCTTCAAGGAGATCATGCTTCGCTGCCGGAGGGCGAAAAGGGCTCGCCGTCGGCGGTGTGAACATTCGTATGGCCCACACAGGTCCAGTGGAGCACTTCCTCCCCGGTGGCGGCGCAGTCCTCGCAACGGTAGCGTCTGCGTACCTCATGGCCGTCTACTACGGGGGTCTGGTACTTCAGCCCTCCGCCGCAAACCGGGCATTGTCCCTCCTGGGGCTCCCCGGGGAGCGTGATGATGTGGCTGGCGCGCTGAAGGAAGTGAAGGATCAGGCTGGGCTCCAGCTCCGCGAGCCCTTTGGCGGTTTCCGCCACGCTGCGGGTCTTTTCCTCCGTCATAAAATTGGACATCCTCACTTGGAGGCCGGCGGCCAGATCGGATACATCGTGTTCCCGAAGCGAGACGCGGCCGTTTTCCAGAAGCATGTTCCACGCAAGCAGGAACGTGACCGGATCTCCGTGCGTCAGATATTGAAAATCTTTGAACTCCATCAGATTCATCCTTTCCGGTTTGTTATTGGCGATCGGGTTGCGGCCTGTCATCAGAAGAGAGCCAGCGCGCCCGGGCGGCCTGGTATTGGGGAGAAGCCCTGTTCTTTTCGATCAGCCTCTCCAGGGAGCGGATCAGCTCTTCCTGATCCGTAATGAGATAAAACGCATGGCTGTATGAGAGGAAATTGCCAGCGATCACAGACGCGCCCGAATACTTCCGGGCGGTTTCACCGTCTATCCAGCACGGAGTCCGGTTGACAAATTCCCCATACCGCTCGAATACAGGGTCCAGGGTGTAGGTCTCCAGGAGCCTGTACAGGTCACTCAGCGTGCTCTTTTGGTAGGGGTAGGTGTTGCTGCCGTTGGCAATGATCTCAAGCATCTGCTTCACCTCCCAGCGGAAGCCGGAGGTAAAAGCTGTCGCCAATATCGCTTGCGGCCTCCACCGTCCAGCTCCCATGGTATGGAATGCCGTAAAAGCCGCACAGATGGAGTACATCCGCTTCTGCGACGCCAGACTGCCCCAGAGCGCCGAAGCAGTGGATCACGCTCTCATTGTTGTCATTGCGCCGCTCGATGAGCTGGACGCGCCCCATGAGCTTTTCCCGGATAGATTGTGTGTCCATCTCCATGCTCCTCCTTTTACGCCGCCGCGGGCATGGCCCACGGCTTGTTCTGATAGACTTTGACCTGTTGAAAGCCGGCCTGCCGGTAGGCCCAGAAGCGGTGCTGTCCGTCGATCACCATGCGGTTGACGCACACCAGGGGTGGAAAGTCCGCTGTCCCTTCCTGCAGGAGCCGCAGATAGTTTTTGGCCTTCCGCATATCTTTGGGCGGGTCTGCCGTCAGTTCATTGACTGGGAGCGTCAGCTCTTCCCACTCGCAGGTGTGGATAAAGCCGCGGTCCTGCTTGGGATACTCCCGTTTCCACAGGTCCTCCAAATAGATCGTGATAAAATTGGAGCTCATATCCAAAATGTTGACCCCCTGCTTTGCCGCATAATTGCGGGCGAGATAGAAGTCGTCAATGCCTTTGAATGTCATATTCCAGTTCATCACGCGGATTTTGATCCCACGAATGGACCGGACCAGCGCAATGATCTTCGTCAGCGCGTTCTGAACACGCCAATTCATGAGCTTGTCCATATCCAGCGTGATAACTACCTCCTGGATCTGCTCCATCTGTCTCAGCGTATCCTCCAGGTGCTTGACCGCGGTGACGCCCGCAAAGCACAGAAACAAGGCGTCATCATCCAGAAAGCTCGCCACATCCCCTTTCAAACCTCCCTCTGTCAGGTAGGCGGTCGTGGCGCTAGGATTCCCGGTAACATGAATCCACGCGGGGCATCGGACTCCGTGGGGGCGGCCCCGGCTGGCGAGCCAGCGGTACTTCCGCTCCGGGTTTTTCTCATCGTCCAGACGGACCTGAAGGCCCTGGATATACCCATCCATTGTGCAGTAGGGCACCAGGAGGCCGCTGTGTCCGGAGATGTTCCAAAAGCCGTCCTTATCCACATAGAAGCCCGGGATTCCTTCCAGGTCATGAAAATCAGACAGCATGCCGGCCAGCAGTCTCCGGGCGGACGTGCCGCTTGGGAGGCTGCGGTACATATTTTGACTGATACGCTCCTCTGACAAACCGCGGGAGAGCAGATCATTGTGATGCTTCGGAGAGAGCGTCAGATGGGAGAGCATATCATAGTAAACATCATGCCGCATGGCCAGGGGCTTTGGCTCCGGCTCGGGCGGTTTTTGTGACAGGGGCTGCTGAGGAAACCGGTAGATGCCTCCATCCTTGGATAACACCTCATGCGCCTGCCGATAAGAGGTCCCGTTCATTCTCGCGTACAGGGATACGCTGTTTCCGGAAGCCTCGCATAGATTACAGCGGTATTGATTTTTCCGTGTGTTGAGGGAGAGATGATATTTCCCCGGGCCGCGATCGCCGCAGAATGGGCACGAGGCTTCCACCTCGTCCCATTCCAGCGTGCGATCATTCAGGACAAGCCCACACCGCCGCGCTGCTTCCAAAATCGGGATTTCCTCATATAGATCGTGCGGGTAATGCCTGCCCATCCGTGCGACACCGCCTTTACGCGGCCTGTTCGCTCCGGCCTGCCGGCGCAGCGCCCAGAATCTCAACACGGAGCTGTTCGTTTTTGACTACCTGCGAGATGAAGGTCTGTCCGCTGGGCCTCACATTGTCGATCACAGGGACACTCTCGCCGTTGTCAATGAAGACAGGGTAGTTGATCCCGGCGATCTTCTTCAGCAGTTCGGATACCTCCAGACCGGCCTTGATTTTTTCCGACAGGGAGAGGATCACGTACGGCCGGTCCTCATAGTTAAACTTGAATACATCGCGCACCTCGCCGGTCGTCTTGGAAACCTCATAGAGGCTGATGGAGACGCGATTCAGGTCCAGGTGGTCAAACCGCTGCCGGACCCGTTCCGCAATGTAGCTGGAAAGCGCGGTAAGCAACTCATTTTTCTTGACAATCTCAGCGTTGATTTCCTCCGCGCTGATACCCGGGGCCACATCGGCCCCCATGGAACTCCCCTGCTGCTCGGTCAGCACCTCAATTTCCGCTTCCAGCGCCTTTGCGCGCTCCTTGAAGCACTCCAGTTCCACCATTTCTTCCGAGGAGAGGCGCCCCGTCTCCAGATCCAGCTCTATATTTTGGATCTCCTCTCGGATCTCCGAGATTTTCTGCTGGCGGCGCTCATTTTCCGCCCTGACAGCATCGACCGCCTGCTGGCGGCGGAGCTCTATATCGGCAAGCTCCAGATTGCACATGGCGATGTCCTGGGCCCGGAAGGCTTCAAATACCTCTCTGGCCTTTTCGTCCAGTCCGTGCAGCTCGTCAAGCTGCCCGGAAAGCTCTTTCCCCTGTGCGCAGATCCGGCGGATCGTCGCCTCGAACTCATCCTTTAGGGCGGGAAGCGTTTCCTGTGTTACCGTCTGGTAGCACATCGGGCACCGGATACCCGGCTGCAGGCCGGCCAGAATGTGCCGGTGGCGGGCCAGCTCCATGCCGAGCTCGTTGATCTGCTTCTGTGTGTCAGCAAGGGCCTGGGCGTACTGGCTGTGATAGACATCCGCCTCACGCTTTGCCCGCTTTTGCGTCAGGTCGCGGAACTTGGCGTCTAAATCGTCTGTCTGCGGCAGGGACGCCTGCTCACGCACATATTCTTCGTGCAGGGAATAAAGGTCGGCCAGTCGTTCTTTCAAATCGGAGCCATCAAAGCCAGTGGTGCGGATGGATTCCAGCTCCTGGATTCGTACGCGGCAATCCTGAAGCTCCTTTTGGCGGTCCGCCAGCAGCACTCCGGACTGCTCCCTCTGGGATCGAAGCAGATCCTGCTGCCCCTGGCAGTAGGTCAAAGTGCTCTCCAGCTCCCGGATCGATTCCCGCGTCTGCTTGACCAGGGCCTCCGGGGAAAGGAAGGGATTTTGAGCCAAAATGCTCTGGTTGTGTTCGCTCAGCTGTTCCATTACCTTTTCGTGGGGCACCTCCGGCATGTACCGTTCAAAGAGATCGCGTCCCTTGTTCCCAAGCACCTCAATGAGATACAGGGGATTGAACACCGCCAAAAAGAGGTCGCGTTCCGCAAAGACAGTATTCAGGTCCTTTGCCGCAATGGGCTGTCCATCCCAGAAGACATCTGTGTTGTCGCCGACCCTGTTCCGGATCAGGCAGTGGGGCTGCCCTTCGCCGTCCACGATCTGAAGCTCAACACTGATGTTTTTGCCTGGGGCGCGGAGCCTGTCCATCCGGTTGCTGCCGAAAAAGGACACTCCGGTGATGGCGTAGGAAATCGCGTCCGCAATGGTGCTTTTCCCCTGGGCATTGTGGCCGAAAATTGCGTTCATGGGACCAAACGAAAAGCTGCGTTCTTCCGCAAAGCACTTGAAGCCCGATACCTTCAGGGATGAGATCTCAAACTGCTTGATCGGTTTTACCATAATGCAAAACTCCTTATGCTGCGTTTTCTTCCGGTGAGCCCACAATTTGATACGATTCCAGTATATAGAGGACTACACCGCCCTTGTTCTGCGTAGTGATCTGCGCATCGGAGAGCAAAACGCCCGGTGCAATTCTGGTATCCAGCTCCCGAAGATATGCCTGGAACACAGAATTGTTCTCGTCCGCCAGCTGGAGACTGAGACGCTGCCCGCCGTTGATGGTGTTTTTCAGCCGTGCCCCAGTGACCAGAAGGCAGCCTCTAGGAATCGGCCGGCTGCCCTGGCCCTGCTGCGGGCGTTGCTGGGCGCCCTGCGGGGGCGTCTGATACTGGCCCTGGGGCTGTGCGGGCGGTCTGCCCTGGCCCTGCTGTGGGTATTGCTGAGCGCCCTGTGGGGGTGCCTGATACCGGCCCTGGGGCTGCGCGGGTGGTCTGCCCTGACCCTGTTGTGGGCGCTGCTGGGCGCCCTGCGGGGGCGCCTGGTACTGGCCCTGGGGCTGCGCGGGCGGTCTGCCCTGGCCCTGCTGTGGGGGCTGCTGGGCGCCCTGCGGGGGCGCCTGGTACTGGCCCTGGGGCTGTGCGGGCGGTCTGCCCTGGCCCTGCTGTGGGTATTGCTGAGCGCCCTGTGGGGGTGCCTGATACCGGCCCTGGGGCTGCGCGGGTGGTCTGCCCTGACCCTGTTGTGGGCGCTGCTGGGCGCCCTGCGGGGGCGCCTGGTACTGGCCCTGGGGCTGCGCGGGCGGTCTGCCCTGGCCCTGCTGTGGGGGCTGCTGGGCGCCCTGCGGGGGCGCCTGGTACTGGCCCTGGGGCTGTGCGGGCGGCCCGTTCTGGCCCTTCTGAGCTTTTAACGGTGGGGGAGCTTTCGGCCTCGGCGGGTTTTCTCCCCGTTCTTTGGCCTGCAGGTATGCCACCCATTCATCGTGGGCCTGATCCAGCCGGGGGCGTTCCTCGTCACGAATCCGGGCGTTAGACTTCTTCCCGCTGTTGGTGATCTGGACCGTGACCCATACCTGAGTCATACCATAGAGGTAGCGCCCAATCGACCACTCGACCGCAGCCCGTTTCATAGAATCAGAAAGGCCGCCTTTGACCGATTCAAATTCGCTGTCATCAGCTCCGTCCCATTTGGTCAGGCATTGTTCAAGCTGTGGGAAAAAGATAGAAATTCCACACAACTGGGCTGAGCCATTTTTCCAGGGACGGAAATCGTTGTACCAGCCGTCAATCCCGACGGTATCATCCAAACGGTTTTGGATGGCGCGATTGGTAACGTAGGGCACGGCCAGTCCCTTGGTTTTTTCCGCATTGGTGGCGGAAACCCGCCACTCAATGTCGGAGCTGGAAAATGGGGCGCTGAGTACAGCGCGCAATTCTTCCGGCGTTTTTTGCCACATTCACATCGCCTCCATTGAAGTCAGTTGCCGGCGCCGTCACATGTGCTGAATAAAATGGGCAAGCGTCTGTCCATTGGGGATCAAAATATCGGTATAGTAATAGGCAGGCTCCTTGTCCTTCAAATGCTGCATCAGATCCCGATAGTCAAGGCCCAGTTGGTTGTCGGACGGATCAAACCGGTCAAAGTTATTGGGAATGCTGAGCAGCAATGCGGGAAGTCCGGCTGCTTTTCGCAGTTCCTTATATTTAGGGAGCGTGTTGGCCCCGATACACAGGCTGCCGGATGAATCAACATTGCTGAATGGATAATGATACATAATAGTATCCGGTGTTGGCGTTTCATCCGCGATCACTCCGATCCGGCATGCGCTCACAGCGCCGTCTGCGGCCCCGACTGAAAAACCGAAGACAAGGCGGGGGATCGGGAAATCCGGATAAGGCGTTTTATACAGCGACAGATCCGCACGGAGGCGGGGGTACCATACGACCACGCTGACGGACTCCTTGGTCTGCCTGACAGCGAGGGTATTCAATGGCAGAAACCCGGAAGACAGGACGGGCGGTGCGTCTTCCCTGATATAGACGCTTTTCCGGAAGCAATTTAGAAGCTGGTCCCGCGAAATTTCTTTCCGGGAGATCAGAGGACCCTTTTTCTGTTCCACTTCGATGATCCCATCCTCCACAGAAAAGTGGATGGATACGCGGTCTTCCATCAAGCTGCCTCCTTTCTCCTGCGGGCGTTTTTCTTTTTGGGAAAGGCGATGACCTTCCGCTTATTTTCCTCCGCTTCGCGTTTCAGGCGGGCCAGTTCAGTCTCCAGATGGTCAATCCCGTCCTTACATATATCCAGTATGCTGAACAGCGCGTCCGGAATGTCGTAGTACGCTTCAAACTCATCATCGACTATCAGGACGAGCTTTGGCCCCTTTTTATCCCGCAGGCTGTCGTACAGGCAGTAATCATAAGAATAGCTGTTCATTCTCAAGGCGCGGTTGACAGCCTCCTCTAAGGTGGACACGAATGGATTCTCAATGGGCAGGATACCACGGGTAGCCTCGTATTCCCGGCAGAGCTGGTCAAAACGGGAGAGAAGGCTGTCCCGCATAATATAGACGGTCCGTTCTGAAAACATGCGCCAGTCGTCCTCCGGATGGCGCTGCACTGTCACATCCTCGAAAATCAGGCAGGGAAGGTCATATTCGAGCTCCAAATAAGTCTCAACGGACAAAATGGCGTCCTTTCCGCTGGCTTGGAGCAGAAGGTCGAGCCGCCCGCGGTCCGCAAAGCGCTTTGCGATATGGAGTAATTTTGCGATGCCGTCCATCTCATATTCGTCAAGCTCAAGCACATGATCACCTCATAAAACAGTTCGTTTATATGGCTGCCGTCACACAAATGCGGCGCGGCATGTAGGGGGGATTTTCCGGATGCTGCGTATGAGTTCTCCATGATTCCACATCCGTCGCCCCGATTCCTCTATGTATCCCAGCAGTGCCGCCGGGTCATAGCACTCGAATTCATCGTAGTCGATGTCTGCTAAGCGCGGATAAAGGCCCAGTTCCAGAAGCGGCAAAACCTCATGGAGCAGATAAGAGTTGACCGGCTCCTGTTCCTCCGCTTCCACATCGGTTTCCGGCTCCTCGTCCAGCAGGCTGGCCAAGCTCTCCAAATCCAGGAAAAGTGCCATCAGGCCACCTCCAGCTCCTGCAGCTCCGCCACACACAAGGCGTATTCCTGCAGATTTTCAAGGAGTTGTTCCTCCTGAGATTCAGAAATCTGGTTGCAGTTATAGCCCAGATAGTAGATCCCGGCGGCAGCGGAGACATCCCCGCTGAAAAACTTTTGCGCCAGCTCCAGTTCCTTCCGAGTTCCCGGATCGCTGCTGTCAATGGAAACCACTGTGATATTCAGGGACTGGATGGGAGATTCGTTCAACAGGGTCTCCCCCTGAGCGATCAGGCGCTGCTGCCGTGCCTCTATCTCGTTCATCTGTTCCAGCCGTGCCCTTGTGTAGCACAAAAGCATATCCTCCATATCAGCTGTGACTCCGCCAAGCATGACGCCAAAGGGACGGTAATTGCAAATTGACCAGGCGTATGTGGCCGGCAGAAACCGGCTGCACACAGACCCGAGCAGCGGCGTGAGTTTTTTTGCCGTTTCGGACCAGACCGCAGCCCGGATCACATCCAGGTTTTCACCCTTTTGAATCTGCTTCCGGGCCTGCGGACCCAGCGGCACAATGGTTGCCAGATACTTTTTGTCTTGCATATTCAACCCTCCTGAATTGTTATACCAGGGATCGAAATCCCGTGGGCGTGAGGATGTTGAACACCATGCGATTGGTGATGGTTTCAATCACATCTGTAGAAATCAGTTCACCGCGTTCAGAGTGATTTTCTTCTCTCCGCTCATGGCGTTCTTTGATGATCCGCCCCTTTATAATATGAGGGCAGTCACACTGCATCAGGCCGTTGATCAGGCCGGAGCCCCCAATCAGTCCCACCTGTCCGATGGATAAGGGGAGCGGAGGCCGTCCCATCTCCTGTTCCTGCCCGTCCTTTTGGAGCAGACGCTCCAGGCTTTGGGAGGCCATAAGCTGATGCGCCAGCTCCGATTCATTAAATACCTGTCTCTTATACACATCTGACGCTGCCGACGACTAGTCGAGTGTA
>OWJP01000840.1_pt1 | contig 9935 bp, 6 predicted proteins | sample 1732561 | NCBI WGS metagenome assembly OWJP01 (sample SAMN05065729, study PRJEB22554) | human gut metagenome | biome: ENVO:2100002; feature: ENVO:00000062; material: ENVO:00002003 | host: Homo sapiens | place: USA
TCTACACTCGACTAGTCGTCGGCAGCGTCAGATGTGTATAAGAGACAGACATCATACCTTGTTTGGCAAGGCGCTCCATATTAGGAGTTTCGTATACCTCGTTGTAGTGTGTCTTTTGGGTCCAGAAAGGCAGGGATGTATCTTGCCAGCCCATGTCGTCTACCATGAAGAGAATGATGTTGGGGCGTGTGTCCGTACGTCCGTTCGGCTGCTGGTGCTGGGCTTGCAGAGCCGGGGCAGCCAATGGAGCCAGTGCGAGGGGGATAATTATTTTCTTATTCATCGTAATTATATATTAGAGGATTATTTTCTGATGGTCATTTTTCCGGTTTCCTTTACCTGAATGTTTCTCAGTTCTTGTTTTCCGGAGTTCTCTGTCCATATTTTCAGAGTTCCCGGAGAAAATACATTGAGAACCAATTTGTCCGGTGTCGAAGATAGAATCCGGACGGCCGCAGGTGACAGATATTTTTCCTGTATCCCGATAACGGCCCATCCGTCATGGATCGGACAGAGATGGAATAGACGGTCGGTAAAGCCATCCAATTCTACAGTCTGTTTACCGGTCAGTTCAGTGGCTGTCTGATTATTCCAGTCGAATAGAATCACTCGTTTTTGTTGAGGTGTTGGTTTGCCGGTCAGTGTTTCGCGTAACAGATAATCCTTCGGGTCTATTTCGGCGGTTACTTTCCGGTGTTTGGGTGAGGTGTTGAGGTTATAACAAATGACGGATACAGCCTCGTCACCGGTAGGAGCGAATACCCGGTATGCCTTTCCGTCTTGCAGTGGATTGGTCAGTACCGATTCCGGGGTCGGAATGGCAGGGGCTTCCGGGCGGAATATTTTGCCCTCTTTATCGATCAGTGGGAAAATATTCTCTTTTACAAATTCTTTCGGAGAATCGGACAGGTAGACCGGCCCGCCTGAAATAGCCTTGGAACGAGCCATCAAACTGCCACAGATCGTATCGCTGGAATGAAACATATCGTGATCCGGCCATACGGTTTGCCCTTGCAGTAATGTGTTGGTGTATGACTGGAAGAGATGCGACTTTGCCATGTTCTCATTGTATTTCTTATAGTCAATGCTGACACGGGCAACTCCGCTATGCAGGGTGTGGTCCGTGTTAAGTACGTTTTGAGCCATGCAGTTCATCAGTCCCACCTGCTGTGCGTGAGTTTGCTTTTCCAATGCCAGATTACACTCTTTCGCCTGACGTACGACTTCAGTAGAGCCCATGTAAAGCGGTAAGGTGAATGCCTGATTGTCTACTTTAAGAAAATCGAATCCATGGGTTTTCAGAGAGTGAACATAATACTGGTAGAACGTGTCGATATTCGGGGTGCTTTTACCGGGCAAAAGACTTCCATTGAAAGAATAGAGGCTGTTTTTTACATGGGTTGGAAAATCATTATCGGGGGAGATTCCCATCCAATATCCGGAGAGGGCATACCACAATCCTATCCAACGTATTTTATCTTTGTTTTTGTGTGCCATGATCGGAGCCCATCCGTTCGGGAAACGTTGAGGATCGGGGGTAAAACTTGTCAGTTGACGATTCTTGTTGGCCAGGTGACCATCGTCGATCAGTACGTAACGTACAGGAACTCCGGAGGTTTCGATGGCATCCAGGTCATTCAGGATTTTTGTTTCATCAATATCGAAATGGTAATGTTCCCAGGTACACCATCCCAGATAGTTCAGAGCCTCAAAATAGTTCTTTTCCGTGCGCTTTTGCAGGGCCGATACGTTCCGGTCGGATATCAGGGTTTCGTAAGCCTGCCGGAATACCTGATAAATGTTGCCGGCACTTTGAACCAGTGCTACAGGTACTTTGTGTTCGAGCCGGTCGGTTCCCAATGTCGATACATATAAATTGAGCGAGCCGTCGGTATTTACCTGAAACCAGCTGAGGCTGTTATCACCCGCTACTGCTTTGGTGAACAGATAGCTTCCATCGGTCAGTTGCAACAATAAAGCGTCTCCCAGTGTAGAAGGACGTGCGTTGGAAGGAATACCCGGATAGTCGTCCCGGGTAAGGTCTGTCAGATGATTGAACATCCAAGGTAAGAGGCGATTGGTATTGTTGGGCCATTCGTAATCTCCGGGGCGGGAATCCCGACTGAAGAATGTCCCCCGTACATAAGACGGCAGTTGGATGCGGTAGCATATAGTGGTTGCATTCTCAGGAACTGCATTCTCATAAATGACCGGTTCTGCCGTTCTGTCCAGGCGGATGGTCTGAGGCATTGGAGAGGCGTTTACATCTTTAAACGATTTACCTTTTTCGTAGATAAAAGAACTTTGGGCAAATACAGCCGTCAAAGGAGCGACCGTACTTGCCAAAGTAAGCAAACTTATGATGAAATATCTTTTCATGCGTATGAATTAGTTGACAGAAAAAGCACTGAAATTGATAATATCGGGTAATGCAGTGGATTGCAGTACGGTTAGCCGTAATGCCGTAGCTTCTACCGGATCGAATTTTTCGATGCGTTTGTGTCCGACAGATTCTCCGGAACAAACTGTTTGCCACTTTCCATTTACCTTGGCTTCTACTTTATATTGGCGGATACGTTCTCCGTTCTGTATGTTTTCTTGAATGATGCAGTAGTTTACCGGTTGCTTTTTGTCCAGTTTCAAGGTCAAACTTTTTTTCTGTCCCGATATCTGGGCTAATGGAGAAGAGAAGCGACGATTGATTTCTGTACCGAATTCTTTCAGGCGTTGTTCGTCTCCTGTAGGTATTAATCCGTTCGGGTCGGGTGTCAGGCCTAAAATCAGGGTAGCGTTCCGTCCTACTGATTTTTCATATTTATCCATTAGTTCGTTCAATGGATAGATGTTGTTTTCGTCATCCGGTTCCCAGAACCATTCGTGACGTCCGTTGGCTCCACGTAAAGGAGTATCTGCCATGGCCGGTACCCAGTATTTTCCATCTTTGTCGCCATGCTTCAACAGTTCGATTTGATCGACATTGCTTTCTATCCGTTTGTGATGTGAACAGGGAGCGGGGAAGGTGGACCAGCAGGGATAACCTACGGTACCGGTTTCGGAACCACCCCAACGGAAATCTGCACGATCTATATTATGATAGAACAGGCAATTAGGCTGATATTTATTCACAATAGGCTCTACGTCCGGTCCGTCTCCACGAGGATCATCGGCGCCGCCGTCAAACCAAATCATGTATAGATCTCCATAACGGGTACAAAGTTCGGTCACCATCTTTTCACACAGTCGTTTGTACCATGCTTGCCGGTTGTGAGCAAATTCTCCTTCTCCTTCTGCCTTAAAGTTATGTATGCCCAAAAGAGAATTCCACCGGATACCGATGTAGATACCCGGTTGTAAGCCGTATTTGCGGCAAGAGTTGACAAAGTCACGGACGATATCCCCTTTGCCGTCTCTCCATTTTACGGCTTTGAGGCAATAAGGATTTACGTCACTCTGCCAGAGACCGAAACCGGTTTCATGAGTGGCAGTCAGTACGGCAAACTTACATCCGGCTGCTTTGGCTGCCAGCACCCACTGGTCTGTGTTTAGTTCCGTAGGGTTGAATATGTTGTAATCTTCTATCGGATTGATGCGGTTGTTGCCTTGTCCGTAGCGTACTCCGTCGAACACATGCAGATCATAATGGAATACGGCTCCCATTTCCGCTTGATGCCATTTCAACTGAAAGGGTTTGGGAACGGGGATAGTAGCCTGTTGCGCCAAGCAATAGACTGAGCAAAAAAGTAAGAGTAGGGTGGTGTTGATTCTGTTCATGATTATTTAAGTTTTATATATTGGGCAAATGGGTCATTGGTCTTTTCAAGCCATGTTTTCAGTTGCCGGTTAAATGTATGGGTAAGTTTCAATTGTTGGCTGGCAATGTTATTCATTTCATGGGGATCATTGGTACGATCGAAAAGAATGACATTATCGATCTTTCCGTCTGTTGCGTGTACGGCATATGTATATCGGTCGGTACGGAGTCCGCGATAACCTGTTGCATGGTTATCGAATTTTACGAAATAGTATGGTTGTACAAGATCTTTTTTGTTTTTTCCGGTCAGTACTTCATTGGACAGGTCGAATGTCTGTACTGTTTCCGGGATTTCTTTATTGAATCCCATCATTGACAGGAGTGTGGGGTATAGGTCGGCAAAAGCAATCATCAACGGGTCGCTTTTACGTGGTTTTATTTGATCCGGCCAAGATAGAATCATGGGGATACGCATAGACTCTTCATAGAAGATATCTTTTCCGGCATTTTCGTGAGCACCCATACAGATTCCATGGTCAGAGGTAAAGACCACGATCGTATTATCAAATAAATTATTTTGTTTAAGGGCCTCGATGATTCGCCCTACATTTTCGTCTACACCGGTGATGCAGGCATAGTAGTTCCGGATGTTATTTCGGAAGTAGTCTCCCATTTCCGTACCTTTGGCCGGGATATCGGGACGTCCTTTGCAAAGCGCCTCTACATCCAGATCTTTGTATATCTCTTTATATCGGTCCGGCACCAATTCATATCCCGTGTGTGGAGGATTCATCGATACCACCAATGCAAACGGTTGTTTTTGGTCTTTCTGTTTGTTGATGTATTCGATAGCTTTGCTTGCCTCGTATTCCGGCCCCCATTGGTTGACATAATAGAAGCTGTCTCGTGGAGCAGTGGTATTCCAGTACATCGGTTTCAAATGGTAATCATATGTTCCATAAGCTATCCAATGGTCGAAACCGTGGCGACGTTCGGGTGGACACCATTCGTTCCATGCCACTTTCCCGCGATTATTGTAAGTGTCTACATAGGGCTTGTAGGGTGCATCCAGATGCCACTTTCCGATGTATCCCATATTGTATCCCTGATCTTTAAGCACATCACTCCAACAGCGGGCGTTTTGGGAAAGTTCCACTCCGTAAGGAGCGGTTTCGGAGTTACAGTTCCCGGTTACTTTACTGCCAATGGGATACATACCGGTCATTAGCATTCCTCTTGCCGGCGATGATACCGGATAACTACTGATAGCATTGGTGAAGTTAATTCCTTCGGAGGCAAGCTTGTCCAGGTGGGGAGTCTTTACAGGTTCTTTACCGATGCAACCGATGGCATCTCCACGATATTGGTCGGCCATGATGAAGACTAGATTGGGAGTCGGTTGCTTTTCTTGTGCTTGTAGTCCAGTGCTCAAAATAGGCATGGTAAGCAGTGCTTGAGGGATGATATTTTTCATAATGCTGTAAAGTTACTCTTTTTTGGGTAGAATACAATTTTTATTGAAAATAATAAGATCTCCTCCTTTTTGGGGGAGGAGATCTTGTCTTGAGTAAGATATTTAATCTACTGAAAACTAATCTCCTTCAGGGAGACTGCTCGTTTCTATCTTCCATCCTGGATTTTGATAAATCGTAGAGGTTGTATAGTCGGTTGATCCTTCTTCTGCTGTCGTCAGACGGAAGTGGTCAAAAGCAATTGGATTTAAATATTTATTTTGGTTCCAATTATAGCCATTGTATGCAATGTTGTTTGTATTGATCCGGTAAGGACGTAAGTACTGACTTTCTGATTTAGCTGATACATTAGCATTATTGTTACCTGATTCAATCAGATTAATGACAGAGAGAGTGACGTCTGCAACTGGTATTGGGCTAGGAGTTTTGTAACGTTGATAATTTTCACTCCATAAATCGAATCCTTCTACGTGATAACCTTGCATCATGTCTAGTGCACGCCAGCGTTTCAGATCATTTAGGCGTAATCCTTCGGCCGCAAATTCGATGCGACGTTCCCGACGAATATTATACAAAGTGGTTGAAACAAATTCAGAACCTGAATAGCGGGCAAAATCGATCTCTTTACTCAGATCTGTAGCGTCTATTGTTTTTTGAAAATCGGTATCCATTCCTGCTCGATTTCGTAAAGCTTTCCAGTATTTGGAACTGTTGGCATCAAGCGAGTTATTCAGTTCATAATCAGCTTCCATATAATTCAAGTATGCCTCTGCTGCACGGAATATGACACAGGCTGTAGTTGATGGGAGTGTAGGTCCTTGTGCGGCATCTGTTGCTAATCCCTTTTTTACTGAATAGCCGGTGGGACATTTGTTTTCGTTCTGTCCAAGTACAATTGGTGCACGATAATAATAACCATATCCTTTGACTAGATATTCAATGTTACTTCCCCCTTCAGATAAGAGATCTCCAGGTAATAAAGTATTATAAGTTAGTCGTGGATCACGATTGGTTGCAACTGCTTCATAAGTTTTATCTCCTTGATAACCAGAATTGTTTGCGTATATCGGCAAGCCATTTTCCATCAAATAACTTTGCATCATACTACGAGTCCATCCGGTATTTCCACCTCCATTGCGTTGGATGTAACCGACAACAAAATGGTTGACTGCCGGAGTTAAACTGGCGTCGTAGGCTCTCCACAATAACACTTCCGAAGCGTTAGCTAATGATTGGCTGTTGAATAACGACGGATAATCGTTAAATAAAGTGTATTTATCAGCTACTATTTGAGCGGCAGTTTTAGCTTCTGTCAGGAAGTATTTAATTTCAGAATCAATATTGATAGTGAAGTCCTTTAAATAATCTTTGTTTGCTCCTGGCCATCCCGGACCTCCTGGTACACGTGCGGTCCCTTTGTGGTATTTTTCCCAAGTACCTTCAAATAATGCCACACGACTTTTCATGAGGGCAGCACAGTCTTTGGTTAGGCGATTGCTCATTGGTGGGGTTGCTTTCATATAATAGTAAGCAGAATCTAAATCTTGTATGATGAAACGTGCTACTTCATTGCGTGGGCGCCGTTTACTTGCCTCTCTAACTGTTTCATAATCTTCCGAAATCCAATGTTTTAAGATAGGGAAATCACCGAGTGCAACTAATTTAGTAAAGTAAATATAAGCGCGAAAGAAATACATTTCTCCCAGATAGTGCATATTGTTAGCTTCTACTCCACTAAGTTCACCGGCTTCCAGTCGGGGACGTACCTTATTGATGAAATAATTGACATTCCGGATTTTCCCAAAATCCCAAGCACCTCCACTTTGAGCCACACGTGTTTCTCCCTTTACAAATGAACCGTTTGGATTACTTGCTGCTTGGTTGTCACTATTATTGTCTGTTGCAAATACTCCCATACTGTATTGGCCTGGAGTGTGGGATGGAAGTTGATCATATAGATTAGCCGAATAGGCTGCTAAATCGCTTTCTGCCAAAAGATATTTGTCGGTAGGTACGGCATCTAGTGGCTCTTTGTCGAGAAAGTCATTGCAAGAGCATAAAACACTTGCTAAACTAAAAATATATAATAGATTCTTTTTCATTGTTCTTGCTTTTTAAAGAGTAATATTTAATCCAAATGAAATAGTCTTTGACAGCGGATAAGTCTTTCCGTTGCTAAATCCGTTACCGGCTGTTGCTTCTGGATCGAACATATCGGCAATACCACTGATTGTGAATAAATTCTCTCCACTGACATAAATGCGGAGCTTTTCAATTTTTGCTTTATTCATCCAAGCTTTGGGGAATGTATATCCTATTTGCAGATTTTTCATACGCATGTAAGCACCATTTTGCAGATAACGCGTTTGAGTTTGCTTGTTTTTGTTTCCTTTGTCTCCTAAGTAGGCTTTGGGATAGTAGGAGTTCAAATTTGCTCCGAATATAGAAGTTGTATTTTCAGGACGGAAATAATCAAGATGTTCGTCAAAACCTACTGATTGCCATTCTCCTCCATCTGCTCCCCAGAACATTGGTCCGCTCAACCATAAATCACGTTTCATGACTCCTTGGAAAAACATTTGAATATCGAAACCCTTCCAGTCAGCTCCTAAGCTTAAACCGAAACGAAGGCGTGGAGTGCTATTTCCGATTTTCTTTAAATCACCATGGTCTGTGGCAGTACTGTTTCCTTTGTCTACTATACCATCACCATTAAGGTCTCGATACATGATATCACCTGCACCCCAAACTGAACCTATTTTACTCTGATCATTGCTAGCCAGCCATTCGGTCATCTGTGCGTCTGTTTGGGCAATACCTTCAGTTTCATACCCCCAAATTTCTCCGATAGTCATTCCGTTGTAATAAAGAGTATTTCCATTAGAATCCCATAGGGCTTTAGAAGCGTTTGGATATGAAATTACTTTGGCGCGGTTGTCAGAAAGGTTAAATCCTATATTATAGTTAACTTTTCCAATATTATCTCTCCAATTGGCCTGTAGTTCCCATCCTTTATTTTTCAACTCAGCATTATTGGTATTTGGCAGAGCAGTTCCTAATATTGCACCGACTTCGGCTGCAGGGCCTACCATGTCTTTCGTTCTACGTATGAAGTATTCAAAAGTCATGTTCAGACGATTGTTGAACATACCAAGGTCGATGCCTAAATTGGTATTATAGATTTTTTCCCATGTGAGTGTACTGCTGACCATTCCAGGAACTCCGGCTGTTGTTGGTCTACTGCCGTCCATTAGCCAATTGCCACCATTGGCTGTTACACTTTGTGTTAAATAGAACGGATAGTAAGAGTCTGTGTTCTGGTTACCGAGCATACCCCATGATACGCGGGGTTTTAGTGTATTAATAATGTTGTTAATTGGTTCAAAGAATGATTCACGTGCTAAGTTCCATCCCAAAGAGAAAGAAGGAAATACATTCCAACGTTGATCTTTTAAAAAGCGGGATGATCCGTCGTAACGAACATTTACTTCAGCCATGTAGCGGTCTTTGTAACTGTAGTTGAGACGTCCGAAGAACCCGGCTGTAGACCAATCATTGTATTTTGAACTATTGATTTTATCTTCTCCCGTTGCTGCACTAATTTCTGGAATGAGACTACTAATCACGTCAGGACGTTGTGCGGCAAGTTCGCGATATACATATTCTTCGGTATTCATTCCGACTAAAGCTTTGAAATAATGATCTTTTATTTGTAATGTGTAATCGGTGTACACACTTGTCGTATAAAAGTTACTATTGTGGTATGCTGAACGTGCAAATGAAGATCCTGGTGAGTAACTTCCGCTGAAAGCCAATGCTAATGGATTACCGTTTACGTCGTGCTCATAGATTGGATTAAGGTTGGTTTGCTTATTTTGGTTGATGACTCTCATACCTGCTTCTGCATAGATATTCCATCCTTTTAGCGGATGAATAACTAATTGTCCCTGAAGATAAATATTGTCATTATGTGTTTTGGCACGTCCACCGTCAGTCAATTGATTGAGTTTTCCATTTCTCATATAATAACCGTTCGGATCTTTAAAAGGCATCATAGGCCACATACGTGCAATGTCATGATAAAGAAGTCCACCTTCCTCAAGATATACTGGATTGTCAAGATCAAAACGAACAAATTTGGTATTAATGTTGAAATCTACATATTTGTTGATTTGGGTATTGACTTTTGCTGTTGCGTTGTAACGTTTATAATTATCATTTCCATAACGAAGATTACCATCTTGGTTTAAGTAGCTCCCTGAAACATAGTATTGTAACTTCTCTGTTCCTCCATTTAAACTGATATTATGTTCGTTTGACCAGGCCCATTGAAAATGTTTTTTCCACCAGTTTACGTTATCATTTGCTTTTTCGTGGAAATGCCAGTTGGTACCGTTAGCTATGGTGGTGGTTGTAATCTCGCCTGCCATATACTTTTGGATACGGTCAATGGTCTCTTCATCAAAGATCACACTTCCTCCCTGATTAATGGCTGCATCATTGAAATAATTGGCAAAACGATAGGAATCAAGTTGATTAGGAAGGCTGGTTGGTCCGGAATAGCGGAAACTATTGTTATAGTTCACTTGCATTTTGCCCGCTTTTCCTTTCTTTGTAGTGATTAAGATAACACCGAATGCAGCACGTGAACCATAGATGGAAGACTGTCTCTTATACACATCTCCGAGCCCACGAGACTAGCGCTCATCTCG
>OWJP01000844.1_pt1 | contig 9882 bp, 8 predicted proteins | sample 1732561 | NCBI WGS metagenome assembly OWJP01 (sample SAMN05065729, study PRJEB22554) | human gut metagenome | biome: ENVO:2100002; feature: ENVO:00000062; material: ENVO:00002003 | host: Homo sapiens | place: USA
GAGATGAGCGCTAGTCTCGTGGGCTCGGAGATGTGTATAAGAGACAGTTACTGTGCTTGCCAAAGAAAAGGACACCCTGGAGGATCACCAACGCTATCTGGAGATGGTGATGGAGCAGCGTCCCAACCTCCTCCTTGATAACGGCGCCAGCCTCATTCTGGCCTATCACAAGAAGCAGCGAGACTGGGTTCCCCTGGGTGCCAACGAAGAAACTCGTACCGGGCGTCTGCTCATCGACGATTCTGGCTACGAGATCCGTTTTCCCGTGATCGTGATTGACGACTCCCCCCTCAAAAAGCTGTTGGAGAACGCAGTGGGTGTAGGCCAATCTGTAGTGGATGGTTTTATGCGATGCACCAGCCTTCTGCTGGGTGGAAAGAGGATTCTGGTCATCGGCTACGGCTGGTGTGGCAGCGGCATAGCCGGAAAGTTCCGCGCTATGGGTGCCCATACCTCTGTCTACGATACCGATCCCGTTTACCTTTTAAAGGCCAAAGTGGACGGCCACCACGTCTCTGAGGATCTCAATGAACTGATCGCACAAGCAGAAGTGATTGTGACCTCCACCGGCCGGTTCCATGTAATCACCAAGGAACACATTCCCTTCTTCTCTGACGGGCTCCTTCTCTCCAATGCCGGACACTTTGGTTTTGAGATTGATACCGACGACCTCAGAACCGCCGCCGACCGTGTGGAGGCAGTGGGCGCCGGGAAGGAAGCCCTGTGGTTTGGTCAGAAGAAAGTTTTCCTGCTGGAAAACGCCAATCCCCTGAACCTCTCCGCCGGAGACGGTAATCCTATCCCCATCATGGACCTGGGTCTGGGACTCCAGGCCTCCTGCGGCGTGCTGCTAGCCAGTGGAAAGCACAATCTGCACAACGGTGTACAGCCAACTCCCCAGGAAATCGACAGCTTTGTCAGCCGTCAGATGCTCAATTTGTAAGATGCGGATTCTCTTTAAACACGCCCTATTCCTCCCTTGTGCCGATGCCCAGCCCCAAGCAGACATGTGTGTAGGGGTGTCTAACGGCGTGGTTGCCTTCGTGGGGGCCCAACCGCCGGAGGGATTTGATCCTGACCGGCAGATCGACTGCCACGGGGCGCTGTTAATGCCTGGGCTTGTCAACGCCCACACGCACTCCCCTCTGAGCCTTCTCCGGTCCGGCGGCGAGGGATTGCCCCTCCAGAACTGGCTGGAGCAGGTAATCTGGCCCTATGAAGCCCGACACACCGCCGAAAGTTGTTACTGGGGTGCTCTTCTTAATGCAGCCGAGTGCATTCGATCAGGCATCACCTGTGTCTGCGATATGTATATCCACCCACAGTCTGTTGCCAGGGCTATGTCTGAGGCAGGTCTGCGGGCCCTTGTGACCCCTACGGTTACTGACGCTCTTCTGGAGGAAATCCCGAACCTTCTTACCCAAATACTCCATCTCCGGGAACAGTGGGCAAACCATCCTCTAATCCGCATAGGCATCGCCCCGCACGCAGTCTACACTTGTGGAGACAGACTCCTATCCGCTGTCGCCAAGCTAGCGGAGAGATACGACCTGCCCATCCATGTTCACGTCTCGGAGACCGCCCGTGAGCAACAGGACTGTCTCTCCCAGCACGGCGTCACTCCGCTTGCACATCTGGACAGCTTTGGTCTCATTACCCCCCACACCCTAATGGCTCACTGCGTCTGGCTCTCCTCTTCCGATATTGATCTTGCCGCCCAACGGGGGGCCACAGTGGTTCACTGCCCCCGCAGCAACCTGAAGTTGGGCAGCGGTATTGCACCGGCGGAAGACTTTCTCCGCGCCGGGATATCGGTGGCTTTGGGGACGGACAGCTCCGCCAGCAATAACAGCCAGGACATTCTGGAGGAGATGCGTTTTGCATCTCTTCTCCAAAAGGGAACTCGGGGAGATCCCGCTTTACTCTCCCCGGCCCAAAGTCTCGCCATGGCCACCTCCGCCGCCGGACCGGCCACTGGATTTTCCCTGGGACACCTAGCTATCCAGGAGCCGGCGGATCTCATTTTAGTCAGCCGCAGGGAGCCTCACTGGCAGCCTGGCCTGAATTCACAGGCAGATCTCCTCTATGCCGCATCCGCATCTGATGTGGTATTGACCATGGTCAACGGCGTCATTCTCTATGAAAACGGCGTTCACAACACCATAGACATGGAGCGGCTCTACCGGACCCTACCCCGTTTTCATCCATCCGTTATGTGACACTTCTTGTCATAGTTTCCTTTTTTGAAATGCCCGCCGCTTGGAAAAGTCCCAGCCGGCGGGTATTTTTCTGCTCTTTCCGTTTTTATTCTGTCAGCTGTCCCCCGGCCCAAAAGAGCTGTATCTGTTTTGTTTTTTGCTGAATCATCAGATAGCCATGCATACACAGCGATTCAGCAGGCAAGATTCCACTGTTTACGGCATAGGAATAGAAAAACAGACAAGATAGATATAGGCAATGTCATTATAAAGTTAAGAACCAGCTTTCCTGGCGGGCTCCCATCGTGTGCTTTAGCAAAAAGCTGCGAGCGAAGCGAGTTGACAATTTACCAAGTGATAATTATGAGAAAGTTTCAAACAGAAGATAATATGCCCGTTTACAGGCGGTGAAGCGCAAGATGCAGGTGAAAGATATCCGATGCGTCTTGAGACGCCTGCCGGTATCAGTCCCTATAAGGGCTTGATCAAGCCACCGGCTTAGCCGGCGGCTTTAACTTTTTGGCGTTTTCTCCAAAATTTGTACGAAATAAGCCGCTACTTTCTGCTCTGTTTCTTTTGGAAGCACTTACCTTAATGACCTTGGGGGTGATGTGAAGAAACACTTTTTCATGCTCCCCAATGCGGTGTTTGAGTTAGGGCTCCATGTGTACGAGTTGGCCATCTATGCATACCCGTTGCGGTTCTAAGACCGACGGACCTGGCAGTGTGTGGTCAGCTATTCCACCATCCCAGCCAAGCTGGAGATCCCGGTCAACACCGCAGCCAAGTATGTGGGACTGCTGGAGGAACATGGTCTCATCGTCACGGAGCGCACTGACGCCATCACGCGGGACGGTCTCAAGCATAACGGTTGTCTCCCGTACACCATCGTGCCGGTCCCAAACGCAATCAACGCGTTTCATGTGTGGCAGTTGTCTGCACTGGAACGGGCTGCGGCTCGACAGCAAGCACAGCGGCAGACAGAGAAGTCTGGTGTGGAGTTCGTTCCATCCGTGAAAAATCAGAGCGCATGGCCACTCCGCTGTGCAGCCTGTGGGGCGCGGTGTACGGCAATGGCAGTGTAGGTAGGTACACGCCCCGCCCAAGTTGCAGAACACGGTGTGCGGGCTGTGCGCCCCAAGCGTGCAGCTTACTCAAAGCAAAACGTGCAGGTGAACCAAGCGGTCAATTTGAGTGCAGGATAACGGCAGGAGGTCGCAAGCGCCCCTCCTGCCGGCCACACCGTCCCACAAAGTGGGGCGAGGCAACGGGCTGCAGGCTTTCGGAGGCGGCAGCCTTAGGTGGTCGGTTTTGGTCAATTCTGGCGTCACAGGTGGCCGGAATGGAGGAAGAAATCCCGCAAGCCCACTGAACTTAAAGGGTCTGGAGATGCACCCTTGGAGGTCACCTCAGGGATATTGTCCCGTTTTTGAGCCGATTTGAGCAATGTCTCAATTTATGAATGTTCTGACAATAAAACGTGGCTCCTGTGGCTATTTTCCATTTCTGTGGTATGGTGTGTTGCTGACAAGGAGGTAGCACACCATACGACTGCCAGGTCCGTTCCAGAGCTTCCCTGATGAAAGTGATGGAACAGTCTCGGGAGTGTGAGGAACAGCTCACCAAACTGCTGGAGGGCGAAGCCACAGTCTGTTGCTGCGGCTCATCAACGCAGGGAACGAGATCGGCAGTACTCTGGCTCTGGAGAATTTCATCCTGGGCTTCCGTCCGGGGACGCGACTGATCCTGGAGGCGCTGGACGGGGACGACAGCAATCTGGTAGAACTGCGCCCAGCGCCCGGTAGCCCGCGCAAGTCCTGCGATGCCAATCAAAGATAAAACCTCGGAGGTGAAAAAGAAATGGCGATGCGCAGGCCATCCGGAGACGGCATGGTACGCAAGCAAAAGCACGGCCGCCGGGAGGGGCACATCGTCATCGGCCACAAGGAGAACAGCGATCCCATCTTCCGCTACATCCACGCCTATATGCCAAAAGAACTGACCGCCAAACTCCGGCAAAACATCACCGCCTATCAGGGTGTGGATCTCACTGAGAAGTGCAGGATGCGTCTCTCGGAGTGACTGGAGCAGATGGCATCAGTCCCCTCTGCCGGTTGGCTTAGGATCTCCCTGACCAGATCTGCAACGGAGACTTCGCCGCTGCACGGATGGATACAGTCCTGCTCGGCCTGCTCCGTCACCTTAAAGCTCTCCATGCGATCGGAGGCCAGCGCATTATTCAGTTTTCTGCGTTCCTAATGCTTAGTGAGTCAAATCACTGCCGCAAGCAAGATCAGCAACACCAGCAGTTGCATCGCCAGAAGTCCGTATCGTCCTACCGTGCAAAGTCCAACGCGAGATACTCCTCCAGATAAATGCTCTGCTCGGCGATTTCCCCGGAGGCATCCAGACCTACATAGCGGTAATGCCAATGCTCATAGCTGATGCCAGTGATCTCACTTTTCTCGGTGGGATAGCAGAGAATCAAGCTGTATTCTGCAGAGCCGGCCATGAGCTACTGCTGGACAGGCGTGTCCTCCTGCTTCTTATCCAGCAACTGATAGCTCTGATACACAATGTCCACCGCCAGCCCAGCCTGATGTTCTCTGGTATCGGGTCGTGCCACCCAAAACGGCGGCTGCCTTTCCGTCTCTGCTTAAGTATATCCCTGATCCAGATATGAGTAAATCTTCCTTTGAAGCAGTTCGGCCTGCTTGTCCCAGCTACGGCAAGGGGAGCAGATCAGGGGCCTGTACCCCGCCGCCCGGGTTGCGTCCATCATTTTCTGGATGTGGATAAGTCCCGCTATTGATACTCTGACCATTTTTCAGTTTCATCAGTTCCGGAACAGAAAAATCCTCAGGCAGTGGCTTCTCCCCATTTACCGGAATCAGCTTCCAATTCTCTGCGGTTTCTCCATCAGAGTTGGCGCCTGCACCCGGAAACGCCGGAAGGCCAGGGGTGATGCTGCATCCCTCTCCAGTACTGCCGCCTGACGGTATTGGTAAACCGGCATCATTAGCCTTTGATATCTGCGCTGCCTAGGTGTACTCCAACAGCACAGCCAGAGAAGCGCAACGAGACGCAGGCTGCACCGCTTTTGGCCTTTCCGGGACGCAACATAGCATTTCCGTTCAGGGATGTCGGTGTAATCAGTAGGATTGTTTTGGATAGAAGACATATCGGGACATTCCTTTGCTGTTTTCTGTCCACCACCTTACCACACCGTTCCGTTAAACTTCCTTCGTTTTTGCATCAAACTGCCATCACCCAGCGGCATCGTAGGTTTCTGCCAAGTTATCTGCCGCTGGACTTAAGGGCTTCTGGGCTGGATAGTTAAAAAGCAATATCCACCTTCTCCATCAGAATTGTCCAAATTGATGTTATACAAGACAATTGTCTCCGGCAGGGGATCCCTGCATGATCCACGCCTTGGATCTGCACCTGGTTCTCAATCTCAAGGCGGTCCATTAAGGCTTTGCCAATCTCTGAAGCGGTGGTAGAGGGATGTTCCGATATGGCGAAAAACATCTGCAAGGCGACGGTATGGCCGGTATTCGCATCTGGAATGATGGATAAATCCGTCTTTTTTACGCATCAGGGACATCCATTTGCAGGAAAGCAATACCCCGCAGGGCTTCTTTTTTGTAACAATATAGGAGCCCGGCAAAGCCGGACCCCATATATTGAGATATGAATGAAGAGTTAAGCGTGTTTAGAACTTACTGCCGGCTGAGATGGCGGTAGCTTTCCAGACGTTCCTTAGCATCGCTCTCCGCCTTTCTGTACAGGCGCTCTGCCCTTTCAGGAAAGGAGAGCTTCAAGGATGCGTAGCGGTTTTCGCCCATGAGGAACCGCTGAAAGTCACCGGTGGGGGCCTTTGAATCCAGAATGAAGGGATTTTTACCCTCTTCCTTCAAGGCGGGGTTGTAACGGTACAAGTGCCAGTAACCGGCCTCCACGGCTTTCTTCTCCTCCAATTGGCTCAGGCCCATACCTGCCTTGGGACCATGCTCGATGCAGGGACAATAGCAGATGACGAGGGAAGGGCCAGGATAAGCTTCGGCTTCCCGGATGGCCTTTAAGGTCTGAGTGGGATCAGCGCCCATAGCCACTTGGGCTACATACACATAGCCGTAGTTCATAGCCATCAGGCCCAGGTCTTTCTTCTTGGTCTCCTTGCCGCCAGCGGCGAACTTAGCGATGGCGCTGGCCGCAGTGGACTTGGATGCCTGACCGCCGGTATTGGAATATACTTCGGTATCAAGGACCAAGATGTTGATGTCTTTGCCGGAAGCTAGAACATGGTCCAGACCGCCGTAGCCGATATCATAAGCCCAGCCGTCACCGCCGAAGGCCCACACGCTCTTCTTGGTGAGATATTCCTTGTTGTTACGAATGAACACAGCCTCATCACTGTTGTTATCCGCAATGGCTTCCAACAGTGCGTCGCTGACGGCGCGTGAGGCTTCGGGATCATTAGCCCGCTCCAGATAATCCTCACAGGCAGTCTTGACGATGTTCTGTTCCGCCAGAGCAGAGACGTTCAGTTCCAGCTGATGGCGGATAGCGTGCTGTCCCAGCAGGAAGCCATAAGCATATTCGGCATTGTCCTCGAACAGACTCATAGCCCAGGCAGGGCCATGCCCTTTACAGTCGGTGCAGTAGGGAGAGGAAGGGGTAGAGCCACCGTAAGCGGAGGAGCAGCCGGAGGCGTTGGCCACATACATACGGTCACCGAACAACTGACTCACCAGCTTGATATAAGGTGTCTGGCCGCAGCCTGCACAGGCACCGGAGAACTCAAAGTAGGGCTTGGCGAACTGGGACGCCTTCACGTTCTTATTGCTGATAGCATCCTTCTTGATGGACACCTTATCCATAGCATAGGTCCAGTTCTCCGTTTCCTTAAGCTGGCTGTCCAAAGGCTTCATCGTGATGGCGGTATCCTTGGCCAGGCACACGTTCACACAGCTGCCGCAGCCGGTGCAGTCATAGGGAGACACCTGAAGCCGGTAAGTGTACTTGCCGTTCATACCCTTGGCGGGAACAGTGTTAAAGCCGATGGGCTTAACAGCCTCTTCGTCCTCGTTCAACAGGATGGGACGAATGGCGGCGTGGGGGCAGACCAAAGAGCACTGGTTGCACTGAAGACACTTGGCGGCGTCCCATTCCGGCACATCTACAGCGGCGCCCCGCTTTTCAAACTTTGAGGTGCCGGCGGGCCAGGTGCCGTCCTCCAGGCCAAATTTCATCATGGTGGACACTGGCAGGCTGTTGCCCTCCTGGCGGTTCATCACGTCCACCACCTCCTGGATGAAAGCGGGCTTATTTTTCTGGATGGGGGTATCCTCTGCAGTGAGCCACGCAGCGGGGATCTCCACCTTGTGTACCCCATTGAGGCCCTTTTCGATGGAGGCATTATTCATGTCCACAACGGCCTGGCCCTTTTTCTTGAAGTAGGTCCTGTAGATGGCCTCCTGCATCTCGGAGACAGCCTGCTCTACGGGAATCACAGCAGAGAGCTTGAAAAATGCAGCCTGAAGGATGGTGTTGGTACGGTTGCCAAGGCCCAACTCCCGGGCGATGGAGGTGGCATCGATGGTGTAGAAGGCAGCATTCTTTTCCGCCAGTGCCCGTCTCATAGAGGCGGGGAGGTGTGCCTCCAGCTCTGCATCACTCCAGCTGCAGTTCAACAGGAAGGTGCCGCTTTCTTTCAAGTTCTTCACCATATCGTACTTATCCACATAGGACGGAGTATGGCAAGCCATAAAGTCCGCAGACTGGATCAGATAGGGAGAACGGATGGGGGACTTGCCGAAGCGGAGATGGCTCTGGGTCAGGCCGCCGGATTTCTTGGAGTCATAGACGAAATAAGCCTGGCAATAGAGGTCCGTCGCATGGCCGATGATCTTGATGGAGTTTTTGTTGGCACCCACAGTGCCGTCGGAGCCCATACCCCAGAACTCAGCGCTGGTCTGACCGACGGGAGAGGTGTCGATGTCGCAGGTCACAGGCAGGGAGGTGTGAGTCACATCGTCTACGATGCCTATGGTAAAAGCGTTCTTGGGGATCCCTGCTTTCAGGTTTTCGAACACGTCAATAATCTGGCCGGGGGTGGTGTCTTTGGAACTGAGGCCGTAGCGGCCGCCTACGATGTCCATGTCTAGGCCTCTGCTCTTGTAGGTCGAGCAGATGTCCTGATACAGGGGCTCTCCTATAGCACCGGGCTCCTTGGTGCGGTCCAGCACTGCCATACGCTTGCAGGCAGCTGGCACGGCGGCCAGGAAATGCTCAGCAGAGAAGGGACGGTACAGATGAACATTGATGAGGCCGACCTTCTCGCCCTTGGCCATCAGGTAGTCCACAGCTTCCTTGGCGGTCTCGGCTGCGGAACCCATGAGGATGATGACCCGTTCAGCGTCCGAGGCACCATAGTAATTGAAGAGTTTGTATTTCCGGCCAGTGAGCTTGCTGACCTCAGCCATGTAGTGTTCCACAGCGGCGGGAATGGCCTCGACCTTCTGGTTGCAGGCCTCACGGCACTGAAAAAAGATGTCAGGGTTTACGGTGGTGCCGCGGGTGACAGGATGTTCCGGATTCAAGGAGTGCTTGCGGAAAGCCCGCAGGGCGTCCATGTCCACCAAAGGGCGGAGATCCTCATAGTCCCACGCCTCGATCTTCTGGATCTCATGGGAGGTGCGGAAGCCCTCGAAGAAGTGCTGGAAGGGGATGCTGCCCTTGATGGCGGCGAGATGGGCCACGGCGCCCAGGTCCATGCACTCCTGCACGCTGGAGGAGGCCAGCTGGGCGAAGCCCGTCTGGCGGCAGCCCATGACGTCAGAGTGGTCGCCGAAGATGGACAGGCCGTGGGTGGACACCGTCCGGGCGGAGACGTGCATGACACCGGGCAGCATGGAGCCCGCGATTCGGTACATGGGCGGGATCATCAGCAGCAGGCCCTGGGAGGCGGTGTAGGTGGTGGCCAAGGATCCGGTCTCCAGCGCGCCGTGCATGGCGCCGCAGGCGCCGGACTCGGCCTGGAGCTCCATCAGCTTCACAGGCTGGCCGAAGATATTCTTCATGCCAGCGGCGGCCCACTCATCCACGTGGTCTGCCATGGGGCTGGAGGGCGTGATGGGGTAGATCGTTGCCACTTCCGTGAACGCGTAGGAGATATAGGCGGCTGCCTCGTTGCCGTCCATGGTCTTGAATTTCTTGAGGCTCATGCGGTCTCGCTCCTTTTTTCCATCCTCTCGGGGAGGACAGCGTGATTTCCTTTCCTACTTTACCGCAGGGGGATGCCTCCTGTCCAAATCCATGGAATTTATGAAAAATCCCGCGGATTTTCCACGGATGCGGACGGCAATCTCCCCAGTTTTCCCAGGAGTTTTTGTGCCCGGCCGCGCTTTTGCGTCCAGGCCGGGCATGTGCCTGCCGCTGTTTTCCGGCTTTTTCCGGCATGGTTCGGCCCGGCGCGGGACAAGCTAGGGCAGAGGTGATCTAAATGCATGATGACAGCCGCAAGGTAGAGCTCCCCCGGCGGAGAAAGCAGGAGAAGCCCATCCCCAGCGTCTATCCGGTGCTGGACACCGATCTGGCCCGGGACAACGTGGAAAACGACATTCCGGCGGCAGACCTGGAGGACCTGTGAGGACTCCGGACTTCTTCCCCACAGCTGGGA